>Ga0247824_10000064_pt1 | contig 40614 bp, 41 predicted proteins | sample 13C_PalmiticAcid_FD_194412 | JGI IMG/M metagenome (GOLD analysis project Ga0247824, IMG submission 194412) | Soil microbial communities from agricultural site in Penn Yan, New York, United States - 13C_PalmiticAcid_Day48 | ecosystem: Environmental > Terrestrial > Soil > Agricultural land...
AGCGCAAGCTAGGCAACTGCCGGCCCTGGAGTGTCAATGTTATCATCCAGGCAGTCAATTTGCATGTGGGACGCCAATCTGGCAAGAGACCGTGAGGCTGTTGATGGCGGAGGGAAGGGGTTGCATTGCTGGGGACGGACGGCACGAAACACGACGGCGGGTTTTGTCCTTGTGTGCACTTTGGGCCTCGGGCTGCAGCCCCATACCCGAATTTTTGCCGCTGCCGGGCTCGCGCGAGACTCGCCGGCGCACCTGGAAATCGCGAGTCATCCGTGATCAATCCCATGCCGCTGAGCAAACGCAGATCGATCCCTCACCCTCGCCGGCCGTAGCTTGCCATTGTGGTTAGGCCCGGAGTTCAGCTGCCATGACCGTGCACGCTAGTCGATTTCGATCGTAGATCCGATCCCCAACAGATGCCATCCTGGCTTGGCCTCGGGACCAAAACTGAGTGGAGACCGGGCACCGCTCCAAACCTCGATCAATGCGACAACGAGCCGGATAAACCAACGGCGTCTGGTTGATGCCTGCACACCAACCCACTAACGGGCAGACCCGACTGGACGGTCCAGACCCGCGCCTCTCACCTGAAACACAACCACACTGACACTACTGCGTCCACTACTGACACGAAAAACACGAAGTATCTGGAACAAACACTTTGAAAGCAAATAACTTACCCATCGAACACGATAATAGGAGCTTGGTGCCACGACACGTCTTGCCCAGAGACCCTCCTGGAGACCTCCTCAAAATTCAAGAACATGAAATGCGCCACGGACTGCTGCCAAAGTCTGGCCGGGTGCGTCGGAGTCTTCGGCTGGGCTGGCTGAAACGCCAGCAAGGCAGCCCAGCCTTCGCAAAATCAAAACCTCTTTATCTGGTTTTCGTTCCTGGCCCGAAAAAACAACATCCCTGTGTGGGCACTATGCCATGCTTGGTAAAGCCGCGATCCAGCCAAGGACCAACCCACTTGTCCAGATGCTTATCACCGACAAAGTTCCCTCAGTCACCAGCCAAAAGTGCTAATTTCCCGTGGATGAACAATTTCCTCACATCCAGCGACGTCATGATCATGAACTCTGCTTCCAGCGTCCTCCAACCGTGAATTGGGGCGTGGGGGTATCTGCGCACTGGTGCTGCACTGAGGGGTCTCTTCATGCCCCCGACAGCATCTGACCTATCCAGCGCCTTGGTTCTGGGACCCCTTGGGCCATGAAATTCTGCGGGGCGATGCGCAGTCTCTGCAACCTCCCCCAAGATCGTCTCCTCCGCCGCCAAGGATAGGCTGCTGTCCGAGCCTGTCCACTCATCCCGCGCACGCTGGAGCCCGCTTATCCCTAGCCCGCCGCTGGCGCTTGGTTAAGGTATGTATTTTCCCCACAGCAGTAGGCTTTTCTGTGGGGTGAACAAGATGACGCAGCGTTGAAAGGACCATGGTGTGGAGCGGGCTTGCTACGGCCGAGTTAAAGTCCTGTTTGGGAACTCGACTTCGTCACATTTTCTCATTGTTCTGGCAGGATTGTGCATCTAGCGGACAGTGATGTTAGAAAACCTACCCGAACTCTGCGAAGAAGGAGAAAACAGAATAGCCTCTCAGTAACTTGCCCAAGAGCGCCGGACTGAGAACTTGGCCACGGTGTGCAAACACTGCCTACGACCGAGGTTACAGTCTTGTTTCGAGAGATTAAACGTCTGGGGTTCATCCACTCTGAGGCTCAACCGTTACGGATATTGAGATTGAGCTCATAAAATCAAGGGCAGATTGCAGTGGCCCCTCGATTGGGTCTGTGTGTCCATGGCTCAATCTGCCGAGTTCTCTATTCTAGTTATTTCCCAACCACAACCATCGTATTGCCAACAGCTGCTCTGACACTGGTGCAGCTGATACGTGCTGCGAGTGCGAGGCCCGTCGCCCTCCTCTCAAGCGTCTTCATGCTCAGGCTATTGATCCAGTCTGCGTGTCACTTGTTTGCCTCCAGTTTCTCTGTTCAAGATCCCAGTCCCATAACTGAATACTTTCCGTCCCGTCACCCGACCGATTTCGAGACATGTCAGATGATTGCCATTTTCTCCGTCTTCGCTTTCAGCCCGGTAGTTTTCTCAAGATTGTTCAGCCAATTCCGAGCTCCGAAACGGGCTGCACGCTTCAGCCGGGGCGACTCCAGGCCGGTCTTATCCTGAGGGATGGTTCATTGGCGGATTGCGGGGACGGTTGAGGCTCAGCACTCGACAACCTCCAATGGCGGTTCAAGCAGTCGCCCCACGGGGGTTATTCTTAGAAGCTGAAAGACTTCCAGTTACTCAGGCCAGCAAACAACAAATGTCGTTATAAACACACTTTTCACATTCGCCAGGTGTCTTAATCAGCCTGATCAGTTCTCCTGGAGACACGGCAGAAGCCCAAAATACAACACGGTTCACGATGCCGCTGCATCCGCTTCTCTCCCCGTCGTCCTTTCTCATTCTTGCAACCCTTCTCACCGTGTTAGCTATCTGCTTCCAGTTAGTTCGCGGCAAGCTAGCAATCTGGATGCAGGAAGAACAAAAGATGGCCGAGACGCAGCATTTCGTTCTGCCCGACCAGCGGCAGATCGCCTATGGCATCTATGGCGCGCACAATACAACCTCAACAGTCTTTTATTTTCACGGCTCTCCGTCCTCTCACCACGAGGCCTTCCTCCTCTCCGAGGCCGGACAACGCCACAATGTCCGCATCATCGCACCGTCCAGGCCGGGGAGCGGTGGCTCGACGTTCCGAGAGGACGGCACCCTTCTCGACTACCCAGACGACATCCTCGCGCTGGCCGATCACCTCCACATCGCCAAGTTTGGCATCGTTGCCGTCTCGGCCGGCGCACCGTACGCTTTTGCTTGCAGACGGCGCGTCTCGCGCTCACGACTGGTTGGGTTGGGGATTGTGGCGGGCATCTACCCAGTCGCGAGCCTCGGAACAGCCGGCATGAAGTTCCCATCACGACTGATGCTTTGGGTCGCTCCGTGGTTTCCGGGCATTGTAGCCTGGCTCATTGACAAGCAGCTTGGCACGGTTGCGCGCGACGACGACGAGAAGAAGATGGAGGCGATGTTGGTGGCCGACATGCAGCATGCTTCGACGCCGCAGAGCGAGAAGCTGGCCTGGGATAATGCCAGCACCAAAGTTCGAAGGGCGGTTGTTACGAGCGTCAGGGAAGGGGTGAGGTACGGGGGCCGCGGTCCCGCATGGGAGATGGGGCTGCTCGGGAGCCATTGGGGGTTTGAATTGGATGAGATCCAGCCGATTGAGAAGGGGGAACTCATTATGTGGCATGGAGACATCGACGCCAACGTGCCCCTGGCAATGGCTGAGAAAGCGGCCGCACAGCTGGGGACCCACACTGACCTGAGGATTGTTGGGGGACAGGGCCACGGTACTCTCACGCTCCACAAGGCCGACGAAATTATCGAATCATTGAAGACCAGGCTGGGTTAACATGGCAAAGGAAACTTTGGCAGATTTGATTAGGCTTTGTCAGTACGTGGTTGGAGGAAACCGGCCTGCAAGGGCTAACACAATGATTCCAAGTGCTCTGAGAGAAGACTCGGCAGCCTTAATTACCCGGCATATAACTTGGAGGGGTCAAGTCGTGACAGGAAATAAACATGGAGATCTCAGTGACTTCGGTAACACCTCAAGTTAGAAACCGCTAGCCGCACATGATATGTCAAGATGACATGATTTTATTGCTCCCATGCGCCATAATCCGCCCCACAACCATAACAGTATTAAGATTAGAGATTAGGAACGTCTAGAAATTATTAATAAGGATAGTATTTCTCGGAGTTGTGCTTCTCATCGTCAGTAAGGCGAACTCGTGAAATCAAGAGCGGGACCGGGCACACTTACATCACGGTGATCACGGTGAAGCACCGACTTGCTGTTGGCAGGCGTGCACGTCGCAGAGGTTGGATTAGGAACGGCCTCCTAAGCCGTGGAATTCTGTTCGTTCTGCTGGTTCTTTTCGTCGATCTCGGGCATGATTTGCTGAAGAATGTCACCCAAAATCCGAACATTCTCGGCATCCCGCGGCACGATGTGGCCGAGACCGTGGTCAAACATGTTGGAGTTGGACGGCTCGCACACATTGTACAAGGCGACGGCACCACCCACGAAGGCGTCGTCACATCCGAAGATGTGGAAGGTCGGGATGGTGATGACAGTGCCGGCCTCGTCCGCGAGTTGAGCCACGACGCGGTTCCCGCCTTCGAACTTGAGGGGCGGCGAACCGGAGATGAAAACGGCAAACTATAACATGTTAGCCTGAAAGATGCCCTGAGTTTAGCGTCTCAGTCAACTCGCCTTGATGCGTGGCTGGACCCCTGTTCTTTGTGCCCGCACTGCTTCCTCCACAACCAAGCTGGCACCAACCATGGCACCCTCGGAGTAGCCGATTATGGCATCCACCTCGGGGTTTTCATTGAGCGTCTTGAACACATCGTCCATGGCATCACGCCAAACTTGCTGGTGCCAGTCTTCGCCCTCGCCAGCGTTTTGGAACATACGGATCGCATCCTCAGCGTTGATGCTGTGGGGCATGTGACGCAGGCGGCGGAGGTTCTCAAAGTTGTCCCCACGGCGCGTATCGAGAAAGCGGTACAGCGGCCGAGCGCCAAAGTAGTCCTCCCATCCCGCCGGCGGCTCGACTTCGTGTGAGCCTTGAGTGTATGTAAACGTCGCCAAACCCCGTTTCTCGAGCTCGTCGGCCAGGGGCCCTAGCTGGACCCGGAAGTTCTGGAGCGGAGCTGCAGTTAGCCAGGCCGTCTCAAGATACAGCCCGTTGCGGCGGCTGACCTACCTTTGCACTGCCATACGCGCCTGGGAGGCACAGAAACTTCATCGTGGGGTGGTTCCTAGGTTATGTTAGCAAGCCATGACTAGCGAAGACATCGCAACGTCAACAAACCGGCGTCGGCTGGGAGAGTCAGGGGCAAACGTTCTTTTTTTTTTCTCAAACGCATGGTCAAGGTTCTTTTCCTCTCGGGCCCCCACTTGAACTGTCCATCCAATGCATCGTGTCCAGCTGGCTGTCGTGTCGTGTGCAGAGGTGCAGGGCATGCAACGCGTCTTGGACCCTGGTTTCATCCGAGTCTGATACCATGCAAAACATCTGCACACACCTTGTGCAGCTGGTGGCCTCCCTCTTGCGCAAGATCCTGGCATACCGCCCAGACTCCAACCCCTGCAGTAATGTGAAGGTTCTTGGTGGAGCCGCTTGCATCACGAACTCCTCCAGAACCAAGACATACCTCCGCCGTTTATGCTGTTGTTTCCCTCAAACCTCCATCCGCTTTGGACGTATCGGAATCCTCGGTTATTGGAGCCTCGAATTTGTTGAGAGCCCTCGAGCTATCCGACAAGCGAACCAGACACCGATGAGTCTACTTTATAACCGACGAGACCTTGTGTTCATGTTGGTATGAACCCTTCCGACAATGATACCGACTCTTTCTACAACAACATTGAGAGGGCAATTTGGTCATGTGCGTGGGTTCGTTTCGGACGAATGCCTCGATGTCCCTTTCGAACCCTCTCCCAACTACCCTGCCCAGAACAGAACCTCGGTGCCCTCAGGTCTGGTCTCCTTCCCAGTTTCCAGGAGGGTCCTGGTGTCTATCGAAACTCGAATCCGACGTTCGTTTCTTCGGCATGACATGTTTCGAATCTACCCTGACCGTCTGTGCCTGCAGTGTACCGGATTTAGACACAAGCCCGACTCGTAACGTGACCTAGTGCCCTCTGCCAGTCGTTGATCAAGTGGATAGGAGACTGCGCCAACAATGACATCATACACTCTGTGGCGTCTAACACTGCCCGTGCACCGTCTATTGTTAGGGGGACAACCGAGGCGCCCAGATACACGAAAGACAAACACAACCTCATGGCCTCACGGCGCTGATACCACCAGTCGCTGTCAGTGAGCAATGCCTTGAGTGCAATGTCAAGTGCGTAGAGAGAGCTCAGGAGCTCTGACTTTGTATGATGTCTAGCATGGGCAAAGATGACCTCAATCTGTGTAGCAGCAGATCGAGAGGCGTGGCATCACATCTCACATATGCGCCTTCAGGGTGCATAATTACCTACCTTATATGTGCGAACAGGGCGGTTGACCATGACTCAAATCCCAGCCCGTCGCATGGTTGTAGCGCGTGCGAGAAAAATCCAGTAGAGCGCGACTGAGTCTGGCAGTTGCCTCGGCCATTGGGACGACTCATCACCACTTGGGCGCGTCGACTTCACGCGTACCTTGACTATCGCCGACGGGGCCAATTGTCTGGCGTTGCCGGGCTGTAACAATCGTTTTTTCTTCTATACAAAATAGCTAATAGTTTTTCTTAATTCCAGCTAGCGGTCCCTGCCGGCGTCCGAGCTCGTTGAGATTCGCCGTTTTCGTTCGTTTTTTTTTCACCATGGCGGACCAACACCCGATGCCGATTGCCATTGTCGGCATGTCCTGCCGCCTGCCGGGGGACGTGTCGACTCCCGGCGAGTTCTACCGCATGTTGTGCCGGAAACGGAGTGGATGGTCGGAGATCCCCCCGGATCGGTTTAATGCCCGGGCGTACCACCACCCCAACCCGGACAAGAAAGGCTGCTTCAACTCGGAAGGCGGCTACTTCATCAAGGGCGACATATCGATGTTTGATGCCGCCTTTTTCGACATCACCAAAAAGGAAGCCGAGTCCATGGGTAAGTGATACAAACCCCCAAAGTGGTCCCACAAACTTTGTGGCTGATTGACCTGACCGCAGACCCGGCCCAGAGACTGTTGTTGGAGTGTGCATACGAAGCGCTGGAGAACGCCGGCGCTCCAAAAGAGGCAGTTTCGGGGAAAAAAGTGGGCGTGTTTGTTGGAGGGAACTACAACGAACATCGGGTGGGCAACCTGCGGGACCTGGACCACATCCCCAGCTTCGACGCCACGGGCAACCAAGGGGCCTTTCTCGCTGGTAGATTAGCATACTACTTTAATTTGAGAGGCCCTACCTTCACCGTCGACACCGCGTGCTCGTCCAGCATGCACGCTCTCCACCTCGCCGTGCAGAGTATCCGGGCAGGCGAGTCGGAACAGGCCATCGTCGGCGCTTCCCATCTCATCACGCACCCCGACATCTGGGTGTCCATGGGGAAGCTCCGTTTGTTTTCGGATGCCGGCAGGACCTACGCGTTCGACCACCGTGCCAAGTCGGGGTACGCCAGGGGTGAGGGTGCCGGATGCTTGATCTTGAAGCCGCTCGCGCAGGCGCAGGCCGACAACGATCACATCTTCTCCGTCATCACCCACACAGGCATCAACCACAACGGACGCACCGTGGGAATCGTCGCCCCGAGCCCCGAGGAGCAGGAAAGCCTGCTCAAGCAGGTCTTCGCCGAAGCCGACATCAACCCCTGCGACGTTGGGTTTTTCGAGGCACACGGCACGGGCACCAAGAAGGGTGATCCCATCGAAGCGAGCGCCATCTACAAGGCCGTGGGATCCCACTTCACGCGCAACGACCCGCTTCATATCGGATCGACCAAGCCAAACATCGGCCACCTCGAGTGTGCCAGCGGCGTCGTGTCCATCATCAAGTCGGTCCTGATGTTGTACTACGGCTTCATCCTCCCCAACGCCGACTTCGAGCGCGTGAACGAGGCGATCCCCCTCGAGAAGTGGAACATGCGCGTGGCCACCTGGCAGCGGCCGTGGCCGGCCAAGCGCAAGTACGTCTGCGTCAACAACTTCGGCTTCAGCGGCTCCAACTCGACGTGCATCCTGAGCGCCGCCCCCCAGCTCAGGGGTCTCGAGGTCGCCAGCAGCGTGTGTTACAGCCCCCTCAGGCTCTTTGTCCTCTCGGCCAACGACGAGACGGCGCTGCGCAAGTCGATCAAGAAGATCGGCATCTGGATCGAGCAGCACGCCGAGCTGTACCAGACCACCATGCCGCGGAACCTGGCATACACGCTCTGCCAGCGGAGATCCCACCTCCCGTGGCGCGTCGCGGTTGTGGCCGGCATGTGCAGCGACGTCGCCAGCGCGCTGAACAGCCACGAAGCCGTCCCCGCCCGCGCCCCCAGCGACCCTCCTCGCCTCGCCTTTGTGTACACTGGGCAAGGCGCTCAGTGGTTTGCCATGGGTCGGGAGCTCCTCCAGACACACCCCGTCTTTTTTGAGGCCATTTCCCGTGCCGACGATGCGTTGCGGCAGATCGGTGCCGACTTCTCCGTCCTCGAGGAGCTCCGCCGGGACAAGGCGACCACCAAAGTCGGCCAGGCCCACATCAGCCAGCCGGTCTGCAGCGCCATCCAGCTTGCCCTGACAGATCTCTTTGCCTCTTTCGGAGTTAAGCCCGCGGCTGTCACTGGCCACTCCAGCGGCGAGATCGGCGCCGCCTACGCGGCGGGCGCGTTGACGTTTGAGTCCGCCATGGCCGCCGCGTACTACAGAGGCCAGGTGATCATCGAACTCAAGGAGAAACACCCGAACCTCAGGGGCTCCATGATGGCGGTGGGCGCGGGTGCAGAAGAGACGGCCCCGCTCTTGGACGAGCTCTTTGGACAAGGCGGCCCTCGGGCTGTGGTGGCGTGTGAAAACTCGCCGTCCTCCCTCACCCTGTCTGGAGACGAGGAGGCCGTCGACCGCCTCTGCACCGTGTTCCAGGACAAGGGAGTCTTCAACCGCAAGCTTTTCGTCGATGTCGCCTACCACTCGCCGCACATGAAGCTCATTGCCGAGTCGTATCTTGAGAGAGTCCGCCACATCCAGGCCCCGGAGGATATGGCATCCTCCCACGTCGAGTTCTTCTCGTCGCTCCGCGGGCGCAAGATCAGCTTGTCCGAGCTTGGACCCCAGTACTGGGTCGACAACCTCACGCAGGCAGTCCGCTTCTCGACCTCCGTTCAGCGCCTATGTACCGAACACTGCCCGGACATCCTCGTCGAGATTGGGCCCCACGCCGCGCTCAAGGGGCCGATCATGCAATCTCTCAAGCGCCTCGGTTCCGCAGCGACCAAGATCTCGTACCTCCCCACACTGGTCCGCGGCGAAGACGCCACGCGCACCTGCCTGGAAACGGCCGGTCAGCTCTTCGTCCGTGGATACCCCCTCGACTTCTTCGAGGTCAACCACCACCGCGAGGAGGCCGAGAAGCCCGAGCTGGTCCCGACGCTGTACACATATCCGTGGTCGCGACAGAAGTACTGGTACGAGTCGCGGCTCACTCGCCAGCACCGCCTCAAGCCATTCCCGCGGAACGACCTGCTCGGCATCCTGGCCGACTGGTCCAGCGAGCTGGAACCGACATGGCGCAACATCATCCGCACCGAGGACCTGCCCTGGCTCAAGGAGTACTTGGTCCAGTCCCGCATGGTCTTCCCGGTGGCCGGCTTCGTGTCCATGATCATCGAGGCGGCAACCCAGAGCTCGTCGGTGGACTGGATAGATACCGAGAGGCTCGAGATCAAGAACTTGAGAGTTCTCGAGCACCTGTTCCTCGTCGACGGCCAAGAGTTCGAGATCCTCCTGAGTTTCCGCCCGCTCAAGACGACAGAGGACAGATGCCACGAGTTCCGCATCTGCTCCTACGAGGCCAGCCGGGGTTGGCTGGAGCACTGCACCGGCAAGGTGGCCGCGACAGCAAACTGGAAGCCGACCTACGCCGCGTTGCCGGATCCTGCAGCGGTCGGCACCATGGCTGAGGATGAGGTAACTGGAGCGGCCTCGGAGGGCTCGTCAAGCTCCAGTGACACCGCCTCCGATTCGACATCTCCGTCCACCAAGGCCCCCTCCTCCTCAGCAGCCTCGGATGCCGGGAACGGGCTGTCTACCCCGGACACGCTGGAGTGGTCGAACCAGTTTTCCGAGAGGTCCAAACCCAAATCTCTCGCGGGTTCCCAGACAGCGGTCTACGAACGCCTCGGGTCACAGGGCATGTCGTACCCCACGTCGTTCCAGTCTCTGCTCGGTGTGGCCGCAAAGGGAGCCGAAGTGACGGGCCAGGCGGCTGTCGCAGACACGGCCACGCATATGCCCCTGGAGCATGAAACCCCCTACAAGGTGCATCCGTCCGTCATCGATGCCATGTTTCAGATCCCGCTCCTCGGCCCTGGATACCACGGCGACGGAAAATCCGAGACCGCGTTTCTCCCGTCCTCCATCCGCCACATCAACGTGCAGGCCGAATGCAAGTTCGAGACAGGGGACAGTTTTGTGGTCAGCGCGACACCCGAGTTGAGAACCGCCAGCTTCATGGTCGAGCTCTCTCCCGCCGCAGGCTCAGCAGCGTCAGCTGTGTCCATGGCTGGAGTCGAGTTCAAGACCCTGGAGTCGCCGCCTTGTGCGGCCGCAGAGCCGCGCCAGTTGTGCTTCAAGATCAACTGGGAGCCGCTCACAAAGGCCGAACAAGGAGAGAGCGAGACTCAAGATACGACAAAGGCTCGCTCCGGCGTCGTAGTGGTCACGGAGAGTAAAGCGGGCGCAAAAGACCCGCTCGTGGCGGCCCTGTGCCGCGAGATCCAGGAGCATGTCGGCGTCGCGCCCCGTGTTTGCTCGCTTCTCGCCATCGACGACTGGGCCAGCTTCTTTGTCGTCCTGTCGGAGCTGGACAAGCCCATCATGTCCCTCATGACCGAAGGGTTTCTCGCGCAGGTCAAGAAGCTGCTCACAGTGGCGCCGGGCCTGATCTGGCTGACCAAAGGAGCCACTCACGCGGCAACCGAACCGCTTGCGAACCTGGCCCTCGGCATGATCCGGACTGCACGCTCGGAAACAAACGCAGTTGCCGCCACTCTTGACTTGAGCCCGCATTCCAAGCTCCGTGTTGCGGAACGAGCGGCGTTGATCAGGGAGGCGTTCGTCTTGTCGGTCCTCGCCGAAAATGAAAACGCGGAGATGGAGTTCGCCGAGGTCGATGGAACGCTTGCTGTGCCGAGGATCGCCCCCGATGAGCAGCTTAACCTCGACGTCCACCGGTCTCTCGGTCCGTCTGCTCCTTACAAGCAAAGCTTCTACCAGAAGGGGCGGCAGCTCCGCGTTGGTTCTCGGGCGGATACCACCTCTCTCGACGACATCTACTTTGAGGACGCCCCGGACGCGCCCCTCGCGGACGACGAGGTGGAAATCGAGGTGGCCGCGACCGCAATTTCACAAGACGATATCACAGCGAACAGAGTGGACAAGCCGAGCACCCCCATCGCGCGCAGCTGCAGCGGCACGGTCACGCGTGTTGGCTGCAACGTCAGCGCCGTCTGGGAAGGCGCCAAAGTCTGCGCCCTGGCAGAGGGTTCCTTCGGCACACACGCTCGCGCAAGGGCAAGCAGCGTTGCCGTCATTTGGAACTCCCTCAGCATGGCGGCAGCTGCCTGCATTCCCGGGCCCTTCTTGGCGGCCTATTACGCTCTTGTGACGACCGCGAGGGTCCAAGCGGGCGAGCGCGTGCTTATCCAGCTGCCGGGCCCGGCCGGCGTTGCGGCCGTCGAGGTCGTGCGGCACCTCGGAGCTATCTCGTACGCACTGGTCGAGAGCGAGCCGCAGAGAGAGGCTGCGAAGAAGGCGGGAGTCCCGGCCGAGCGAATCCTCGATGCGGGGAGCATATACCTGCGTCAGGAGCTCGACGAGGTGACGCACGGTGAGGGGATGGAGATTGTCTTGGCCTTGTCGGGTTGTGAGACGGCCAGGGCGTGGGAGTGTCTCGCCAACTTCGGTCGGTTCGTCGAGATCAGGACCCCGGGCCCCCACCAGAAAACCAGGGCCGAGCTGGGCGTCAATGCGACGTATTCGTCGATCAACATGGTCAACATCGCTGCTGCCCGGCCGGTAGCCATGCAGAAGGCGCTCACCGATCTCGTGACGAAGATCGAAGATGGCCTCATCACACCGCCGACGCCCCCGGCAGTCGTTCCCGTGGCAGAGCTTTCCCGCGGGATCCAGATGGTGTGTGATGGCGCGGTGGAATCAGTGGTGGCGACCGCCAGCGACGGGGACGAGGTCAAGGTAAGTGGCGGGGGATCTGGGATTCCGATGTACTGGAGCGGTTTACTAACGGCGAGGACAGGCTCTGCACAGAGTGCCCCGGTCGATTTTCTACTCGGACGGGACCCACCTCATCTTCGGCGGGACGGGCGGCCTCGGGCGGTCCATGACCAAGTACCTCATCGAGCACGGGGCACGCACCATCGTGCTGCTGTCGAGGAGCGGGGGCGGCAAGGAGACGGTCCAGCAGCTCCAGCGCGATATGCAGCGCCATGGCGCCAGGGTCTTGGTGATGACGTGCGATGTCAGCGAAGAGACGCAGGTGTGGCGGCTGTTCGAGGACTTGAAAGAGGCACTCCCTCCGATTTGCGGTGTGATACATGCGGCCATGGTGCTTCGGGTGAGTCTCACGCCTTTGAAGGATGATGCCGGGCTCGGACTGACAAAACGCAGGACAATTTGATCGAAAACATGTCGTTTGAGGACTATCGCCAGGTCCTCAAGCCCAAGGTAACCGGTGCGTGGAACCTGCACGCGTGCACGGTGGCGCAGGAGATCCCGCTCCAATATTTCGTGATGCTCTCTTCGGCATCAGGCATCCTTGGCAGCCGCGGACAAGGCTCATATGCCGCGGGAAATACCTTCCTCGACTCTCTGGTCCAGTACAGAGTGGGGATGGGTCTTCCGGGCACCGCGCTCGACTTGACTGCTGTGACTGGGGCGGGCTACCTGGCCGAAAACGCGGAGCGGCAGGAAGACATCGTCCGCAACTTTGGCAACGAGACGGTCAGCGAGGAGGAGGTACTTGCACTGCTGTCGGCCGCGGTTCGTGGAGTCTGTGGTCCCCAGTGCCTGACGGGCCTGAAGTTGCATCTCGGCAGCGATGGTCAGTGGCCGTACTACGCCAATGACGCTCGCTTTGTCAACCTCAAGGCGGAGAGCCTGGCGGCGGCCGAGAAGGAAGGGCTCATGCCCAAGCAGGCCATGTGCGCAGGGAACGCGTTCCGGGCGGCCAAGTCGGACCAAGAGGCAGCCAACATCGCCGCGCAGGGTGTGGTGCACAAGCTGTCCGAGGTCTTGACCATCGCGGTCGAGGACCTGGACGTGGCCAGGAACATCACATCGTACGGGTTGGATTCGCTCACAGCCATCGAGCTGCGCAACTGGATCGCCAAGGAGCTGCGGGCCAACCTGCAGATCCTGGAGCTCTTGTCGAGCGGCACCATCAACGACCTTGCGGAACTCATTGTGCAGAAGACGAGGGCACCGTGAGGCTGAAATGGGGCCATCCCGGCAAGTAATGTGTATTCGTAGTAGTTTGAGATACCTGGTAGTTAGCACCTGGGGGGTTTTTGGCTTCACTATACACACGGCAGTCGGGAGGCTCCGCATTAACAGCTCACGATGGAGGTTTTGACTTTGGTGTTTGGTTGCCCTCGCGCACGGAGTGGAAGGTGTGGGTGCTTGTCTGGGCATTTCGAAGCCAAGAGGCATGTGATGTGCCGTTGTGAAAGACTTCGAGAAGACACCTCACAACCTGAGGCTTCAAGCTTGTTGGCGTGCAGCGCCGGTTGACAACGAGCGAGCAGGCAGGCACCTTCCTGAGGTGCGGATGTGGAATGGAGAAGTCGAGACAGCAGCCAAGCCGCTGAAGCTTGGCACCTGTCTGGTCGCGTGCCCCACTTCTTCCAAACTCGGCCGGATCGGGCAGCAACGAGCTGGATGATCACCCGTTTTTTTGTGGGAAATTCGGGCGGGGCCAGGTTCCTGGAAATCACAGCGAAAAGGTCGCTGCAGCGTTGACAGAACCGCTTTGTCCACGGCAGTTTGGCATCCAGCCCGAGCCGCTGGCGCCAGCGGGTTCAGCACAGCCTCCCAGCGATGACGACTGGCTGGGCACCGCCGCGAGCTGTGTGCGACGTCACTCGCCCTGGTTGTCCGATTGTGGCCCAGTGGCCGGAGACCCGAATCGCGTGGACAACCCGACAACCAAAGCTAAGAACGGGACATCGGACCAACCACCATCTGGAGGAAGCTCAACTTGAAGGGACTCAAGGGAACGAGTGCGCGTGGCACCTGTCTCCACTATCTTGACGCTTCCTCTGCCGCATTTCTTGTTTGTCTCCTTTCTGGTTTTACTTTCCGCTCTTGCTCTGCACAAGATCCCCGAACCTCACCGCGCACCGACCCCTGCTGCCGCCAAGCCTGTCATCCCGAAACCACGGTAACCGCCGTGGGGACTTGTGCTCCACTTTTCGCACCTGCGCTCCCCAAACCGACGACTTCCTGTGAGCTTTAAACAACCCCCAACACGCCGAGAATGGCGGCGAAGCCGCAGCGGGAAGCAAGGTCGTTGTCGACCATCAACTACCTCGCGGCAAACCCTCCGCAATATCCCTATCATCCAGAAGTGCGGGAGTCGCTTACGCTGTACATCTCGCGAGTGCCCGGCACCCAAGGTGTGTCCTCCCGTAGAGCTTGTGATCTAGCCGCTGCTGACCGCCGGCCAGATATCATCCTTTCCACCTTCAGGCCGCAGAAGAAGAATGTGACGGGAGAGGACATTGCAACCTCGCTATACTATGTGCATCTCAACTCACCCGAGGATGGGCTCCTCGGCGCCCCGCAGCCTCAGGAGAGGGTTGTCTCGCCACTCGATCGAGTGGCGAGAGCGCGAGGAGCGCAATCCCAAGGAAGCCGCTGCCCGCATCTGCCAAGATGCAGAGGCCAGAGAGCACCAGCAGTGCCGTAAACAGCGGTGGCTCTCAGCCGTTGGCGACATCTCCAGGCCCTCTTTTCCGGTCCCAACCTTCCGGGAGCCTCGCGCCCCCGCCAGCCCTGCGGCCGCAGCCGGAAGAGGGCACCGTTGAAGGGTATCGCGAAAACCCCATGTTTCGTAAACGGCGGTCGGGAGGCCCATCGGACACGCCGGACCAACCACATGCTCGGCTGGCGGCCGGAGGGGCGCCGATACCGCGAAAGGCGTTGAACCCGAGCTCACCAAGCGCGCCTCGGACTGGCTCGGGCGGCGATATCAGTGTGCCATCCAACCCGAACCCACAAGCACGACCTGTGACGCCAACATACCCGGGTACACTGGCTCCACCCCTCGGCGGAGAGGCGGTGCAAATCACCTCTCCAGGTTCCCCATCGCGCTTGGGCAGGACGCCATCGCCGGGGCAGCGGGGCCGCCGCCCGTCATCAGTGACATTCTCGCTCACGATTATCCGGCGTGACCCTACCTCAGGAACACAATGCAACGTCGGGAAGGTCTCGTCCTTCCAGACCAACGTGCCGACGCCGGACGCTGCCGACCCAGGCCTCGACCCCGACAACATGGGGGGTTTGCTCGTGCACGCACAAAAGGTCGGCATCCACCTCGAGTCCTCGGGCTACGCCAAATATCGCGACATGCCAAGCCGGGCAGAGGTGGATGCCCTGCGACCGACCTCTGGTCACTCGTTCACGCAGCAGGGGATGCAGGCCGCGGCAGCGCCGAGAAGAGACAGGGCTCCGTCGCTCAAGCCGGCATGGGGCCCGGCTGACGAAGGGTTCTCGCGCCAAGTTGTCATGTCGTACGGCGCCAGTTGGACGTCGAACATCAAGAAAGCCTTCCAGCGCAGGGACCGCCCCGACAGTCCCGTTCATGCTGCCAGCACATCGCCCGAGAATCCAGCGGTGCCCAGGGCTTTGCATGCGCGGCATGGCAGTGCCTCAACCATCGGTTCTGTCGACTCGGCGGACGGCAGTACCTCACCCACGCTCATCACGCACCCGGGGCCTGGCTTGAAACCAAAGGGCTACGTCTTCCTGAGTCCCTGGAACGGGCGGTGCGAATTCCGGACAAGCACCAACGGGCGAAGCCTAAAGCTGCGCCATGTCCTCGACCCGGCAAGCGTGCGGATCGATCCACGGGAGGTTGCCCAGAGCATTCGGGACGCACAGGCGATGGGCCGTTCGCGCGGCGACGAGTTCACGTCGGCCTTGCTCGGCGCCAAGCCCGTCAGCGAGCTGCGTTTCAACCTGCCCAATGGTGCACTCCACCGAGCGTCGGAGCGAGACAGCGCGTCCAAGAGCGGCCGATGGGACGGAAACCATCTGTCGGGACACCTGAGCAAGCTCTTGCACCACAGGTCACGGAGCAGCGACGAAGAGTCAGAGGATGACGTTGATTACGACAACGACGGCCACGACCAAGACACGCCCATGGATTTGAGTCTAGGAAAGGAGCATGCTGGGGGCGGGAACAGGGGCAAGCGAGCCAAGCTGGGGAAGCTGATCATCCACGACGAAGGGCTGAAGATGCTGGACCTGGTCGTGGCTGCGAACGTTGGTGTTTGGTGGACCACGTGGGGGCGCATGTTGTAGATGCAATGCAAATTAGGTAGATACCCACTCGGCTGCGGTAAAAAATTGCCAATTCAAGTCGTTCCGTTAGCAAAAGATGGCGCAGCTTAGGCGCGCGCGTCCAAGATGCTGTCCAGGAGAGAGATGGGAAAAACTGCTTCCTGAGATTCGCAGCCACGCTGCTCCAACAAGGCGAGCGAGGGTCGCGAGATCACGTGCCGCCACCCCAGGCCCACTCCGGTCCGTCACGCCAATCAAATCCTGCGAAATGTAATCGTGCTGGGTGGCTGCCCCAAATCCCGAAAGCTCGCCGCAGCTCTCTGGAATCCAGACGTCAAGCGCCAACTTGGGAGCTCAGCGAGTCGCCTCCCGCTCCCCGCTCCCCATTCACCTTCCAACATCGACCAAGCTCGACCGGCTCGATTCAATTGGCCTGTCAGACGGCCAGCTCGACGCCATTCCCGGCACTCACCTGCTCTGCGCAAATCGAGTGCGCGAAAAGTGTCGCCGACGTTGACGACCAAACCTCCAACAATCAACTTCGATCCTATTCCTTCTCGCCCTTCTCCCAGCGACACCGAGAACCGCCACAATGAATGCGAAATCGGCCGTCTCGATGGCCGCGCGCCAGATGCCTCTCGTCCGCCTCCCCACGACCGCCATCCGCACGATCCCCTCGCAGGTCTTGATCGCGAGGAGAGCTTATGCGACGCCGGCCGGCCCGCCGCCCAAGAACTTTCGCCTGAGGCCGCCGACGGAGTGGGATCAAGAGAAGGAGAGCACGTTCGACAAGGTGGGGAAGTACTTTCTCCTGACCGAGATGATGCGGGGCATGTACGTGCTCATGGAGCAGTTCTTCCGGCCGCCGTGAGTATTTTCCTGGGACCAGGCTTTTGTATCCTTGGTCCACAAGCTGACATGGTGGCCCAAGTTACACCATTTTTTACCCATTTGAGAAGGTATGTTGAAGGCCAGTTTGGACGGATCAGGGCACACAAACACCGCGGTGGGCTGGGAGGATTGGGTTGCGGACTTTAGGTTTCACCGCCAATGCAGAACTGACCAACTTCCAGGGGCCCATCTCCCCCCGCTTCCGCGGCGAGCACGCTCTGCGCCGGTACCCGTCGGGCGAGGAGAGGTGCATTGCTTGCAAGCTGTGCGAGGCCGTCTGCCCTGCGCAGGCCATCACCATCGAGGCGGAGGAGCGTGCCGACGGCTCGAGGAGGACGACCCGCTACGATATCGACATGACCAAGTGCATCTACTGCGGCTTCTGCCAGGAGTCATGTCCCGTCGACGCCATCGTCGAGTCTCCCAACGCCGAGTACGCGACTGAGACCCGCGAGGAGCTGCTCTACAACAAGGGTACGGCTCCATATCAATGCGTCCATCCGCTGTCTCATACAGAGCTAACACGGCCACAGAGAAGCTTCTTTCCAACGGAGACAAGTGGGAGCCGGAGCTGGCCGCCGCCATCCGTGCCGATGCTCCTTACAGATAAGGACGGGGGTTGGTGTTTGTGGCAGTTTGAGCTGGGGCTTGTGAGCCGTAAATTTGTAGACAGAGCTGTACATACCACGCCATGCGAGCTAAAAAGGAACCATTTACTTTGTCGCCCTCTGAATCCGTCCTCTGTTCCCGCCGACCCTGGCCACAGAGCTGAAACCCGGGTCATTGTGGAAGATCACGTGATCAGCACGGACCATTTCGCTCTGAAGCTTGGCGCTTGTTCCGAGCTCCCAGTGCATCCTGCATCTCGGCGAGAAATTTATCGTCATCTTGCTGCTTCCTGCAACCGACAGCAACCACCGTCCCTTCGATTGCACCCGCGAGAGAACGTCGAGCCGGCCCAATTGCGATCCCCACGACGGCCAAGCCCCGCATCAACCCGAAAATCACAGCCAACATGTTCCGCACCGCCATTCTCCGGTCCGCCGCTGTTGCGACGCGGACGGCCATGCGCCCCATCCCCTCGGCCGCCGCCAGGAGAGTCGCCATCGCCACCGCCCCGAGGGTCAGCTCCTTCGTGCCCAAGACCGTCGCCTGGCAAGCGGTGCGGTGCTACGCCTCGGGGAGCTCCCTCGACAAGACCGAGGTCTACGAGCGGATCAAGCTCCTGCTGTCCGGCTTCGACAAGGTGGGTTTGGGGCTTCTTTTCCATCAGGTGGCAGGGTCGAAATCTCGGCTGGTTCGGACTTTGTTCTGTCTCCTTCCCCGAGCAGCGACTGGACCATGACTCCTTTTTTGGGGGGGGGGGGCTGTCGTACTGCGCCATTGTGTTTGCGTGGGAAGATGACGAATCTGGCTAACATACTTTCTTCAGGTCAACGACCCCAGCAACGTGAGTCTCAACCACGATCATCACCCGGCACATTGTCATCTGCGGCCACTCCCCTTGCCCGTCCAAATTCTAACATGACAACTTTTCGATGTGACAGATCACAGAGAGCGCGCACTTCGCGAACGACCTTGGCCTGGACAGCTTGGACACCGTGGAGGTCGTGATGGCCATCGAGGAGGTACGATTTTCGCCCCGTTTATTGCGACAACTGTGGCTCCGAATTGGGACCCGGAACCAGTGTGAGTGCGCTGCTGACGGGGTTGCAATACAGGAGTTCAGCATCGAGATTCCGGACAAGGATGCCGACACTATCCACAGCGGTACGTTGCCCCCCTCTCGGCGCACCATCATTTGCCGAGGTACTGACCATCCTGGGCGCTCTACAGTGGACAAGGCTGTCGAGTATATCCTCAGCCAGCCGGACGCGAACTAGACACCTTCCCCCTTCTGCCTGTACAATATCACGACCATACCAACACACAGCATGCCACGCCGCTCCCTGGTTGATTAGACGGTGTCGGAGTTTGGGTGGCCATAATACTTACATTTGGCCGGCTCGCACGGGCGGGCCGTTGTGTTGTGTGAGAACATGTCCGGTTTCAATGAACGAGGTGTTTGAAGAGCGTGATATTTTTCATGGGAGCTCCGTCTTCTGCGACGTGTTGTTGGCAGTGGGATGTTCGTCTCCAGCTGCTCAGTGAGCTATTGCGCTCTAAATCCGGGCGCTTGCGCCGGCAAGGTTTTCCCATGACCTCGCAACGCCGCTCACGCCCTTTGCGAATCCCCAACAGTCCCATGTCCCGAGTTTGGTCCCCGACACTACCTTGCTGATCTCATTCCATGCCGCCAATCTACCCTTCGCCTTGAAGTGCAAGACATCTGCCCGTCCCACAATTACAACCTCGCAAAACATGCCCGAGAATGGAGAGCGCGGCAACGGGAAGGGCCAACTGGTGTGACCACACTCCGTCTGAACGAGGACTTGTTGTGTATCTGATTCCACTGTCGATGTCAGCAACATCTCCATGACTGCAAATGGAACACATGAAAGGCGACAATGCAGTGTGAAGGTTTGCTCGCACTCAAATTACGCTTTCGAACTAGTCCTTTTCCTCAAATGGTTTCAGTGCGTATTGTTGTGTTTCTGAAGTTAACGGGATTAGGGGCATCTGTTCCACGATGTATGTGTGAAGGTAGATTTGCTCCGCGCAGTTCCCAAACGCCTCTCAACGCCTGTCTATACAAGATTATCCTGACGAGCCCGCCGCAGCAGAAAATGAAAGTTGATATATCGCCAGCCGACCAAGGGAAAACGCCATTTTGATATCAACTCCGGGCCGGGTCCCCGCGCGGTGGTATCCTGTCAGTGTGTCACCAACCGCGGAGACACGGCCAATGCATTCCGTTGCCGTGGCCCAATGCAGTCGTTATCGTTCCCTCCGCCTCCCGGGACTTGTCCATTAACACACCCGGATCTGGGTTTTTCTCTTGCGCACGTCATCTCTCCCCGATAGTCTCGCCGTTGCTCCCTGTCGCACCCTTGCTGCCGTTGGCGGCGCTCGCGGCCCCCCTATTGCTCGCAACCACGTTGGCGTAGCTCCACCCGGTGCTGAGCGGGCTTGTGACACCCAGGTTACCCCCAGATGCCCGCTTCCTTGCCCGCGTCTGCGCGTCGTCTTCCTCCTCCATACGGAAGACAAACGAGGAATCTTCCTCGTCGATCGGAGTGGTGAAGCGTCCTGTCACGCTCGAGCTGATGGAGCCGCTGCTGATGTGTCGCTCAAGGGACCGTTCCTTTTCCCGCTCCTTCCCAATAATGCCCGCGCTCGCGCTGCCTGACCCGGTCGTCTTGTGGTTCCGTCCTGGAATCGAGTGGAGATGGGGGCTGGAGCTCAACGGGCTGCCGCCCTCGGCTAGCCGTGTCTCTCGGAGTTGCCGGGTCAGGGCGGAAACCGACTCGTTTCCGTTGTCCTTGTTCCCGTGAGGTCCGCTGCTCGAATCCCCGTTGAGCTCGGCTGTGATGGCCGACGCCAGGCTCGAATTCCTCAGGGGACTTCCCACATGACCGAACGCGGAGACGTGCTTCAAGGACCGGGAGGAACCACCAGCGTCAAAGTCCTCTTCCTTTTGGCGCTGGAACAGGGGACCCCAGCGACTCGGACTTGCGGCCATCACGGGGCTGCCGAACTTTGTCCCGCCGATGGGCAGGGACTCGAGGCCCGTTTCCAGATCCGACATGCGCACCGTGTTTGTGTTGGAGCCCCGTCTCGCTTTCTCGGCCGGCGTTAGGACCTCGTTTGCCAGGGCGCCCGGGACGTAGTCTTCTTCAAACATGAACTCGGCTTCCCAGTCCCGGTCGATTTTGGGTACGCTGCTGCTGATCAGTCGCGGTTTGGCATATCGCAACGAGCTACTATGCATGAAGCGTTTGCCAAAGTACTCATCGCTCCCCAGCACCGGGCCCAGATTGGCGGACCCGACTGGCGGGCTGCTCCCAAAACCATTTGCGTCGCTCCCACCAAGGGCCGAGGGCGATAGATGTTCGCTGCCAAAGGCTGAGGAGTGCAGGAGCTTGAGCGTCTCCGACGTGCGCGCGTCTCTAACGGAGTGCAGCGACGGGGACGGTGATTCGAGGCCGAACTTGGACGGCACCGAGGAGGGCCAGGGCCCGTAGCGCGCCGCAAGCGAGATGCCATTGCTGTCAAACGACGCGGGCAGCGGGGCGTCCAGGACCGAGAGGCCCTTTGTGTTCACGGGCGAAAGGCCCAGTCCAAAACGGCTGGCCTCGTCATCGCGTGGCGAGCCATACGCGGAGGCCGGGTTTGAGCTGTATGTGGTGTCTATTGTCGGCAGGCCCTGTTCCATGCCCTGCTGGGGTCCAAGCTGCTGGGCGTAGGGGTCGTCTGGCGCGCCATACGGAGCCGGAGCGTTGTATGCGGACAGTTCGTCGGCGCGCAGGAACGAGTTGGTTAGCGCGCTGTGGGACGGTTGGTGGTATGTCGTCGGGTTCACGCGGACACCGAGGGCCACGCCGGACGGCGCTCCGATCGTCACGCCGTTTTTGCCGTAGTTGATGCGACGGCCGTCCGGGAGCACGTGGATGTTGGCGCATTTCGGACCAAACTTGCAGTTTCCCTGTCCCGCGTGGCACCTGAATCAGTACAACCCTGATGTCTGCGACGCTTCGCTGCGACGCTCTCGGCCACCGTCGGCAGCTGGGCGCGCCGCCATGGGAGTGGGAAGGACGTCAACGCACCTTGGCAAAGTATTTGCACACCGTCTCGGAGGCGGAGCTCAGGTCGTGGCTGAAGGGGCAGGCATTGCCGGCCTGGCAGGCGCCTTGCCGGAAGAATTTGCAGGGCACGTGTGATGTGTCTGGAGCGGGGGCAGGGCACAGTGTCAGCACACAGGCACAAAATCTTCTGCGGGCGCAGTCTGTCGACGTCGTCGACGCCGGGTTGGCGGTGCTCCGACGGAAGCCGCGTGGTCCAGGAAAGTCAGGAGAGGGGGCAGCGACGTACTCGGGGGGCTTCGGGGGCCGTCAAAGCGAGCGCCAGGCATGGCGCCGATCATGCCACCGGAGCGGGCGCTCTGCGGGGGAATGTTGAGGCTGCCGCTGCGCATATGGCGATGCTCGCTCGGGTGGGAGGTTGCCATCGCTTGGTGTACTTTTGGGAGGGAGGAGTTTGGGCACGAGTTCTCTCCGGTTCCGCAGGCGAGAGATTTTGGTCAGTGAGTGGAGGGGGCGGCCCGAGTTGCGCAAGGCTGATTGAGGGGCAGCGCGGGCCACGACAGGGAGGGACTCGGCTACAGCGGGGATGCCCCTCGATGCATGCGGGAGCAAAAAGAACACCTCGTCCAGCGCAAAGAGGGCAATCGACAAGAAACGAGAGCAGCGGCAAAAGATAAACTCCAAGTCACCGGAAAGCGGCAGTGGCCGGGCAAAGCGATACTGCCCAGAAGCTCGAAATCAAGAAATGGGTGGGAAACCCGGGAAGGGATTCCTGCAAGATGGCGGGATGCAGCACCAGCTGAGGGCAGAGCCGAGCAAGCCGCTGAAAGAGGCAAGCGGCCTGCACATTGTCAGCCTGAACACCCACACCATGGGCCCAGTGCCATCAATCGTCCCCCCACCAATTTCAAGACGAAGCGAACCATCCACGGATGTTTACGAAGTGCACGGGGGAACACCATGCCCGGGCTGCACCGTGACTACACCAGTGAAAACACGCCTGAATAAGCTGGCCGGCACACATTTCGCGAGAGAAGCCAAGGATGGATAGCCCTAAGTTTGTAAAATCCTCGCTTATCTGCATATCTGCGGTTCACCTTGACTAACTGCATACCCCTCGAGGCAATCTCGGCAGTGATTGGGTCGGCTCGACTCGGCCACCTCTCAGCTCAGGTGTGCATTTAACGTGAGCAGGAGCGGACCACAACATCCGCACTAGGAAACCACTGAGATCACCCCGACAATCACGAGGGCGAAAAATCGAACAGGGTCAGAGGATTGGGCCGGGACAGAAGTTGGCATAGCAGGCAGTGGTGTCTCCGTTCACCATGGTTCGCTCCCGGCCGCAGGCCTTGCCCACACCACAACAGATACCAACTGCGGGCAGGGGGGGCCGCCAGGGACTCCGCGTGAGGGGCTTGCAGGTGCCCGCGTGATGCTGCATCACGCGAGCTCTTGACCCTGCAGATGGGACTGTGGTCAACAAGACACGCCATGGAGCAGACAGTTCCCGTCATGCTGCGTCTTGGCGCTCCCATCTGTGGGCTAAACTCACTCTCATGGTCGGCAACTAAGGTACTCCGTCGCTCCGAGTCCCTGCTTTCCATTTTCTTCAAGCTAAATTGACTGAGTGCCTAATTCTGTCCTTGGGAGGACAACAGTTCATCATAAAACAAGATCAGTTAGATTTGCAGGTACATAACAATGCGACACAACCCGAAACTGATCACGCCAATGTCCGGTTGGCAAACCAAACGAGACGCGCTCTCAGGATTGCAAACGGGGAGAAGCCATCATATGGATCCGAGGACTACTGCCGGGACTGGCGGCGATAATGTCTCAGAACCCGGCCACATTCCGCAACTGATCGCCTTCTTAACAAAAGAACTGATTTCGCTCATTGTGCTGGAAGCAGCCTCGACATCAACATGAGTAGGAACAATACATGCACGCCTCCCATGCTCCGAAATTCTGGCACAAGGTCAAATCGGCCTCTACACCGCGCCATTTCGTTTCCTTTCAAGGGAGATACGGACTCAAAGCCCAGGTTGAATTGGAAATAGCATTAGGTACCTATGTCTTGGGAAGCCCTCAAGAGTTTGTCTCCGTCTATGATGCGCCCATGGTGACCCACCATGCCCCAAACGCCCCCAGTGTTGTGCTGACCAGTATCGCCGCCATTCTTTCATGCCAGACCATGCAAAAATATACCCCGAGAATCTTTGCCACCACGCCGCTCAGTATTCCCATCCAAACGACGAAGAAACCTGTGTCGAACCACGCTTGCTTCAAACTCTCCCTGCGCGCGCGCTCGCCGCTTGCCCGCATGGTCGTGCCCCAATCATCGGCACCCATTGTGAGCATGCTCCAGAGGTGGATAGCCGGCAGCGGGATGTAGTAGAACAGAATACTGGGAATAACCCAGAGCAGCCCCTTGCCCGCCAACCGATCCGGGTTCCGCAAGATGTTGTACAGCGAGCCGACAAGAACCCGCAGCAGGAGATCGTTGGTGGAGAAGATGATGAGCTGCCGGGAAGTAAAGAAATACCAAATGATGGCGATGGCGCCAATCGCCGGGCCGAACTCGCGTTTTGCCATGCCGTAAAAGAGCAAGGGGTGGCTCGTGGCATAGACACGAGGGTGTAGCAGCGACTCAATGTGCGTGGCTCTCCCCCACCGGACTTGCTGTTTGAGCCACCTCGCCATGGTCGTGGGTGTGTCTGTTGCTGCAAGCACGTCGGAAGCAAACATCACCTTCCAGCCCCGGAGGAGCAGGTTTGTGGTGAGGTGCCGGTCCTCGTTCACAATCATCCTCTTGCCGAGCGCCTTCTGCAGGTACCAGGGTACAAGTATGTCCGGGAGCGCGGCGAGCCTGAAGACGGTGCTCGGCCCGCTCTGGCAGTCACTGGTCCCGGCGCAGGCTGGAGTCGAGCGCGTCAAGTACAGCTCCCCCCAGTAAACAACCGAGGCCAGCTTGGTGACGGTGGTCTCCTGGGAGTTGTGCACCACCAGTCCTGCACTTGCGCCCCCGGCCTCAGGATCGGTCGCAATCGTGCTGATGGTGCGCTCCAAAGTGTCAGGGAAGACAATGGTGTCCGAGTCCGAGGACCAGAGGAACTCGACCCCGAGGATGTCGGCAATGACAAGAGAGAAGACGAAGGTCGTGAACATGATGGCTTTTTTGTGCATGTGGCGCTGCATCAGACACAAATGCTGCACGCCCCCTGGCGCTCCGATCCGGAGGTTGTGCTGAATCAGAATGTTCTTTGCCGCTTCAATGCAGTACTGCATTGCAATGGCATCAGCCTCGGCTCCGTCAACGGGCTGGTCATGGTGACGAGTCTGAGCAATGACTCGGGAGCGCACTCGCTCGGCAACTTCGCCGAGTGGTTCAGGGAGTTGAATTATGGCCGAACGTGCTGGATACACCTACGAATCCGCTGTTAGTGACGTTTGGTCTTTCCCCCTTTTCCTCATTGGAGAACATACCTTTTTGAAGACCTTGACCATGTCCTGGTCTTGCGTCTCGTCCCCGTCGATGCCAGCAAGTAGAAATGTGCATGTTTTTGACGACTTGTAGCTCTCAAGCGCGCGAGCATACAGGGAAGGGTCCTCTCTCCAACCGACAACGGCTGCCAAACAACCCAATGTCAAAGGGATGGGTTGGCTCTCCAGGTAGCTGGCCTCCGAGGCACACTTTTCTTGCAAGAATGGGCGCTTATCGCACGCCTGACGACCAAGGAAAGCCATCCTTCGACCCTCAATAACATAGCGGTTCAGTTCGGTAAGGGCGATGGTGATGACAATGTCCAACGTCACCGGGAATCTGCTGTGCGCGGTCGTGAGGTAGTAGAGCGGTATCGCCAACCCACAACCAAGAACATTGAGGAACTGGCGGAAACTTGAGACCCGATGGCCGTTGGTGCTTCCACTAGGCCAGCGGCCAGGCTTGAAGTCGAGAAACATTGGACGAAGCCAACGGCACTAGGAGCAGCCTGCAAATGAAGACAAAATGGGGCCTTTGTACAGAGATTTCCATGGCAGCTGAAGCGTTTTATTTGTTCTGGTTTGGACAGTCATGTTGTACCTGAAGGTCACTCTCCCAACGGTCCTCATCCAGGCTCCAACACACGCTTTGGGTAAATTAAAACCATGCATGAAAGCCTCAGCCCCAATTGCCCGGCATAAAAGGGGCCGCATTTGCAGGCAGACATCGACGAGATGGGGCATTTTCCGTGCCTGCCAGAGATTTTTGGAATGAAAGGTGGCGCCTTGTCGTATTTCCAGTCGACGATGCGCCGAGAAGACCGCCTTGGACTGACTTGTTGGCGGTGATTGGGTGCTTTGCGCGGCTCGGAACTTGTGTTGCAATAATTTACCGGTCTAGTCCGACCCTATGAGTCAATGACCGAACCCGAAATGAAACGGTAATACGAGAAGAAGAAAAACGCCGGGGCCTAGGGTGGTATCAAGGCGCAATTCAGCTTCGCCTCGGTCCTGCATTCTGGAGCCCACGGACTGCCCATGATGTGAGTGAACAGACTGAAGACTCCATCCGGCCCCATACTTCGACGTTTGCTGATCAACACAGTTGCTGCCGGATCGTCTCCTGTCGTGAACAATCACGGCCACCAACGCACCAAGCATGATTGTCACTTACAAGAATAACCGGCTTGTGCCGGCAGCCATCATTACCGCATGCATTTGGGCATCCTACTGCCTCGTCGACCCGAATGTAAACAACTGGGGCGACATACTTCCCCAGTGGGGTTTTGATCACAACCATGACCAAACGACTGCGTGGAACGCGGCAACGGAAACGGCACAAACGAACCCTCCAACGCCCAAGTCGTCGGCGGAGTCATTGCCAAACAGCTCCCAGTTCCTCCAGGGCCTTTCCGGCGACTCGTTGTCGGCGGATGATGTTCTTCTCATTATGAAAACCGGCAGCACATCCATGTGGAAACGCCTTCTCGTTCACTTGACCACGACGCTTTCCCCCGACCGGATCTCGCCGGCAAACACGGTCATCTACTCCGACTACCCGGAAACAATCGGCAACTTCCACATCATTGACGCCCTGGCCAACATCACAAAGACGACCAAAGCCTTGCCAGACTTTGACGTGTACCGGCAGCACCCCGAGTATGCAGGCAACAACGTTTACGTGGAGGCGTCGGGCGTTGACGGCGACAACTATGGCCCGCCTGGGGGGTGGATTGTTGACAAGTTCAAATTCGTTCCGCTGGTACAGCATGCCGGGACGAACTGGCCCAAGGCGAAGTGGTACATTTACATGGAAGACGATGCGTATCTGTTTCTGCCTAGCGTCCTCGACTACCTCTCGACCTTTGACTGGCGGAGGCCGCACTACCTGGGGAGCTTTGCCGCCAAGTCCGACATTGTGTTTGCGCACGGCGGTGCCGGCTTTGCGCTGTCCAGGGCGGCGTGGGAGAAGACGTTCGGGCACAACCCTGCCATGTCTGAGGACTACGAACAGTACACGGCTGACCATTGTTGCGGCGACCAAGTGCTCGGTCACGCGCTGAACAAGTATGGGGTACGATTTGGCGAGAACGACGGTGATGAGAAGTTCACTTGGGGGTTCAACCCCATCGTGCACTGGCGATTTGGGTTCAGCAAGTGGAACTGGTGCAGTCGCCTCATGTCATGGCACAAGGTGCACAACCGCGATGTTGCTCGGTATTATGCTTTTGAAAGCGCCTGGGACTTTTCGGTGAGTTGCGCTAACACTTCATTGCGCAGGCGCGCATCTCGCTAACACCTCGTCAGAAACCTCTGCTTCACCGCGACTTCTTCATGGCCATGATTGCCCCAGATCTCCGCAAACGGGCTGAATGGTGGGATAACTTGTCCGGCTTGTTCAGCGTGACTTCTGCAAACAAGGAGTCTGCCGCAACTCCCGACACGGTGTATGATCCCGCCCTCTGGAGACGGGCATGGATGTCAACGGACGCATGTGAAGCAGCCTGCAAGTCTTGGGCCACGTGTGTGCAATGGAGCTACGTTGAGGACTTGTGTAGAATGGATGATAAGCTCATCATGGGCCAGGGCTATGCTCCTGCGATGTCAGAGAGGAAGACAGCACTGAAGACGACGAGTGGCTGGCTGAAGGAAAGGCTAGACGCATGGAACTGCAATTGACAAATAAACCTATCCATCTAATTACCCAAAAATAATACCAAGTCTTGCCCTCGCTCCCGTGTGACGCCCTGCTCTTTCACAACTTGTGCCTTGATTCTCAATAGCAATGGCTGCATTTGAAACGGCCTTCTGGGCTTTGGGCATGGAATATGATTATAAGCCGGATAGTTTGGGTTGGCGCTAAGAACGAGGTGCCTCAATCGAGTGTCGTTCTCTGTGCTGCCGGACAGCGAGATAACGTCTCTGCAAAAGTCATGAATACTTCTCCCTTGATTTAAGTGTGGGGACTTACAAGAACCCAAACAATCGCAGATGCTGATCATCGTCACTTCTCCTTCGGTCAAATGGAAAGCAGGTCGTCCGATCCCAGGAACATCGGATTTGAGTAAGTGGGATGTGGTGTGGTGACGTTGGTGTTTAAGGGCGAAGTCCGGTATTTAACAACGCGTTTTCCGGTTCTGTGGGAAGAGCTGATTGAGGGACATAGCGAGCCATGCAGAGGGGGCAGTTGGTGTGACGTTGGAGGAGCCACATGTCGATGCACTCAGCGTGAAAGACGTGGTGGCACTGGAGGCAACGGACCATGCTATCGGCTTTGAACGTCTCAAGACAAACGACGCTGTCTCCGTTAGATACTCAGCTGAAATCTTGCGAGGCCAAAGAAGCGAAAGCTTGCCATTCAACTACGGGGCCAGACTGGTCGGGAGGAAATGAGGATGCCATCTCATCCGCCCGAAGTTTCTTGAACGTTCGTGCTGGAGCAACGGAGTCCAAGGCGCTGATGGATGGTTTGTCGAGGTGAGAGCTGTAACAAGAAACTGGAGGCGTGAAATAACTGGGGTGTTGTCGGGCAGGAGGACGGAACGCTCTACGGATGACAAAACCGCGGCGCGACAAGCTGAGCCTTGACATATCAGGATGATGAGCTGGATAATCAGGGGTCAAGAAGCTTACATGACGAGGATTCCAGCCGCTACCACGGCCATGAAACCGATCAAAATGACAACGGCGACCCAGTTGGGGAGTGCCATTTGGGTTCTGTGAGAGCATGTTTGGATATCTCGGTGGTTGCTTCATTCACTCCTGGTTTGGTGTTTCGGGTGTCTCTTTGTAGCCACAGCCGGCGTCATGGTGACCTACGCCAATGCTGTGCCAACCTTTATTGTGTCATCCGATCTATCCCGTTACGAGTTTGCCTTTCCAGTCTTCTCTACCGCCACATCAACAGAAAACTGGACGATCTGGAGACAAGGAAATCACGGGACAGAGAGCGGAGGGCTGTGCACGGTTCCCAGCGTGGAGAAGTGGCGTGATCGCAGTTCATGATCATGGCTGGAGCTCCCAGCAGTCGTGGACCCCTTAGCTCCCAATCTTGCCCCTCCGCCAACCTCCGCCAAGTCCATCCAGGCTCCTTGCACAGCCCGCCAAATCACCTTTGATGGTGCTGCCGAGCTTCTTGTCGCACCACTCATCTGAAGGGACTGCCCGACGTCATGACGGGCTGTGTTGGGTATTTGCCCACCGCAGCTCATTGATCCTTGTAAGCTGTATATCTACTCGTCAGTCGTCCCCATCACGACCCCGCTGCTCTGCTCCAAGAGAACATCGACATGGTTCAATCCAAATCACACCAACTCACATATCTATTGCCAAAATGGACACCAGTTCAAGACAGCATGGGACGCAGTCATGCTCGACGGCACCAACCGCCACCGGCGAAGCGGATCCGCTGGAGCCGAATCCAGGGGAAGAGGGCCTCTTCGTTGTCGAACAGAATCCCTTCGCGTTCTCTCCGGGTCAGCTGTCCAAGTTGATAGAACCCAAGTCAATCCCCGCCTTGCAGGCACTGGGGGGAATGGAGGGGTTGGAACGTGGTCTGAGAACCAACAGCCAGTCCGGGCTCAGCGTTGACGAAACCCACCTCACTGGCGTCGTCACTTTCCAGGAAGCAACCGGACACGCCGACACGAAACCGCTCGCACACATATCCACGCAAACCGAGGGCGGCAGACCCGGCAGCCAGCCACCACCTCCCCGCAGCCAGAAAGACGACCACTACGCAGACCGGAGGCGAGTCTTTTCGGAGCACCGGCTTCCGGAGAGGAAGTCAAAGTCCTTCCTCGAGTTGGCGTGGATCGCATTCCAGGACAGGGTGCTCATACTCCTGAGCGTAGCAGCCGCCATCTCGCTCGCACTGGGGTTGTACCAGACTTTTGGCCCGCACCACGAGGAGGGGGCCAGGGTTGAATGGATCGAGGGGGTGGCCATCATTGTTGCTATCCTCATCGTGGTCATCGTGGGCGCCCTAAATGACTGGCAGAAGGAGCGGCAGTTTCGCAAACTCAACCAAAAGAAGGAGGACAGGACGGTCAAGGTGGTCCGGTCCGGGAAGCCATCCACCATTTCCGTGCATGACTTACTCGTCGGGGATGTCATGATTCTCGAGCAGGGGGATGTGATTCCCGTTGACGGCGTCTTGATCGACGGACACACGATTAGCTGCGACGAATCCTCAGCAACAGGGGAGTCGGACTTGGTCAAGAAGATGCCAGCGCATGCTGCGTTGCAGGCTGCACGAGACGGCACCGGAAACACGGCCAAGTTGGACCCCTTTTTGCTCTCTGGGGCCAAAGTCCTCGACGGAGTAGGGACTTTTCTCGTGACCGCGGTTGGGCCAAACTCGAGCCACGGGCGGACGATGATGGCGCTTCGAGACGATCCCGGCATGACCCCATTGCAGGCCAAGCTGAACGTTCTCGCCGGTAAGACCCCGCATCCCGAGGCATGCGCGACTCCTTGTTGCTAACTCGAGCAGGATACATTGCGAAGCTTGGTAGTGGGGCCGGCTTGTTGTTGTTCACCGTGCTGCTCATCGAGTTCCTCGCGCGACTCAGCACAAGCACGGCAACCCCCGCGGAAAAGGGGCAGAGCTTCCTCCGCATTCTCATCACGTCTATCACGGTGATCGTGGTAGCTGTCCCAGAGGGACTACCTCTGGCGGTAACCCTTTCTCTGGCGTTTGCCACCAAGAAGATGACCAAGGTGAACAATCTCGTCCGACATCTCCAGTCCTGCGAAACCATGGGCAACGCCACCGTCATCTGCTCAGACAAGACTGGCACCTTGACCGAAAACGTCATGACAGTTGTTGCGGGGACACTGGGCGCAGGGGCACTCGAATTCGGCGACAAGAGCTTCGAGTCAACGACAACCAGCCAGGACATATCGAGCCCTGAAAGCTACGACCCCGACAACAAACCCGGACCCGTCTCCCGGCATGTCCCGCTCTCCCAGCTGTCATCTACGCTCCAGCCCAGCCTCCGCGACCTGATTAGAGATTCCATCGCAATCAACACCACCGCCTTCGAAGAAGCAGACGGGGGAAAATCCACCTTCATCGGCACCAAGACCGAAACCGCCCTTCTTGATCTCGCTCGTGCGCAGCTCGCCATGGGTCCGCTTGCCATTGAGCGCGCCAACCATCCCATCGTCCAGCTGTTTCCCTTCAACTCGCGCCAGAAGTGCATGGGAAGCGTCATCCAACTCCCGGACGGCAAGTACCGCCTCTTTATCAAGGGCGCCCCTGAGGTCGTCCTCGCCCGGTGCTCCACAGCCATCACGACCCAACCCTCCGTCTCCGGCCTCGCTCCCCTCGCCGAGTCCTCAAAGACGGACGTCTCCTCCACCATCTCCCATTACGCATCGTTGTCACTTCGCACTCTCGGCCTCGCATACCGCGACTTCGATGCCTGGCCGTCGCCCCATCCCGCTCTCGACACCGTCTTTGACGCGATGACCTGGCTCGGCGTCATGGCCATCCAAGATCCCGTTCGTGCAGGCGTCCCCGCAGCCGTCCGCACATGCCACCACGCCTCCGTGTCGGTCAAGATGGTCACGGGTGACAACATCGAGACGGCCAAGGCAATCGCCCGCGAATGCGGCATTCTCCCCGCTTCGGGCGACGATGGGTTGGTCATGGAGGGCACCGAATTCCGGCGTCTTAGCGAAGGAGAGAGACTCGCCAAGGTCCGCGGCTTGCGCGTCCTGGCGAGGTCGAGCCCCGAAGACAAGCGCGTGCTCGTCAAGACGTTGCGGTCGCTCGGCGAGGTGGTGGCTGTCACCGGTGACGGGACCAACGACGCGCCCGCGCTCAAGGCGGCAGACGTTGGGTTCTCGATGGGCATCACGGGCACCGAGGTCGCAAAGGAAGCGTCCGACATCATCCTGATGGACGACAACTTCTCGAGCATCGTCTCGGCACTGGCATGGGGGCGGGCAATCAACGACGCCGTGAGGAAGTTTCTGCAGTTCCAGATCACCGTCAACATCACCGCCGTGGTGCTGACGTTTGTCTCGGCGGTGGCAAGCGACGAGGAGCGGTCGGTACTCAGCGCGGTGCAACTCCTTTGGGTCAACCTGATCATGGACACGTTTGCGGCGTTGGCGTTGGCCACCGATCCCCCGACGGAGAGCCTCTTTGACCGCGCGCCCGAGAAGAGAACGGCGGCGCTGATCAACCTGACCATGTGGAAAATGATCATCGGGCAGTCGGTGTATCAGCTGGTGGTGGGCTTGACGCTGCACTTTGCAGGGCCCAAGTTCCTGGGGTATCCCGAGCTCCAGCAGAGGACCCTGGTGTTCAACGTTTTTGTCTTTATGCAAATCTTCAAGCTGGTCAACAGCAGGCGCATCGACAACAAGCTCAACATCTTTGAAGGTCTGCATAGGAATACCTTGTTCATGCTCATGATGGCAATCATGGTCGCCGGGCAGGTCATCATCATTTTCTTTTCGGGCGACGCGTTCGGGGTAACCACCTTGACAGGCGTCCAGTGGGGAATCTCTCTCGTCTTGGGCTTCCTGTCAATCCCGGTCGGCATTCTCATCCGCCTGATTCCTGATGCTTGGATTCGGAAGGCGGTGGACTTGATCCCGATTCCGAGATGGAGGAGGAAACGAAACGAGGTGCCAGAGCTGGCTGTGGAGGGAAACGGGCTCGGCGATGCGCTGCTGGACGTCAAGGACGATTTGGCCTTTCTGAAGAGGGTACGTGGAGGACGTATCCGGGCGATGGGCTGGGCGATTTCGACCATCTACTCTCCTCCAAGGTCTCGGAGGCCCTCAGTCGCCCCAGTGCAGTCTGCGGTGGGGATGCCTGGGCTGCTTGCTGCGAGTGTAGGTGGCCTGTCAAAGCTGGAACGGAGGGAACCTTTGGAATGAGTAGAGGAGTAAACCTGTATCTGTATGTCACAAAATTAAGTATAGAGAAGTCGAGAACTCGACCGAGATTTGGCCAATTTGAGACCAGACAACGTCGCGACCTAGGTAATCACATCGTCAAGGTGGCAAAACAAAACAAGCAGCGCAAACCATCGATCGTGGGACCCGGCTAGTTTTTTTTGTCAAGGTTTTGGCATTCACATCTGCCTGAGCAGGTACAAGTCATTTCACGGGTGGTCTCGCCTTTGCTGTCTGGGTGAAGCGCTCTGTGGAGTGGCAGAGTGGGCTGTGCGTGGTTGTCTCGTGAGAATTGCTGACTGCAGCTCGCTCTCTTGTTCATGAATGGACGCAATTGGGCCTCCAGTCTCTTCTCTAGCGTTTGGCGTAGACGAACCGATGATGAATGCTGAGTGTTTGCGTGGCCATCGCGCCCACCACGCCCACCACCTCACCACAGCCATATCAAACATTGCCTGAATGCATCGAAGGAGTGAGAAAACCCGACATCCTACTAAAACCGCCGGGCTTGCCGCATCTGCATTGTAACAGGGTGATGTTGGATTCGATGCAAGCGCCTCGCACATCATGGCCAATACCATGCAGAACAACAAAAGAAGCTGCTTGCGCCTCAACTTGTCCCTGAACGCAATCCGGCCAACGGCACAACCACATTATCATAGAACTCCATCGCGGGATGCACTCCGACTTCGCCGACCCCCGCAGCTCCCTCATCCGCCTGCATGTCCGCAAACTCTAAACAGAACTTGACCGCTCGACAGTACGGCGAGCCCACACGAAATGCCAGCTCGGCCTCAACGCGCGCCAGCACACGTTTCCGCAGCTCGACAGCGTGGGGCTCATGAAATAGCTTCATATTCCCAGACAACTCCACAACCTCTGGTTTCAGTCTCCCGTCTCCCGGTAAGAGCCCTTGCAGCCCTGGGTCTGCCTTGGGCTTTGGTGCAACGCCGATAGGCTTGCGACTCTCCAAGAAGGATCCAAGCGGCATCCAGAGAGCAATCTCCAACAGCACCAGCCCGGCCGAATACACGTCATACTGCATGCGGTAGCCCTGCGCCGCCTCGCCTTGGTAGCGTGGATGCCGGTAAATGGCCATCGCCACGTCTCCCGCCGTGCGCGCGCGGTCGATGGTTGCCCACTCGCTTTCGTGCCGAGTGTAGTCAAAACCAGCCAGGAGAGGGCTCAAGAGGGTGTGCTGCATATCCTCCAAGGAGAAAGGCCCGAGAAGGGAAAGCGGCGCCGAGGGAAACAGGATGTTTTCGCTGCGGATGCTCTTGTGCAGCCAACCAGAAAGGTACAGCTCGGAGAGGGTCGTGCAAAACGTGGTGGCAAGTGTTAGGCGCTGCTCCAGCGGGGGGCGGAACTTGGGAGCCGAGGTGAGGAGGGTGAGAAGAGAGACGGGTGTTGTGGCCTTCGGTTTGGTGCCTGTGGAGAGAGGCGGAGTGCCCTGCGGGAAGCGGAACACGATCCACCAGCAGCAGTTTGTTGGGTCTTTGATGCAACCCTCGGCGTGGGGGGTGCGGAAGTCGGGTGACTTGGGTTTCTGGAGCAACAGCACGAGGCGCTGAATGCGGCTGGTCAGGCGGGCCAAGTCTTCGGGTTGGATGCTCGGATCAAACGGCTTGCGCTCGAGGAGATAGTAGGGCCCAGCAGTCGAGTCGGCTTTCTTGGCTGTGACGAAGCGGTTCGAGGCTGCAAACTTGCTTGGGAGTATGAAATCATCGAGGGAAAGCCTCTGCAGGCTTGACGTGCCAACAGCCTGACGGTCTTGCGGGAGATCCGGCACGGCCAGGCCCTTCCGTTCGACAGCGGCGCGCACCTGGGAGGTGTCAGGTTCCCCCTGCACGGCAGCCCGGATAAGTTCCAGCGATGCCTTGTCGATGGCGCTGCCGACCACAACCATGTTGACGCGGTAGTTGTCCTCACGCGTCTTTCGCTGTTGCGTCTCGGTCATGAGATCGTTGAGTTTGTTGATACGCAGGGTAAGGTCTTTCACAAGGCCTTCAAACTTGTCGAGGTCCCGGACAGCCCAGCGAACCTTGTTGGCGATCGTCGTGCTTTTTTTCCTCAGGGGAGCGGCACTCTCAACGGCCAACCCCGCACCCATTGTATCTTCGCTTTGGCCATCGTCTCCATCGTCCTCGTCCCTTGTCTCGCCGGCCAGCTTGGCCGCAGAGGGGCGGATGGACCGCTGCATCCGCTGCACAAGTTGTCGAACCAGCACGGATTTGGTTGGTGGCGACTCCGTCTCCGAGAGACCGTAGCGGCTGCTCAAGCCGTCGGCATCCATCACCAGGTGCTCTATTTGCTCGAGATATGCCTTTAGAACACTGCATATCGGCAGCAAGCGGCCAGGGAGTGTCGCGGCTTGTCCGTCGGGAGGTGCCAGCCCTACATTCTCGCCCCAGATATCCAGACGAAAGCGTTCGACTTCAAGGCTGAGCACCAGCCGCTCGGCATCTTTGCTGAAGTTGAGGCCTTTCCGAAACGTCTTGACCGCGACACACGCCCCCTGGAAGGCGATCTGGGCGATTGCGATGTATGTACCAGGTTCCATGGTTGGCGTTGTGGTGAATCGAAAGGTCCCTAGGTGCTTCTTCGGTTCTTGGTTGTCGTTTGAGGGTTTCGCCGCAATCGCGGCTGTGCGCATCTCGGGACGCAGCTGAGGGGCTGAGCATGCAGTCAAATTAAGCGAAGCTACCCCAAACATGTGACAACAGGCACGAGTCCGTCTCGCTGACCAGAGATGGTGCTCCAGAAGGGGGAATAACTATGAGCTACTGTGTATTTTACCCCTACTACCTACTACTCAACCCCTAAGAGCCAGGCTGGCTGTTTGCATTTCGAGCTGTGATGACAAGCTACGTTTATCCCTCAGCGTTCTCGGGCGACCCCGCTTCCGCCATCACTCCGTCTCCAGCTCCGCCCAGTCTGAGCTCAAGTAGTGCCCTGGTGCTCGCCACTCCCCAGTCAAGCACCCAAGCCAGTCACGCCGCGACAGGTCAAGGGCTCGCGTCCTTCATCTGCCATGTGGCATATCTCGACGACAAGCTCCAGCGCGGCGGTCGGTCTGCTTTCTTTACGTCACAGCAGACCCGCGTCGTGAATCGCAAGCGCATTGGCGATGGTGCCTCTTTTATCGTCGAGCGCGCGGAGCTCAAGGGGCCTCAAGACTCGGACGAGAATGGGATGGCGAGAACAGTCGTGATCAAGACGGTCCGGGAGAACAAGGGCAACAGAAACCCGTGGCGAGAGGTGCTGTTGGAGATTAGAGCCCTGCTGCACGAGCCGATCCGGTACCACCCCAACATCGTGAACTTTCTTGGCATCCGCTGGGATGCGTCGGCCGACACTGGCTCGCCGTTCCCTGCTATCGTCCAGGAGTACGCGGCCTTTGGCACCCTGGACAAGCTGCAGCAGCGGAGCGAGCCCCTGCCCTTTGGCATCAAGCAGAAGCTCTGCTACGATGTCGGCCGTGCCTTGTCTATCATTCACGCCTGTGGCATGGTGCACGGCGACCTCAAGCACGAAAATGTGCTGGTGTTTCCCAACACCCAAGAGAACCCCGCAAACCAGCCATACACCCTCAAGCTGGCCGACTTTGGCGGCACCGTCATGGATCTGAGCGGCGACGGCGGCCACCGCATCCCGATGCACACGTTCCCGTATGAGGCCCCCGAAATCTCGGAGAAGCTAACCGAGGAGGGCGCCAAGAAGACGGATGCCTACTCCTACGGCATGTTGATCTGGCGGTGCATGATCGATTCGCAGGATGTGCTCGCAGCTCTGGGGGTGAGCAGGGATGCGCGGGAGAAGGTGACGCTGCTCAAGCTGTCGGACGGCTTGCTCGAGGCAGCCATCCACAGCATTTCGAGCTATTTCTTTGCACACCAGCTTCCCGGGGCCAGCTTGAATCTGGTCACGTCGGCCTTGATGTTCACGCTGCGCGGGGACCCTAGACAGAGAGCGCTGGACCGCGCCCAGGTGCGTCTCCGGGGCATGGACTCGGTGGCTGCATATCACTACGTCGGCGTCAAGGACGAGGCAAACAGGAGGACGCTGGAGAAGCAAAAGCACCGGACTCCGGGCCGCCACGGCATGGATCTCGACAGCGTGGGCTTCGCGCTCGCGAGGCTGGGCAAGGGGGACGACTACGATGCGCAGAACAACCTGCCAGGCTTCCGGCCGGATCTGCCACGCCCAGAGCGCAGCGGTTTTCTTTTTGAGCCCCTGCGTTTGCGGCATTTGCTGGACCGGAGCCAACAAGAGACCATCGTCCGTGACTTTGAGGCTTTTGCGGATACCCCCTCAGCTGCGGGAGACGCGGACGGAGACATGAAACCGGCACCTTGGCTGGCCGCGTTCTTCTTGTTCCACTCGTACCTCTGCGGCTTTGGAGTCGACCATGACCCCGAAAAGGCTTGTCACTGGCTTCAGCGCGCTGCTGAGCCAAGCGAGGAGATGGGGGAGACAGACTATCTTGCCCTAGCGTGGCTCAACCGGGTTCATGCCGCCCTGGGCGTGCCGAACCCCTATGATCTTGACAAGCAGATGGACAACCTCTTTTGGAGCGCCGTCCGAGGGCATCGGCACTGCGTCGAGGATTCCGAGGCGGTCGTCGGGTCTGGCGCCGACCCGGCCCAGCAGCGAAGCTGGAGACAAAAGATGGGCCAGGCCGTCTGGCTCTACCGGTCCATGACTGCCGCCACCGGGATGCCGTTCTTTGCGCCGCGGAAGTTGACAAGACAGTGGGACCTCGACGATCTCGACGTCCTGGATGGGCAATTGAAACAAGAACTCGGCAGTGCGTACGACAGCTGCCTTCGCCCCGCGCCCGGCACTGAAGAACCGTCGGATCCTTCTCCCGACGACGGGTTCCGGTTCGACAAGATCTACGTCAACCACAAGGGCCATGGTCTACTTCACATGGCAGCGGCACAGGGAAAGCTGCCAGCACTCAGACACCTGCACAAAAAGTACCTTTGCGACCTTAGCCTCGGGAATCAGTCGCACGGCGATACGGCACTCACCTGCGCCTGTCGTACCGGCCGCTTCGACGTGGCCATGTGGTGTCTCGACAACGGTGCGGACCCAAACGGGTCCAAGTTCTGCGAAGAAGCGCCGCTGCATTGCATTGACGCCTTTAGCGAGTCTGAGATGGACACACTCGTGGCCCGGCTCGTTGCAGCCGGGGCAGACATGGAGAAGCACTCTGAGGCTTCCCGCAAGGACGTCCGAGGCATCCTGGCCGACTGGGAGGACAGCTTCTCCATGACCCTGACACCACTGGGCCGAGCAGTGCTCAAGCAGAGCCTGCCGGCGGTCAGGACCTTGCTCAAACATGGCGCGAGTGCAACACGCCAACACAACGACAGGAATCGGGCGAACAAGTCGCCTGTCGAGCTCGCTGCCGTCCTGACGCTGCCGGACATACTCGAGGAGCTGCTCCGCCACACCGACGGCGCCGTGCAGGTGTTTGACGAATGCGAAATGCTCGACGCGGCCCACACCAACAAGGTCACTCCGTACGACTCGTTGTCGATGCACAGCCGCCTCGTCCGCTGTGGCGTCCACTACAGAGAGAACTTGGCGCGTACGCTCGGGGTCCTCCAGGAGCGGCGAAGGAGGCAGAAGACTGACGACAAGCCGGACCACCCCCCCGGCAAACACCTCTGCAGCGAGATCCTCCTGGGAAACGCCGACATCGTCTCGGCCTTGCTTGCCCTCGGGCACGACCCCGCCGGATCTGCAGACTTCCGCCCGCTCACAGCGGCTGTCAGGGCCAACCACGCGGCCATATTCCACATCCTCATCTCCTCCGAGCCTCCTCCCTCGATATGCGCCTCACCATCCCTGCTGCACGTCCTCGCCACTCGCCCATCACACACGCCCCGCGACCTGTCCATAGCAGAGTATCTCCTCTCCCATGGCGTCCCCGCAGATCCAGCCGAGGTCGACGAGCCATCGCCGCTCGTCCTCTCCATCTTGCATGGCTTTTACGATCTAGCCGATTTGCTTGTCGCCCACGGTGCTGGGGCCTCCCTTAATGTCGTGTACACCACCATCCCTGGGTTCACAGCAAAAGCGGGGGAAGCCTGTACACTCCTAGGCGCCCTCCTCCCTTTGCAGACATCCTCCTCCCTCTGTGCGCTCCGCTATCTCGCCCACCTGCACAAGACCGGCAAGCAAAGCATCTCCCCGGTGGCATATCGTGTACCCCGCACGGAGCAAGATGCAGATTTGTTTGTTTCCGCCCTCCACGTTCTTGCAGCGGTACCTGCCAACGCCTGGAATTCGCACGCCCAAATCTCTGCCCAGATTCTTGAACTCGTGTTGGACATGTTTCCCAGCACAGAGAGTCTGGGAGAGGCACAGTGGAATGCCCAGACAGGGACAGTTGTCACGGCGGCCGTGAGGGCAGGGCAGGTGGAAGTGTTGAGGGGCGTGCTTGATGCTAGGGGGTTCAGAGAGGATTGCTGCGTTGCAGCGAGGGCTGGAGTTTCTGACGAGGACCGGGAAATCGGTGGGACAGAGCTGGAGAAACAAGTTATGCTCGCCGAGTTGGCGAAAAGAGTGGCACTGCAAAAGGTTGCGGCGTTGGAAGCGATGCAGGAGGTGACAGAGGCGGATGCCAAGGGAGTTAGGCGGGCGGTGGAGGTTGTCCAAATGTTGAGTGAGTCGCGGGAAGATGATCCTGGTAGTATGGTTATTGCTGAGGCAGGAAGATCAGAACAAGAAACGTGGGATGAGGCTCATGTGCTGAGGAGAATTGGCCAGTTGGAAGCAAGGGTCAAACTCGACTTCATCGAGCCGGAGATTGATAGAGTTGGCGAGGACGTCAATGGGCCCGTGGATTTGTCTGTCCTGACAGACGAGAAGCCTACAGGCTGGACTGAAGGCGCGGAGATGACCGAGGAGATGTCGCTGCGAGTCTTTTTGAAGTATTTCCGGCAGGACAATGAGTTGTTTGGGGACAAGATTGTCAAGGAGATGAGCAAGATGTTTAACAAGCGAAAGGACAGTGATGAGGGGAGCATGGGACAGAGTAGTTGAGATATTCAGGTTACAGACCAAGTAAACTCTCTCCCTGGTGCAGCAAAGGTGGATTTGGAGTGCAAATTGTCACCACTCCCCATCTAAAGGCGAGAGAACAAATGGCATCATCAGACCTCGGCTCGTCAAACCAAATGACGGCTGATTTTTCTTAGGGTTAGGGTTAGGGTTAGGGTTAGGGTTAGGGTTAGGGTTAGGGTTAGGGTTAGGGTTAGGGTTAGGGTTAGGGTTAGGGTTAGGGTTAGGGT
>Ga0247824_10000066_pt1 | contig 39333 bp, 67 predicted proteins | sample 13C_PalmiticAcid_FD_194412 | JGI IMG/M metagenome (GOLD analysis project Ga0247824, IMG submission 194412) | Soil microbial communities from agricultural site in Penn Yan, New York, United States - 13C_PalmiticAcid_Day48 | ecosystem: Environmental > Terrestrial > Soil > Agricultural land...
ATCAAACGTGGAGGCGATCGGATCACCACCCGGATAGGCCGCATCCGTGACAAAGCACGACCCGTCGGCGTTGCCCTCGGTCACACAGCCCGTGATCGCACTGTTGCCGCTGTTCGCCCCAACAACGATGCCGTAACCGAGCCCGCCCGTGACCGTATCGCTGACCGAGCTTCTCGGGCTTCCGAACAGTTTCACGCCCATGTTGATCGTGGAATCCGCGAGACCCGATCCCGCCACGACATTGCCGGATGAGCGGGTATTCGGCGCAAGCTCGATGTTGATCCCGGCCTCTTGGCTATTGCGAATGATGTTGTCGGCAAGCACAGTGCCGATCAGCATTCCATCCCCAAGACCCGTGCCGAACGACCCTTCCAGATGAAGGCCGTTATACGATCCCGTGTCGCTGATCCGGTTGCCGATCGCGATGTTGCCGTAGCAGTCGATCGCATTGGCGTTGAAGGCGATGCCCTGAGCGGTAAAGCGAACCCTGCATCCGCGGATTTCGTTATAGTTCCCGTTCTGAATGGCAATGCCGCCGTCAGAGAAGCCGGAAATCCACAGGCCATCGAGATCGCAGTCGTCGACAAAGCGGAAATCCACGCCACCGCCATTGATCGTGCTGGGAGTTCCTCCGGTGAAGGTCGCATCCCCGAAGATCGCGAAGTTGCGGAGCCGCAGGTTCATCAACGGGCTCAGCTCAGTGCCCGCTGCCATGAATGCCCCGGCGCGATCTTCATTGACGAGATGGATTGCCGAACCACGGCCCATCCCGACAAGCTCGATGTTCGACGCTTCCAGCTGAATCGGATCGAGAATACGGAACGTGCCTTCAGGAACCAGAAGCGACGGAACCCCTGCGTCGATCGCGGCGTTGATCGTGTCCTGGATCTTGGTCAGCTGGTTACCACTATTGTCCCCGACTGCTCCTAGAGCGGTAATCGAGGGGGTTTCCCGGACCTTGTTGGCGAGGGTCATCAGAAACGGCGCCGCGTCGAACTGGCTGTACGAAACCGAGTCCGCCTGCTGACGCACCCACGCACCCGTGCTGAGCGGGGTGCTGTCGGCCTTGATGATGTTCTCGTCATCAGCGCGACCGGTGAAGTCGCCGATGGTCCAGAAGAAGTCGCCATCGGTAATGCCGGATGCGCCTACGAGGCGCGATGCCTTATTCGTGATTGGCTGGGCTTTGAACGCTGAGAGCGTGGTATAGGTGTTTTCCGCCGGTCCGGGAGGGCCGGGCGCGAAACCGTCGTTATCACGGACCCACCTGCCGGCTTGCAGTGAGGTCTTGTCATTCGGCTTGATGATATTCACGCCGTCATCAAGCGCGACCTCTCCGGGATCATAGGCGAAAAGGCCGTTGAGATCCTGGACAACGTATAGCTCACCATCAACCATCAAGGTTGACGGGATGTTGCGGAGATCATCCGCGCTTACAACCTGAGCGAGATTGCCCGGGAATTTGATCTGCACGACGCCCATAGCGGTTCCTGTTCAGGCATAGACTGACAGGTATTTTAGGGGATGCGTGCTCGTGCTATAGCATCCGGCGTGACGACTGAATCATGGCTGGTTCCCGCCATTAATGCGGCCATTGCTGCCTCTTGGGCGGCCACACAGCGCTATCGGCTACCTGTATATTCGTGGCTACGGTTGCGATGGCAGAAGGGCATGTACGCCAGTGGGCGCGGATACAGCAGCATACGGCGACGCCTGACGAAGAAGCGCGGCGATCTCCGGCGATAGAAAACTGTCGCGCGTCAGCAACGGCGCTACGCGTCGGGCGCCGAGATAGAGTGGTGACTGCGCCGCACCAAGCGTTGTGGCCCAGAGTGACTGTTGATTGAGGCGCCCCGCGGTTCCACTATCTGCGATCTCGCTCGGAAGAATGTCCGAAGCCGCGTCGGACAGATCCTGATTGAGCGCTTCGCCGCGCGAATAGCCGCGTCTGCGTACCGTATCGCTCGACTGCCTCACCGCCTGGCTGTACCCGGACGGCGAAATTGCAGCCTTGCTGTTGCCGCTGGCCCGTTCAACCTGAGTGAGCGATTTCCAGCCCTGATTGAGTTGCGACAGGCGCTCGCCAATTGCCGGGTTCTGGCGCACCGCCAAATCCTGAAGCGCGTCCCGGACACTTTCGAGCATTGATCCCAGCTGCTGCTGGTCCGCATCTAGGCTTCTCGCATAGCGATTGATGCTGGTCGTGAGTCGGGTTTCAATGTCCTTATAGGCCTTCCCCGATAGCGTCACGCCATCTTCCCAGAATCGCCCAAGCCCCTTCAGGATGTTCTCAAACTGGCTCGCCCGTTCCGGCAGCATGTCCGGCATCGCAAGTTGGATTTCGGCAAGGTCGTCAAGGAACGCTTCATCGCCCTGAACGCGGATCTGGCCCTCGATCTCCTTGTAGCCCTGATTGAGCTTATCGCCTGCCCACTTCACCGCCTGACGACCAACCGGAACATCTGCTGGCAGACTAGCCCCGATAGGCTGCAACGCGCGGTTCACCGCGGCGCGGGCGAAGTCGCCAAGCGATTCATTGCGCGCCTCGGTAACTGTGTCACCGAGGAACGGCGCCGATGTTGCCCGATCTTCTGCGCGCCCGATTGCCCGGCCAAGGCGGCCGCCCATAGCGCGCCCGACTTGCCCCGGAGTTACCCGGACGCCTGCGTCGATCAACGTACGAAGCCCCTGAGAAACCTGCGGCGCAACAAGGCGCGCAGCGCCGCGAAGGGCGGTATCCGCGACCTTCCCCCCGATGCCGCCAATTGCAGCATCTGCGGCGACCCCTCCGACTGAATCTGCGTCACTCAGAAGGGCGCCCCCTGCGGCTCCCTGAGCAAGTGCTCCTCCCGGCAGGCGGATCAGCGGAAGCGTACCGGCGATGTTTCCCGCAAGCTGGAAGCCAGTGCGGGTGTTGTTTGCGCGCCACGCCTCATTCTCGGCAACTGCGCTTTCGACCGATGGAAATCCGAGCACCTGCCCGAGATCATCGACCGCTGCGCCCACCGGAGTAGCGTCCAGCCACTCAGCCAGATTATCGACCGGCTTTATCGCTCCTGCGAGGAACCCGCCCAGAGCCGAGTCGTCCTGAGGCTCGTTTCCTGCCACCAGATCAGCAAGCGTCATTTCACCGCGGCGCGGGGGCGCAGATGGTTGACCTCGATCGATGACATGTTGGAACTGCTCGCGCGGATACCTTCGCCCAAGCTCCTCCATGACGACGGCGTTCAGCTCGTCATCGGTCGCATCTTCGGGACCCTCAACCGTGAGGGTTCGCCCATCACCGATCTTGACCTGATACTGTTTCATCGGACGATCCGGAATTGCGTGCGGCGGTCATTCTTCTTGGCCCGCGGAGCGATGACGTACTTGCGGGCCACGCGATCGGGGCTCACCCCGTTGTCCTCGGCATAGCCCCGATAGAGGTCCGCCTGCTGGTTATAGGCATCTCGGAGCGCGCTGTACTGCGAGAGAGCGGCCTTTGCCATGTCCACCCGTTGGCTTGGATTAAGCCGTGTTCCCTCGATTGCCCTGTTATAAATGTTCCAAACGCGTTCTGGCACGCTGCCCGCATTCTGCGCAGTCGCGAACTCGCCCTCCCGCACCACGGAATCCGGATCGAGCGTCTTCATATAGGCGAAGATCAACGCGATATCGTCCGCTGCGCTCGGGTTCGCCTTGGTGGCGAGATTGCGCAAATTCTGAAACTGGGGCCGCGCCTTGTTGAATGATTTCACCTCAGGCAGCGCATTGAACTCCTTGCGGAAATCGGACTCTGCTCGGCGGTTGGCACTCGGATTGCGGCCACCCGCCACCTTGGGGTCTGCCGGACCGCCAGGGATCGGCTCCTGTGTGCCGTCCGCTTTCCAACGATATCCGCTCGGCGGCGCCTCCCTGCGCGGCGGACGGACCTGAAACGTGCCCGGAGCCTGCGGAGATTGCCCGCCACCGAGCTGCGCAACATTCTTCTGCACATAGGCCTGCGTTTCTGCGGGAAGCAGCGACAGCCAATTCTCGCCGCCCTGTCGGATAGCCTGATCCACACGACCGGGACCCGCATTATATGCGGCCCAAGCCTGCGAAGGATTTCCGTATCTCTGGAGCATGGCGCCCAGATAGTCCCGGCCAACCCGTGCGCGCTCTTCCATCGACGCGTCCTGCGCCGGCCGAACGCCGAAGCCGGGGTCCGTGTTGGTGCCGGGCATGACCTGCATGCGCCCAACAGCCCCAGCAGACGACGTAAGCGGCTGTCCGTTCGGGGCATAGTCCCGGTTCCCGCTCTCGCTCTGGAGCGTGATATCGACCATGCGTTGAAGCGACGGCGATGCGCTGTCGCCAACGGGGGTGGGCAGCGTAACAGCGCCGGGTGCGCTCCCACTCGGGTAGATCAGTGTGCCCGATGACGGATCCCAAATCGGGCGCGTCTCGTTAATGCGATTGTGGCGCTCAGTCTCGGTAATCGTCCGCTCTCGCAGTTGCTGGTCAATGCGATCCTTGAGAGAGGTGCCAGTGGCAATGAAGCCGTCTAGGCGACCATCAGACAAGTCCGCCGCAGCAGCGCTAAGCTCTTCGTCCGAAAAATGCCCGGTTGCCTTTAGGGCCGGAAGATAGGATTGCAGTAGCGCCCCGCGCTCAGTCTGCGGCACCCTGCGCAGGTTCGATGCCACCGACGCCATGATCCCAGCCTCCTCCCCTGCCCGTTTCAGCTGGGACTCGTCCAACTTCCCCAAGGCTTCGGCATAGTCGAAATCGCCCCCTGCCAACGCCTCCTGCTGAGCGCCTCGCAGATCACCCCCTTGCACCCTCTGGGCGATCGTGGGCCGCTGCTGCTGGACCCTCTGGGCCTCTTGCATCTGATAGGCTCGGGCAGCGTTCTGCTGGCGCTGCGCCTCGACGTTTCCGAGCGACATCAGGCTTTCGAGATAGTCGAACCCGCCACCGGGATTTGCGAGGCGCCAATCTACCGCCATCAGTAGATGCCTCCGAAAGTACCGCCGTACACACCGCGGGTTGGATCATAGGCTCCGTAACTGCTTCCGAGATTCATCCCGATGTTGGTGATGTTCTTGAGTGCCTGCTGCCACGTCGCAGAGCCAGCGAGTGCGGCATTGCTACCAGCGTCCGCGGAATTCTGATTGGCAGCGTTGATGCTGTTCACGGCATTGGTGGAGACACCAGCAGCCGTCCCGATCGCCTGTTGCCCGGTGTTCATGAGGACGCCCAAGCGCGAGAGCCAGTCTCCTGCACTTTGGTCTGCTATCGCTGAACCCGTACGCTGGAGGGCCTTTAGTGTAGCACCGCTGTCGCCCATGCCGCGCGCATAGGCATTCGCATTTACCGCGCCGAGACCTGTGTCGAGAAGATCCTGATAGCCGGTCGATCCCCGGTAGGTGTCAAGCGCGGACCGCGCCGCATCTGCTCCGCCGGTGCCGACGAAGCCGCCGAATAGTTCCCCCGCCTTGTTCCCGCGATCGATGGTGCCCCTGTTAAGGCCCAGGAACATATCGCGGTTGCGCTCGATCGCCGCTATCTGTTCGCGACCGGACTGCTGCTGGATCTGGGCGGCCTTCTTCTGCCCCTTGCCACCGGTGATACCGCCGATGACCGAGCCTACTCCAGCAATCGCGGCGCCAATCGGTAAAGCCATCAGATAAGCCTCAGTTCAAAAATCTCCACCTCGCCTTCGGCCTCATAAATTTCCCGGCGTTTGGGCATGGCCCCTAATTGTCGGTTGAACCAACGCGCCTTGCAATTCTCGACGGGCGTCGCGCCCCAAATGACGCTGGCAAACGGACGCATGAAATCGAGCATCCCGGAGGCCGTTTCGATCGCTTGCCGTCCCCTGACATTGGGACCGAAGATCGTGTGAACCTGATAGGTTCGAGGTGCGGTCCTCGCAAAAACGCCGCACGCTCCGTCGCCATCCGACAGAATGATGATGTCGTCCCCCTCCTCGAAAGCCGGTGCCCAATTCATCGCGTCAGATTTGTAGCAGATGAACTCGCGCACACCCGGCATATTCGAGACCAGATTGATCAAATCCGGCCCAGTCTCCCGCTTGATCATAGCTCTACTTCGCGCTGGATGGTGCCCGATCCAGGCGGACGAACCGGGGTTCCGGAATTATCAGGCTGGCCCGCAGTAGGCGTCATCGTCGCCCCTACAACGTGCCGGTCCCCGGTCTGAGCTGCGGTAGCTTCATCTATAGTGGCGGCGTAGGTGACGGCCCCGCCTGCCCTCGCTGGGTCATCGTAGTAGATATAATAGTACGTGTCGTAAGCGAGTGCCGTAACGCTGCCAGCATTAACCGGAACGCTTGTCCCGCCGCCATAGACACGCGTGTGTGCGCTGATCGAAATCGATGCGCTTGCCCCAGCATCCGTAGCGGTCACGGTCAACCCAGTCGGGTACGAGTTCGCGAGATCGGACGCGGCGGTTACGGTGTCCGCAGCGGCTTGGGCATTGTCCGCCGCAGTTTGAGCGGCTTGCGTTGCGGCATCCAAGCCAGCAAGAGCTGCTTCAATTTCTGGTATTGAAGCGATTGCGTTGATTGCCGCTTCGACCCGCGCGATCATGTTATTCAGTGTCGTGGTCACATAGGTGACAAAGCGTCCATCGCTGGCGACGGCCGGATTTCGCTGGTCGAACCGGGGAAGCCGGAGATATTCCACTATCTCCACCCCTCATTCGCGACCATCCCCGCGATCTTTACGCGTGCGCGATCGACGCAGCTGATCTCGAAGGTGCGGTATGGTTGATCTGGTTGGCCGAGGCGCCAAAGCTGAGCCACATCGAACGGTGCCGAAACCGCGATCTCGTCATAATATGCGGGATAGTCATCCTGCCCGTCCTTCCAACGCAGGCGGATCGTGCAATCTTCAGACGCCGCGACGCCGATCGAAACACTGTCATTGCGAGGCGGCTTGCCGTTCAGCGCAATCGTCGCCGTGACTACGCGCTCTATCTCATCGCCGTCGTCATCCACAGCATTTTGGTCGAATGACCACAGGCGACCATCAATCACAGAACCCAGCACGATCTGGCCGTTCACCTGATACCCGACATGCGGGTTCCATGCCGTCTGGCCGATGCTCGAAAACTCGCTCCACTGCTGGGTCAGCGCGTCATAGGCCCATGAGCCCTGGCCGGGGATGCGCAGAACGTATAGGCTATGCCCGTCGATCCCGATGCCGGGGAGCGCGGTGCACGGGGCAGCGGCCTTGCGAATTAGCGCCGCAATCGCCGGGTCGCTGATGACCTGCGGCACTGACGATGCACGGTATACCTGCCAGTCGTCGCCTACCCAGACCAGCGTGTTGTCGTATCGGCGCACCGTGTCTCGGTAGAGACATCCCCGCTCGAAATTGCGCCCCGGCGCGCGCGCGAATGGCGCATCTTGATCGCCGGTCGCCTGCCAGACCTCAATGTTCTCAGCGCCAAAGACCCAAAACTCATCGCCCAGCCGTCGAATCGCGACCCCTTCATCAGGCAGGCTTTCGGCGGTCGCGAAATCAAGCGGGTCGATCTCGGTCTCGCCGGGCACAAGCCAATAGATGCGACCGTTCCGACACAGAACGAGGCCGTAACTGTTGAGCTGATCCACATCTTGCGCCGGTGCGGGCGCGTCGTCCGGTAAATCCAGCGCGGAGACAGTGGTGTTATAGAGGTAGAGGTTCTCATCCCCCAAGATGATTGTGGCGAAGGCGGTCGATACCATTGGAGCGATGCCGGACCCGGCGATTGCGCCCTTTGAGATCACCCCGGAAAACAGCGTCCCGCCCGCAACGACCAGGCGTTCCTGTGTCGATGTTCTGAAGTGCGCGTTCCTCAGGATCGCACCGTAATCATGAAGCCGCGTCAGCCCAGGCCGGTCGATGCGCAAGGTTGCGTCAGGCGAAAGACCCGACAGATCCTTCTCCAATAGAAGATTGCGCAACTTCACTTCGGGCAGGTGGCTCGCCTTATAGGCACCTATGCCGAGCGGGACGATCGGCATGTCAGGGCTCCAGCGCCACCATGTGCAATGTGATCGAGATTGCACCGCTATTGAATGTCAGCACATTGAGCCCGAGCAACGAAAGAAAGCTCTGACTGTATCGGGTGACGCGAAAGATGCACTGCGTATTGGTGGGCGCCCCCTCGATCTGAATGTTCACGAGATCGGTAACACCAGAAGCCGTCTGCGCGATCCCGCTGCACACCGGCACCACCCCGGATCCGAACGGGGTCGGGTACACCCATGTATAGGTGACCACATTGCTCTGAAGCGCGGTGGCACCTTTCCGAACCTTGCTCGCATGCGTGTGGTCAGAGCGGGCATAGGGCGATGCCGTGCCAACAGCACCCGCTTCGTTTACGCCAGGAGGAGCAACCGTCGCCGCTACGGGCGGAGGATAAGACACCCCGTCCGCTGACATCAGTAGTTCTCTAGATAGCTGACTGTTTGGGCAGCAGTTGGGGAGGTGGCATAGATCGCAGCGGCAGTAGCAATCACTACCGATGCGCCCGCCGTGCCGGCAAGAAAGAACCCGGTCGTAGCCCCGGTTGTCGCAGCAGATGCCACAAAGAATACTGGCTGCGTCCCGGTCACATTGGAAAGAAGGACCGATTGACGCCCCGCCCTGGCTGCCACGATCAATGTAGCCGCAGCTGGGGAGATTGAACTCGCCGCTTGGTTCGTCGCGAACGTGGAAGCGCCGATCGACCGATGGAACTCGGGGTCCGCAGCAGTCCCAGCGGGAGAGGGATTGCCACTACCATCAACGGACCACACCGGAATCGCATCTTGCGACTGGCTTTTGGAAACGGCCATCAGAAGAATACCCCTGCTACCGCGCGACGCGGCGTTGAAAGATGATGAGTCAGTGTGGTGACGAAGCGGGCCGCCTGCCCCTGAGTTGCAACGCCCAGTTCGGCGCCAAACTCGTCCGCGATCTCTGCGGCCAGACACGCCGCCAGGCCATGATAGTCACCTGAGCGAGGAGCCTCCTCATCAAGCTGAAGCGCGTCGATGTTCACCCATTCGCGACGGGTTCCATCGTAGATCCAGCTCTCGACATTTCCAGCAACCGTATCCTTAATCTGGACCACGGACCCGTCGTGCGGGGGGCGGTTGGCATAGTCGCGATTGGACGAGACCTGCGCGGGCCACAACGCCCCGTAAGGAAGCGGATCGCAGAATGCGGGAACATATTCGGGCAGCGTTACGGTGATGACCGTTTCGTCGCGGATGATCCGTTGGTTCTCGCCTGCGGTAATATCCGCGAGCGGGATAACATCGGCCAGGCGGCCGAACGTGCCGGTATCGATCCAGAAGCGGTAAAGCCCCTGAAGCGCCGCCAGCACGTCGGCTTGGTCGGCTGTTCGCGGCTCACGCCCAGCGCCTAGCCTTCCAAGCTTGCGCAGTGCCATCGAGACGACCAGCCGACACGTTGCCATCAGCTTGCCAGCTTTTCCGCCAGCTTGCTGCGGAGCGTATCAACCGAAGGGTTGCCTTGAACGGCGACGCCCAATTCGCGCAACTGGGCCTTCAGCGCAGCCTTCTCAGTGCCTTCTTCTGCCCGAGCCGCCAGATCGGCAGCGTCTGGCTCGTCCGCTTCGGCTGCCTCCACCTTGTCCGTGGAGAACAAGGGATTGGTGGCCAGTTTCCCGGCCACCTTCTTGTCCCTCACATCGACTGGCTCGCCCTTCACGAAATGATAGCCGAACTGGCTGATCGATTGCGCATTGGGGTCGCTATCTCCGATCCACGTGATCTTCGCCATTATGCAGGCTCCTCGATGTAGCCCCACAGCTCTGCGACGATGGTTCCGGTCGTAGCGCCCGTTGCAGGGGCCGTGGTGACCTTCATCTGGACCGTGGTGAAGCCACCGCCATTCAGGTAATCGACACCTGTGGTGGCCATGGTCGTCGCCACGCCGCCTGCCTGGCCCGTGGTAAGGCCCGAGAAGTACCGGTCGTCGTCGCCAGCGTCACCCAGCGCAAGAACGATCGCCGGGGAGCCGCCAGTGTCGAGATCGGGCACCTTCACGAACCCGCCGCAGACGCGAAAGCGCGGGTGGATCTTGAACATGTCGATCGTGTCGTTGAGCGCGAGCGCAGCGGTCAGCGCAAACTCTCCGCGCTCGACCTTGAGGCTCCGGCCGCCGATGCCCGGCCCCGAGACGGGGTAGCGGGGAGCGGTCATCTGGAGGGATTTGTATGCAGCCATGATGCCGTCTCCTTAACCAAGCGGGACAGCGGCGGTGAAAACCTCCACCGTGCCGTAGTTGATGCCCTGGTACGAAAGCTTCTTCTGCCCCCGCAGCTCTTCGATCGCGACGCCGGGGCGGAACTTGTAGTCCCGGTCCATATCGGTACGCGGCGTGGGATCCTGACCCCATGCGACGCCGAGCGCGCCCAGACCGCAGAGGAACGAACGGCCGACGTTGACGCCTGCTGCGCCCGCAGCGGTCAGCGGGGTCAGCTCGGGAATCTCGCGCAAGATCACACCGTCATAGATACGGTCGCCGCCCTGGAAGATCGGGTTGGTATCCACGCCGCGTTCGCGAGCGTCCTTGTCGGCCGCAAGGATGGTGGGATCGCGGGATGCGTTGTTGAAGTCGTCAGATCCCATGAACATGACGAACCACTCCCGGCCAGCAGTCGCATCCGACTGATAGGGGTTGATCGACATGCCGGCGGTGTTGTTGGTCGTCTGCTTCGCGAGAGCCTTCGCCATCTGAATGATCTTGGCGCTCATTTTGTCGTCGGTGGCGTCAACGTTGCCGAGCGATGTCGCCCAGTTGTTCGAGGACGAATTTGCATACGCAGCACCGAACAGCATTCGATCGGCGTTGTTGGTCAGGAACGTGTTCCGCTGACCCGCAGAGGAAGTCTCGTAGGAAACCGCGGTATCTGCGAGTGGGTTGCCGTCCGCGTCCGTGACGCCAGGGATGATGATCGACTTGAACGCGTTGATCAGCGACGTACGAAGCTTCGTCTTGCTCCACGTCTGGAGACGATCACGAGCCGCGCCGAGCAGGTCCATCTCGGTCTTGAAGCTGGTGGACTTCGGGACCACTACGCCATTACGCAGCCAGTTGATCCGGATCTGATCGCCGAAATCGAGCAGCTCCTCCTCGTTGCCTTCGAGAACCTCGGCGCCCTCGACGCCGCGACCTGAAAGTTCGAGGATCAGCGGGATGATGACCGACGAACCGGCCTTGGCTTCAAGGTCGCGGAAAACGCCGATGATGTTGTTGATCTTTCCGCCCTCACTAGCGCGGCCCATATAGGGCAGAAAGCCGGACTGACGAACGTAGGACGAAAGGTAATTTTTGCGCCAAACCGTGATTTCATTCACGCTGGCAAGCTGAGTCTCTGCCATATCTCACCTCAAGCGGGGAAGACGGCATCCACAGCTGCAAGGGGCCCGGTGGCGACATCGCGAACGTCAGAAGGTCCAGAACCCTGCGTCGCGAGGCTCCGCGGCACCCGAACAGGCGGAACCGCCGGTTTCGGTTGAGCCACGGCAGCAGGTGCTGACGTGGCCGCTACGGGCGCAGGCTGGCTCAACAGCTGCGGGTTCCTGGTGAGATAGTCCTTGACGAAGTCGTCAACTGACCGGTCCCCGATCTCCGCAACAAGAGCATCCTGCTTGTGCTGTCGGACGATCCAATCGATGGGGTCAGCCTCGCGCATATATGCCATTGCGAAAGCGGGGTCTCGATGGGCTCTGTCCTGGGCCCACATCACCGCACCCTCCACGGCCTCTGCGCCATGCTCCTTACGGGCCCAACGATCGCTGAAAGCGAAACGCTGTTCCGTAAGCCGCTGCTCCACAACCTCATGCTGGTGCGCAGCGAAACCCTCGGGATCGTCGTAAGGGCTCGGGGCTTGCTTCGGCTGCTGCTGTTCGAGCTGGCGCACACGCTCTTCAGCGTGCTTGCGCCTGTCTCGCTCATCCATCATCGCGCTAAGGGGGACATATCCCTGCTCAGGACGCTGCGGCTCAGCAACAGGTTTCGGCTCTGGCGTTAGCTCTGGCGCGGGCTCCTCCACCGATTCCGGCGATAGATCCTCTGCCTGCTCTTCAGCGATCATTTCAGGTTCGGCCGGAGCTTCCGGTTCTACATCGAAAAGCGCGCTGTCGAGTGCTTCTTCCATTCCCTTACCCTCACTCGCTCGTATCGTGAGCGACCAACGACACGCCCGATGCGGCGGCCATCCGGTTTTCGCAGGACCGGCATCCCGTTTCGCCCGTGGCCCGGCGGCGGCGCGACCTATTCAGGCATAGGCGCTGGAATATTGTCCGAAGTAGTGAAGAGGGGCGTCAAGCGCTCGGCTGGGATCGAGGGTACAAAGCCTCAAGCGCGGCGCGACCGGCATCGACTTGCTCGCTCATGGTCTTAGCCTGAGTGAGCGCGGTATCCGCGCGCTTGTTCTCGATATCGGCTGTCGCGCCCGCCAATTGCACTTCCTGGGCGATCTGAGCTTGTCGCGCAGCCTCTTCGGCCTGCTGGGCTTGCTGCTGCTGCAACTGCTGCTTCAGTGCGCCGATGCGCTCCATCAGGCCCGTCTTGTCGGGCAGCGGAGCAAGCTCAAGCAGCAACTCAAACTGCGGCGAGAATGGATCGACGCCGGAGCGAACCAACTCCATCAGGCTGTCGAACACTTCCTGTTCCAGCGCGATCGTATCCGGCGAGGACGCGATGATGATGTCCATATCCATCTGCGCGAGTTCGTTTTCCGTGCCGATCTGCTGCTCGCCAATGGCCGATTGCATCACGGGCTGCCCCGTCTCATCAGTAATTGGCTGGCCATCCGGGCCCATGACCGGCTGTGGTACGATCGCCGGACCCATGACCGGCTGATTGATCATCAGGAACTCGGGCGCACGCGGATTGTCCGTGATCCGAATGTACATCGGCGCCGTGAAGAACTGCTGCGCCGTCATCCACATGGCGCGATAGATACGTTCCTCGAAATCCTCCAACCGCCCGAACCCGCGGCCGAACTGGGTCAAGCCCGCCTGCTGCGCGACCTGACGAGCCCTTCCGGACGCCGCACTACCCTCCCGAAGGTCCTGCGCGATGGCGACAGGCACCATGCGCTGAAGGCTTTCCTTGGCCTCTGCCAGCATGTTCAGGTTGCCGGTAGCCATGTCGGTGGCCTGCACGGTCTGCCAGCCCATGGGAATAACGCCATCGGCGCGCGCGGCCTCTTTGCGCACCTCGTCTGAATCAACAGGAGGCGCGCTCGCATCGGTCATCTGCACTTGGCGGGAATTGAGCAGATGAAGCCCACGCGAACGGCGGGCGTTCACCTCGTCCTGCATCGGGCGCATGTTGCGGATCGGGCCGTATCGATTGTTCTTGCGGTCTACCTTGAATGACTGCGCCTCAATTGGGCAGCGCGTCTGTCCCGTTCTCACATCGACGTAGGGCGAGCGACCATATTCCAGCCACCCGGCCCCGCAATAGACGCAGCGAAGCCATTCGCCGCCGTGCTGATAGTAGATTTCAACAACAAGGATGCGGTTGCGCTGGCGGTCAACCCAGCGAATTCGGTCGTCGGGACGGTCCTCCCAAGTCGCATCGAACGTGCAATCCGGCACCGATGTGAGGTCGCCCAATTCCCTCGCTCGGGGATAGGCCGCCTTGACTTCGTCGGTGTACATCCATTTTGCAATGCCCTTATATTTAGCGTCACTGAAATCGTTCTTCCGGCTTCGAGGATCGTAGAAGAAGGTTTCCCAGCGGATCTGCTCGACGGTGACGTTCGAGCCATCATATTCAACGATTGCAGCCGTCAGCCCCTGCTTGAGATAATCCTCTGCGCAATCGAGCTTGATTTGCTGCCACGTCGCGCGTTCGGCGATGTATCGCAGGGTCTTCGTACAGACGTCCGCAGCTGGCTGGTCCTTGGGCGTGCGCGGGAACCCACGGGGATCGACCTTTGATCGTTCCAGCAGACCTAGGATGCCATCGATTGCCGGGGCAATGCGATTGTCGAAGATCGGAGGCTGCCCGCGAGACCGCAGGATTTGGCGCACCTCGCTGTTGAGCTGCTCAGGACCATCGTAATAGTCCTGATCCTTCTGCTGCTCCATCCGCGCTCGGTCGGTGAGGTCCCGGGCCTCGTCGAACATCTTGCGAAGCCGCTCTTCGTTCGGCGGCTCCAAATCATCGTCAGCGCCCTGCCCTACTGGCGTCACGCTGTGACCGCCATCCTCGCGCATCTGCCCGTGCGGAACTACGGCATGCGGGATGTGCAATGGACTGTCGGCGGCTAGTTCTGTCATCGTGCGCTTTCAGGCATAGGCTCGCCTGATTTTCGCGCGTTCAGCGCTCAGCCCCAAACACTCGCGGTCGGTTGGCCGTCCTTGCCCTTGTGGTAGCGGTCCTGCGGGTCGACTGGCTTGGGCTTGGGCTTCTGCTTCGTCAGGTGGCAATTTACAGCAAACTCCCCGAATGCGTCAGCCCCGTGGCTGTTCTCATCGTGGAGCGGGCCGCCATACGTCTCCAGAGTCTTGTTGAGCTTACGCGAGTAGTTCCGCAGCCGCTTGATCCCGAGGTCGCAGGTTGCCTTGTTGAACCGCATGAACGGCAATAGCGCACGGCCTGCGTTGACCCGCTCTGCGGGGCCGCATGCGATGCCAACATTCACGTCTTTCACGCCATGCTCACGAAGTGTCGCCAACCGCGAACGGCCCGCGCCCCATTCTCTGACCTGAACGTCATGCGGGAGGTAATTTCGCCCGTACCGCTGAAACGGCACTGGCCGCTCGACTTGCATTTCCGGGATGCGCTGGTCTGCGGGGACAAGCTCGAAAAGCGCCTGCTTGATGATATCCTCGACGCCTTCGCCGCTCGTCTCGAAATAGTCGATCGCCCTCACCTCTTGGCCGTTCTCCTGAAGGAACCAGATGGCCGTGTAATCATCCATGCCGATGTCCCAAGCGGTCAGTACAGACAACGCCGGATCATAGGGGAAGTCGCCGATGCGGCCTTCCTTCTCCACCGTGGCAATCAGCGCCGCGTAGTACGACCCCTCAGTGATGATCTCATAGGCGCCGTCCCAGATATGGGCCGCCTGATCGGGATCGCGAGCGCGATCATCCTCCATTTCCTCCAGCATCTCAGCCGGGAGCCACGGGTTGTCACAATAGTTGACCTGAATGACGATGGCGTTTCGCGGAGGTCGCGAGCCCCTCAGCAGGACGTCGATCGCGTCAGTGTCGTGGCGAGGGTTCCACGTCGCCCAAATCTCGGAGCCTGGCGCTCGGATTGTCGGCCGCAGCATCTTCAACGAAGTAGCGCTTAGCGTCTGCGCCTCCTCGATCCATGCAATGTCGTAGCCTTCAAGGGACTTGATCGTCTCCGCATTGTACGATTGCATGCCGCGGAAGATGATGAGCGAGCCGTGCGGGCCACGGATTTCGGCCTCCAGCACCTCGAACAACTGTCCAAGGCCGAATGCCTGGATTTTGTCGATGATGAGCTGACGGACAGATTCCTTGAGGCTGATCTGCACCTCGCGGATACAAACGGCTCGGGTTTTCGATTTGAGACAGCGCTCTATCAGGCGCTCGGCAAAGTCATGGCTCTTTCCGCTTGCCCGCCCCCCGTGAGCGCCCTTGTAGCGTGAGGGCTGATCGAACTCGGCTGACCACGGCGCCCGCTGGCGTTTGAAGAACTGGCGCTTTGCCCATTCCGCACGCGCGGCGAGGATGTCCGCCTTAGTGGGCTGTCTCAGCATCATCGCCAAAGGTCTGGGCGGCTAGCCACGCTACAACCGCATCAGGCGCCGCCCCGATGTTCAACGCCGGCATGTCAGGGTCACCAGCGATCGGCTGAGTTGCCTTGCCGAATCCGCGGTCAAATAGCTCCTTGATCGCGGCAACGCGCGCAGCGTCGCTTTCCGAGCTGACGGCTAGCCGAGCAAGCTCTTTCATCGCGACCGGCGCGTGAACACGCGCAAGCGCTTTGATGTCAGCCGTTGCCTTGTTCAGCGAACCTTTCGGCCTACCTTTGCCGGCATTCGTCAGGTTGGCTCGGTTTCCTCTAGTCGCCATGCAAATTACAGGCTTTCGCCCTCCTCACTCGCAACCGCTTGATCACCCCCTTTCGGTTCGAGTTCAGCAAGCCTTTTGTCGATTGCTTCGATACGAGCCTTGTAACCAGAGCCCATGCGTTCGGATGCGGCGCGCTTGGCCTTGAGGCTGGCGATTTCCTCCTCGGTGGTCATCACCACTCCCTCTCGAATGACCGGATGCCGATGCTGGCGCAGATGTCTTCCATGCCGAAGTCGTCCAGTTCCTCGATCTGCTCCTGCGCCATCCAGCGACGCCGAACGCGCCTCTTAACCGCAACAGGCACCCGTTTGGGCATAGCCTGGCGATTATACCTTGCGCCGATGATGGCCCGCCAACGCTCGATCGTGGCGCCGCCGACGTTGAACCGCTTGCGGAGCTTCAGGTTGCCCTCGATGCTGGCGTACATGGCGAAGTCGTCAGGAACCGGAAGCGTGGGCTTGGGCATCTCACCCCTCTCCTTCGTTCAGGGATGCGGTGATCATGGTTGTTTCTTTGGGGAGGGTCATGCATCCTCTCCTTGGGCGATGCCTTCGGCCCGGGCTGCCACCCCTTCGGGGCTCAGCCGCTTCGCGTCTTCGGCCAAGCTGGCATCCCTATCGCGGACATGCTCAGTGATCGCGGTCATCACCTGTGCGCGACGTCGTGCGTTGGCGGGCTCATCGATATCCACGATGGTGATCCCGCCAAGCACGAAGGGATTGCTGTCAACCTGCTCGACCCTCTCGGGAACCTGTTCCCAGAAAGCCTTGTTGGCGCAGAAATACTGGTAACCAGCACGCTCGAATTTCCATGCGTGATCGCTCGGGAAGAACGCGGACTGCGCGAACACCGGTACTGGCGGAAGCTCCTTGAGCCTGTCTGCCAACTTGGTCAGGAAATCGCTGTAGCCAGGGATCGTGTCCAAAGCTGGCCGCCCATCTTCGGTTAGTTCTGTGGTTGTCATGCTGGCGCCCTCTCGAAGAGTTGGCCGTCAACCTTCAGGCTGCCGCGCATGCCAGCCACACGATTCTCCGCGTCAGCGATGTCGTATGCCCAGACCTCAGTGCACCAACTCGATCCGCCCATCTCGTAGCTGAGCAGGAACACGTACATCGGACGACCAAAGCCATCCCTGCGAACGAACTCAGGGTCAGGTGCAGCGCGCTTGTTGCGCTCAGCGGTGAGGTCAATGAGGTCGGTCATGCTCGGTCTCCGGTCAATGTTGGACGCTGCCCGCTATTCCGGCCACGAGCTGGCCGATGGGTCGCGGGGGTCCGTTGTTCCGGCGCTCAGGCTCGGCAACGCGCGCGTCGGGGGTAAAGCCACCAGCCTCCAGTCGGGCCATCCTGGCGCGGTATTCTTCCAGGTCGAACGGCTTGGCAGGGGTGCCGCTACCATTGGCGCGCAGGTCGTCGTCCCGGCCCGGCGTCGGCTTGTACACGTCGATCCAGAAATTGACCGTGGCCTTGTCCAGAACCTTCGCCAAATCCCAGCCATCGGCGCGGATCGTCTCCAGCCTACCGAAGAGGCGATCCGCGATGTAGCTATCGACAGGCTTCCCCTTGCTCTTGCGCATGGCGCAGAACGCCGACCACGGCACGGCGGGGATCCAATCAGGGACTTCAAAATCGGGCGTGCGTTCGCGCTTGCGCGGTTCCTTCTTTTCTTCCTTCTTAGGTTTTTTATCTTCTTGTTCTGTGTCTTGCGTCTGTCTTGCGGGCGTCTCGTCCACTGTCTCGCCAAGTGTCTCACGCGCTTCACCAACGGCCTGATATTTCTCATAGTTACAGATAGTTATGACCAGCACTCCGGTATCACTAAGTGTCTCGCACATGGTCTCGGCTTTGAGACGTTTCAGAAGCCGCTCAACCCATCCTTTGTCGCGATCCATCGCGTCCGCCAGGTCGCGCACCGACATCGCCAGTTGTCCGCGCTCTAGACTCAACGCCTTACCCTTGTAGCGGACGCGCACGGGCTTCCACGCGGCGCGGAGCACCATGTAGGCGAATGCCATAGCCTCGGCGTCGTTGCGGAACGCCGGGTGCCCGATCAGGCTGCGGTGGAAGCGTGCATAGCCGCTCATCTGCGCGCGTACCCGTTGGCCTGGGCCTTGGCAGCCAGCGCGGCAAAGGACGGGCACTGATCGAGCAGCCAATCGAACCGCTGGATGCCGTTGATGACCGTGCTGTGATCTAGGTCCATCGCACGCCCAATCTGGAGATAACTGGCGTGCTGGTTACGGAGCAGGCGCATCACGATGAATCGGGCGCGAGCGATCTCATAGGTTTGCCGACGGCCGAGCATGTCATCGACGGAGACGCCGGTAGCTTCGGCAACACGCTCGTATGCGAGCCGAGCCTGAGCCGCGGATAGAATGAGGTTCTTGCGGCGCGGCATTATACGCTTGCCCCCTCGATAGAGATGACGACCCGAGCGTTCTTGACGGGCTCGGCGAAGTAATAGGCGGGCAGGAACCGGCGATCGTTGACCTTGAGCGCGTCGGCGATGCCATCCCAATAGGGTTTCATGCGATTGGGCAGGTTGACGCGATCGCTGCGGCGATCAGGCGGGTAGAACGTCGCGACAACGCGAATGTCGCCAGTGCCGGGAAACGTCCCCAGATCGGCCGCTTTAGCCGCCTCCCGCGCCAGTTCGCGATGCGCCTTGATGATCGGTGCGATCTTGTACCAGTCCTTGCGCTGGTTGCCGCTCAAGTCGGATGATGGGAACGGAAGCTCGATCATGCCGCGGCCTCCCGGAAGAGGTCGCCTTGACGCTGAGCGTCTTCAATGCGCCGACACGCGGCCTCGAAATACAGAGGCTCAAACTCAATCCCGATGAAGCGATGGCCAGCCTTGACAGATGCCATGCCGGTGCTGCCTGCCCCCATGTACGGGTCGCAGATGAGACTATCCGCTTGCAGGTCGAGGAACTGCAGGCACCACGCCATAAGGCTCTCAGGTTTCTGCGTCGGATGTTCGCGCTGCTGCCCAGCCGTCACCTCGTGTCGAGCCGCTGAACCTACGCAGACGCCATCCCAAAGAAGGCGATAGATGCGCAGCGCAGCCTCGGGATTGACGCTGCAGAGGGCGGTTTCACCATCGCCTTGATCCCGGATCTTGCCGGTCGGAACCTTGTCCCAAACGAGGGTGCGACCGCGCGGGAGACGATCGCCGAACTTGTGCGCGCCCCACAACAGCCACTTGTCGGCTGCCTTCAAGATGGGAGCGGGATCGAAGGGTTTATCGTCCCCCTTGATCCCTTTGGGCCATTGCCTCGCCAGTCCGGTAGAATGCAATCCACCGCCAGCGTAGCGCTGTGTGGCGCCTTCGCGACGCTTGTCATAGACAGCCATCCTTCGACTACCGCCAGCGCTGACTACGTTGGTGTTGACGGCCTGCCCGTATGGGGGGTCGCTCAAAATCGCGTCAGGACGCTCGAGCGACGGCAGAACATCGATGCAATCACCCAGATACAGCGTCGCGTTGCCGATGATCTCTTTGCGCTGGTAGCTCACCCCATGCTCTCCTGGCGCTGGCGTGCGATCCCGTTGCCGAGCAGAAGCATACGTGCTTCACGACACTGCTTGGCGCGCGATCGGGATGCTGCGATGTGAGACAGGTAACGACGCTGCTCGCGTTCGATGACGCGCCAACCCGGCGTGACGATCATGTCCGCGGTGAGGTTCAGGACTTCCATTGCTGCGCCCTCCCTCGGTAGTTGAGGGACAAGTCCTTGAGCGCGATGAAGCGCAGTGGCTCCATTCGGATGATCTTGCCCGTCGAATTGCGCTGGATGATGCAGGGGGTGTAGAGGTCGCCGGTCATGCCGCGACCGCCGAAAGGTGCACGACCTTTTCGTCCAGCTTCTGCTTTTCAGTGGGGCCGATCTCGCGGCCCATCTCACTCTCGGGATGGTGCGACGCGCCCTTGGTCGCCAGGAAGTCGCGACAGGCTTCCTCGACCTGATCGTGGTCGATTGCCTCGGGTGCGCGGACGATATGCGTGCCACCGGGCAGCAGCAGCGACAGCAGGTCCAGCGGGAGCGCTGGTGTCTCGCCATCGGCCAGCGCGTACAACGCCGACACCGGAATCATAACCGGCCTTGAGCCGCCTTCCTGGGGGAAGTAGGTAAGCAGCGTCGGGTATGGAATGCTGCTGTCGAACGACACCGCCTTAAGCGCGATGCCGCGGCGATCCATCTCCCGGCGAATGACCGACTGGCGCTGACGCACGATCTCGTCATTGGAAGCCATGATCTTTAGCTCCGATGCTGCGCAGAAGCGCGGTTGTGATGAGTAACGAGTTCCCCACCCCGCCCCCGCAGCTTGTCGGTGCAGCGATCTGGCGCGTTGCCTTTGAGACGCTGCTCAAGTTCAAGCTCGGTGAGCGGGGTGAAGGGCGTTCCGTCGCGTTCAGCGAGGAAGCGTGCCCATGTGGCAGGTGCGGAGATGCTATCGATCATGACTGCCCCCGTTCGGTGGAAGGGGTGTGAACCAGCGCATAAACTGCCCGCGAGCCCCGGCCGCTTGCTCCGTTGATCCGCTCAACCTTGCCCCGCGCAATCAGCTTGGCGCAGGTGCGGGCGATGCCGCCGCTGTGGTCAACAGCGTAATCCTGGAGTTCGGCGTTGGTCGCGGGGTCGTGCGTCAAGCGACGCAGGATCGCACGAACACTCATGCCGCCCTCGAATGCTCAGTGCCCCCACAGGGGATCAGGTCACTGGCCGAGACCTTGATGCCATGACGGCGCGCCGCATCCAGCACGCCGGACATGTTTTTCGAAGGGATGGAGCCCGATGTGCGCCAATATTGGATTACCGATGGAGCGCGGCCGATCTTCTCGGCGGCCTGCCTGACGGTGCCGAAGCGGGACAAAACCTCTGCGATCTGAGTCATGGCAGAAGTATGTACAAAAGCCCTGTACGTATTGCAACGGTAGATTTGGACATTCGCTGTCCAAAGAATCTGCAAATAGGCCGCATGCCTAATGCAGCCGAATCACTCAAAGCTCTACGGGAGGCCCTTCCGGGGTCGCCGGGCGTGCGCGAGATCGCCCGCGAACTGGGCTATGAGATGCCGAACGCTTACGGCTATTACGAAAGCAAGCAGTTCAAAAAGGCGCATCTGCCACTCGATAAGGCGCGCGAGTTCGCAGAGGTTTTTGAGCGCCTTGGAGGCGACGCGAGCGCGGTTCTGGCGTTGGCCGGACTTACCGTGAAAGAGCAGGATCGGGAGGCGCTGCAAATACGGGGCCCATCGCCGCCCTTTCAGCTCGTGCCGTTCAACATCGCCTTCCCTAGTGAAGACGCGCTGACAGAGGCACTGTCAGGGTTGTTGGACGGGGTGGGTATCGACCCGGAACAGGACGAGCGCGCGCGAAAGCTTGCTCGGCTGTTGCCAAATGCTCTTCAACTCGCCGCAACTCATCCAACAGATCCGCGCGCGCTCCGGGCGAAAGTTCGCGAATCAACCGCGCCCGGTCGCGGCGCAACTCGACAACACTCATGACGATCGTTGCGCACCGAAGTTTGCAATCGATACATCCAACAGTGCATCCGGCGTCAGTAATACGATCAGGCATCAACCCACCCTTGTACCCGATTTGTTCTCTCAGCCGGAATCCAACATCGCAAGCCCTGTGTGAGGAATCGCCGCCAGAGTCGAGGCCGGTCGATAACGGTACGCAGCTTGATCTTAATCAAGGGCAAACGGTTATGCTTTCAGACAGTTATGGATGCCCATGGGATGGACAGAGCTAGTACCGCTTGCGCTTGCGATACATGTTATGTCGTTCGCGGTGGTTCTTGATCGCATGCCATCCGACAGCGCCACCCGCTATGATCATCATAGCTATGATCGCGTAGGCTATGATCAGTCTGGTTTCCATTTCCTAGCTCGCTGAAATGCCTGTAGCGGATGGTATAGCGCGATCCGGGCTCTTTCGCATCAACTTCAACAGTGGTTCCTCCACGGCCCAATAGACCAGCATCCCTAAGGCTATGCCGGCAGGAGGCCCGGCGACCATGACGAATAGCGGGTCGAGACCGAAATGACTGACGATCCGGACGCAGGCAGAAATCGCGATAGTGTGCCACAGGTAGATCGAATAACTTGCGTCGCCGAGAAGCTTTACCAAAGGTAAATGAGGTACCTTGCCCACCTTCTCAAATGCGAGCGCAAGGGCCACGATGAGCAGGGCGGGCATGCCGAAAAAGAACAGGCGCTCTTCCACGATCATTGATAGGAGCAACCCGATCGTGGAGATCGCGGCGACAACCCCGAACCCGGCGCGGCTGTAACCCCGCTCCCACAATATCCCTAGCCCTATGCCCAGCGTAAATTCGAGCATGATAGGATCGGTGTAGAAAATCCCCATCGCATCGGTAGGGCTGAATAGGAGCCCGAGCGCGACCAGGGCGCCAAGCATGGCGATTAGAGCCCATGCACGGTATCGGCGCGGGAGAAGCAGCGTCGCGGCGAACAGTGCGTAGAAGAACATCTCGTAGTTGAGCGTCCATCCCTGCTTCAGGACCGGATAGAGCAGCCCGTCTGTCGAGAAATGAGGGATAAACAGTAGCGACATGACGGCTTGGTCGAATGATATCGTGGTCGTCCTGTAGAGCCCTGAGGCGATCGCTATGGATACGGCAATCGTCACGAGCCAATAACTCGGCATAATCCGCCTGACGCGGTCACGCAGAAAGGCGAGCGGGCGCGTCTCGTTTGCGGTGATGGTCCACATCAGGAAACCGCTTAGGACGAAGAATATGTCCACCCCCATTTCGCCGATCGAGAAGCTCAATCCCGCCTCTATCGCGGCATGCAGCAGCGCGACCAACCCCGCTGCGAGCGCTCGCAGATATTGAAGGTTCGTCAGCCGCATTGAGGATAAGCGTACAACGTCCGCTTCATTCCGCATACAGAAAACTCACCCTTGGATGCGGCCGATACACGGCTCTGAAAAATTGATCGAGCCGTCCAATTTTTCTATTGCATCTCGTACAGAGCTTTTGTACATCCATCCCATCAGCTGCTCATTGGGAGCAGGCGATGGGAGATGGGAGATGGGGACGATGGCAACCGAAGCCCCCGTTCAGAAGAACAAGCGCCTCTCGCAGGGCAATCGCGACGACCTGTACCGCCTAGCGCGCAAGCAGGTTAAGGCGACCGCCGACGCAGCAGCGCTGGACAATGCCTACGAACATGCCGCGCAGGCCGTTCATGCCGCTGTCGTGGCCGAGTACCCGCAGAAGGATATGGCAGTCTTGGTGCGCTACGATGCGGCCAGCAAGGACGCTTGCATCTACGTTTCGAGCGGTCATTACAATTATGATCGCTTCTGCTTCCGCGATGATGACAAGCGCATTCCGCTGCGCCCCGGCTCGAACTGCAATCGCGCGGCCTTCCTTCTCAAAGGTGAGGCACTTGCGGCTTACGATGCCTACAAGGATGCGGAGAAAGCCCACGAGGCCGAGTGCGCCCGCCGCCTGAGTGATTTTAAGGCTCTGATCTACGGCGCCAAGACCTTCAACGAGGTCGCCAGCATTTGGCCTGCGGCGGAGGCGATGCGCGAGAGCATCGTCGGCACCGGAACCTCCCTGACCGTCCTGAGCAACGACGTGGTTTCGCGCATCCAAAGCGACCCCGCCGCGGCGCTGCAAGAGGCCGCCTGATCTCCCCGACTCCCGCTGCCGTAATCCCCTCTCCGGCAGCGGGGGAACGATGAAGTCAGTCTTCTCCAAAGGATCACGTAATGTCGATCGACTGGACCACCAAACTCGTAACGAGCCATGACAGGCCGCGCTCCGCCTTTGTGCTTGGGCGTCGCGCGAGCCGGCATCGACGCTGCGTCACTATCCGCGGCGATTTCCAGCAGAAGCAGTTCGAGCGCGATCCGCAGCAGGACCGGACCCTTCGGGGGATCGAGTGATGTCGAAGCTCGACACGCTCGATCCCCGCTGCAAATGCGTCGAGGAGATGGATGCCAAGCTGGCCGAGTTCAACACTCGCATCAGCGTGACGTTCGGCTTCCCGCGCGATGGCAGCCCTTCCTACACCCGCCCGCGCATCGCGACCGAGAAGCTCGAAACGCGGAAACGCGTCGGTCCCGCCTTGGCGGTCCCGAGCTTCTGCCCGTTCTGCGGTACGAAATACGAAAGGCTTCCGGCATGAACGCGCCAGCAGGCATCGATCCCCGCCAAGCTGTTGAGCTTGCGCGCTGGAACGCGATGGTGAGCGCCATTCGCCTTGCTGATCGCAAGATGCAGGATGGCTCCTTCTACGAAAGCTACGAGGGCATCGATTGCGTGCGCGCCATGAACGATTGGACGCAGGGCGAAGGGTTTCAGGCGCTGATCGACGTGATCGCGGGCAACCTTCCCGACACGCCCTGTGATGGGGACAGCGACCCGTATTTCACTGGCTACTTCCCTGAAATGAGGCGGCTCATGATGAGCATTGCCCCGGTTGCGAAGGGGGTCGTGTCTTGAGCGCGCTTTCCAAAGCCATTGCCCGCGCTGAAAAGCGGATTGAGGCCATGACGCAAGAGGATCGAGAACGCTTCTACATTCACATCCTACAGGAAGAGTTGCGGCGCGGGCTGCCCAAGCGCGCAGCACCTCCCCCCTCTATTACAAAAGGGGAAGGATAATGGCTGAGGTTTGCGACCTTCCGCCATCTGGATGGTACTGCACGCGCGCTGGCGGGCATGAGGGTCCATGCGCAGCTTTGCCGGAGGAGCCCAACGCTAACAAGGCGGGCGGACTTTGGTACCGACGCTGGCACACAGCGATGACCGAAGTCACCCGTCTCGAAGCTGACAAGGCTGTGCTGGTTGAGGCGCTGGAAGGCGACCTCGATTGGCTGGACGCTCTTAGTCAGATGACCATTGAGCGCGACACGGCGATGGCCCGCATCAAAAGCCACCGCGCGCTAATCGCCAAAGTTCAGGGTGATGATGCCTCTAATGGGTTGGGAGGCGGTCACACCTGTTGTCAACCGGGAGGGTTCGGGGAATGACCGACCTCCCCCGGGCACGCGGAGGCTATGAACGCCTAGACCGTCTCATGGCAAGCGTAGCTCTAGAGCCATACCGCCAGAGCCTCGTCAAAGCCCATGCTCAACTGATGAGCGACATGAACGGTGGAGCTGCTGAACGCGCTCGCCTGATGATTGAGGAGAACCGTCGTGGGTGAGTTCCTTCTATTGGTTGGCTCTATGGGGGCTTTGGCTTTTGCTGTTGCCAGCATCGAACTGATCTGGCGCGCCCTCCGGGACGGGCTTTCGTGGCTTCGCCATCGAGCCGGTTCCCGTCTCGCCCCTTCGGGCTTCAATCCCTCGCGTGGAGATATCGCATGAGCGCCGTAGCACCAATTTACGACGCATGGGGCAACCGCGCCAGCGCCAAAGAGCCAGATGCAATCGTCAATGGCGAGCGCCTGTTCAAAGTCGGTGGCTACACCATCACTGTTCCCGACAACCATGATGAACCCGCCAAGGTGGCTAGCACGTACAACAAGTGGGGCGCGTCCGAAAACCCTATGCCGAACCTTTCGTTCAGCGACGGTGAAATGCGCATCCCGGTTGAGGACTTCGTTGACCTGATCCTGCGCCGCGTTCCCGCCGACGAACTGGCGGAAGGTCTATGGCGAGATGAAAGCGTCCGCGAACGCTTCGTATACTGCATGGCCGAGCGCTACAGCGGCGCGGGCATCGAAGACGCTGACCGCCGCTCGTTGCTCAACCAAATTCAAGTCGCGATACATGCGCAAGCCATCGACCGCGCCGTTGAACGCCTCAATCGATATGAGGAAGGGCTGCGTTCGCAGACCAACCACTATCGGTGGCGCAAGGCTGAACACGGTATCTACGACCAACTATTCGAGCGCTACAAAGTCACTCTTTTTGAGATGCGCGAGAAGGGATTGCTGGATGATGAGCAGGTCGAGGTACGGCTGAAGCCAGTCTATACGCCAGAGCGTCTTCGCGAGTTTGAGAGCGAAAGTTCCGACCCAGTAATGCGCGAAAGCGTCGGCCCGGAGTGGCAGGCATCGCGCGATTACTGGCGCGCTAGGCTGCTCGAATATTTCCCTGAACCCACGTCAGCGATGAGCGCCGAAGGCCAAGACCCGCAGGGGCTTGGGGCGAAGCCCGCCAGCGCGACCGGCGCAGCCGGGGACGCCCAACCTTCCTCCCCATCCAACCCCGGAGCTGAAGCATGAACGCTGTAACGCAGCTCAAGCCCGCCACCGTCACGCTATGGGGCAAGGAATACCCTGTCACCGTGCATCACGACGGCAAGGGCTGGTGGATCGCTGAGCCGGAAGGATACCGCGGCCCGGCGTGTGGTGCATCGCGGCACAGCCCTCAGGATGCTGTCGAGCGGCTTCGGACATCCGTAGCCTGGCACATGGAGCGGGCGGCATGAGTGGTGTGGGCCATAACAATCCGCCGCCCTTCGTCGCGCATGACGTCGATATCAGCGACTTGTACGACGAGGCAAAGCACTTCCTCGATGGCGCGCCGGTGGAGACCCAGGGTCAAGCCGAAGCTGTAGGCACGATCCTAGACCGCGTGCGCAAGGCGTGGAAGGCGGCGGACGAACAACGCAAGGTCGAAAAGCAGCCGCATGATGCCGCCGCTCAGGCCGTGCAGGATCAATGGAACCCGCTGCTTGCGAAGGCCAAGCGACTTGAGACGGTCGCAAAAACAGTCATCGGCGCATGGCAGGTGAAGGTCGATGCCGAGCAGCGGGCGGAAGCGGCGCGGCTCGCTCAAGAGGCTGAGGCCGCTCGTATCGCCGCACAGGAGCTTGCCCAGGCTCAGCACGGCACCGGACGCCTTGAAGACGCCGAACAGGCTGAGGCAGCGATCAAGGCCGCTTACAGGCTCACAAAGGAGGCGGCACGTGCCGACAAGGCCAAGCCGCTGATATCGACGGGAGGGCGCTCAATCGGACTGCGCACCCATTGGGAAGCCGAGATCACTGACCGCCGTGCCGCGATCAACTTCTACCTGAAGCGCTCGCCAGACCGGTTCGAGGCCTTGCTCCAGCAACTCGCCGATGAGGACGCGCGCGGCACTCGCGGTGCCGTCCCCGGCGTACTGTTCCACGAAAGGAAGCGGGCAGCATGAGCGACAACCTCGAACTTTGGAACGCCCTGTCGAAGACGGACCCGAGGCACACCAAGCCGTTCAACCGGTCGGGAGGCTTCAAGGGCACGGCGATCAAGCCGATCTGGATCATCCGCCAGCTTACCGCACAATTCGGCCCGTGTGGCGTCGGTTGGGGCATGGAAAAGCCGCAGCATGAGTACGTGCATGTCGGCGACGGGGAAGTTCTCGTGTACTGCACCGTTTCGGCTTGGCATGGGAATAAGGACAATGTCCTGTGGGGGGTGGGCGGAGATAAAGCCGTAACCCGCCGCAACGACGGCAAACTGTTCGTTGATGACGAGGCCGCAAAGAAGGCATTCACGGACGCCCTCAATAACGCCTTCAAGTTCGTCGGGGTCGGCGGCGACATCCACATGGGAATGTTTGAGGACGACAAGTACGTCACGGCGACAAAGGCGGAGTACGCCGAGGTCGAGCGCGCCGCGAACGCCCCGCCACCTGACGCGAAGATCAACGACAAGACCCGCGACTGGATCACCGACAAGCTGACCGAACGCCAGCTTAGCGCGATCGACCTATGTGGTTTCCTTGGCGTGACCAGCCTCAAGGACCTGACCTACGGCAATATCGATGCCGTCAAGGAATGGCTCGCCAACCCTCAGCAGAAAGCCGCGTGATGCTGCGCGCCAATCGCCCACCCTGCTACGCAGAGAACAGGCTGAACGAGCTGCTGTCGCTCGATCGGGAACTTACGCAGGAGGAGCGCCGCGATCTGGCGACGTTCCGCAAGCGGGTCCGCCAGTACGCGGATCGACGCCAGCGCTATGCAACCGACCCCGATTATCGCCAGCGCGAGATAGAGCGCTGCACGCGCTACTGGCGGGAGAGCAGGGCATGACGATTCCCCGGCGCCGCAAGCACAACAGCACGAAGGTTAAAGAGGCCAACCGGTTTCCGGGGCATCGGGCCTGGGTGCGGGGGCACGCCTGCTGCGTCCCCGGCTGTGAGGACGTGCCTATCGAGGCCTCCCACGTACGCGTCGGCACTGGCGGGGGAATGGCGCACAAACCGCATGACAAATGGGTCATCAGCTTGTGTCGGGGTCATCACACCGAGCAGCATCGCATCGGAGAACCGCCTTTTGAGGCGCGGTACGGGATCAGCATGAAGGCGCTGGCCACCGAGTTCGCCGCGCGCTCGCCACACCGCTTCAAATGGCTGGAGGCTGAGAACGATGAGTAATCCTATCTCCGTCCGCCTGATCGGTGAAACCCAGCGTGCCTACGCCAAGCGCCTGATCGACGGCGCGGATCATGGCTACGTCATGAAGCTCGGGGCCGAGACCCGCCGCGACGCGCAGAACCGCAAGCTCTGGCCGATGCTCAAGGATATCCAGCAGCAAGTGCCAGGATTCGACGTGTTCTCGACAGAGGACATCAAGCACCGCTTCATGAACGCGCTCGGGACCGAGATGCGATACCTGCCCGCACTTGAGGGGCAAGGCATGTTCCCGGTCGGCCTCAAGTCATCGACGCTCACGGTGGAGCAGTTCGCTGCCCTGATTGAGTTGATCTACGCATTCGGCGCCAGGCACGATGTTCGCTGGTCCGAACCCCATCAACACGCTGCCTAGGAGGCTATGATGATCGTACTGAAATCCACGTTCGACAATACCGCAAAGCTCGCGAAAGCGGCGTGTATCTCGCGCGACCTGTGGCGCAACACCGCCAAAACGAACGGCGCTGCGCTGAAAGAGGTGCTTGCCGAGCGCGACGCCTTGCAGGCCAAGGTCGATCGGATGACCGGTGGCCTCCGCCAGAACCGCGGCAAGCCGCTCGCGTAACAGTTTCTCCCAGGGACGGGGCGCCAGTCCAATAAACGGCCCCGCTAATTCGATGACCGATAGCCAACTGGCCCGTCTATTCCAGCAACAGGAACGCGCCGAACGCGAGTTGGCGATGATCCGCGCGCGAATAGCAGCGGCACGGCCGGGCTACGCAGCACGTCACGGCCTGCTCGCATATCCCTCTGTGGATACCATGCGTAAGGCGGTGGGGGCTTAGGATGATCGAGCTTCGGTTCGTCAACAGCGACGCGAGGCCTAAGGTGGCCACTGTCCGGTGCGATACAGCGAGCATGCCGCAAGTTATGGCATGGTACGGCGCGTATTTCGCTGGCGACCGCTACGCCGTCTATGCCGATGGCGAGAAGTTGGTCAAGGACCGCAACGGGGAGCTTGTGGAGCCATGACCCCCCTTTATCCCTACTCTATACCGGGGAGGCGGTAACCGTGGGCGACGTGTTGAGCCTCGCCAAAAAGATGGAGCGCGCGCTTCGCAACGGCACCGGGTTCAACGTGTCGTCCGAAGAGATGGCGGTGCTCGCCGGCCTTGGTGTAATCCAGACCGTCACGCAGAGAAAAATCGAGGAGTTACAGGCCCGGTGTCCCGTCAAGATAGCCCCTATGTCGTCGGAGACTTCTGGCTCGACAAGCGCAGGGACGGCATGTCTCCCAACATCTGGCAGGCCGCTACCTACCGGAAGGGAAGTCGCCAGGTCGTATATCTCAGCACTAAGTGCAAGGGCGTAGACGATGCCAAGGCATGGCTTCACGCGCACGTTGATCGGATCAGATCCAAACAGCCGCAGGCGAGCGAGGTTGCGGGGCTCGTGCCAGCGATCATGGCCTATTGGGAGGAGCATGGCCGCAAGGCTGAGCGCCCCGATTCCATCGCCTGCTCGATCCGCCATTTCTTTGGCTTCCTCATCGAGGATGGGAATGCAGGCGTGACGATCGCAGCCGCCGATACATCGATGTTTGCGCGCTTCATCACCTGGCGCATGGAGCCGCACAATTACGAGGTTGATTGGGCTGGAAAGACCTATCGGCACCGCAGCGATGGTGTCCGCGGTGAGACCGTTCATTCCGACCTTGCCCGCATTGGCGCGGCGATCAACCGCCAGATCGACTTTGGCCGCATCCCGATGGCGAATAAGCTCGCCAAGGTGGACAAGCGGCACCGCTCGACGGCGCGGGAATATCTCTACACCGTCGATCAGCTCGGCGCGATCATCGCCGTTGCCGCGATGTCCGCGACTGACAAGGACGGCATTGGCATGTTCCGGTGGCTGGCCCTCCAACTGGCGACGGCTTGCCGCCCCGAGGCCGCGTTGGCGTTCGATGCGCGCACACAGTATGACGATGCGCACGGCCTGATCGACCTTCACCCGCAGGGAAAGGCCAGGACCAGAAAGCGCAATCCTATCGTCCCCGCGATCGACGAGGTGCGCCCGTTCCTGCGTCAGTGGGCGTTGGACAAGTCAGAGCCGGTAAAGTCGCGCAAGCGAGCTTGGCGGACGGTACGGCGCGTGCTCGACCTCCCTCCCGAAGCAGTTCCGAAGACGATTCGGTACACTGTGGCGACCGAACTGCGGAAAATGGGAACGGTCCCGGCGATCCAGATCGAGAGCCTGTTGGGCCATGAGGCCGTGAAATCGGTCACAGCGCGCTACGCCAAGTACGATCCGAATCACATGGCAGAAGCCAAGGCTGCGCTGTCCAAGGTTTTCCGGCGCGTGATGGCCGCTGCCTACCAGTATTCCGCTGTCCATCGGCTGTCCAAAACAGGGAATGCGGCCACGATTTTGGTTGACCGAGAATCGGGAAAAGCGCAGATTCAAGGGCGAAACGATGGTGCCGCTTACAGGACTCGAACCTGTGACCCCCGCATTACGAATGCGGGGAAACGCGGAAAAGCCGTCGTTTTGCGTGACTTTGAACGCGAACACGGCGAGGCAAAATGAAGAACGAAGCAGCATCCGCTGTCCATCGGCTGTCCACCCGGCGAGGTGGTGCTGCCGTCTATCGCAATGGTGCTTACTGGCTGACTAAGCGCAGGGATGGGGCGTCAGACGTTTGGGTCGTGGCGTGGTATCAGCCCGAGGGCCGGCTCGTCCGCTATCGCTCGACGCGATGCCGCGACCTTTCCAGCGCAAAGACATTCCTGGATCGCCACGCGCTCGCGAACCCCATTTCCAGTGCTTATCGCAATCCCGAATACCGTGAGCCGTCGAAAGTCTATTTTATTGGCGGCGATATCGGGGCGATCAAAATAGGAGCCGCGCACGATCCTGCCGCCCGTCTGAAAACACTTCAGTGCGGCAGCCCCATACCGATCCGCTTGCTGGCTATTGCCGATGGTTGTCACGAAGTTGAGCGGGAATATCACCGGCAATTCGCCGCGCATCGTCTCCACGGCGAATGGTTCGAGCGCTGCCCGGAGATCGAAGCCGAGATCGGGCGCCTAAACTCCGCCCCTCTCCCCACCCCTGAAGCGGGAGAGCGGTGATGGCGGGTGTGCTGGACGCCTGCTGCGGCTCGCGCATGTTTTGGTTCGACCGTGGGCACCCTGACGCCGTGTTCGTGGACAACCGCGCCGAACGGCACGAGCTGACCGATGCGAGCAGCAAGGGCGGAAGCCGGTCGCTGGTGATCGATCCCGACATCGTTGCCGACTTCACCGCGCTTCCGTTCGCAGATGACACCTTCGCGCTGGTCGCGTTCGATCCGCCGCATCTCGTCCGAAACGGCAAGAGCGGTTGGCTGGCGAAGAAGTACGGCAAGCTCGGCGCGGACTGGCGCGACGACCTGCGGCGCGGGTTTGCCGAGTGCTTCCGCGTCCTACGCCCGGAAGGGCGTGCTGGTGTTCAAATGGAACGAGCATGAAATCCCGGTGTCACAGGTTCTCGCGCTCACCGACGCTCGGCCGCTGTTCGGAAACCGCTGCGGCAAGACGGCCAAATCGCATTGGATCGTCTTCATGAAGACCACCCCTGAAGCAGAGGGGGATCGGTGATGGCGGATACCGTCGCCGCGCTCTTTGTTGAAACTGGCGGGTGCTATTTCGATCTGCCTGGCGTCGTTGTCGTTGGCCATGGCGAGGATCATGCCGATGGCTCCACGACGGTCCATCTCGACGGGCGCCTGTATCGCGGTCGCCTTCCGGTTGTGGCCCATCCGAGCTGCAAGCGCTTCGGCCGCTTCTGGCACGGCAGCACACGCAAGCCGCACCAGTACAAGCTCGGCGATGATGGCGGGTGTTTCGAGCACGCCCTGGGGCTGGTACGGGCGAACGGCGGGGTCATCGAACATCCATGCGACAGCAAGGCATGGGCACTGTTCAATCTCAACGCGCCGCCGCGATCCGGTGGCTGGGTGCCGGCCGATATGGTCGGCGGATGGACCTGCTGCGTTGACCAGGGGCACTACGGTCACTTCGCCAACAAGCTGACCTGGCTTTACGTCTGCGGGGTCGATCCGGCTGACCTGCCCGAGCTGATCTGGGGGAAGGGCGAGCAGCGCCTGCACCCGGTGGCGCTTGAGAAGCACGGATACGCTAAGGCCCGCCGCATCGGCATGCTGGCGATGGTCGGAGGCAAGGACAAGGTTCGCATCCGCAACCGTACCCCGGAGCCGTTCCGCGACCTGCTGCTGAGCATGGCGCGCACAGCCAACGTCCAGCGAGCTGCAGCATGAGCGGGTTCTATGGCTTCTACCATGGCCGCTGCGAAGCGACGACACGCTCTGGTCGCAGGTGCATCCGCGAACGGAGGCCTGATGATGGACATTTCTGCGCGCAGCACCGCAGCATGAACCCCCTCCCCCACCAAGGAAATCCCTGATGGCTGACACGATAGTAGCGGGCGCCCTGCGCAGATGCCGCATGACGAGCTTGGGCAACGTCATCCCGCGAAATGTCGAGGATGCGCGTGTGCTTCATGCCGCCGGCCTTTGCTGGTCGCCGGATCACTGGTGGCATCCGCTCAATCGCGCGGGGTGGGGCGCCTTGGAAGCACTCAAGATCGAGGATGCGGCCTGATGCAAGATGATGTTGAACGCATCGTGCGGGGGCGTGGTCAGTACGACGCGCAAGAGGTGATTGAGCGCATCGCCCGTGAAGCCGCCGCATTCGGTCAGATGGCTGGCGTCGGCGCTATGGAAACAGCGGGCAGCATCATCGGCTACCTTGCCGAGAACCCGCGCGATCTGGAGCCGTTCATGAATGGCGGCATCATGGAGATGCCCGCGGATTTCTTCCAGCGCCACAGCCTCACCTGGCACGCCAGCAATGGTGAGATCGTGTCGCCAGCGTTCGCCCGCCGCGCGCAGACGATCAAGAAGCTCGCAAAGGACTCAAACCATGGGTGACGTAGAAGAGATCGTGCGGGGCTTGAGCGAGCGCGAGAAGCAAGCGCTTGCGTCGCTCCCCAGGATCGGTGGCAACAACCCCGCTCGCGAATTCACGTCGCTTCTAGACCTCGGTTTGGCGAACTGCACGATCAGCGGTGACGATGAAGCCGAACGCTGGCTCGTCAACGCCACCGAGCTTGGAAAGCAGGCTCAGCACCTTCTCTCTAGCAAGGAGGGGGAATAGAATGGACGAGCAAGAACAGGGCGCGTCGGCTGATGCCGACGGGGTGCTATCGCCTTCGACGACGGAGCCGCATAGCGTCTCCGCCCTGCGGGCATCCGTCCATAGCGCGCTGAACTGCCGATACTGTCAGGCGGCGGGGTTGCTGGAAGAGTATTATAGCCCACGCGAGCGGCGATGCGCCTTCCCGAATGAGGGGCGCTTTGTGGCGGGCGGCGGCTGGGGTTGTCCAGTGGAGGACGCCCTATGCGAGCTGATCCGCGACGGATCCCGCGTCTGCAACCGCTTCTACTTGGGTCAAGATACTCATGCGAGCCTCACCCGTTTGTGGGAGCTTTGGGGCGAAGATGCCGAGCCTTCGGCGATCTGGGCAACTTGGTACAAATCTCGCGGCAACTTCGAGCAAATCGAAGCGCTTGGCTGGGGCGAGTTGGATACCCCAAAGCCGCTTTCGTTTGACCACGCGGTCGATCTGATCCGCAGCAGTAGCCGACAGACCCATTATCACAGCCTCTTCGCGTCAGCGATTGAAGCCCGCAGGGCCGGAACCGAAGGGTCCGGTGCGCAGCACGAAAGCGCGGTGCCGCAGGCAGACGCCAAAGCCCCTCCCCCATCTCCAACCCCCGGTGAAGACAATGGATAAGACAGATATACTGGCACTGGCGGATCGTGTTGAGCGCGGCGAGGTCAAGGCGCTCTCGATCAAGCAGCCGTACCCGCACCACATCTTCCACGACGGCAAGGACGTGGAGAACCGGGATTGGCCGACCAAGGGCCGTGGCTGGGTCATTGCCCATGCTGGCGTGTCGAAGTCCGAACTGGACATGGACGATCCCAAGGAGGCCGCCATGCCGCGTGGTGGCGTCGTCGGGATGATCCGCATCACCGATTGCGTGCAGCAGATGGACAGCCCCTGGTTCTTTGGCCGCTACGGCTTCGTGATCGGCGACAAGTTCCCGCTACCTCTGATCCCCTGCAAGGGCGCGCTCGGGTTCTTCAAGCTCGACGCGGACACCAACCGCGCAGTCGCTGCCGCAATCCGCGCATCCCTTTCCTCTTCTGGGGAGGGGTGAGCGATGCCCACGTACCGCATCGAAGTCACGCACGGCCAAGACATGCGCGAAGTCACCGCAGAGGCTTTCGCCACTGAAGGCGACTGGCTCATTTTCTACCGCAACCCACCGCAGGGCGGCCGCCGCGAATACTGGCGCATCCGAACGGAATGCGTCGTCTGCATGGAGACGAAACCATGACAAACCCAATGAGCAATGAACAGGTAACGGTGACGCCCTTTCAAGAGCAGGTTCGGCCTTGGCTGCTTGCCTGCTTCGGCGAAATGATCGCGGGCGACCGAGAGGAGCGCAACCACCGGTTTCTTGAAGAGGCGCTTGAACTGGTTCAGTCCTGCGGCTGCACCGCGCACGAGGCGCACCAGCTCGTAGATTATGTCTACGGCCGACCGGTGGGCGATCTCCATCAGGAAGTCGGCGGTGTCATGGTAACGCTGGCCGCGCTGTGCCTTGCGAACGACGCTGATATGCACGCTGCGGGATGGGTCGAGCTGGACCGCATCTGGGGCAAGGTCGATGCCATCCGCGCAAAGCAGGCTGCAAAGCCGAAGCACTCGCCGCTACCGCAGCATGTGCCAACACAATCCCCCTCGTCCGACATAGAGGCAGAGAGGGATAGGCTGCGGGAGGCGTTGGCTGCAAAGCCGTGGCCGCCGACTGATGCCGAGTTGCTTGAGATGCTCGCGATGATCGTCGGCGCGTGGTGGAGTAAGTCCACCGCCAGCGAGATGCGCAAATCCGGCTTTCGCCCTAACGTGCAGGACATCAAGGGCATGTATGCGGTTCGCGATGCGCTCGCCCCGTATGTCGCCCGCGCCGCCCTCAAGGAGACGCCCAATGTCGGGTGAGCGCAAGGGCCTCTATCAGAGCGGCTATCGCCCCGTCGCGCTTCCCAAGCGGTTCGAGGCCACCAGCATCAGCATTGGCGGAGACGGACAAGCCGCGGACGTCATGCGCCGCTACTCGATCCCCGAAACCTGGGGCGATCCTGTCGATGCCGTGGCGTTCTTCGACGATGACAGCGGCGAACTAAAAGCGCTGGTCGCCGACTACGCCAACGGCAAGCGGGCCGAGCTGCGGCTCAACGCCTGCGGTTCGATGACCGAGGACGAGGTCCCCTGCGACCAGTGGCAAGCGGTCAACGATGATTACCCGAAATGCTGGTCCGAGGGGTCGTGCTGGGCGTCGAACGCCGACTGCTACACGAGCGATCAGCCTACCGCCTGGAGATACCCGTGACCCGTCTTAGGCGACGGTCATTCGAAAGCGAAAGGCGCGGACGTTGAGCGGCCGGATGAGCCTAGCGCGCCTGATTGAGCGTCATCGCCCAACTGTGCGCTCGATCGGCATAGGCTACCGCGGCGCCACAGGAGCGCACGTCGTCGGGGGTGACTGTGACCAACTCGGGCGCGGCGGGCACTCCCTCAGGAACGCCGGCACGCTGATCGTTGGCGGCGGGAGCGGCTCCGCTGGACGCACACTGAGCGCCTTGGGTCCGCACCCGATTAGCAGCAATGTACCGCTCAGCAGCATCATTCGCGCTGGCCAGCTGCGCAGCGTGGAGGTCTTCGGCTTCATCTGCGTTTCTCCGGTATTTTTCCTCGATATCGCGGCGCTGGCGATCGGCTTTCACGGTCGCGACTTCCTGTGCGAGACGGTAGTTGGCGATGGTCTCGGCGTGGGCGGCCTTCTCCTTGGCCAGATCGGCCCTAGCGTCCGCCAGAGAGGCCCGTGTGAGCATCAGGGCGAAGGACAGGCCCAGAACCGCCACAGCGCCCAGGATCAGCTTCCAGTGACGCCAGATGAACGACCCTGCTGCCTCTAGGGCGAGTGATGGGATCATAGCTTGGCCTCCTCGCGTTGGCGCTGCCACATGACACCGACCAGCGTACCGAGAACCCCCACCAGTCCAGTGACGGTCTTGTCTGAAACGGCGATCAGGCTGTCAGGTACGGTCTTGCCCATGATGCCTGTGACGATGACAGGGGCAAGCGTCACCACCACAATCGAAACGATCAGCGCCATAAAGGCGATCAACTGGACGCGGGACAGGTGGATGGTCATTCCCAGCCTCCATCGCGCAAACCACGCTCAAACACCTGAGCGAATCCCTCGATCTCTTCCGCGTCGTCGAGCAGATTGATGATGCGCCGTGCCTGGATGTACTGCGCCTTGGTCGCGACGCCCTTGGCAGGCAGATGACGGGCGAAGGTGTGACGCCCCTTTTTGTCGCCGCTGAACCAGCCTTCTTCCATCCCCTTACGCATGATGAACGCGGCAATGTCGGGACGCATAGCAAGATCTAGGTTGGCCAGAAGCTCGCCACGCTTGATTAGACCGGCGTCAGCCAACTCCTTGTCGGCCTTCTCGTAATTTTCAGGCCATGTGATCTGGACCAACCCGCGACCATAGTGCGGATAGTAACGCAGGTTGTTGCGGCGCCAGTTCTCGCTCAGCCAGTATGCTTCGTGCACCGGCTGCATCGTCTTGTTCGTTTCCTTCCAAGCTGTGGCCAGAGCGTACGACGTGTAGGCAAGTGGAGCCCCCTCCATCGCGGCCAAGATCGCCTCGATGCCCTCCACCTGCATCGTGGAAAGGCGACCGAGGCGCTTCCTAACGGTCTCGTAGAAGGCTCCCTTGTCGAAGGTCATTGCTCCCCCCTCTTGATAGCGTCGATGTCGTACCGTTGCTCGGAGAGCGCTGCCTGAACCTGTGCGCGCAAATGTCCTGGCACTCCCATGACAAGCGCGCCTTCAAGGTTTTGGATGCGGGCGACCAAGCGCTCCTCCATTTCCCGGCAATGCTGGCGGTCTTCCTCCGCGGACTCCTTCAGACGAGCGATCTCGTCATCCTTGGCCTTCGCCAGAACGCCCCACAGGAACTTCCCGATTAGCGTGCAAAAGGCGAAGCAGGCCACGCATCCCGCGGCAAATGCTAGCGCCAGCAACCCGCCTTGTGGGCCGGTGTAGTCAAGGTCCAATGCGGCCTCCCCCTCCATTCACGCAGCCACCCGCTCGACGTGCGTTGATCCTTGGCCATGGGCCTGATTGTACGCACGCAGCAGCGCGTCGAACTTGACCGCCGGCCAAAGAAGAAAGAGTTGAGCCGTCCCGAGATAGACGCGCTCCCACCATGCATTATACGGAGACATCATCCGCGATATCTCAGCGATATCGACCGCGATGACGGGCACGAACAGCGCCGCGACAAGGGCACAGATCGGGTTGCGGGAGACCACACATGCCACCGCAAAAGCAGCAACGTGCATGACCAGATAGGTTCCGGTCATCGGCAGCCCGATCAACCACGCCAGCTGGCCAAACACCCAAACCGCGAACACGACCAGCGCAACCCGGTTGAACGGCGCTGCCGTGCCCGCGAGTCCGAACACCAAGGCGTAGTAGATATATTCGGCCGTCATCGCTCAGTCCTCAGTCTGTCGGAAACTGCGGCGGCGGATCAGGCGGCGGGGGAGTTGGGCTGGGGGACGGCGGCGGCCCGTTCTGTCCATCCATCGTCACCGGCTTGAGATACTCGATCATCTTCCTTCTCCTCGGTTAAGCTTCGACCACTCGATAGGTGTATCGATGGGCGTATCTGGCACTGAGGCTGTCGGCCTTGGCCTGCGCTGCCGGTGCGCTGGGATACTCTCCCCCGTGACGCACCCACCGCTCAACCTTTCCCCGGTCCTCGTCATTGAACGAGTTGAGCGCCTTGCTCTCGATCGCGAACATCAGGTCAGCCTCCTGTGAACGACCCCGGCTGCGGTGTAGTAGAAGGCCCCCACCGACACACCGAGACCGGCCGCCGCGGTATCGTCAGCAGCCTCCACCATGTTCACGCGCACAAAGCCGTTGGAAAAAGCTTCGATCGCGAAGATATCGAGGCCGTCGCGATAGACGCTCCAGTCCGGTCCTGCGCCGCGGTCGAACAGGCCAGCCCGCCAGATGCGGGTGCCCCCGGAGTTCATCCATGTGGTTCGGCTATTGGCCCCGGAGAGCGGACGCATGATCTGCGCTTCGCCATCGACCGAACGAAGCATCGGCGGAGAGATCGTCGCGTTGCCCGATGCACCCACCGGCCCTTCGACAAACCGATTGCCCTCTACGACAACATCGTTCGTAGCCGCGACCGGAGCGCCCCCGGGATATGCAGCGTCCGTGACGAAGCACGACCCATCGGCATTGCCTTCGGTCACGCAGCCCGTGATCGCGCTGTTGCCGCTGTTGGCCCCGACGACAATGCCGTAGCCCAGACCCCCGGTGACCGTGTCGCTGACTGAGCTTCTCGGGCTTCCGAACAGCTTCACGCCCATGTTGATCGTGGAATCGGCCAGACCCGAAGCCGCCACGACATTGCCAGAAGACCGGGTGTTCGGCGCCAGTTCGATGTTGATCCCGGCTTCCTGGCTATTGCGGATGATGTTGTCGGCAAGCACAGTGCCGATCAGCATTCCATCCCCAAGACCCGTGCCGAACGACCCTTCCAGATGAAGGCCGTTATACGATCCCGTGTCGCTGATCCGGTTGCCGATCGCGATGTTGCCGTAGCAGTCGATCGCATTGGCGTTGAAGGCGATGCCCTGAGCGGTAAAGCGAACCCGGCATCCGCGGATTTCGTTATAGTTCCCGTTCTGAATGGCAATGCCGCCGTCAGAGA
>Ga0247824_10000068_pt1 | contig 39195 bp, 23 predicted proteins | sample 13C_PalmiticAcid_FD_194412 | JGI IMG/M metagenome (GOLD analysis project Ga0247824, IMG submission 194412) | Soil microbial communities from agricultural site in Penn Yan, New York, United States - 13C_PalmiticAcid_Day48 | ecosystem: Environmental > Terrestrial > Soil > Agricultural land...
CATAATGCCCCCTTCATGAACCACTCCACCCTCCCCGACGGGACCGTCTTCATCGCGGTGGGCGCCATCCTCGGCGCCTTTGGTGTGGCAATTCTCCTCTGGCGGGGCATTGTCGCCTGCCTCTTGCACCGCTCCGTCGAGCGCGCCGCCCTGGCCCAGCACGCCGCCAACAACGGCCGCGGCCCAGGCGACAAGAACGCGGCCTCGTTCCCCGCTCCCCCGGCACAGTTCTACAAGTACATCGAGCGCGAATCCTCACCCTCCCTTGCCGGCGCCGGTCTGGGCGGCTCTACGGGACGGAGAACCCATCGTGGGCCGACGCCCTCAGCCACGCCCAGCCAGACGAACCTGTTCTTCTCCCCGACCGCTGCTGGTTCCTCTTCGGGAATAGGAGGCTCGAACCGGGACTCGGCCCGCTTCCTGCCCTCGGGCTTTTACGCGTCCGCCTCGCCCGCCGTGGGCGGCCACCACGCCCATGGCAACTCGATCAGCATGAGCACGCTGCGGCCTTCGTCGCGCGGCCGTGGAGGGATGGGTCCGTCGCCGCCAGACTCGCCGGACGTCGGGCCGAGGGTTGTCTCGAGGAACTTTAGCACCAGCTCGCTGAACCTGAATCGGCCGCCCAGTGCCGGCACCCGGGCGCCCAGCGCGTATTTGGACGACTTGCTTGATGAGCAGCCAGGCCAGTTCCCTCCTGCCGCTGGGAGTCCACCACCTATGGGGCACGGCGGTCAGCGCGGGAGGTTTTGAGCGCAGTGCGCGGCCAGGGAAGGCGTAGAGTCTTAGATCTACGAGTAATTTTGGCTTGGATCCGAGTCTGGGGTCTTGCGTTCTAGGGTGAGGCGGTTTTGTACAGTGCTACAAAAGGGACTAGGGGAGTTTTGACAGCGGGCGGGTCCTCTTTGGCCTTGGTTGCGCTTCTACGGCATTAGACGGTGTTGTGGCCGCGCCTGGATTCCGTTTTCTTGTTTGTTTCGCCACGGTACATAGTCGTTGCTCTGCTTTTTCATACTTTTACCGCATGTAATGAACATATCTATCCCACCGAATGCATACCCGGGCAGTTCTCCAGCGATGCTCACTTCCCCAACCACAAACATGGACCGTGGAAGCCCTGCTCTGTCTGATATGATATGCTTGCAGAGCAAATACGCCAGAGATTTTGCATGTCCTACCCTCCTTCCTCCCGCTCAGTCTCATTTTCGGAGACATAACCCGAAGAACCAATACACACACACCCATGTCAACTAATTCTGTAAGACTCATGTATGTATCACCCACCGATAATTAACCGTCAATATATGCAGGGCCGCTACCGACGCTGTGGAACGATCCGAGTCCTCCTGCTGCACGGTCGGTCCCTTCGAGAGATGTACACAGCACAAACATAGACACAGACACACAGACAGAAACAGACGCAAACACGGGCGGGCAGTTCCGTCCAACAGACCCTGTCTACCCACCCACCCTACCTACCTACCTACCTGCCTACCCTATCTACCCGACCTACCTTACCTACTACTGTGCACAGACTACACTGTGTGCACCGACAGGCCACTCACGGACACTGGGTGATCGCATGCACACATACATAGCACATAGGAAGGCGGGGAGGTATGTACACAAGCAGGACGTACATGCAGAATATCGATGCGGCGTGCCGCTTGCCACTACATATATATCGCTGTACACAAATACAGAAACCGGGGAAGGGCAAAGGTGGACGGGGGGTGATGTTGGTTACGGGTACTTACCTTCAGGGGATTTTGCGGTATGGCGGTGGGTGGCGGTAAGTGGTGGTAAGTGGTGGTTGGTAATACACACAGTGAGACTAAGGTCAAGAGCTCGAGGCCAGGTTCACTTATTCAGCGATTCCCGAGTTGCACTACATTTACATCTCTCCTGTGCTTGCCAAGCTGCGCAGTAGACTTGTGCAACACCCGGGCAACGGCAACACAGATGCGTCACGGGACAGGGTCTCGTATAGAAGCAGCAAGGAGGCCGACAAACATGTATCAAACTGACTCCAATAGGGTGGGTATCCATCCGGGTATCCAAGAACCCAAACACTGACTAGTTGTTGTCTATGTATGTACCAAATAGGTAATACTCGCTCACTATCCACAGCTTAGACTCGTCTCCTGTATCCGTATCTGTAATGACATTCGCAACTGTTTTTGTTTTATACCAAGTACGCTGATCACCGCATAGCCACACACAACCGCTTCCTTCCTCCCAAACCCAACCACGGAATCAAGGCTCACGGCTCACGGCCCAACCCCTCCAACGCGCTCCTCGCGCCCAGAATATCCTCCCCCCTGATGCCGCTCCTCTCGCACATCCCCCTAAAGATGCCCCCCTCCATCCCCCACAGCTCGATGGGCGGGCCCATCTCGGCGATGCGCCCCTTGTCCATGACACAGATCCGGTCGTAGCCGATGATGGTCCGCAGCCGGTGGGCGATGCACAGCAGCGTCTTGCCGCGGAACCCCGTGGCGATGGTCGCCTGGATCTTGTCGTCCGTCTCCATGTCGACGCTCGACGTGGCCTCGTCGCAGACGATGATCTGCGACCCGCGCACGAGCGCCCGCGCGAGCGCCATCAGCTGGCGCTGCCCCAGCGAGAAATTGAGGCCGTCTTCTTCGACGACCGAGTCGAGGTGGATGCGGCCCGTGTCCTTTGCTGGGGGGCTGTGGCCGTTGTTGTTGGTGGGTGTGGGTTCGTCCGAGTCCGATGAGGAGCTCGGGCCGGCGTCTGGCGAGACGAGGTCGGCCTGCCGCAGGGCAGACCACAGCTCGAGATCGGTGTGCTCGCCGAATGGGTCGAGGTTGCTCCGGACCGTGCCGCGGAAGAGGGTGGGATCCTGCGGGATGATAGCGAGGCGCGAGCGCAGGTCCTGGAGGCCAATGGTGGAGATGTCGAGCCCGTCGATGGTGATGTGGCCCCCCGAGAGTTCTACCAGTCGGAAGAGGGTCGACATGATAGAGCTCTTCCCGGCGCCGGTGCGCCCGACGATACCGATACGCTCTCCGCCTTGGATGTGCATGGTAAGGCCTGAAAGGACAAGGGGGAGTCCGGCGCGGTACCGCATCTCGACGTTGTCAAACACGATCTCGCCCTTCTCCGGCCACGTCTTGCGGACTTCGATCGTCTTCAAGGGCGCCTCCTGCTCGAGTTCAGTGCCGTAGTAGCGGAGACGCTCCACAGAGTTCATGCCGTTCTCGACCTCGGCCAGCTGGCGCACGGTGAACTGAAGCATCTGGACAATAGCGAGGATGTACGAGAGCACCAGGCCGCCAATCGACGGGTTGACCGAGAACCGCGACGTTACGACCAGGATGCCGGTGGTGAAAACAAGGGCATTTCCAATCATGTCGAGCCGCATCGACAACCATCTCTGATTGGAATAGGTGAGGTAGTAGGCCGAGTCCACGTCGTCAATTGCCTTGCGGAGGTCGGCGATGAACCGGTCCTTTAAGCCGTAGGCCCTGATGGTGGCAATGCCCGACAGGCCTTCGGAAAACTTGGCAGACAGGGTCGACCGAAGGATCGACTCGAGACGCTTGACCTCTCGCGCCGAGGCGCGATAGTAGCTGGTGGCAAGGAGAAAGAAGATGGACAAGGGTACCAGGGCGATGGCGAAGTAGTAGAAGAAGGCGATGATGAGCGCAAAGACAGCGATAATGCTGCCAACGCTGAAGAAGTACATGCGCATCGCGTCTGTGAGAGTGTTGTCCATGACATCAACGTCGCGGCTGAAGCGGTTCGTGATGCGGCCGAGAGGTGTCGTGTCGAAGAAGGACATGGGAGCGCGCAGCACCCTTGCTACCGCCTCGCGCAGCATCACCTTGCTTGATGTTGTGCCAAACATGGAGAGAGACACCATGAAGGCAAACATAATCAAAGCTTGGGCAGCGCCGAGGCCGGCGTAGACGCCAATGTAGGTTCCCATGCTGTAGTGAAACTTGTTGGAAGTCCACCAAGACAGCCAGAGACTGGTGACAATGTTTGCCCCCTGCGACAGGATCAGGAGAGCAAGGACGATTGGGGCATTGAGTATTGAGCCGGACGCCCTGACGTAGGAAGAGTACACCGACCACGGAACGCTCGCGACAGCGCGCTCCTCGGACTGCATCAGGCCCTTGGACTTCTTCTTCTTCTTGGCCTGGCCGTTATCGCCTGGCACCTGGGTAAGCGCGGTTTCTTCCTTCTTCTCCTCGACGGCCGTCGATTCCATGAGCTGCCGGAAGCCCTCCGAGTCCTTCATGAGATTGTCAAACGTGTCGACGGCTTGGATCTTGCCTCCTTCCATCCAAATGATGCGGTCGCAGCGGTTCAACACCCAGAGCTGGTGAGTCGCCAAGATCCTGCACTTATCTCTGAGCAAACCGAGAATGGCGTTGTCGAAGATGTGGCGGCCGACGTGAGCATCGACGGCACTCAGGGGATCGTCCAGCAGAACAATGTCGGCGTCAAAGTAGATGGCGCGTGCAATATTCAGGCGCTGCTTTTGGCCTCCGGAGATGGTGATGCCTCTTTCTCCGATTTCCGTCATGTCGTTGTTGGGCAGCATGTCCAGGTCTGGCTGCAAAGCGCATCTGTGGGTTGTTAGTTTGAGCCCCGAGCGCAGAATGGAACGAGGAATACTCACGCCTTGATGACATCGGCATACCACTGCTTATCCATCTCCTTGCCGAAAAGAATGTTTTGCTTCACCGTCGCGTTCTGGATCCAGGCGTATTGCGGACAGAAGGCCCTGGAGGCACCCAAGGTGACCTCGCCGGTTGTCTGGCGCATGTCGCCGGCCAGAGCGGCAAGCAACGACGTCTTGCCGCTTCCGACACCGCCAATGACAGCAACCAATTCGTTGCGGCCGATGGTAAGGTCCAGATCCTGCAACTTAAACGGCTCGCGCTCTTCCACCAGGGTGCTAGCGGCCTCACTCGAATCCGCCGCCAAGCTACCCTGCTTTTCCTCTGTCCCCTTCTTCTCCTTGCCTGTTATCGTTCCAACAGTCGCCTCGGAATCCTGCGTTGGCGTCCTCTCCCACGTGAAGGACGCATCGCGCATCTCGACGGCGTTAGGGGCGTCAGGGTCGTAAAGAGCCTCCTCCTCGCGCTCCTCGGCCAACATGAACTCCTGGATACGCGACAGGGACGACCATGCATCCGTAACCTGGCCGATGACTAAGGGAAGCATGTTCAGGGGCATCCTCAGACCGTTGAAGAGGGCCAATGACGAGAACACCTCGGCGGGAGCAAGGTCGTGGTTGGTCAAAGAATAGGTGATGAAGGCGAGCATGGAGGCGAAGATGGGCAGCGACAGACTGATGGCCATGATGGCATTGCGGATGGCCAGCACAACCTGGATGGCGGAAATCTCGCGGTTTCGGAACTCCTCGAGGCGGTGCATGAAGGAGTTTTCCCACCCAAAGAACTTGACGAAGCGGACGGACTGGAGGATCTCCTGGGTCAGGCTCACTCTCTGGTCCGTAATCTTATTGATGAGCTTCCTGCGAACGAACAAACCCTTGACAGCCTTGGAGAGCAGGGGCACGCCAATGATGAGCAAGGCAAAGCCGGCGAGCGCACTGTAGGTCAGGTTGACGAGGAGCATGGCGAGCGTAATGAGGCAGGAGATGGGAGCGGTCCAGAGGATGTGGAACAGCCCAAATGCTTGGTCCACTCTGTAGGTATCGACGTTCATCAACGCCATCTGGGAACGTGTCAGCATGCCGTAACAACCACACTTGCTGCGCTCTTGTCGACTTACCACTCTTCCGTTGCCCCAACCGACGCCGTCCCCAGAGACGCCAGGGTGGCTCCCTGGCGGCCCTTTCTTTGCCTTTCCCTTCTTTGCCTCGTCCTTCTCATTTTGTTTCTCGGCCGCCCTCACAGCCGGGATATCGGGAAGGTCTGCGCCGCCAGCCTTGGCTCGTCCGGAGATGACCATGGATTTTTCGTAGATCAGACTGATCAGAGAGGCCCTCGTCATGCCGCCAACGAGCATGCCGCGGTAGATGAAGTGGTTGATGGACAAGCTTTGCAGGACTTGCATCGCCGTGACGCCAAGCACCAGGCCAACACCGGCTCCGATATGGGGCGGCGGGCCGCCATGCATGCTCGCATTGTAGGCGTCGGTGGCGAACTGGATCAGGTAGCGCAGGGTGAATGGGGACATGACCTGCAGGATGGAAGACATCAAGCTGCAGAAGCCGCCCATCCAGAACTCCCAGAAGAAGGTCTCGTTGATGGCCCAGACCAGGGGGAACTTCTCGCCGGCTTCCACACGGCGTCTGAACGAGTCCCGCATCTTGTCCGTCAGGGGGTCGACGGCGCGGTCCGGGTTGATGCTGTAGACGTCGTTGAACTCGAGGGGCCGCTTGTAGCCCCGGCTCATCAGCGGAGCAATCCACTGGAACGATAGCAGGCTGAAGAAACCGGCCTTGTGCTCGGGGCACACCTCCCTCTCGCTGGGCACGGGCGGGATCTTGCCCCATCGTAGGGGGTTCGGCTGCTTGTACCATGGTTTCTGCACGGGCAACCTAGCCGTCGCGGCGGTGGTGGCCACACTGGTGGCTGTAGCGGCGCTCCTCATGCGGTCCAGGTTGGGTCTCCTGTCGGCGTCATCGTCCAGCTCCGCTGCACTCTCTGTCCGTTCCAGCTGCTCCTGTTCCTCCAGCCGCTGCTCCTCCTTGTCTCTTGAGGGCGATGCATTGTGGGGAGATGGGGAGCGTGTCGACGGTGGTGGGACAGATGTGATCGCTTCTTGCTGCTTTTCGTGGGAAGGGTCCGTCATGGCTGAGAGGTCCGGTTCAGGGCCTCATGGAGGGACTGCGTGGTCTGTGGCCGGCCCACAGGACAAGGCGTGGAGTGGGATGTTTACACCAGTATTAAATACTCTTGGTAAGGTGATGTTGGAAGTCAAGCGCTTGGTGATTTTCACGGTGGAGCAAACGGCGCAATGCGAGACGATTATGACGACGGCAACAATGTGGATGCAATCAAACTAGAAAACCGAAAGCGAGCCGAGAAGGAGAGAACGAGGGAAGGCCGTGATGCATCCCCCAACTTACATGATTGGACCTCGACGGGAATAAAATATAATAGAAAAAAAACGCGGCCGGGGGCTTTCTGCCGACCCCATTTTGTTTCCGTCCCCCCCCTTCCCCATCCTTCTTTCCCGTGAAGGCAACCGTCAAGGTTAGCGTCGGAGTCATGACATCGATAACCTGCCTGAACCTGCGTCGAGCCTGCCACAACCTGCCCACTCTGTCGGAGCACGGCAGGAGCAAGCGCCGACTCTGCGGGCCTGCATGCCCCAACATTGGCGGCCGGGCCCCCGGCTTGGCTCTTGGTCTGGTTCGGAAATCATGATCCACTTCGCCTGCCAGACCGGCTTACAAAGACTCGGAGTTATCGGGACTTGTGCTCTCTTGCTCCGTTTAATTGCGCTCTCATTTTTCTGCGCAACACGCGGCCAGTTGCCTGACACTTCACCCCCTGCCTCGAGACTACTTGCAGCTCGATCTTGAAATATCGTGCATTAGTACGCACTGCCGACGTGGACATACATAAAGCACCTGCGCTTCATGGTTGTTGCAAACCTGGAACCTGAGCCCACTTGGGGTCGGCAGCTAGCCTCCACTTGCTCCGAGCGTGACCGATGGTCGGCAGGCCGTATCCGCCATTGCTAATCAACCACAGACCAGACTCTGATTGGCTGCGGCCGCCAGACAAGCTTCCGACTAAGCTGCACCTTTCCCGAGAAGTGTCGATTTGCCGACCGTCGTCTCGAGCTCCAATGCCTGTCTGTGTCCACTGTTCTGTCCAGACGCCTTGGGAACAAGCCACCGGATGTAAACCGTCGAATCCAAAGAGAACGCTAAGCGAAACCCATTCCAGAATACTCTCTCCCACCAGGTATGCTTCCTCTCGAAACCCTTCTCAGAGGATCAGAGGAACTAAAGACCCGACAACGGGCTGATCCAGTCCCTGCTGGGCCGGACACGGAGTCGGAGCCGAAAAAACACTGTTGAAGCCCGCTCTTCGGTCTGACTGGGTTGTCAGTGTGTGCTCTCAAGGAGGGTAGCCTCCGGGAATACGATGCCGCCCAAGGGCCACAGTTGTATCGCTCTCCTCTCTCACACCGATACTTTGACTCATCACTCAACTGCTTCGTCACCACACATTCCCAACGGGACAACTTCAGTTCCGAGTGCCGCATGTTCTTGTCAGTCACCAACAAATCAACTCTGAACCTGAGGCTCCACAGGCTGGGCGGGTGACGGTCTATCTCGGCTCCGACTCTTCCGCAGGACTGCTCAAGTGACTAATATGTACGGTAGTCTCTCTCTCTCAGTTCAGTTCAAACAGCGCAAAGGGATGGATGAATGGATGGATTTGTCATTCAAGCCCAAATAGCATGAGAGCACATTGCGTTTTGGCACCCCACTTGAGTCGTCAATCTTCTCCTGGGAACTGTCCGAGAGCACAAGCACAAGGCAAGGTACACGCCCGATGGATAGAAACAGTCCCATACATTAGAAATGATCTTGCGTTTAACTAGACTGTTTACGTAGCCCAACATGAGCAAGGAAGCAACAGCGAAACCAGGTGAGATCGAGGAAGTTTCCCCGTACTGACTTACCCTTCCACCATTCAGTCTCAAAACTCCTCATTGGTTCAAGTCTCCGAGGCCGAGATGGCAACTTCACTCAGAGATATTGCGTGACAGTAACAAACAAACGAAAGCCAAAGACCACTCGGTCGTTGTACGCCCGACCAAAGCATGCTTTGGAACCAGTGTAAACGCAAACTTGCCGCGATCTTTCACAGATACACAGCCGTAGCAACCAGAGAAGCCCCAAAAGAGAAAGAAAAGAAGACTGTAAGAGACTTGGACAGAAAAAAAAAAACAAAGCCAACAGACGTTACCCCCTCACCTTGCCCAGCCAAGACCAACTGAGACAAACAGACACCAACGACGAGCCGCATCCCCGAGGTACCCAGCAGTCCGGTTCGGTCCGATCCAGTATCGTGCTCAACCGACCTTCCCGAACAAGACATGATTCGGGCCACCGCATAGATGCATGTCTCAAGCCTCGTGTGTGTAGGGGAACCAACGGTCGAGTCGGAGAATATCAAACACCCAGCCTGTCCAATCGCCAAGACCGGACCGAGCTGGGCGAGACAGACCAGGGAGGGTGTACTGTGTGATAAACTTCGAAGCCGGGTCCCAAGTCGAAGCCAACTTGCTGACGATGATGCATCCGATTTTTCGTCTCCATTTTCTCCCATCGGAGATAGAAGTTATTCGATCGGTCATCCCTAAGAAAACAACGTCAACTCTTCTGTCCCAACCGATAGAGGATCTTACCTCGTCCCCTTCGGAAGCATCGATGGTTGTCCTGCACGCCTCGAGACTGTAACCTGCCAAAGTCGTCATGCACGGAATCGTTTGAGCGAGCGAGCGGAACAGACGGGATGCGAACAGGCGGGCAGGCGGCAAGTTTCACGCACGGCAGGACGAAATCGCGGAGTTGGGGGTTGCAGAAACGGATTGATGGTCAAAGGCGGACACGGTAAGGGCGCGAGAGCGACAGACGATGCCGGAATCGCATTTAACGTTACACGAAGGTCGAGGGGGAAGGAATTGGCCTTCCAGAACAGGCCGATAGGTTGCCAGCCAGCCCGGGGGGAAGATGCTGCCACGGAAAATCGAAGGGGGCAATGTTTTGTGCTGGTTGTCACGATCATGGCTGCTGTAGGTTGATGGTGTTTCGTATCAGGCCGACTACGGAAGAAAGAACCCCCGGCGAAGAAAGTGCTGCTGCTTGTTGCAGAGTCGTCACGGTAGTGATATGCCGCTTGTGCCGTCAAGAGGCGCAAAGAGAGAGAGAGATAATCGTACAGAGGCGGCTTCACTCTACTCCGTTTTCTGATCCAAGCCGGGGGAAGCGAAAGGGTAGATGTGAGGCCATAGACAATGTCGGCTAGTGCTGCTGCAGACTGCGCCGGATCCCACTGCCATCAAGAGTCGGGTGTCGCACCACCAACGGCTAAGATCTAGGGAAGCTGTCTGACGAGAGGCGATGTGCCGAAACAGGGCCATTAACCCTCCCATGCCTGCCGTAAACTCCAATCGATCGATTTTTGGGGATATCCGAATTATGTGCCCATGCCAAAGCGAAACGAGAGAAAAAAGAAATCCGTGCTGCGACGTAGTCAGCTTGCCAGGTATGTAGCCCGAGGACGCAGAGGTCGAAGTCGGGTGGCACATTTAACGGCCACCTGCAAGAAAGTTAGCGTCTTCATTATTTCTCAAGACGCGTGGGAGCAGGAAAATTACCATAGGGCTCACGGGCCTCGCCACGGGGAGCCGAGTCACCATAAGCACCAGCGGCGCTGGGAGCCGAGTCACGAGGGCGCGAGTCGCGGTCGCTGGGACGGTCGTAGCGGTCGCGGTCGTAGCTGGGACCACGGCGGTCATCGCCGCCACGGCCGCCGCCATAACGCTCGCCACGGTCATCACCACGGCCACCGCCGCCGTACCGGTCAATGCGGCCGCCATAGCCCTCATCGCCGCCACGCTCACGGCGCTCATAGCCGCGATCCTCGCGGTACTCACGGCTGTAGCCACGGTCATCGCGGTAGTCGCGTCCACCGCCACCACCGCCGCCACCGCCGTAGCCGCGATCGTAGCCGCGGTCGTAGCCACGGTCGTAGCCACGATCCTCACGGCCATAGCCACGGGGACCACCACGGTACGAATCATCGCGACCATAGCCACCACCGTAGCCGCCACGGCGACGGTCATCGAAACGCCCGCCACGACCATCTTCTGGGAAACTTAGCCACAGACCATGACGAAAGGCAGGGGAAAGGAATACTCACCGCGCTTGGGAGGGCCAAAGTACTTGCCCGGAGTAGGGGTGCGAGGGCGGACACGACGAGCCTTCTCGATGTTAAGAGTGCGGCCCTCGATGACCTCGCCGCGCAGACCCTCGATGGCAGCATCGGCCATTTCGGAAGTGACCATCTTGACGAAGCCGAAGCCACGGGACTCGCCAGAGTGGGGATCCTTCATGATCTGGCACTTCTCGACCTCGCCGTACTTCTCAAAGAGGCGGCTGATCTCGGACTCCTCGAGGCGAGGGTGGATGCCGGTGACGAAGAGGTTGGAGCCGGGGTTGACGGCGCCCTCATCGTCCTTGTTGCCGCCATCGTTCTTGATGGGAGCACTAGGTGGGAATTAGCGGGTGGTCCTGTGTGCGTTGCGCGTGGCCATTGCCTGGGCCGAACGTACCGGTCGTTGCCGTTGGGAGACATTGAGCGACGGCGCGAGTCGTGTCCATCGTCGCGGCGCGGCGACGCACTACGGTCGCGGTCGTAGCGAGCGGTATCATCTGGGAGCGGCAGTGGTTAGCATTGTTTGTGTGAGCGCGACACCAGCGACTGCACGCAACGAGTGCGCGACCCGACCGGTCACCTGAATAAAAATAGAGAGCGCGCTTACCGTCATAGCGCTCGCCGGTCGCCTCGTAATCCATCGAAGTGGTAGCCATGGTGATGAATTTGATGTGTTAAGGTGTTGTTGATGGTTGGTAGAAAGAAAGAAGGCTGAGAACCGGCTCGACTTTGTGCCAAGTGGAGCGATGCGGTTGGGGAAGGGAGCTGATGGCAAGGGTGGTGGAAAATCGAGAAATCAAAACAGCTGGGCCAGCGGAGATCGAGGTGGTTTCCTGTTCCACTCGGTTTGCGGTGGAAAAGGAAATGGGTGGGGTATCTGCCGATGGAAACGACAAAAATGCCAGCTGAAGAAACCAAAGGCGGAGTTGCGTGTTCGAGGCAACACAGAGAGGGAGGAGAGGCGAAATTTTTGGAGGCGACGATGCGCTGCAACCACGTTTGCCAGTCGCGCTCGTTTCTCGTTATTGCATACTGCAACCGGGAGCTAGCTTGATGCGGCTAGCCTGGCGCCCGGGAGGCTTGCCGTGGCAGCTGGTGAAGCTGGGCGTTCTCCACAATGGAACTCACTGCACCTCATGCAGCATGCAAACAATGAAGCAGGCAGGTCCCCTAGATTATTCCCATCGCGTTCCGTTTCTACTGGGGAATTGAAAGCAGCATAATTTGCAATGGCTTCATCAGCAATGCCTTTAGAATTCTTATTGTCTTGCCCGTCGATTCGGCCTGCAATGGGCATTTGATGGCCCACGGTAGCCCTGCGCGGCGTTCTTCGTCCATTGGATCTGCTTATTCGGAGGCGGCCAGCAATTGGTCGCCCCAACTGCGGCAAGGCTGCTGCAACACGGTGGGATGGTCCGCATCATGCGGGTAAACTGCCTGCAGCGAACAAATTCGAAAAGTCGTCGCATTCAGCCCAATATCAAGAAATACAGCGCCGTTTCCAACACAGAAAAGGTACAGTACCACATGCCTCGTCTCCCACCCCGCGGTACTCTGGACACACCACGCGACTGTAACCATAACCCAGCCCACAGACGGCAGACACCACCCCAGCCACACATCAGACATCAGACGTCAGTCAGCCTCTCCCCTAGAGATCACCCCACGCGCCCCGGCCGTTGCCGGCATGCCGTTCGACCCGCAGCACCCCCTCGACATCGACCGCAGCCGGCGGCCGCTCGTCCAGGAACCGCAGCGCCTCGACCGCCTTCCCACCGCACGCCCGCTCCAGCGCCAAAAAGGCAAAGTGCCCGCCCACGACCGGCCGCGCCATGAAGTAGACGCCGTTCGGGAACCCGCCGTCGCCCTCCGTCTCGTACAAGTCCGTAAACGGGCGGTCTGTAACATTGAGTTGTGCCCTGTCAGTCACCCTGTTCTGACTGTTCTACGGGCAAGGGGGGAAACATACCAACAACCGTCTCATTCACCCACCTCGCTACGGCCGTCAGGATCTCGGTCCTCGTCTCCCGCCCCGTGACGGCCGCCGCGAAGAACTCCCAGTCGCTCTTGGTGTACAGGTGCCGCGAGTCCAGCGGCAGGCCGTAGCGCTGCAGCACGGCGTGATACCAGTCGCTCTGCATCTGGTACACCCCGTCCGGGATAAACGTCTCTCCCCCACCTCCTCCGATCGGCTTCTGACCGACCCCGGACAAGGCATCCCCACTCTTCTTTTTGCCATCTCCAATGTGAAAACACAGCAGCGAGTCCGCGTACAGGTTGTAGATGGTCGTCCACGAGCCGTACCACGTGTACGCGAGCTTGGCGTGCGTCTTGTCGCGCGAGATGCCGTACTCCTGCCACTTGCCAATGTACTCGTGCGCGATGCCCCTGTAGTGCGCGGCGTCGTCGTCGCGGCCGACCAGGTCCGCGATTTCGCTCATGGCCTTGATGCCGATGATGCCCTTGAGCGCGAGGTTCGTCTGGTTCGCCAGCCAGCCGGCAAAGTCGTCGGTGCAGAGCTGGTTGTGCGGGATGAGCGACTCGCGCACGAGGTAGCCCGTCCACTGCTCAAAGAGCTTGTAGGCGCGCGAGAGCCACTTCTCGGCGGCCTTGCGGCCCGTCGTTGTGGTTGTGGCGGTGGGGTGGTGGTTGGGTAGGTCGATTCCGTAGCCGTCGACGCAGGTGTTCCAGTCCTCAAAGGTGGTGAGTGCTTCCGCGCTGTCACCGGCAGGAGTCCTCACAAAGGCAGGGTCGGTGTCGTATTTGAGAGCGTTCGCCAGGGCGAGGCCCATGATGAGCATGTTGCCGCACTCTTCCACGGGCATGTACTCGTCGCGCCCGTCGGGGTGGCCCGTGGCGTTGGGGAAGTGCGAGCCGAGGTCGTGCATGCTGTAGTCGTTCGGGTACTGGCCGCTCAGTTGGTGCTCGATGAGGGGCTCGAGCAGATACGCCAGCCATTTCGGGTTGGTGTACAGGAAGAAGGGGAACGCCGGGAAGATGACGTCTACCGTCTGGAAGTTGCCGTTGGACGAAATCTCCTTCAGGAAGAGGATCGGGTCCTCTGGCGTCCCTGAAAACTGCGTGGCACCCAGGACCTGGCGGGCCGAGAGCGCAGCGATGTCCTGATAGTCCTGCGAGCCGGAGTTGTACGCATCGTCGGCGAGGGTCTCCGAGTAATTCCTGGCCAGGGCCGCTGCGGTCTGGAAGTCGTCGTAATGGTACGCGATCAAGTCGTCGGCATGGGAGATATATGACTGCCAAAGCGGCTTCATGTGCGTCATCCCCTTGGCCCTGGCAAACTGGACGACGGGATCCTGCACCAGGGCAAACGTAAAGGTAACGCTCTCCGTCTTGGTATGGCAGCTTTCCTGCTGCTTGCCAGCCAGCTTGAACGACTTGGAAAAGGCAAACACCGGCTCCTCGTCCATAACCCTGCGGAACTTGTTGTCAACCTCGTTCTTCAGGTACCCCTTCTCGGCAAAGTGCTGGCGTAGGAGAGCCGATGTGCCACTCTGGTGGTGAACATCTGCCGGGCCCGAGAAGAACAGCGTCCCCCACTCTGCTCGATCGGCAAACTCGGTAAACAGCTCCTCATGGACCCGCGACACCTTCCACGTCTTGAGCGCAGTGCCCGAGCCGCTTCCAGAGCGAGCAAGCTTGTGCAGGCCCCATTTGACCTGGTTGTCCCGGTTCCCAGTGACCCACTCGCCGTTGGTGTCCGTGTAGATGTTAACATCCAGACACCCCTCGACATACACAGTCAGATACGCTGCGGGAATCGACTGCCTAAAGGTGGACGAGGGCGTGATGGGCGACAGAAACGACAGCGTCAGGCGCGCCGATTTCCCCGCCGACCTCCTCGGGATCTGGTACGTCAAGTTCGTCGTCGACGCATCGAACGTCGCGCCGAGATACTCGGGATACGCGATCTCGTAGAGCTTGTGGTTGCGCTGCAGAGAGTCCTGGGCTCTTCCGAGGAGAGGGTAGACGGTGCCCGTCTCCGGGACCGATGCCATGACGGAGAAGCCGACCTGTCCATCAAGTCAGCGTCGCCGGGGAGGGCCGGCAAACGGGTTCTGGGTCTGCCCACATGAGCGCCTGTGTAAAACATGGGCCAGTTCTCCCAGGGCGCATCGCGGGCATTGTACAGCCAGGTGCTCAGGTACGGGTTCCGGACGATCAGCGGGAGCACATTGGGCGTGAGGGTCGACGCGCCGGCCACAGCGGCCAGCGCCAGGACGTCGAATCGCATCTCGGGCCCCTAAGACGATGAAGATGAGGAGTAAGGTAGCCAACGGGGAGGGAGGCTGCCGGTGTAATGGGAGACCTGGATCAACAGCTCCTCATCGCTCAACGACGACAGCTGCCGCAAGGATCGAGGCACCTCGACTGAACTGCACGAGGCCGAGCAGCGAAACGGAGCAGACAAAGAGCTTCCCCCAATCCAAACCAACAGAACACAAATAGAGAATGACGATAGTGTATATACAAAATACACACTACCGGATGCTTCAAGAGCAGAAAATACAGAAAACAGGCAACGGGAGAAAACAGAGCACACAAGCTCAGCTGGAGGGGCAGAGGGGTCGGTTTGAGGAACCGAACTCCCAAGAAGGAATGACGCTGGCTTGGTGATCCCTCGTGTCGATTGCCCCTGCTCCTGGAACCGTCGGCAGGGATCTTCAGCGCTGTCATCCAATCATGCCTGATCATGGGATCCGTTCGCAGGGCTGCTGGTGCGCTACCCCGCATGTTGGAGCGCGCGGTGGAGCACGGCATCCGCTGTGGGGTCCGCGTTGAAACGTCAAGCTGCCTGGGCTGGTTTGGGGTCTCGAGATGATTTGAACCGTCTCCAGCCGGGTTGGTCGACACCTCTCACAACAGACAGGTCAATGGGAAGGTGGTTTGTGGAATATCTCAATTGTCCACTGACCGGATATTAGTTAGTGTACGTAAAGCCCTCTGTTACCTGCAAATGATCCGAGCAATTCCCCATCCCTTATGTACGTGCCCCAGAACACCAGACAACGCCCCTGGGACCAGACAGAGAAAACTAGTAGCTCCAGGCCTGTATACCACACATCGCGAATAGAATCCCTCGCGTATTTCTTACAACCCCATCCATCCCCCGACAGCCGACCTCGATACAACGTGACACAACTGCCGCTTGGGGGTAAATAGGCCACAGAATAAAGCATCCCAAAGCAAATCGTAGCAAAGCAAGAGCAAACATGAGCAGACCGTCCCGCTGGATCCCATCACGGGAAAGACGCGATCAGGTTCCGCGGAAAAGGAACTGCAGGTCCTCCGGACTGAGCGAATCCATTGCGGCATCATCGGCATTGATCGTCGAGTTGATCATGTTCGTCTTCTTCTCCTGGAGCAAGACCATGCGGCTCTCGACCGAATCCTCGATGCAGAGCCTGGTGATGGTACACGGACGGGTCTGGCCGATGCGGTGGCACCTATCGGCAGATTGCCACTCCCTGTTTCGAGACAACAGCGTTAGCACTGTAGCCCAGGAACACACAACGGGAAAGAGAGACGTACGCTGCAGGGTTCCACCAGGGATCGACAATGAACACCCGAGACGCCTCGGTCAGGTTCAGAGCCACGCCGCCGGCTTTCAGAGAAACCAAAAAGACCTCGACATCGACGTTGGTCATGAAATGGTTGATCGAGGCCTGCCGCTGCGCTGGGGTCATACTCCCGTCAAGCATGACCGTGCTGATACCGGCGCGCCGCAGACGCCACTCGATGAGCTGCAACATGGTCGTGAACTGCGAGAAGATGATGGACTTGTGCGAGGCGTTGTCCGACCGGAGCTTGTGCAACTCGTGCACCAGCAGCTCAATCTTAGACGACGATGTCCAGTTCTCCATCTTGATCCTGTTGATGATGGACGACTTCTTGACCTGTGCCTCGTCTTGCACCATCTCGGGCTGCTCGAGATCGATGGAGAGCGGGATGTGGCACTGCGGACAGTTCGGGTCGGTTGTCGAGTTCAGGTAGCTCTTGACGCACACGCGGCAGAAGTCGTGCTTGCACTGCGATCGTATCGCATCTTCGGCTGGCTCGTCACAGATGCTGCACACGAGGACATTCTGGCCGCCCTCGCTGTTCTTCTTCAGGATCAAGTCCGGATGGTCGGCCACCTGGCGCATCTGCATAATGAGACCGAAGATGTTGGCATAGTTGTTCAGCAGAACTCCGCTGGCGACGTAGGTATCGAACTTGCGCTGGCCGTTGGTCATGATGCTGTTGGCAAAATCGTTCTCCTCCTCGCCGAAGAACTGGCGCTCGACATTGATTTCCTTGACCGGAAGCTCCATGGAGTCGGTATGGTCCTTCTTGAGCCGACGCAGCATGATGCGGTCCGTCATGATGCGGAGCTTCTTGAAGGCCTCGGCACCCGCGCCGCGGTTGCCAAACTTCTGGATGGGGTTGAGCAGCTCCTGGTTGAAAACGGATACGTGCTGCATACCGCCGTGTCCGCAAGACTTACAGCGGTTGTCATCGTCCATCTGCCACTCCAGTGTGGAACACGGGCAGCCCTTGCACAGATAGCAAGAAAACGGGCGGATGTTGAGGAAGCGAACCAACGAGAAGAACTCGCCGATGCGGTTCTGCAGCGGGGTGCCGGACAGGCACCACCGATAGGTGACTTTGAGGGCGAAGCACGCCTTTGCCGTCATCGTTGTCCGTGTCTTGATGCAATGAGCCTCGTCGAGAATTATACGGTGAAAGTCGATCTGGTGCATGATCGACTTCTCCTTGAATATTCCATCCTTGCGCTGGAACCCCTTCTCTTGCTTCCGGTACATCGACTCCAGGCTGTTGTACGACATGATGATGACGTTGTACATCTTGATGTCTCTGATAGTGAGGTTCTTCGCCTTGGAATTGGTCCCATGGAGAACGAGAGTCTTGAGAGTCCCATCTGTATACGACTCGATCTCTGTCATCCACTGCATCAAGGCCACTGGAGGCACCAGCACCAGAGAAGGTCGTTTGGCGGGAAAGTCGGACATGATGAGCGAGACTGCTTGGATCGTCTTCCCGAGACCCATTTCGTCCCCGAGCAACCCACCCTTCCACTCAGTCTTCTCCATCGCCATCATCCAAGCCAGACCTTCGAGTTGGAAAGGCTTGAGTTGGCGCGATATGGATTTGGGTTGCTCTGCCTTGCCCGCCTTCAGGATGGGCATGCTCTCGAGTTCCTTCCACATAGTGGTGAGCTCCGGGTGATGTTTCTCCAGACGAAGTCGGTCCTTCTTAACCCGGCGTCCGCTGGCATAAGCGCGATACGCACGGCGACTGTTCACCGCACTTTGGATAGCCGCTGCAGAGACCCCTGGCGCCGCAGAACCATTATCGTCACCGGCATCGCCATCCTCGTCGCCTGCATCACCATCCTCGTCGCCTGCATCACCATCCTCGTTGTACTCCTCTGACTCGGAAAGAACACTACCCTCACCAGACGAGAGGGCATCAAAAGCGGATGCTGCGGCACTATCGTCAGCTTCCGACAAGATATCGTCATCGTCCTCAGAATCGAGCGATGGAACCAGCGGTACCGCCGATGCTGCTTTGCCTTTCTTGGTGTTCGACCGACGAGCTGGGCCAGGTACCGGCTTAGATCCGGCGGACTTGCGCTTAGCTGCCCCTCGAGATCTGCTCAGAGGCTGAAGTGAATCGTCGCTATCGTCCTCTTCAAAGAGTTCTCCGGAGCTGTTCTCGTCGTCTTCTGAATCAGGAATGGCAACGGCACGCCTCTTGCTCGCGGATTTGCCAGCCAACTTCTTTCCACCATTCTTCGTTTCTGCCGGCTGGGCAGCGCGTACCGTAGCCGGCTCCGCCACCGCCCGCAGGCTCCGGCGGAGTACCGCACCAGACTTGGGAGACGGCTCGATCAGCTTAGCTGCGGTCGCATCTTCCTCTGCCTGTAATCTTCGCGCAAGTGTCGCATCGGGCGAGTCATCTGAGTAGTCCTCCTCCTCGCTGTCACCGATAACGTCTCGCTTGCGCTTGCTCGTCATGGAATAGATGCTAGAGCGAAGGGCTTGGCTCGCGGGGACCTTTGCTGCGGGCAAGTGCACCTCTATCCGATTCCGCCGCTTTCCTGGAGCGGGCTGCAGCGACTCCCGCGGGGTGGGTGTCGCAGAGTTGCTGGTGAGGGGAGTGGTGTACCCGCTTCCCAAGGACGGCGTGGCCGAGGTGAAAACAGTGGATGAGTCTGATGCCACACTGGAATCGCTGCGCCGACCTGCAAGTCGCTTCGCCGATGAAGGCATTGTTGTCGCGTCAAGCTGCGGAGGTGCGACTGATGAGGGAGAATCAGCAACAGATTCGATGAATTGACACAAGCTTTGGGTCTACAAGACACCACAAAGCGTTTCTGTAAAATGCCTGTCTCGGCCGACCACACCCGAGATGCGAACAACGGACGCACTCACCAGCAATCTCGTCGGCTGCCGCCGACCTTCTTGTTCTGACCATGGTGTCTTCTCAGCTGGTCGAAATCTGCTGTGAAAGACAATCAAGTCGGATTGTGAAGACAGAAAGTTGCGGGAGCTTTGATGATGAAGTTTGTGTCTTGGGCGGTGCTTCTCAACAAAGAGAAAAAAGATGGCCTGTCACTGTCAATGCATTGAGTAGGCTCGACCTGGTTAGGCTGCAGCCCAAGTCTGTGCACTTGGAAACTGAATGAACTGGAGTCGCCGACTTGGTTTTTGGGTGAAGAAATCGCAAGTCCGGCCTGTGTGGATTGGCTCGCAGAAGGAACTACAGAGAGCTGGACAAAACACAAAACTGCGGTGAAGCAAAAAAAATCTCGCCACCTCCTGTCGAGACCGGGTCGTGGGAATCCCAGGGATCGAGGGGAGGGTTCGCGTTTTCCCAGACGCGAAGGCACATGACCTGCGGACCAATTTACTGGCTGGCTTACCTGGCGCCCCAGGCAACAGCGGGCAGCGATCGCAGCTGGTTGGTCGGAGAGTGATCCGCACTGTATGAAACGCAGGAGAGTTGACTTCCCATGAGTTCTACCTGGCTCTTTGTCCTCGCTGTCACTTTTCTGACATGCTTTTTGAGTTGTTTGCTTCAGTTATTTCTAGCAGTTCCTTAAGATAGACTTCCATTTGTCTTGAATTTTTCACTTTGAAACTGATGCTGCGTTCCCACGCAATAATGTTTCTTTGATTGCCCCTATCCAGGAATTCAGGGGTGAGTGTGGATGATTGTGTTGTTCTCTGGTCCTAAGTTAACACTGTGTTAAAAGACTAGGAATTGTCGGCGGCTTTCCTCCTTGCAGGTTCTTTCACACCCATGCCCGGTCAGGTGCTTTGGCGTCGGAACTTTTAATTGAATTTGCCCCTCCTCGCGTCAAACCGTGTCTCGATTTCGACAACCCTTTCAACTTTCTACCGATCTCCCATTTTCTGCCCAAACCTCAACCAGTCTGCTGTAATTTTTTCAGCTTGCCATCCCTCTTGGTACCCATTAAAACCATCAGAATGTGAGGTCTTCTAACCCAAAACTTGGGGCCTCGAGACAGTTTTACTAATTCAGGACTCAGGTCTCGACAGACCCGGCAGCCGCGCCGGATTGTGGGCCCGTTAGTGAATCGTTGCCGCTGCAGAACAACGGACTTTTTGTACTGACAATATGTCCACGTAGGCAATCAGCCCTGACTGATTTTTTAGCGGTGAGTTTTAACTACTGAAAGATCTTTACGGCTCGAGAGTCGAATGCTGACTGACTTGAATAAGTCACACAACATCTCCGCTCAGCAGATCCGCCTGGACGCCGATGCCCGACGGAGAGCAGCACAGAATGAAGAGGAAGACGCCGACAACCAGAGCAATGATCAGACTTTGGTAGATTCCCCAGCCCCCACTCCGGCCGTCTCTGCCAGCCCTGCACCGACCGCTCGGGGAAGACGCTCGGCCGCAGCCACTGCGCGGGACGAAGAGTCGCGGAAAAGGGAGCAGAAGGCCATCGAGAAGATCAAGGCCAGCAAAAAGTTTCAAAAGCGCAAGCGTGGACTTGATTCAGACGACGAAGATGATCTTGCCCGGGCACTCGCCCAGAGCTCGGCTCCACTCCCAGGCCAACAGGAGAACTGCGAAAACTGCGGGAAGCGGTTTACCGTTACTGCGTACAGTCGAAATGGGCCCAACGGAGGGTTGCTTTGCAGTCCATGCAGCAAAGAACTTGACAAGGACGACGCCGCCGCTGCGAAAAAGAAGAAGACGGTGAAGCGGGCCAGCGGCGGCGCAGTCGGCAGGCGCCGACAGGTGCAGAGCAACATTCTGGATGGGACTTACGTGCTGGGCGCAAAGAGCCTGATGACTCTCTGCATCGAGACCCTTGCAAAAAACATCGATCTTGCCGAAGACTTGGGAGACTTACCCTCACCGATCATCGACAAGATTGCCCGGAAGCTCTCTAAGCACCGCCTCCTCAACTCGACAACCCTCAGCCTGTTCTTACAGCCGACAACAGAGGAAGTCCACGTGTACGACGGCGCGAAGCTCTGCTCCGATGATTTTATCCGCATCTTCCAGACCGTTTCAGGTCTCAAGCGGCTCAAGGTCCGCAACGGCATCCACTTCAAAGACACCGTCCTCGACTACTTGATGTCACGCCACATCGAGCTCGAGGATCTCTACCTCCACGGCGCGAACCTCATCTCCGAGTCGAAGTGGATCGAGTTCCTCCAGAAAAAGGGCCGCTCCCTCCGCTCCCTCCGCGTCTACTTCACCGACAAGCACTTCACCGACGCCGTGCTCGCCGTCCTCCCCACCACCTGCCCGTCCCTCACCCGCCTCAAGGTCAGCCACAACCAGCAGGTCACGGGCGCCGGCGTCGCCGCCCTCGCGCAGATCCCCACCCTCCGCCACCTCTCCCTCGACCTGCGCAACGAGCTGCACTCGGACGTCTACGTCACCCTCCTCGCCGCCATCGGCACCCACCTCGAGACCCTCTCCCTCACGCGCGTGCCGGGCGCCGACAACACGGTCCTCGACGCGATCCACGCGCACTGCCGCGCCCTGACCAAGCTGCGCATCACCGAGAGCGAGGAGATGACCGACGCCGGCTTCGTCCGCCTCTTCGCGGGCTGGGCGAACCCCGGGCTGGCCTTCCTCGACCTGCAAAAGTGCCGGCAGCTCGACAGCGCGCGGCCGCGCGAGAACCCGGACGGGCTGGGCCTGTGCTCGGGCGGCTTCCGGGCGCTCATGGCACACTCGGGCAAGAGGCTGCGGGAGCTCAACGTGCACGGCTGCCGGCACATTGGGGTGGGCGCGTTTGAGGAGGCGTTTGCGCCGGGCAAGGGGTACGAGGCGATGGAGACGCTCGAGATCAGCTTTTGTGAGGAGGTGACGGACTTTGTGGTGGGCAGTGTGTTCAAGAGCTGCCCCAACCTGAGGGAGCTGAACGTGTTTGGGTGCATGAAGGTCAGGGATGTGAGGGTGCCGAGGGGCAAGATTCTGGTGGGTGTGCCGAATGCGAGGGGAATGGTGATTGAAGGAGACGACGAGGATGATGTTGAGTGATGCTCTGAGGATCAGGGCGACTGGCAGTTTGGGTCATGGTTGCTTTCTGTTTGGCTTCTCTGGGTCGCTCATGGAGGGCGTTTGGAGGAACGGGCAACATCGGTGTACGACGGGACGACCTGGGGCTCTCACAACGAGGGGTTGCGGCGAGGGCTCACCAGCACCTCAAAGGCTGTACATCGAGTCGATGGCTTGGTCACGGCGTCTCGTGTTGCTTTCACATGGCGCATGCTCGGATACATTTCCTGCTCTAGGGAGCAGACCGGAGCTCACTTGGAGCGGGGCAGAGCTAGATCCCCTACACAGAACATCACTGAAGATCTCCATGACGTGATCTTCTCGACTTGCCATCTCTATTGTTTTCCGCAATCCCGTGAACCTTGGTAGTCGGCAATGTGCAAAGTGGCAGTGGGGAACGGTTCGTGCCAAGACGAAATCGAGTCAGAGGCGAAGTTGGAAAAATAGTCTCTAAGAGGATACCCGACGGGAGTCATAGTGGAGAGTGCTCAGACTGTAAACTCGATCGTCCGATCTTGATGTCGAGAGCGTGCCGAGGTTCATACCTTGTGCCACTTACACAGCTCTTCGGGATAGCGTTGAGGGGAAGCTATGGTATGATTCGTGACAGGAATTAACTGCCCACCTCAGAGGCGTTGCGTGCCTCCCAAAAGGGGAAGAGTTTGCGATTGTCGATCTCAAACTTTCCGATCTGTGAGCATCGAAGAGATCAGAACAAGTTGCCTGGTCCTTCCATCATCCAAGACACGGCTTGCTCCCGTGGGCTTGGCTCGGAAGCACTGACAAGCTCAACACAGTTAGAAGTCCAGGCTGGTCTCTCGAAAATCCGGGGGTGGCTTGATGGAGCTTCCAGGGTCACCGCCGTTGACCAAGACGGGGAGCGGTGAGGTTCGAGAATCGTAGCTGAGGTGGAGCACCCAGGCCAGGCTGTTCTTGGCTGGGTTTGGGTTGGTTGGAGCCTGTGGGGTCCGGGGAAGCTTCACGATGCTTGTTAGCGTCGCTGTGGGTTGTGTCTTGGAGTTGCGTCAGCCGCGATCGGGGTTGCAGCTGTCACCATCCACCTGCAGGCTGGCTGTCATGTGCATCCGATATCCCCCGCGGAGGCCGATACTCGGAACGAGGTCAACCACACCGGCGGGGGTGTCGTGGAGGTGCGCCGGGACATAGCCGACATGCCGACTGCCGGACCGGCGTGTGGGTGGGGAATGGCGCCAGAGGCGGAGCATGTGCAAGCCGCCGGGCGGGGACCGGATCGGCTTTTGACAGATCGAGCTTCACGAGCCTCTTGGCCACGTCCGAGGCGTACACACCATGATGGGGAATGGAGCTCCGTTGGGAGTCAAAGAGTGCAATTGTGTCCTTTTCGTGCGGGATCGAGCGACCGAGAAGCTCCCGGATGCCGAGGGTCGCAGACGGGAGCGAGGAAGATCAAACGTCACCACTGCCGGTTGGATCAGTGCGTCCATCATGCTGGCCTGAGCATTGATGGATGTGTAGAAGCTTCTGCTGGGCTTCTGCGGTGCCGGAGGAAGATCTTCTCTTGGATCGCAGAACCAGCCATCCCATTCCATCTCCGACAGCACCGGCGCTTACACAGTCAGACAGTACACAGTATGGGTCAACCTGGACTCAGTCAACCTGCAAGGGGCCCTCGTGGATGTGGGGGGCTTGAGTCAGGAGAACTTCAGACGGTCCCCAAGCACTCCCCGGCGAGGGCTGGGGCTTGGCGGCGTGCAGCATCCAGAACGGTGCCTTGTCCGAAGTGGCATCGCGAGGTTGCCGTCTTGACTTCGGTTCGGATGGTTGATCGGCCAATTGTCGGGCAGCAATTGATGGTCGGTCAGCGCGGTAACACCGACGTAGGTACCTTGCCCGTGGTGACCGTGGTTCGTTTGAGAGCAGTGGAGGCCGCCCAGCAGGAACGAACAGGAACCAACAAGCAAGGGCACATCAGACAGAATCGGGGGTGACTTGTTTCACCCAAAGCGGTGCCCTTCTCGAACAACGTCGCTTCTCCCAAGCGGTGTCCGGGGTGTCGAGGGTGTCTTCCGAAGGGGAAATTTCGATGCTGGTTTCGAGACCACGGCGCCCTGTCGGTGCCCTGTCGATGCCCTGTCGATTGGCGCACACAGCGAGAGAAACCCTGCAATACAATCGGGAGAAGTCGGGGGGAAGGCGCTGGCAGATCCATGCCGCCCTCGTGCCTTCCCCGGGCATGCCCCTGAATACTCCACTTTTCCGATGACGGACCCACCGATGCCCAAGGCCCCACCGGGTGGGGATTGCGGATTCCGCCAGTGACTGTGGATCCAGCATTTTGCCCAGGGCAACAAGTCGACGGCGCCGTACCTCGAAGTACCTGCGTCTTCCAGTTGCATCTGCAAGGCTTTTCCACTCCTTCGGTTAGCACACTCTGAATGGACGGGAGCCTTACCCGTGTGCTACAATTTTGGGAGCAATCTTAGGGGGTTTATCCCGCTGCGGTCAGTTTTCGCGGGCTGGGCTGATAGAAAATTTCCCGGCAATCGGCCGCTGACAAACTGTCGCAAAACGCCCGCCCGTTGTGTGTGCGTGCCGCACCCCGAGACAGGCTGCAATGCGTGCTCCTTCAACAATTCTCAGGTCCCAGGTCGCCCAGCCTCCTGCCATCACTCATTAGGTAACAAACAAAGCGGTAAGCCCCCTGGCCGCAGGGCGCGTGCCTGGTTGCTTCTTGTTGCAGGCAAGGGAGAAGTGTCGTTCCAGACAGGCAGGGCCGACAACCGATCCCGAATGGCCTACCGACGGATCGGGACGCGTGCTCTTAGCCCAAACAGGCAATCTGTTGCCCGTTGTCTGGCGCCTGATTGGACCCATGGCAATTGGCGCAGCCTGTCTCGAATGGCGTTACCTCGAGACCCACCGACTTTTTCCCCAGGGCAGCCCGGACAACGAGTCCCATGACTTACGCCCGCACAAAATTGGTGAGAGAGACAGACGGCAACAGCACCGACGCCCGGGAGGACAAACAAATCAGAGAATAGGAAATTGGAGCAGCTGTCGCGGACGCGGGGGTCCGGTGCTCTTGCTGCGCGCGATTCACATTATCACAGTCTTGTCAAGGTACCGCAATACAGGTATCGGTGACACCCGGGAGAGCTGCACCTCGCAGCGTCTTGGCAAGTCTGCGGGACCTTGGCAGCTTCACATGAGGCGTTGGAGCTCTGACACACGCAGGGCAGCTTCTGCGCCGCATCAGCTCCGGGATCTCTGTGACGTCGCACAACGGGGCGGCGGTCAACGTCAGCCCAACCAACGGCCGCGCTCCCAACAAAAATTGTCCAGCGCCGTATTATCTGACAACACGGCGGCGGAAGGCGAGAATTGGATGGGAAAACGAGAAAGATCACTGCCGTGCAATTTGAAAATCCATGGCTCGCAAGGCCCCTTCGGGAGCCCACTCCGGTCTCCACCCGGCATGTCATCTCGGTGACTCCTGCTCCAAGGATCTTGCTGTGTACCTGCCGTGTAAGTGCCAGTACCACTGTGGTGCCTTCCCAAGGAAGGAACTGCGATGCTCAACGGCCGCCCAACGAGAGCAAGAGTGACTCCCGAGTTCCCTCTGGCCTCGTACCCGGACCTGGTCATTCCACCAGGGGCCCTGGAACGCTCTGACGAGGTGACCAATCTTTCCACTTTTTTTCTATTCTGCCGCCCCCGTCCCATCCATCTGAGGGAGGCGTGCACCGGCAAAGCGCTCTCGACGCCGGCGGCCCTTGAAACGCGCAACGAAACCTCCAGACAGGCGCCTGTCGCATCGCCTGTCGCCAGCATTTTTTTTTTCTCGGCTGGGCATGGGCAAACGAGCAAGGCAGTGGACGCTCCTGGCGTCTCGGGCAGCCAGCGTGCAAAAGGTCTTAAACCGGCTCGCCCTCAGCAACAAGCGCCTGCAGCGGACGCTCCAACTGTCGCTTCTGTTGACAAAAGCTCTGGTGGCACGGTCTGCATCCAAGACAGGAACTGCTGGTCCCAGTCCCAGTCCCGCCCGCCGCCGTAATTCTAATTATACAACTAGCAACGCTAAAGGCACGCCGCAGGGGGCCCTTCTTCTGCACCTGGCCCGGCCCTGCCTCGACCTCGCCCCGTGGATTTACAGTCTCGTTTTCCTCGCCCGCCTCCCCTTCTCCTCTCTTCCGCTCCTCACACATGCCATGGCGTCGTATGCGCAAAGCAACATTAGCACATCCACCACCTCCGACATCTCAACACCTCGGTCGATCTCCCCGTCCTCCTCCGTGGCGTCGGCCCGCTCGTCGCAGTCGTCTATATCTAGCTCCAAGCGCATGTCCATCTCGTCCACCCGCCGGATCTCCGCTGCCGCCAACCCCATGTCGTCTGTGGACATTGCCGCCATCGAAGAAGCCATGAAGATGGCCAGCCTCGACACCCTCCGCGGCTATGCCCAGAACCGCTACAACAACGAGGTCCGCCAGTATGCCACCACCGAGTACCTGAGCCAGGCCCAGGCCCTCGGCTACCAGGTGCTCAACGAGCCGATGTGGAATAAGGGTGAGTCAGCCTGGCACTGTCCCTGTGTCTCCAAGCTTCTGGAGCTTCCCCTCTCCGTCCCATGTTTGTCTTTTAAACCTCCTTCCTCGCCCGTCACAATGCTTTGATAGCAACGTCACCGCCTTCTTCTTGGGACGGACCCCCACCTTCAACGCGCTCTTCGTCTACATTACTTGCCGAGGACCCTTGTTTTCTCCTTCTCGCATCCTGTCCCGTCCCTTCATCCCATCATTCAGCACATCACACGCTCACGCCCTCACCTACTCGTCTTGCCCACAATGGCGTCCTCCTCTCGCGCTTTGCCTCGTCTCCGCGCGCTGGCTGCTAACTGTTCTCCCCCCCCTCAAGGCCTCTCCTTTACTCCTGAGCAGCGCATCGCCAAGAACCTGACGGGCCTCATTCCCCATGTCATGGAGGACAGCAACAAGCAGTGCGAGCGTGCGCTCAAGATGATCCGGACACGCCAGACGGATGTGGACAGGTATCTGTACCTCTCGACCCTCAAGAGCCAAAACGTCGACCTCTTCTACCGCCTGCTCATCGACAACGCCAAGGAGCTGATGCCGCTGGTGTACACGCCCACCATTGGCGATGTCTGCCTGCAGTACTCCACCCTGTACACGCGCCCCGAGGCGCTGTACATCTCGATCAAGCAGCGCAAGTCGATGAAGACGATCCTCAGGAATTGGCCCTACCCGAACCCCGAAATTTGCGTCGTGACGGACGGCTCTCGCATTCTCGGCCTGGGTGATCTCGGCGTGAACGGCGTGGGAATTCCGGTAAGTCGCCTCGGCAGAGCCAGCTGGCCCCCAATGGGGCTGGTGGCGGGTCCCGGCGCACTGGTCGGCTAATGTGCATGCATTAGATTGGCAAGCTATCCCTGTACACGGCGGCCGCCGGCATCCACCCGGACAAGACGCTGCCCATTGTGCTCGACTGCGGCACCGCCAACGAGACAAATCTCAAGGACCCGCTCTACCTCGGCCTGCGCGCCAAGCGCGTCTCTGTTGCCGAGCAGCAGGAGTTCATGGACGAGTTCATGCAGGCCGCCGCCGAGGTCTTCCCCAACATGGTGGTGCAGTTTGAGGACTTTGAGAGCGAGAAGGCTTTCAATTACCTGGACCGATATCGGAATACCCACAAGTGCTTCAATGACGACATCCAGGGTACGGGTGCTGTCGTCCTCGGCGGGTAAGTGTTGATCCGGCCCACCCACACTCGCACAACTTACACGCATATGCCTAACCCTCTTTTCCCAGCTACATTGGAGCCGTGAATCTGTCTGGCGTTCCCATTGAGGAGCAACGCCTCGTTTTCATGGGCGCCGGCTCTGCCGGTGTCGGTGTCGCCAAGCAGCTCGTCGAGTACTACACCAAGCGTGGCCTGTCGGAGCAGGCCGCCAAGGACAAGTTCTGGCTCGTCGACACCAAGGGTCTCGTGACTAAGGACCGTGGCGATAAGCTCGCCGAGCACAAGAAGTACTTTGCTCGGTCCGACAACAACGGCCACCAGTTCCGCACCCTCGAGGAGGTCATCGAGTATGTCAAGCCGACTGCCCTGGTGGGCCTCACTGCCACGTATGGTGTCTTCACCGAGTCGGTCATCCGCGCCCTCAAGGCGTCGGTTGACGCGGGCGGCCGCGGGCGCAGGCCGATCCTGTTCCCCCTGAGCAACCCCCTCACCAAGGCCGAATGCACGTTTGAGCAGGCCGTGACATGGACTGACGGGACCGTCATCTTCGCCTCGGGCTCGCCCTTCTCCCAGTTCACTGTTAAGACCAACGACCAGCCTATCACGTACTATCCCAACCAGGGCAACAACGTCTACGTCTTCCCCGGCATCGGTCTCGGCGCCATCCTCGCCAAGGCGAGCCGCGTGACGGACAATATGATTTACACGTCGGCGGCCGCCCTGGCCGGCTCGCTCAACGCCGAGGAGATCCACAAGGGCCTCATCTACCCGCGGATCGAGCGCGTCCGGGACGCCAGCCTGATCGTGGCCCGCGAGGTCATGAAGGCGGCGCGGCGCGACGGCGTCAGCGAGCTGCCGGAAGAGCAGTGGCTCGAGTGGGAGGAGTGGGGCGACCCGGCTCTCGACAAGTTCATCAAGTCGCACATCTACGACCCTGAGCTCTGAGCGCGAGGCACGTTCTCCAAGGTGTTTTCTCGTCTGTTCGCTTTGGCTTCAGCACTTTGCTTTCTCTTTGAGAAGCCACGGAGCGCTTGTTTTGGGCCGGTTGGCCACCACCTTTCCGCGTTTCTTGTTAATGATTCCCCCAACTTGTTGCTTGTGAGCTTTCGTCGAAGTTTGGGCGACACGGCCCATGGTTCTTTTCAAGGCGGGCTGGGCTGGAATGGGATCTTGCATTGGGTCGGGGTACACACGGGCTGCGTGCTTGCTGCCATGGTACAGTCCATGGCAGGGCGCGGGTTGCTGATATGGGCATGCTGATGCATAGACAAAAGATGAGGTGCTTGTTAAAAGACGAGGCAGCTCAGCTACGTCGGTGGTAATGGGAGGAGGGATTCGATTCGGTGGATGGTCTGGGCAAGGGTTGAGTTGAATTAGGTGGTACAGCGTCTCAGATAGCCTTACACGGTACAATTCAGGTATATGGCAGCACCTCTTTCTGTTCACGAACCGCATGTTGAGTGATATCCAAAGTGATTCCGCCAAATATGCCATGGATCCTGAACTGGCAACTCATCAACAATACGGTCAGAGCGCCAGCTTCATCCCCCGTTCCAAATCAGCCCCTATCTCAGACGAACAACACCACCCCTCACCCCCAATCAACATGTGATGATCCATCGCACAACCTTTCCCATCTCGCCACCTAGACAATCACACAGTCCCACAGGCTCCATTCACAACACGAACCCGAACTGCTGCAATCCGCTGCTGGCCGTTGTCATGCCACAACAGATCAGAACCCACCAAAGACCACACGTCGCCGTCTTCTTCCTCTTATCTTTGGCCAGTGGGTTTTTTTTTTTTTTTTTTTTAACCTGGACGCGAACGTAAATCTACACACAGCACGAAATAAAGGGTGCAGGGGTCTTAAAACACGTGGAGGTTCGATGAAGCCACATTCCTGTTGTGTTAACGTTAGTTGTTAATGCCTGGCGCTTGGACGTATGGGGGTTGGAAGCGTGGACGAAGGCGTGATACTGGGGGCGTGCGTGTGAGTGTGGTGTGGTGTGCGCGTGGTTGCGCCGTGGAGGGGTCGTGGAGGTGGAAGGGGTTTGAGTTAGACAACAGCTGAACTCCTCCATGCCCTGTCTTCCAGCGTCGTGAGCAAATTCCCGTGTGTATGTACGTACGTAGTTCGGCTGGAGTGTAATAATAAGTGACCTGACTTCACCGAAGCCCATCAAGGCAGATGGCTGTGGCTGAGTCTGGTAATGAGAGGCAATTTCGCACGTGTCGTGGGGGTCGTCGTTGAGGCTGACTTGTCTGGTGATGTCTGTGGACAAGGGAGTGGAGCTGAACCCTGGAAATATGAAGATGGTTTTCAGCTTTGTCGGGGGGAGACATACAAGTACACGCGTGTACTTGCGCCATTTAAGGTTTCCATGTCTTGTGCATTTCTTGCCATGTGGTTTTGGGATGGGTTGCTCCACAGGGAGTTCGTCTGTCGGCTCTTGATGGAGGCGTGTATGTATACAAGCATGCGGACTCTCCGTTTACCCCTACTCCAGCGAGACGCTCGGCAAGATGGTCTTGACTCCGTTATCTAGAGGTCTCATCGTAATGTCCATCCAACCATAGCAAATCGAACCAACTCCATCCCAGCTCAGCGGCCTCGTCATTCCACATGCTGCCTCTCTTCCGCTTGTATGTACTCCGCCAAGCCCGCTCCAGAGCCCCAGGCACAACCCCCCATCCCGTTCACTTCGCCTCATCCAACTTCCGATCCGCCTTCTCCAGCTTGCCCCTCGCCGGCCCATCCGCCATCACCAACCCAAACCACTCCCGCATCATGCCCACGTAGCCCACATACCCTTCCCAATCCTCCACCGGCGGACCCCTAATCTGCGGTGACGCCTGGCTTGACCCCTCGTCCCCATCAAGCCCCCCATCCCAGACAGCCCACGCCGAGTCCATCCCCGTGCGCAGCCCAAACCCCTTCTTGCTCAGCGCCTTGACCTGAAACCGCTGCAGCAGTATGACATCCCCCGGCTTGACGACCGGCAGCGAGTCCTTGTGGGGTCGGTACAGCTGCACCTCGACCACGCCCGATGGCGCCGTGGACGGGTCGGTGGCGTGGAACGACATGGAATATTCTCGCGGTCCGCCCTTGGCGCGGGTCGGGGTGGACGGTTTGGTGGTGGCGACGACGATGGCGTTGGGAAACTTGTCGATGTGGTTGCGCAGGGACTTGAGCGGGACACACTCCGGCAGCTCGGTGCGCAGGCGCTTGGTGAGTTCTAACTTGAGTGCGGCGGCAGTGGTGGTAGTGGTGGTGGTGGTGGTGCTGTCGGCCTCGGCGCCCCCCTTAGAGGGCGAGGCCAACGCTGCCCTGGCTAAGCTGACGCTGTTGTCTTCTTCTTTCTCGGGCGTTCCGTTCGTGGCGTTTGATCGGAGGCTGCCGGACCGCGCGCGGGTGACTCGCGGGCTTGATCGTGTTGGTTCTGGCGCTTTCTTATGGCGCTTGGCCGCCACGGCTTGACGAGCGAGGTGGACGCTGAGATCGGGAGAGGACGATCGACGCTGGGTGTCCGCGGCCTCGGATTCTGGATATTGTTGCTGCTCCTGGCTGAGCTGTTCCATTATCATTGTTTCGTCTTCGAGTTCTTCTTCTGCTGGCGGGGATGACGGGTGCTCTTCAGCTTCCTGAGACAACTCCACAGTTTCCACGGGCGCCTGTACTGGAACATTCTCGTCTAATTTATCAACCGTGAGAGACTGGGCTGGGACAGGTAGATCCGGGATCACGCCATCTTCTCCAGTCTCGGTGATTTTGGCCGCCGTGGACGAGCCAGCACTCTCGATGCCGCTGATCGCCTCCTCATCGGAGACAACAGCTTTGTCAACCTCGGGCGTAGATTCTGCTGGAGGTGCAACTTCGGCCGGAGCTTTCGTCAGTGGCTCGTTGGCATGTCTGTCCGTCTCCTGGACTGCAGTCTCAGCGCTGAAACCCACAGCAGGGGCCGAGTCGGACATTTGGGTTGCCAGCTCCTCCTCAGGTCGACCATTGGGCACCTGTTCTGACGTCTCATTCATCAGTTCCGCCGCTGCCAGATCTTGATCGTTCGCAGGGAAAGCAGAAACAGCTGGTGCTTGATGTCCAGAAATCTCAGCGTCTGGGAGAGCCTCCTCCACAGTAAAGGAAACTTCAGACACAACTTCTGTCACCGTGAGACCGGAAACAACAGCCGGCGTCTCTCCTAATATCTCTGGCCGCGGACTCTGCAGAGGCATCTTCTCCGGGGAGGCCGACTCAAAATGCGCGGAGCCTACGTCGATCATATCGACATCCTCCTCAGAGCCGGTAACTTCTTCGACCTCCAGTGTGGACCATGCCTCCACTGCGACCCCGGTTGCCGCCGGGACATCGTCGGCGCTCATGTACTCATCCTCGCTCTCTATGAGGTCCTCGACCATCTCCACCTGACTGGCAAACGAGATGTCATCGGCATCCGGCAAGCTGTCGTCATGTTCTTCAGATGACTGAGGGGCGGTCTCATCCTGTTCCGCTTCATCCACGCTCATCGAGTCGTCCTGAGTCTCGGCCTGTCCTTGGTCCTCAGTCTCTGCCTCCCTACCGCTATCCGTGGTGTTGTCATCGGCCCGTTTGTCCTCTGTGTCGAGGGACCTGGCGCGTAATTGTGAGCTGAAGAGGCCCTCAGACGAGCTCTCACTCGACGCAGATCGGTGCTTCGGTTGTGTGACGAAGAGGCCCTCGGATGAACCTTCACTTGGCGCAGGCTCAGACTCGGGGACATACGACTCATCTCGAAGGTTGGACACCGCGAATGAGCCGGGTGCTTGGCTTGTAGTCGTCGAGGACAATGTGTCGGCATCAATGTCGGATGGTGGTACTCTCGGTTGCTGGCTGGTAGTATGGGCCGCAAGTGCGGCAAAGTCCACAATATGAATCTGGCTGAAGAGGTCATCAGGCGCATGTTTCCTTGCGGCGTTGTCGGTTTCCACCGTCTCCAAAACGGCCGGAGAGCTCCGTGACGTTGGGCTGGACGCTGCTTCCGAGCTCGTTGGTGGTTCAGGTGCCTGTGCTACCTGCACAGGAGCCGCGGGCTTGCTTGGTGCGGGGGCTGGTGCTTCCTCATCTTCAGAGTCCGAGATGAGGTCGATCACGACCGGTGGCCCCGCGGGCGCCGGGGCGGGTTTCCTGGGCTGATACCTTGGCGCATCGTAATCCTCCTCATCATACTCTTCTTCGTCGCTTTCATAGTCCTCTTCCTCATCCCACTCCTCACCTTCCCCGTCCTCATCTTCATCGTACATCTCGCCGTTGCCATAGCGTTCTTCTTCCTCGAGCTCGATTTCGTCCTCTTCCTCCGACAACCCCTCGTCGTCGTCGGCGGGGATGTCATAATTGCGCTGGTCGTAGTCACCCTCTTCGATCCGCTCACCATACGCAAGCTCGTCGAACTTTTCGTCTTCGTCCTCCTCTTCGTCAACACCGACCTCATCTCCACTAATGGTCTCCTCGTTCTCCACAAAGGGCTGATCTTCGTGGGGAAGAGTAGGGCGCGGTGGGCTCGCTTGGTGCCGGTCAGAGACGTCTTCGCGGCCATAGGTGGCGAAACCCTCTGGTACTTCTTCAGGGACGATTGCGCCTGCGTGAAGCGATGGCTGGCTGGCTGCGAGACTCGTCCCTTCGTTTAAAGCATCCACGCCAAAGTGACCGCCCTCGATTGGATTGTAGTGCGGAGATTGAGTAGACATTTCCCATTGGCCGTCACCAAAACGCTCCATCGCTGGGGGCTCCGGAGGCATAGTTTGGCCGTGGACAGCCATTTCATCTTGTTCATCGGCGGCATCCAGGTAGGTATTCATATCGGCATATTTGGCGGGATCCGGGGCGTCATTGAGGTAGGATAGCGGGTAAGGGTCCTGCTTGTTATGGTCCGCCTCGGGAGGACGCTCAGGCCTCGGTGGAGATCCAAAATCCGTGGTTTGGGGGACGTGAGAGAAGCCGAACCTAACTTGGTCTGCTAGGCTCAGGGCCGACTCGACTTGAGCAGGAGCGGCAGCCCCAAAGGAAGAAAAGTCGGAAGCCAAGGACGTTGGGCCAAACAGGGTGTCTGTCATAGCACCGGCGTCGCTTGTTGGCGGCAGATTCGGCTCCTGAGCCTCTGTGTGCTGCTTTTGTGTTTGGTCTTGGACTGATTGCTGTACAGGTTCCTCGTTTGCTTCGCCTGGCGCGGTTGCTTGGGGAAGCAAGCCGAATTCCTCCCCAGTCGTGGAGAGCTGATCCTTGTGGTCCGTAAGAACTGGCTCCTCTTCCCGAGCAGATGCCATCTGTGCTATCTCAACCTGTTGAACGACAGCCTGGCTCTCTTGAGGGGCCTGAACTGCGGCTTCAGAAATAGGAGTTATCTCCCGTTGAGGGACGGCAGGCTCAACCAATTTTGAAGTAGGTTGCGCCATTTCAACCTCGACAGTCTGGCAGGACTCATCCGACATCTGTGGCTTGGGCGTGGGTTGTGGTATCGCGTCCTCTGGAGCATCTTCCTCCATCGGGTCCGGAACCGGAGTGCTAGGCTCGGGACTGGGCGACTGACTGCTATACCGCCAGGCACTGCTGTCGCGCCCAAACCGGGTTCTCTTCCGGCCTCTGCCCTTGACGCCCCCATCTTCCTCGAAGATGTCAAAGCCGCCCTCAAACAGGGCGCCGTATGATAGCCTGGCTCGTTTGACAAACGCTGGCGAGGGGTACTCGTTGGGCGGCAGTTCTGATATCTTACGGATGGTGGACGGGATCTCGGAAACGGTCGGTTCTGGTTCAGGCGTAGCTGCCCTCGGAGCTTCCGTCACAGGGCCGTCCAGCTGTTCAGGGTGTGGGTGGTCGATGTCGATGTGCTTTACTTGGCCAGATTCGCCGGATTTGACCTAGCGGGCTGTTAGATTGCAAGACGAAAAGAAGTCCGGCGTTCGCGCAAACCTGAAGCATGAGTCTTTGGTTGAATTGCAACTGCCAGTCCACTCTTGCGCCCGGGATGCGGCCGGGCGAGACGTCCTTGGCCCAATCGGCGCCAGCCAAGCTGAACAGCAATTCGTCGCCGGCTCCCAGTCCGCAGTCCGTCGCCGCCTTTGCGCTGGGCCCGTGGAGGACTATTCGTATCTGGCCTTTGGCACGGCGAAGACGCACATCGGGCTCGGCAAGCAGGAAGGCGAGCGTCTTCGTCACGGAGTTGTAAGGCCATGTGATGGTGATCTCGCCGCGGACGACGCGAGAGGTTTGGTCGGGCAAATCGGGGTCGAGCTGTGCAATTGGGGTGGTCGGTTGTGATGCCAGCAGGGCAGCGCCCTCGCCATCGGCTGTCGCCATGCTGGAGTTTATGCGAGGGATTGGTCGAACAGATGTCGGAGCAGCTATGCTGTCAGATCGCCGTGGGAGGCTCTTTGTAAAATCGTCATTGGTCGGCTGCGATTGTTGGAGGGGGTTGAAGGAGAGAAAAAAGTGGAATCTTCTTTGGAAAGCGACGGCACGAAAGAAGCTTCCGGTCTGGAAGCTGTGAGGGATGTTGGCGTCTGGAAGGCGTGCCCCAACACTTGCCGTCACTGAAGCGCGGCAAGCTTCCAATGACGGCAGCGACGCGACAGGGCAGGAGCTCGAGTGTTGCTACCCCTGTCAACGAACACTCAAAGCGGAAGGCGGTGGAGCCGAAGACGAGCGCTGCTGGTAAGTTTGACTCAAGGTGGTACGGTAATTACCGAGCGTGACCAGCCAGTGTTCTGTTCTGTACCTATCACCGAGTCAGTCCGTGGGCCCCATTCTCGCCTCAACCTCAACACCACACAGTGGACTGACGATGGCAAAGGCGTTTGACGTGTGTTTTTTGCATTAAGTCGGTTCTGTTGCTGTTATGTCGGCATGTGTTTAGTTCCTTAGTCGCTCACTTTACACCCATCGCATAATCCCCCCCTCTTTTCCCCGACCATGGGCTCCCAAGAACCACCCAACTTCGATGTCAAGAACATCGCCATCATCGGCGCCGGGCCATGCGGTCTTGCCTCGGCCAAGTACCTGCTTGCCCAGAATGCGTTTGAAAAAATCCACGTTTTTGAGCAGCAGTCCGAGGTGGGCGGAGTGTGGAACTACAGCCCCAAGCCGTCAGATACCGTTCGAGTGCCTCAAGTGAGCCCCGACTGCCCTCCAGATCCGCCCTTGCCATTCCATGGCGACGAGGCGCCCGTCTTCCCTTCGCCCATGTACGATGTCTTGCACACCAACATCCCCCGCGCCTTGATGCGCTACTCGGATCTCCCGATACGGCAGGACTCGCTCATTTTCCCGTCCAGGGAGGACATCCAAGACTACGTGGTGGACTACGCCAAAGACATCCGCCACCACATCCAGTTTTCAACCCAAGTCAAAGACGTTCGCTTGAGGGTGGTTGAGGGAAAAGACCAGTGGGACGTGGACACGGCATGCTTGCTGACTGGGAAGACGACGAGCGCCACATACGACGCCGTCGTCGTGTCGTCGGGCCATTATACTGCTGTGTACATTCCCGACGCAAGAGGCATCGCCGACTTCCACAAAACACATCCCGGCGTCATCTCCCACTCGAAGCATTACCGGACGCCAGAACCGTTTGCCGACAAAAAGGTCGTCATCGTCGGCAACGCCGCCTCGGGAATTGACATTGCCGCGCAAATCAGCCCCGTCTGCAAGAAACCACTCCTGCTGTCTGTGCAGTCGCCGACCTCTGAGGCCAATCTGAAGTATTCTGGCGCCGAGGAGGTTTCGGTGATCGAAGAGTTTCTGGTGGATGAACGGGGCATCCGGTTCCAGGACGGGCGGGTTGAAAGAGACATCGACGCGGTCATCTACGCCACCGGCTATCTGTTTGCCTTTCCATTTCTCCGCTCACTCAAGCCGCCCGTGGTGACAGATGGGCGACGAGTGCACGGCTTGTACCAGCACCTATTCCACATCGACCACCCAACTCTGGTCTTCACGAGGCTGCCAATCAAGGTGGTACCGTTTCCGCTTTCCGAAAGCCAGGCGGCCGTGTTTTCAAGGACGTGGGCGAATCTCTTGCCACTACCACCCGGGGAAGAGATGAGGAGGTGGGAAGAGGAGGAGGCAGAGAGGCAGGGGGCCAAGTTCCATGTTTGGCCCGAAGGCGGTGATGCCCGGTATATCAACTCGGTCCACGACTTGATTTCGCGGTCTGGGACGCCAGGGAAAGAACCGCCGTATTGGAGTCCCGAGCTCGTTTGGCAGAGGCAGATTTATGCCAAAGCCAAGCTGAAGTTTGAGTTGGATGGGCGGAGGGCCAAGTCTCTTGAAGAGCTTGGATTTGAATATGCACCAGACCAGGAGGATGACTGAGTTCGATTTACACCCATATCTTACTCGATGGAGTAGCCGCCATCATATTATGCCCATGTGGCTGGGACAGGGGCAGTGTCTTACACACCCATGTATGTCTCAGATTTGCTGCCTCTCAGCTGCCGATCAGCGCCGTTAGGGACGCACTTTTGGGGTTGTACAACCGCCATCATACAGCATCATCCAAGCTGCAATCCTAAACAGCACTGGTTGCCTGTCATGCTCCCGAAGGCATTTCGCGTGCTTGCGGCTACCCCGAACGATGCCGCGCCGGCAGTCTCGGGTCCAGCGGGGTCAGCGGCAGGGGTCTGTCAGTGAGATCCCTCGACGGGGGCTTTCATGCGCCGGCGCCGAGGATTTATAAGCATGCCAACCCCGTCTCCGATCCCCCAAGACCCCGTGCAGTTCCCGCGACATCGGTGTGGAAACAGTGACGCTTCCATTTGAAGATTGATAGCAACTCTTGTCAACATCAGTTCGAGTCCCGAAACTCGAGCTTGTTCCTGGCCGATTCGTAACCGCAAGCCGTGGCATTCTCGGTACCGTCAGGACGGAACAAACAACATGGACACCCCAGCGTTGAACCGAGCCGCTCGTCTGAACAGCCATGAGAAGCCCGCACCCCTAGATCTCAGCCACCACTACTCAGTTGTCACGAAGCGGCGAGTGCCCTCTAAACTCAAGGAGGCGTACAAGTTTTTCCAGATTCCGGGCATTCTGAACATCGCGGGCGGTTCGTATCCCTTATCTCAGTCACCAATATATGCCTTGTCTGTCTCACACTCACTTGCCCTATGATCAGGTCTCCCCCATGTCGACTTCTTTCCCTTCGAGACTCTGGAAGCGCAAGCAGCCAAGCCAGAAAGATGGACGCCATCGCCAAACCACCCCGACGAGCCCGCTGCGTCCGCATCATCCGCAGACCCATCGGCTGCCACACACATCGCCGTGCCTAAGACGGTTGATGAGCGCAACCCCCTAAAGAAGATCGACCTCGCCACGGCACTGCAGTACGGCCTGGCCGAGGGCTATCCTCCCCTACTCTCATGGGTGCGCCAGTTCACCCGCGAGAATCTCCATCCCGACACTCCCTACCGCGACGGCCCTGGAGTCGTCCTGACCTGCGGCTCGACCGACGGCTTCGCCAAGACGTTGAACTTGTTCGTGGACCAGTGGACCGAAGGCATCAACGACGTCCGCGAGCGACCGGGTCTCCTGTGTGAAACCTACGTCTACACCAATGTTCTCAGCCAGGCTCAGCCCTACGGTGTGCAGATCGTCCCCGTCAAGGCGGACCCTGCGGGCATGGCAGTGAAGGGACCTGGAGGGCTGGAGGATGTCCTAGCCAACTGGGATCCATCCAAAGGAAAAAGGCCCAATCTCATGTACACCGTCACGTAAGTCCCAGAATCCAACCCCGGCTTCTCTCCCTTGCCTGCTGACCTCCCCAGACTCGGCCACAACCCCACGGGCATCGTCCTGTCAGTCGAGCGCAAGAGGGAGATATACGCCATCTGCCACAAATACGACGTGATCATCGTCGAGGACGAACCCTACTGGTACCTCCAGTTCCCCTCCGCCGCCACCGAAGAAGCCAAGTCCCGCGGCCAACCCCTGCCCCCTTCCTCTC
>Ga0247824_10000069_pt1 | contig 38790 bp, 69 predicted proteins | sample 13C_PalmiticAcid_FD_194412 | JGI IMG/M metagenome (GOLD analysis project Ga0247824, IMG submission 194412) | Soil microbial communities from agricultural site in Penn Yan, New York, United States - 13C_PalmiticAcid_Day48 | ecosystem: Environmental > Terrestrial > Soil > Agricultural land...
AAAGTCGTAGTGCCATTCCCGCCCCTGCGGATCGGCCACACTTGTAAAGTAACAGGTAAGTACCATATTTGCATCTCCTGCCTTATTTCTTCCCTTGCGCTCCGCTCCCTCTCTATACGGCACATATTCCGCACTGTTCAGCCTAGATTCATAAATCGGCTTATTCCTCATGATCTGCGCCCGACGTTCCATGCCTGTACAGGTTGAAAAGCCTTCCTGATGTTCGTCGGCAGAATAGAACAACCCGGCGCTGTTTGCTACGTCCATGTAACGGAATGTGGTTAGGCCGGCGTTGTAGATACGGTTGGATAGATCCGGGTGATCGTATCCCCATTTCCCAAACACTGGATCCATGCCCCCCACATATTGCAACACGGATGAATGGAAATACATCATGCAGCCACGGGCATGGGAATAGGCGACGATCTTATCGTCCCTGTAAATCTCCACTGTGTCGTTTAATTTCTTGCCGGTAGCAAAATCCTTGAATATGTACATCAAATGCGGTTGACCGGCATTAATATACGGCTCCCACCAATTATCTGCAATGGAATGGGTGTCATCATCAAAAAGAAAGATATGTTCGCAATCATCGAGCAGTTCAAGGCACTTGTTTTTCGCTGCCGCCACACCTACATTTTTTTCAAAACGGAACGTAGCGCCCTCAATAGGTACTGGACTGGCGTCGTCCACAATCACCAATTTGCAGTTTGGCGGCAAAAGCGGCTCCATCTTTTCAATCCATGTTTTCAAATATTCGTTGCGGCCGTGGCATGTAACGCCTATCCCAATTTTATCCATTAAATTGATTTTAATCTGTAAATAACATCATCGGATGTATGTCCGTCATATTCTGGTGCCTGCTCTAATTCAACTGCATACCAGCAATTGCCCCATTCTGAAATTGGCAAGTGATAGGTCACCTGTTCCCCCGGCTTGGAATTAATACCCATAATAAACCATCCATCCCAAACAGTTCCATCACTATGCGCCTTACTTTTCCATACTGATTTCCTGCCACCATACAAAGTATCGTTATCCGCCATCAATCGGCATGCAAGTTGAAACAGCGCTATCCTATGGACATACAGTTCGCCAAAGGTGTGATAGCCATCCGAAATGTCATTAGTATTGGAGCATTTTTCTTTTATAAGCCGATTAATGTAGTCAACGCCGGGGTTTAGTCTTATTTCGTCCATAATCTCAAATTAAAAAAGGATTGGTTTCGCCGCCTCTACACGACTACTCCCAATCCCGGAATAATTTGTTTTTGTAGAGGAATACTAAGTTATGATTTCTTTTTGATAATTACGAGTTCCTTATATACATGGACATACTCGATGTCGTCATATAAGAACATCTCATCCTTATATTTTTCTTCTATAAAATCGCAGTTTACAGAGTGGAGTATTCGGCTGAAGAATCCCATTGCGGTACCTTTTGCCCCTGGCCGTGGGTCGCTATCCTCATAATACGGGTTATAACTTGAATGAAGATCTTCGACACAATACAAGCCGCCGGGCGCAAGCACAGGCCAAAGGTTCTTAAACGTGGCGATGATGTCGGCGTTTATGTGGCTTCCATCGTCGATGATGATATCTGATCCGATAACAAACGGATTTGTGGCTAATTGCGGATCTTTTGCATCGGAGTGGATGAATTTAATATTCTCAACGGGTCTTTTAGGCTCTATGTCTATCATTGTGACATGCCCCAAATTTGCGAGACCTACGTTATATAAGCAAAACCATTCATCCCATGTCATGGCCGATGCTCCGTCTAAATAACCTATTTCTGTTAGTCTGAATGATGCAGTGTTTCGGTGGTTTATTGCATCCATAAAATACGGCTCGTAAATCCGGCAGTAATCATGTCCAAGGCTGGATTTGTCGCAGTTGTGTTTGATGGCGATTTGGTCGAGTGTCATAATGAACCGCATTTAGATGACGAATCTTTTTTTTCAGGCTTTCCGTTTACTACATCGCAAAGCGCATCAAATGTAAGTAGCGGGTCACCTTTACCGCCTTCGTAAAATTGATCTTTTACTACAACTCCCAGCATTGCGGGCAATTCTACCCCATTTAAATAAACCCGATAAAAATTTGAAACTGGATCAAACCATACTTGTAATTTTTTCATTGTAGAGGATTTTAAGGTTATAGAAGTCCTTCATCTTGGAGCCGCGTCATATCGGCGTCCATGTCTTGCGAAGATACGTTAAGATCGTCAATAGTTACAAGATTTGACGGAACATAATATTTATCCATATTCGGATTATCACTGATTGGCTCGCCCTGTATCTGCAATTTCTGATTAGGCGTATACCACCACGCCTTTTCCAACCATGTAACCTGACTTGCTTTAGTTTCTTCCAGTTCAGTAAACACTGTCATGTCGAAGTCAACCACCACGTTTTTACCTTTCAACCCCCAGTCAGTTTGGAATTTACGGTTTAGGCTGTCGCGCTCGCTAATAAGCAGCGGAAGTGCGCAACGAGTAGTCAATGCCCGTTCACCAGCGGATGCGTTTGCCTGGATCTTGTTTTCAGGGTCATTCATGAGCTGCGAAGGAACGCCCCATACGTTACACAACATTCGCATGTCCCATTGTTCAGATGTAATCAAATCGAGATCAGCAGGAGAAAGCCTAATCCGGGTGTGTTTCCAAGGCGAATTAAGGATGCCAATAGAGCCAGCCCGGCGCGAACCTCCGTTAATGATGGCTTCTATGGTCTCCTTTTGTGCGCCCAATTGTTCCTTAGTAAGTGTATTTAAATACCTAATATATTCAGTATCGTTTGAATCAGGTGTTAAAATACTGTCAGCTCCGCCGTTTTGGAACTGCGCTAAGCCCTGGGTGACCCCCTCATTTGACCGCTGAATCCTGCGCCATGCTGCCTGAATTGGAGCAAGCCCGTAAAGCTGCCGCCCGGTCGCGTCCCAGTCGGGATTATAGTACTTCTCATGCAAAATTTCCTCCTTGGTATACGATATAATTGCCCCCATCTGCAATTCATAGCCAATTTCACGCATTGGGATGGTGTTGGACGCCTTGATAATCATATGCTGGCTCGGCATGTTGTCAATCGACAGCGGCAACCCTTTATTAAGCCCCCCTACGGCCAATTCGGCTAACTTGTACTTATCCCCTGTAATCAGCTTAAACCCAGCCGTTTCCTCCTGTAGGTCGCTCCATGTCTGACTATCATTAGGGTATTTCAGTAATTCAGTTAGCCGGGCGTTGGCGGTATACGGCTTTAGAGCCTTCAGACGCAGCCCCATAACTGTTTTATAGTCCTTAGCCACCTCGACGGCCTCCGTTTCCCCAAACTGGCTGTAGTTCTTTGTACTCATGGCCCGGCACATGGCGAGGTAGTCGCTATACGCCTTTTCGTCCTCCACTGTATATGCCCCCCACTCCGGAACCCGTACTTTGTTGGTTATTAGCCCAATAATTGAGTAGACGATATCATTGTACAGATACCCCTTTTTTATATATAGATCCTTCTTATCAGGGTATATCATCACCTGACCGCCCAAATACAGAGAAGCGCCGCCAGGTACACCTGGTGACGCTTTAGTAAATAACCCCGCAATCTTTTGCCAAATATTTGCCATGTTAAACCGCCATTAAATTAAAGTGTGGCTTTAGGTCGAAATATTCCCTCATCATCAAAGTATCTGAAAAGTCGGGAGATCGGCCTATAATTTCTTTTACTTTTTCCTTTGGAACTATCGCATTTTTCCCATCCTTATCTATATCCTTTTTCTTCACTTGCTCCAGTTCCTCGATTATTAACTGTTTATCTGAATTGTCAACCTGCTCTATGAATAATCCACCGTCATTAATCCTCTTAGCAAGCGCCCAATAACATTGGCTTTTCAGATTAGCGTAGTTTGGCTTTTCACCCATTATAGTGACCGGCGAACTGCCATTTACAAATCCGGTACAGCCCATTATATCAACTACGCCGCCGCCAACGCCGTCCTCATCTACTATAACCCGGCTCAAAGGTATTGAATTTTCTTGCCTTATAAATGCAAGCTTTTCGGCTACTTGGGTAACGGAAAGGCCTTTATATGACTGGATTCGTACACGATACCCTGACCAAACCCCTATAACTGTCTTATCCTGCCCAAACCGCGCAACGTCACAAGTTATGTATTTTTCACCCGTATTTACGTATGAATTAGTAAAGCAGTCTAAAATACTATCATAGCTTATCAATGCGGCAGGATCGTCGTCGTATTCCCAGTTACCGAACAATAGCCGCTCCTTGCTCTGTTTATCCAGTTTACCGAGGTTATCTACATAGTGCTTGCTAATATCTGGATTGTCAGTAACTAAAGCTTGAATGAATTTACGATAATTTTCAATATTGCCGTCTCTTGACGGGCGGTAGAATTGGGAGTAAACCCAATTTTTGGCTGGATTGCAGGTAATAAGCATCTTAGGAATTAGCCCGTATTCATCTAGCATATGCCGGATGCGGGAGAAAAGAACCGTTTTGGCCTTCTCTACCAGCTGATTGCCTTCATCGATAAAGGCGCCAGTTATTTCCAACGACCCCAGGCTATCAAACTCCGGATCCGACGGCGCAAATGAAAGATCCTTAAGAAGAATAACGGAGCCATTGGGGAACTCTATAAGGTTCTTAGGGTTGTCGTAGTACTTGTAGTGTAAGTTTGCCTGTAGGCCTTGTAATTTAGCCACCTTGAAGAATGTGACCAGTGTTGTTTGTTTGAGTGTTGTCAATTCAGATCGGCCCATAACCCAGCGAGTGCCTGGGTACTTGACGGCGCATTTGAGCAACCAATAACATCCCAATATGCTTTTCCCGCCGCCAGCCGCGCCCCCATAAAGGATTTCAGTGTTAAACTTATCCTCTAAGTAATCAAGCGCCCGCGTCTGCTTCAGGTTCAGAATCACTTTTGTATGTTTTGGTTTCTGCCCAGTTTACGGTCATGTTGCCGGTGTTATGCACCTCCGTTTTATCTCTCCATTTTTCAGGCTGGCGATTCATCAGCCAAAACCGGGTTGCCCGGAAGTCTTTTTGAGCAAATCGCTTGTTACGGAACTTCATAGGAGCGCCATTTTCGCCCATCGCCTCGGTTTCTTCCTCATAATGATACCCCAAAGCCTGATCGTACAAGCTGGCTGCTACCTTCATATCTGCATCCTCTTTTCCGCGCTTGATGGACTCAACAAATGTATTATGCTTTAATTTCCAATTGTTTATAGTCGTTTCGGTTACATTAAAGAAGTTTGCAAGCTCTTTATCAGTAGCGCCCAATAAGCATAGCTTAAAGGCTTGATCATCAAATTCTGGCCTATAATCTGTAGGCGCTCCCGGTTCACCATTAGCCATACATTGAAATTTTTCGATTAATAATACTCAAATATAGAGAAAATCCCCGACTTTTCAGGGCCGGGGAGTAGTTCTACTTAAAAATGAGCGACACGTCCACTAAGGTAAATGTAATAAAAAACCCCGAGTTTTTACGCTCGGGCCTCGTCATCCCGGTGTAGATGGGACTGTTTTAGACCGGCCTGATATATTCAAAGATAATAAAAAAGCCGGACATTTTAAGCCCGGCTGTGAAATGAGAACCCCTGGTTTGACGCCATGGAAAATTTCGCAGTTCAAATATACAAAAAAGGCCGGAATAAACCGGCCGGGGGAATCCTACTTACTTATCGACTTGCGCCGGGCACTTGGCCGTTTCAGATTCGATACAAATTTACAAAACTCCCCGGATTAGACAAAACAGGGCTAACAATGATTCGTGTATTTGACCCACACAAAAGCCGCGAAACGCAGCATTAAAATTTATGAAATCATTACTACATCTTTGTTGTCTCCGGCTCTGAAATATATCCTTATTAATTCAGGGTCTATCCATTCGGGATATTCAGAATTGTATAATTTTACTTCCATATTCAATGGGAATTCCTTCAGCTTATCGATCAATTCTTTAACTGTCATACTTCAAAATTTACCGGTGTTATGAATACGGTTGTTTCGCTGGATGTCTGTTGCACTTCTTTCACTCCGCCAGATCCCTCTATGATAATTTCGGCATCCAGATTAAATTCGTGGAGTGTTTCAATTAATTCTCTTACTGTCATATTATGTAGTTTTAAATGTTAAATAATCGCCAAGGTAGATACCCCGGCCCTGTCATTGTATTCGATGAAAACCCTATTTCAAATATTTAGCGTCTAACTTTATAAGAAGATATACTGCTGACACAATAATGAAGCTAAAGGCGATGAATCCCCTGACCTTTTCAGGCCAACACGCGATATTAAAATTAGCCTGTACAAAAGCCCCGACTAAATATAAAAATACTCCATATACTAATATTGGTAAGAATGTTTTCATTTTCTTGTTATTTGCGTTTCGTCAATTTCGTTAAATTCCCCATTTTCATATATATTTGGTTCTCCTGGCATCCACCATCCATTCCAAGTAGCTGCATATTCTGCAATAATCCATTTCCCATTGTGCTTCACCCAATAATACCCTGACTGTCTCATTTGTTACTTTTTTTGTTTACGAGTTTAATTATTTTTTCTATATCCTTAACATTAAATCTCCAATCATGTACTAATATTTCCAATATTTCTGAATCATGATATCCACCCCGTTTTAAAATTGTTGTGGCTACTTCTCCTATCAAATCAGATATTTTCCCCACTGTAGTTTCAAAAGAATAATCAGGTCTATGTTTTCCTTTTAAAATGGTACGTATTCTTCGCTTCATTTCAGTTTGTTTAAAGCGTTTTCGATTTGTTCATCAGTGAACTCCTGATCTCTTAATATCGTGATAATTCGGCCCATTGAAGATGCCTTTAAATCAAACAGGCACTTAGCCGACATATCGCACATCATCTGCACAATCTCCTCTGTGCATAAATCCATGTCATGTTTGTAGGCATAGGTTGACGGGAAATGCGTTACAATTATATCAAGTGTTTTCTGCTTCATGTTTATATACGCTTTTTGATACAAGTTTCTTGACCTTTACTTTATCATTATCAATACACCAATCATAATATTTCCCGAAAGCCTCTGCTTCGCTATTAGCTTTAACGCTTGCATGAGTGTGAGAAATTTCCCATTTATCCCCTTTTATTTCAAAGAAAACAAGCGAAACAGAGTATAAATTCATTTTATTGCATTTTTAAGTTTTTCGATGTCGATTTGAAGTTCTTGGCCAGTGAGTGAATAATAGATATTTTGGAGTTGATGAAGGTTATCGCATGGAGCAGAATAAGCATTTATTCCGCACCTACTGATAGAAATATGATCGGTATTGATCCAAAATTGAAGTGATTGCTCTGTTTCTGTTTTATGGTCTCCAATTATCAACAACATAACTCTACTGCTTTCGTATCTAAACTCAAACCCACACGCTTCAAGCACGGCCGGAGTAAGGGGGATGGGTTCTATTCCGGTATTAATTACAGAATAAGGAACGTCTCTTAGTTCTACTGAACCCAATCCTATAGCCTCAACAGTGCTTATTGAGCCATCTATAAACCTCACAATATTCTTCAATCTAAGTTCTTTAGTATCTATCATTTTTTACTTTTTATCGGTTAAAGATTCAGGAAGGGGGTCTATGTGAATCATCCAAACAATCAATACATGTAGCTTCACTAGGCAAACCATGAATACATTTAAATTCCGGCTTCGTCTCTCCGGATGACAGGCGGGGAATTTTACCTGTTCCATTACAAGTATCACAAGCATGATCCTCGCGAGTTCCAAATTTTATGAAATACCCATGTCCATTACAATCATTGCACATTTTTGTTAAATTAATAGGTTGATTTGATTGCTCTAAAATGGACAACCCGTTTATTTTAAAAAAATATTCTATACGATTACGCAAAATATCGTCGTATTTAGGCTCTTGTGGGAAACCTTCACTATCTGTATTGGCCTCCCAGTAAACACCACGTAGTATCTTTACCGCCTCATCCCTCTGGCGCTGCGCCTCTGCAAGCTGGGTGTTGAGTGATTCGATTTGTTTGAAACATTCCGTTTCAACAGATGCGGCCTTAATGATTGATTTTCTTGCTTCTTCAAGGGCAATTATTAAGTTGTTATTGCCGTTTTCTTTGGCTTCCAGCTCCTTCCGCAGTTCTTCCGCCTTGTCCTTTTGGTACTTTATCGCCCCGTTTACGGTAGTTAATAGCGTTCCAAGTTGTTCGCACTCATGCCGAAGTTCTGCGGTTGCGTGTTCGACCTGCTGGGCAGCATGTCTAGCGCCGAAATCAACCACCATTCCGAAAAGGTCGCGCGGTATTTGCTGCGCCCGCATTGGAAACATTGTTTCAAGTGCTTCGTGAGCCTCGTTTACCTGATCTGCTGTCAGTTTCTCGTTTTGTTCGCTTTTAGGCAATGGCTGGCACCCACATCCCCCTGCTTTTACCGTTTCTTCGTTGCACGGCGTGGGATTGGGGGTAGACCAGCATTCTTTTTGTTCGCTCATGGTGTTGTTTTTACGGCACAAGGCCCAGTGATTGAAGTTGTTGTTCGCAAACCGATACTTCGGCGAATCCACCGCCTGATACATGGATAAAACCCTTTCTGTAAGCCTCCGCTTCCTGCTGTAGGGAAAGACGGGCGATCGGCTCACACCTTTTGGCAATTCTTTCGAGGGTGTAACCTTTGGACTTAGGATTTGTGATTAAGGCTATTTCCTCCGCCCGCTCCCTTACTTTCTGTTCGTATTTTGTCTGCTCCATGTTATTTCTTTTTCAGTTTTTTTATTGATAATTTTTTTTCATCACCAACTAACCATGAATCATTCTTCCCAACATAATCTATATTTAGCCTGACCCATACAAATTTTCCTTCTAAATATGTTATTGTTCCCGAAACCCTCCTATTGTTATATTTTCCAGAAATAAAATCCCCAACTTTCATTTCTTTTTCGGTTTGATGATGAAACATAGTTTGTCCTCCGGGAACTATTTTATCCACAGTGCAGGATTATAAATAGCAAAAATCCGGTTTTCAGGGCTATTAAATAGGTATATTGTTTTACCCATCGTAATATCGGCTGATATCTTTTCTTTAGTATCTAAATATGTTTCTTTCATATCACTTCATTTTATCCTTAACCTTCATCAGCAACATCCTGGCGTACGTCGATGGATTTACGCCTTGGTTGCGACCGTTCTTAATCAGCCATTCCCAAAGATCCTTATCCATCTTTACCGTGCGCGGCTTTAGTATCTTTTCTTTCATTATCTTACTTTTTGAACATTCTTATCATTATTTCTTTTCCCAGCGTTACCGGCCTTTTTCCCATAGAGTGTAGTATAAATCTGGAAAACTAATTTATCATCTTTAGTAAGCGGTTCACACCGTTTCAGTTTATCGATTACCGCTTCACCGTCCATCTTTATTTTTTCAAGCGTTGTCATGTTTCAATTTTTATACATCAAATGTAAGACAAAAAGTAATACAAAGTAATACTATAGAGAAAATTTATAGTGTGTTGGAACATTTAATTACGTTTTCTATATCTTAAATTGTTCATAATCAATTATTGAGACTGAAATTCCTTTAGATCTGGCCGTTTCTATCATGTGTTTTGTCCCCCTTGATTTACCATCCCAAAATGCGATCATTGCATCCGCTTCTCGTGACATCAATTCATTACGTATAGGGCCGGCTGATTTACCATACTTATCCCATTCAGCTGGGAATTTCATAACAGGTATATTATTTTCAGCTGCCCATTTCTCACCTAGTGTATCGGCCCCTGTTGCGCAGCCGGATATAACACACGTTATTTTGTCAACGTCATTTAATACCTTCATGCTCCGCTTTAATAAATCGTAGTCTTTAAATGTCCTAGTGCCAGAAATGATAACCTTCATAAAAATTAGTTAAGTTTCCAATCCTTCAACCTCATAATGCCCATTTTTGGCCAATCTACCGGCGTTTGGGTGGTCGCGGGTCGGTAATATGGTTCGCACCCTTCGTCTGTGCTTAGCCAGCATTTAACCTCCGTTCTGCCGTATTCATATATGGATTTATACCCGAAAAACTGGTATATCCTGGAGGCGATCTTATCGTAATCGTTCTTACGAATAGATTTATCCAGCAAGCCCATTTGCTTCAGGCCCGGCACGTCGAAATTCTGCTCGATGAACATTTTTAGCTTTAGTTGTTCGTAAGTCATATCAATCTTGTTTATCGGGGTTGTTCAATTCCTTCAGGGCGATAACGGCGGTGTAGATTATCTCAATAAGCGAGTGATCTACAATGTATCCACGTTGAGAAAAAAATGCTTTAATAGCATCAATTCTTTTACCTGTTATGGATTCCTGAATCTTATCGTCTAATTGGTCTTGCGTGATGTTCATGTGGTTGTTTTAAGTGGTTAGTGTTTTCAAAATATTTACATACTATTTGAAATTTACGATCCTCCCTAAGTGGAATTTTACCCCTCCATTACATAAAGAGTAAGTACAATTATAAAAGGGCCGATTTTGTTCAGCAAAAGCTATTTTAGCCTGCGTAGATCCTTTTACTTCATAAAATGATTGCTGATACTCGTAAGTCACTTTATTAAGCTGTAAAAGCCTATAAAGGGCCTTATTCGCTGTTGCATGAGACATTCCTATTACTTTAGCTATTGACCTGGAAGAAGTGCGAACCTCTTTAACACCGAATGCACGAAACGAAGCGCGGTTTTTAACCCACGATAATGCTTTGGAGGCTCGCAACCCCTTTGCTTTAACTCCGCTTTCAAATAGACAGTCACCCGTTATTAAAAAGTCTTGATTCTTCAGATTGTTATATGCTACCGCTGCTCGAATGTTTTCTTTTGTTTCTTGTAGGTTTTTGCCCCTGGTGATAGAAATATATCTACCACTTTCACCAAAGAGCATGGTGAATACTGTCTTATAAGAAGCAACGCAATAATTGCCGCCTCCATCGATTCGAATGAAACCTTTTTTCTGGCACTCATTGAAGTACTTTATGTAAGTATTAATAGACATCCCGCATTCCCTAGCCACTACGTGGTTTTTAGTCCTATGCCAAATGCATGAGGATATAAACCTACGCTTGACTAAAATAATAAATGCTAATATATCTATGGATGATTTCAATGCAGCGCCGCCAGCAACGAGCCGGCCCATGAAAGTAGAAACTAATCTTTAAACACTCGAGTGTTAGCGCTATTTGTCGGGCTTGTCCCGACTACCATTGTATTTGTAAGCTCCCATCAAGGCTACTGCATACCTGTAGAATGGAACCGGCATGCTAAGTTTCAACCATTCTCGTGGTTCCTACACGATTTGAACGTGTGACCTTCAAATTATGAGTTTGCTGCTCTACCAACTGAGCTAAGGAACCAATCCGGGCCTTTCACCCGACCGATCGGCTAACCATTCGGCTCCGACTAACGGTTTTTTTGCTGATCCGCTTACAGCTTTAAAATGCCTGCGTCCAGGCGGCGTACTTTTTAACGTGGCTTTCCGCCTTCCTCCCACATAATTTTTAAACTACTCCGCCCATTTCCAGCTGGGATAAGCTATATGAAGATCCCGTTACTCTATTCATATACTTCTGACTACACGAACAAGTCGCTTACCTCTCCAATGAACGCCGCTACTGGAATAGCTGTAATAATTGACAGTGTTTAGTTTTAGTTACAATGGGAGCGACCCCGTCACTGACGTTTTTACACCTCTGGCTATATCAATTTAGCAGCTTTCTGTCTATTACCGTCCATCTTCAAGCAGAGTAGTATCAGGGCCGCGATTTCCACTCGCATAGCGTTGTACGTTCGCGGGTAACCTGAATTATTTATAAAAATCTTAATCCATAACCTTTACATTGATTCTTTCTAAGGAATTCAATGCATTCTTTATACGATCCTTTAAACATCTGAACTTCTGGAATTGTTTTACTATAAACCTCGTATTCCATAAAATGAAGTTAAGAAATTGTGCGAGTTCCCGTACATCGCACTACCTACAGAAGGCTGTCGGAGCCTTAACTAATAGTAAACGGCCGTTTTCTCCGATCATTGAAGTATTGTCATGAAACGAGTTAAAAAGAAAAACCCGCCGTATCGTGCAACTGAACAGGCGGGTGTTGTTTCTATCCATTTCTGGAAATATCTTTATTGTTCAGTTGCACAACAAACATACAACATTTACTCCAAATCCAAAAGTTTTTTCTCACTTTCTTTTAAAATAATTTTTATGGCTTGCTGAATTTCTTCATAACAAAATTGGCTTGATGACAAAAACTGCGTCATTGTCATATTACTATCAACATATTTACATAGATAATACGCCGCATGCACCATCATCATTTTCTTAACCGGCCCAGCGTTCTCGCCCAGGAGCAGGCCGTACATATCGATAAAATTCTGTGTTGTCATATTAACGTTTTTTGTACATTAAGCAGTTGTTGGCCTTGCAGGTTGATATTGTAAGTTCGTTTCGATGTGACATATTTACGATCGCCCATTTCGTAAAACTATGTTCTATACCAAATTCCGTCTGAATATCCGAAGCGATTTCAATTGCAGTTTTAAACTTATCAAGCTTTGAAACATACTGATGTATTTTAATGTATTCATCGCCCCTCCAATTTGTCGGCTTTTTAAAATCTGATGCTGCGTAATTAATCTCATCGCTTTCAACTACGCGCCATATTGCACTAACAATTTCCCCCACGTGATTTTTTTCAGCATATACGAGATCCTTTATAAGCGGATGCGTGATCTTGTCACATCTATTTTTAATATGGTTGGATACATACATTTCAGCGTCCAATAGCGTATCGAATAAATGTAGGCTCATATTATGGTTTTTTGAAGGTGATGGGGAAAGTGCCGATATATGTTTCTAATTTATCTGCTTTTAGTGCTGTTTCTTTCTTAGCGTAACCAACTGATGTACCAACTTCAAAGGAAATTGAATCATTGACTTAACATGAATTACTTCATCAACTATTCTTCCATCCATCGTTATAACCTTCTCACCATTAAGCGCCCGCTCCAAATCAAACGGCTCCGGCTTTGGATCGCCATGTTCTAGGATCTCACAGTCATATGACATGATAGTTCCGCCAATACCAATTACATCATAATTACCATGGTTATTCAATTTACATGATAATATTGATCCTATTTGATCTTTGTACCAAAAATCATTTTCTGTACATTTAACGATTCTCACTTTCATTTTGCTTCTTTTAAAGTGTCAAGAATAAAGTTTGCTATTTGTTCAAGTTCTTTATGATTGCAGTTAAAATATACATCCTCTGGGAAATCTCCTTTAGCATCTGTTATGAAATGAATTTGTGACAAATCATCTGTAAGATAAATTTCGAACACTCCATTATCATCTTCTAATAACAAGCTTTTTCTATTCATAAAAATTATTTAAAAGTTAGGAATGTAGGCCAATTTTTTTATGGAATAAACGGGATTTTCAAAATTTATAATATGCCAATCTCCGTAAACGAAGTTATACCACGCTAATTGAATACCATGTGATTCTGTTTGAACTAATACTAAATCTGTTAAATGCGGTTCGTCTGTTGATTCAGGAGGCAATTCATTCTTTGGATCAAACCACTTAGGGCGGTTGGCTTCCCATTCTGCACCGTACACAAAATAGTCTTCTAATAATCCAGGCGGAACCCAATCGTCCCCTCTATACACTATGTCATCACTTCTAAATCTTACCGCCGCTTCTTCTCTTAGCTGTTGAATGTTCATAATTAAGATATTAAATAGTTCATGAATTTTAATTGCAGCTTCATTTTTGTAATCCCCTCCTTTCTGTCATAATCCTTTACTTTCTTGCTCATTTCCGGGTTCTTATCGCTCCTATCAAGATCATACGGCGTCAAGTCAATTAACCTATCAATCCTATCTTTAGTCTGTGATATGGAAAGTTTCAAATAATCAGTGTTGGGTTCATTTATTAGATAATTTTCGGCCAATTGAATAAATTGAATTCGCTTCTTTATTCTTGATATCTTTGATTTTTCAGTTATGACGCAAAGTTGTTTTGCTTCCTCACGAAGATTGTTTATCTCCATTTTCACATCCATTAGTGTTTTCATTCTTTTCGTTTTGAAGTTTAAGTAATAGTTGTTTTACATGAATTGTTTTAACACGGGTGGAAATGTAACGCTGAACCTTTCTATCTTTACGCCAATCGATGCATTTAAGACGTTCTATTTCGGCTTTATCTTGTGGCGTTTGTGGATATTTCCGCTGTAGTATTGCCAATTCCTCTACTCGGGCCTGATTAACTAATTCTTCATTGATCTCAATATTCCCATTACGTTTTAGCCAGTCGTAAAAGCATGTCCAAGGCGTCCACTCGTAGAAGGCGTTATCTGGATCAAAGTTTTCGATGAGATTTTCCCATTCATCCGTCCAATCTTCTTCTCCTCGTGGAAGAGAATCTAATACGTCTGAAATTATCGTCACAGGCTTAAACCCCTTAACTTTCATCAATGCCCATTCTCGGTAAGCGTGGAAAATACGCCCGAAATATTCACAACTAAAATTCTCGTAACACTTCACATCCGCTAACTCCAATTGCCCGGCGTAAGCGGATTCAAAAGCCACACGAATTTCCTCAATCCGGTGTGTTCCGTATTCCTGGCGAATCCAGTTTATGAGAACCTGTTTTTCCTCGTCAACTGGCATGTTATGAGCGCGAATACCTGACATGAGCATAGCAAGGCGTAGCTTCTCCTTTATATCCTCATCGCTGCAAAATCGTATTTGTCGGCTTTGCAACGCATCCGCTACTCCCCATTCACCACCCTTTGAGGGCGTCAAGTCTTGATTGTGATGTTCCTGTTTTGCCGGCTTGTTGTCCTCCATTGTTGTAATTTTTAGGTTCAAAAAGACCTTGCCATCCATTTCTAATAGAAGTCTCAATAATTTGCTCCCTTATATCTTCTGGATATTTGCAAAGCCATTTCATGGCAGCTTCTTTAGACATCTCTGATTTATAAGGCTTCTTTATCTGTTTCCGATAGTCAATCCATCGAAACCATGCTTCCGTCCATGCCATAAGTTTATTTTTAAGCAATGTTAGGCGATATTTCGCAATAAACAAAATTTATTTGCGAAAGTTGGCATTTTATTTTTACCTTAGCATAAAATATGAATATGAAAATAGCAGACAAATACGTGACAATGCAGGAAATGGCGCAAATGCTTGGCGTACCGGCGCGTACTCTTAATGAATGGATGAAAAGGGGATTAGAGATAGAAGGGGTGAAATCATACGAAAAACTTTACCCGTACAGGTCTAGCCCTTATATGATCGTTCCTGACCAAAAATATTTTGAAAAAAGTTCGTGATTTATTTGGTAGATTGCGAAACTTCGCATATCTTTACATCATCAAACAAAACAAGCCATGAACGCACAAGAAATCCAATCCGTAAGAAATGAATACCACGCCGCCCCTAAAATGTCAGCCGGGAACACACATATCGCAGTGATCGTAGAAACCAAAATCAGCGCACGTAAGAAATGGGCGGGTGTGCAGTATTGGACGCCGGAAATGATCGCAGCAGCCGTGAGGATTAACGATGATCGTTCAGTATCTACATATATAGAAAATCTGTAATCACCCGGCCGGGCAACCGGCCACATATTTATCTTATGAACACAGCAAAACGCGAACGCATCATTAAGAACCTTTATGATCTGCAATGTTTGGATAGCTGGGAGGATGGCAGCGACTTCATTGAGTGCATTAAATCAGTTCTGTCAAATAATGGTTTTTCTTTTTATCCGCTGTATGTATTAACCGAAAATAGAAAACTTGATGTTATAAGAGTTTATCAAGAGCTTGGATATAATGCAAGAAATGAAGATTTTGATGAAGATCAATGGATTTCTTTTTATAATTCTTACAATTATTCAGAAGATGCTTTTTCGGATGAAACTAACTATAATTTAAGTTTTGAGCAATTTAATAATTTATGTTATAAATACATAGATTTCGGGTTATGATAAACTGGCACAAATTATCTGAATTGGCATTGGATGAGGCATTGCATTATTCGAGGCTTATTGATGATTCAAATAAGACGAATGTAATGATGCACTATGCAGATTTGGTAAATAAATACCTTGAAATACACAATTATTGCACAATACGACTTTTAAAACATGTACAATGACGCACTTTTATATCTGGCTTTGCGCCTTCACACCGGCCGCTTTATTCGTGGCCTACACAGTTCGGAAACACTTTTACGCTAACTTCAAAAAACATGGGAAATGAACTACGAAAAGAAATTTACTCCCGGCCCATGGCATATAGATGATGATGGTGATGTCAGTTCGATAGACATGCGTACAATTTGTGAGATAGAGCCATTAAGTAGAAATGAATGGAAATTTAATTCTCACCTAATATCTTCTGCTCCAGAACTTCTGGATGCGATGATTGATGTTTTAGAATTGGCTTCAGCATATGGAATGAAAGGTTCAATTTATGATAAATGTATTTTATCAGTAAACAAAGCCCTCAACATTAAAAATTCTTAGTAATGACCACAACGCAAATCATATTCGGAACAATTTTAGGCATCGGCCTGTTATCATTCTTACTTTATATCTATGAAAGAACTAAATATCATCTTAACGTCCGTAAAAAACAATCCAATTCTGTTGCTCCCAATAATCGTCTGCGGGTATCTTCTTTTGAAGTTAACGTGGATGACGTTTTTGGACGGAACTAGATTAGACGACACAAGATTAGATGAACACGAAATCGAATCATATCATGACTGAACAAAAACCGCGCAAAGGCTGGCAGATTGTGGAACTTATTCTTTCCATCGCTCCGGCTATTATTAACATATTCAAAAAGAAGAAATGACAAGGGAAGAATTTTTAAGCCTGAAGGAAGGTGATATTGTTTTAATTAATGATTTACATTCTCCTACCCATTCATTTGCTCCTGGCCAACGCGTCATATACAAAAATGTTGGAAGTTGGCCCGAACCTATAGATGGTTTGTTTTTAGGAACATCAAAATATACGGGTCATCAAATTATTCAGCGCCTTCACTTTTCTGAAATAATTATATTAAATGAGTAACAAGAAACCACACTACTACCTTGTTTATGAAACATGGGTATGGGCAACGTCGATGCCTGAAGCAATCAGGATTTATAACGAAATGTATGCTAAAATTCAATAAGCATGTTTTCATACTTACTCACCTTATCGGCTATCCTGTATACGCCATATACAAAGCTTTCATCAAAAGAAAGAATAAGAAGGGGACGCGTAATAGATAATATCTATTGTATTTTCTGGCTTGCTTTCGGTACTTTTATTGTCTGGTTAATCACAAAATGTAAATTATGACACAAGTTGCGTTAGTAACAGAAAGCAAACTTTTTGACTTTCTATCTCCCAAGAAATCAGACATCGTTCGATTCATGGGTGGAGAGGACAACTATAAGCGAGAAGTATCTTTTGCTATTCAAGCTGCAAACTCCAACCCACAATTGCAGAAAGCAACACATGACAGCATTTGTAAAGCAATCTACAACCTGTCAATTACGGGTCTTTCTCTTAACCCAATCTTAAAACTTGCTTATTTAACGCCTCGTAAGAATGGAGAAGCGATTGAAGCGCTATTAATGCCTTCCTATCAGGGATTAGTAAAGCTTTTGAAGGACAGCGGATGCGTTAAGCAAGTATATGCACATTGTAGGTTTGAGGGGGATAATTTCGAATATGCGCTGGGCAGTCAGGTAACAATCAATCACATCCCACTATTCAAATCAAAGGTAATTTTAGGCGTTTATGCGATCGCTGTACTGCCGGATGGTGAAAAGATCGTAGAGTACATGCCGTTAGAGGAAGTTGAGGAAATTAGGAGTAGGTCGGATGGATATCGGGCATTCAAAAAAGGGCTTATTAAGTCCACACCGTGGGTTACAGACGAGGCGGAAATGTTCAGGAAAACAGCTATCCGGCGCATCTTTAAATATGTTCCAAAGACAAGTAATTATAACAAAATAGCGGAAGCCATCGCGCTGGATGAAAAGGAGTTCCCGGCAACGCTTGGGCAAGAACAATTTATCGAATCACTTGTTAAAACTTCAACCTACGACCACGACACGCAAGAAATGATTTTAGCTAAGATTGGAGAAATGACAAGCGGGGAAGCTGAAAACATAATTGCTGACCTTCATATGAACCAGGTTAATCCAATTACTGAAGGATCACCCGGCGCCGGATATAATCAAGGGGATATTAAGAAGCAGATAAAAGCACAGCATGAAGCCTAAAGAATCGCTATTTTTTATCCTTAAATCCATATTCGTTAATGAACTTTACACGGAATACAAGTTTCATGAAACGCGCCGTTTTAGGTTCGATTACGCCGTGCCGATGTATAAAATAGCAGTGGAATACGAGGGCATAATGGGAGGTAAGGCTCGGCACACAACAATAAAAGGGTATACAAAGGACTGCGAAAAGTACAATTTAGCGAATGAAATGGGTTGGCACGTATTCCGGTATACAGTGCTAAACGTCGATCAATGTTATAGCAATATTCAATCATTTTTGCGCCATAAACAGAAATAGCCATCCTAGAAAGGACAGCTATCACTACTTACTAACCGGCTCCGTTATTGCAACGGGGCCATTTATATTAATACGATATACGGTGACTTCTCGACGAACTTACCGCTTTCATACAGCTTTTTCATATCTTGCCATTTAAGGCCAAATGTTTTTTCAAAGTGGGGGCCGTCTGGACTTTTCGTCCAATCACCGCCCCATGTCCAGCCGTATTTTTTGAATACCTTAACACACTCGATCCAATCAGCTTGCTTATCTCCGTCAAAGTCTTTTTCCATATCCCAAATGGCCTGCTTACCATCAACGATAAGGCAAATATCTATAGCTAATCCATAGTTATGATAGCTTTGTCCGGGCTTGGCATTAGTCTTCCAAGGGCCCTTAATGGTACGGCCAGATGCATAAAGTTGTGCTTGCTCGGCAAAGTCTCGTAAGGTATGAGTAAAGCGACAAATGGCATTACCAGTCAGCGCCTCGCATATTTCGCCGTAAATGTCGCGCGCCTCCTGCCTGACGGCTGGGTGCAATAATTCAATACGTTTAAGGGTAATTTCATCCATGTAAGTAGTTATTTGGCTTTTATTTTGTATGATGCAATGATTAGTTTCATAAGTAGTTATTTACGGTCTTCCTTGTCTTTTAGGAGAATCTTTATTTCGTAAATGCTGTTCATTATACGGTCAAACTTTTCGTTCTGGATCTTCATATCAATCTCCCTGTTTTCCTCAAGCTTTGTGATCCGCTGCCCGTGCTGCTGCTGCGTCATTTCCAGGCGTTCACTATCACGACCCTTTGACACTGCGAAGTTCCACGCGCCGGTAAGACTTACAACAATAGCTACCACCAGCCCTAATAATGCGTGCCATACTTTCAGCTGTTTTTCCATTTCCTGCCTTTTTTAAAATGTCGCCACCAAAATAAGCCGCCGCTAACCATCATAATCAATAACTCAACATATAACACCCCTTCGCAGCGTTTAAACCATAATAAATAATGAGGCAAATCTATTGCCAATATGATAAAATATGCAGTGAATACGTCTTTAAAATCTCTGTCCTGCCGGTAATTACCCGTTATATATAGCCAGATTGCCCAAAAAATCATAAGCCAGGAAACAATATTTAAAACATCCTTTATATACCATTGTATATCCAGTTGTTCAGGTTCAAACATGAATGGAGTGATAACCTTTTCAGGCCGGTTATTTAGTACTCTATGAACTAAATTAACCGGCCATGAAAGGTACATCAGCAGCATTATGTACGCTTTTCGGTTCACGGCTTAGTGGGCGGTTTACTTGGGTTAGTTCCCCCAGGCCCTGTGCCTCCTTCGTTACCTGGATCATCGCCTGGAGCGACGTTGGCTGTTACATCACCATCAGGAATTTCAATTTCGTCACCAACTTGTACGCCTTGGTCAATTAAATCTGGATTCTGATCCAAATCCTCTTGTGTTACAACTTTTTTCATGTGTTTTCAGTTTTATCTTGTTTAGCAGTAAACGAAAGGCCGAAAGTAGTGGCCAATGCTGCAAATATAACATCCATCCACTTAATTACCGCGTCAGGTACGTCTAAAATGCCATTAGCATCTAATGAATAAGCTGCCCCAGCGAGCGCGATCAATAAACCTGCGATGTATCGAAGCGCCACATACCTTTTGGGTGATTTCTCTTTAATTCCGTTGATAAAATCACGGAATATTTGCGTACTTAGAATGTATTTAAGAATATTCATAATTATTAGTTGAAAAGTACCTCTAATCCGGGATATGCTCTAAATGTGGGCGTACCGATTGTATTTACAGTTCGCATACGAAGCCAAGTATTTCGCGGTATTGTTCCCTTTAGGGTTACATGAAAAGTAAATGTTGGCATAAGAACGCCACCTGAAATAGAAGCAATCGCTGTATCAATTCCAGTCCATGCACTATTATCAGGAGAAGACTCTAAAATTATCATCCCTCCACTACCTGTTACTACTGTCGCATTACATGTAATTGTATTGCTATAAGCCACTATTGCACATCGTTGTTGACTAATCATAAAAGATGTATTAAGTGCGCGGGAAGCAGTATTATTTGCTATGGCTGGGGTATGTGAAAATCCGTTAGATTTTACCGACATGTTAACCCCAAGCGTAATGCCCATTACTGTTAGGATGAAAATGGATACAATCCAAATAATGTTTCGTTTTATAAAAGCCATAGGTAAAAAATTTAATTAATCCACCATTGTGTTCCATCACTTTGAATTGTTATTGATTGCAAATAAGTCGTTATAGAATATGGTGTAGATGAGCCTTCAATATTTTCAGATGCGTTAGGATCTACTGCAATTGTAAATGCATTATTGCTTATTTTCTTAATAACATAAACCCTTCCAGTACAAGTAGACGCAGCAGGTAGATTTATAGTAATATTAGCTGAATTATTCACATATATAGAATAGTTGGTAGCATTCAACGTACTTGTTCCCGATATTGTAGCGGGAGCAGCCGAAAAAGATCCTTTAACCTGAAGTGAGGTACTACCATCATCAGTTGCCGTTGAATTTACACCAACTAATGCTCTAGTATTAAGCATCAATGGCGTGGCGGAAATTAACATAGGTTGTAGAGTATTAGTTCCGCCGCGGTCGAAAGACCATATATTAGCTGTTCCTGATTGCGCAAATAATTCTAGTCCATTACCATTTCTTATATTAGTAACGCCTGTTACCTTAACCATATTTGTAGTCACCCCATTATTTGTAGTAACTGTTTGTAAATCAATAGTATTTACTGGATTTAAGGTATACTGAACACTACTATATGAATACCGGATAGGCGCAAATGTTGCCTGCGCGCCTGGTGCGGAGACCGTAGGCAGATATGATTTAATCCGCCCTATAGATGCGAAACCAACTGTTCTAAATGCATTATTAGCAGTATCCACCATAACAGATCCGTAAAGGTGCAAGGTATCAGCTATAGGACTTGCATTTATAAATACAGAATTATATACTTTATCCGAATTATTGTTAGATAGCCGTAAAGTCTTTAATGAACTATTAGAAATAGCAACTGCTGTTAATAGTGAATCAAAAGAACTGTTGTTTACCTCCAAGGTATTAATTGCAGCCCCATTAATTGCTAAGCCCGTACTTTTACCAGGTTTACCACCAACGTGTCTATAATTGTCTACTACCATTCTACGCACAATAGCACCTGTTTGTGTAACAATATCAGTATAATTATAGGTGGTGTCGGCAATCGTTTTTATGTTCCGGGCCTGCATAATATCGATATCCGCCAATGGCTTGACTGTAATAGTTGTCCGGATGCTGTTATCTGGCTTTCGTATTACGTTGTCAATATATACCGAGCGGATTTTGTTGTTAAATGACAGATATTCATTATTCGAAATGTTATTCTGCATCTTCACATTGATATTCGAAATTGTAATATCACCAAAATTTCCAGTTCCCAGTCCATATGCGCTTACTTCAAGTAGGTTATCTGTAGCTGTTCCAGTTATATTATTTACAATAACTCTATCCATCAATGAAGTTGCTGACAAAAGTCTTACACCTTTCCTCGTCTCATTAAATATGATGTCATTTATTATAATGTCTGTTATATCTCCTTGGGTCAACCATGGCCCTTGTGGCACATCTTCAGTATTAAAGGCAATTGCATCATCAAATGTTTTTAATATGCACCTTGAAACATTAATATGGTGAGCGGGCCCGTTGAAATGAAGTCCATCCTGGTTATGTAATGGTGGGTTATATACGCCTTGATCTATTTCCAACCCATGAAAATTACTATAATTTACGTTTGATGCAAATACGGCATATGTTTGAGTATTTATAATTCTACTTGGCGAAAAATCAAGATATTTAACTCCTGAAAATAAGAATCCTACTACAGGGGTTCCATCAGGCATAAATTTTATTTGATTATCTCCATTCCCAAACCAATTCCCACCTGATATAGTTATCATTGAATCAACGATATTCATTGATAAAGGTGTCGTTTTATTTTTATTACTAACTAATGCACAGTTAGCCCCATTCATAAGGTATATTTTTGCCGAACCGCCATATATTTTTGTTCCTGTACTGACGATCAAGGTACTGTCAATATCATATTGTCCATTTCCATCAAATCCAACCCAAAACCTACCCTGTGAATAGTCTATAGCTGCTTGTATAGCCAACCTATCCGATATCCCATCATTAGGAATAGCCCCAAACCATCTGGGATTTACCCACAATCCACTATCTCTATATTGCTGTAATGTAATTGCATCATCAAGTGCTACGCCCTTATCAATTCTAATAGTTCCCTCAAAATAAGCAGATTTGTTTAAATATGAAGGTAATGTACCAATATTTAACGGCGCTGCCAATGGATTAGTTGTCGCAATTTTTAAAGTATTTCCAATTGTTCCATTCCCAGTTATATTAAAACTAGCATTTTGAGGAGATGTCCCATTTTTAATAAAATCATCTGGATCTATTGCTTGTGAGCCTAATATTGTCCATCCAAATCCATCATGCCCCCAAAATTTACCAAATTGGTAAGCAATACGACCAGAATCCCCTACAGGAAGACCATTAAAAAGCATGTTGTTTTGTGCAGATGTATCACGCGGCACAATATGCACGCTATCTGACTTGGACGATCGCATCTTCCTGTTAGATGGATCAGATTGCCAAATTCCCTGCGCCATTGCGCCAGATGAAACAAAAAAAGTAAGTAGTATTAAAATGTATTTCATATCCAAAAAGTTATTGGCCGTGCATAGTTTTCGGGTCTTGCCTCATATCCGCCATTCGGCAACATAGCTTGTGAAGATCCTAAGTTGGGTTGCCCCGGTGTATTATCAGTATTTACAATTGTCGATTGACCATCGTTTTTAAGCAATTCATCATAATCTCCATTTGTATGGCTGTGCGCCTTGTTTTGGTTGCTTTGCTCGCTATTTAACCTAAATCCTAATCCCGCCGTTTGTCTGTCTTCGTCCTTGTTTTTACCCATGTCTAAGTTTCTAGGGAACCAGCCGCGCAGATCAGGTATGTATATTGTGCCGCCACCTCTGCCCCATTGTAACTTATTGCTTCCAGCCCATGCACCAGGGCTTAAAATTGACCCGGCTAAATCCGTAGTTTCAAGGTAATCCAAATAATCGGCCAAAGAAGGAATGGTCGTTTCTAATACAGATTGCCCATTAGCCCAAATCTGATTTACTCCTTCTATACCTCCCGGGTTTTCGGCCCCTACTCTTTGCCATCTGTCACCGCGTGATAAAACACGCCAGTTATTACCAATCCTGATAAGTAGACAATGATCTGATTCGCCTAAAACGATTCTTGACAAGTTCGTGCCGTCCCAAAGCTGCTGACCTCCCGGCGCCATAATTATGGCTTGTTTCATCGTGCCACCCCTCACCGTCTTGATAGGACAAATTACATTTTCGGGGTAGTTTGGATTTAAGGTATATGTAATTGCGGCAGCGGTTGCCCCGTTCAATATAATTAATTTCCTGTCATATGATGGCCCAGCGGCAACACTAGCCGTTACAATCTGCTCCCCATTTGTAAACCTACCAACAGCATCAGGGGTAACTATAACTGGTGATATTTGCGTTTTAAACTGTACTGCTATTTGATCTCCTATAGCGAATTCATCTCCAAATACAACTAATCTAATGCCTCCGCCTGGGATATCATTTTGCCAGTTTACCCCCTTAAATCCGTATTCAAGGCCGCGCCTAAATAAGCTGTATTCTTTACCATCCAAAAACGGGTCAATTATTACGTTATTGGTACCAGTAAAGCCAAAATCAACGCCGTTACCTATAGACGCTCCGGGTGGCATTGTATCAAAAGGATAATAATACCTATCCGGGATATTAGCAGCAGTTCCAAGTTCTGTAGATATGATTTGCGCAAGCGTAGAAATGGCAATCTTGTAGCCAACATCTCCGCCATTGAACCCAAAATATAACAAGTCATCAGCCGTTGGTGTGCCTACAGGGAATCCGAGTTCCTGCAACGTTAATAACAATACTTCATCTACTAGTTTAGGCATAATATGGACTTGTTAATTGGTCATTGTCTAAATCAGGTGAAAGCCCTTCGTTATTATCAAGGTCAGGCGAAAGCCCCAAATCAGGTGCAGCTTGTGCAAATACAACATCTGGTATGTATGGCGCATTCCAATCGCTTGACAAAACGAAATCGCATCCCGTTTCCCCTAATGAAAGTGTCCAGTATAGATTTTCTGAATAATTGTTATACCAGTCTACAACCTCATCTGCATTATTGGCCACGCCTATGAAAGTGCCGATATTATTCCCATCGTTTGTATACCAGAATACCGATACTGGATAAGGATTCGGACACCCAAACAACCGTACTTTATTCGCATCTGCCAAGTACACATTGGTTACTATATCTATGTATTCGGTCGTTTTTGGGCCACATCCTATTCCTACAGTACTAGCAGTAAATTCACCCCTAACCGGACTAGCCCAAGAATCATTAGTTAAAATAACAACACCAGAATGCACCACCCCGGCTAAATTTTGATCTGAACCCTTCCAAGCTAGTTTGTCTCCATTATCAAAGGCCTCTATAACATCCACATAGCTAAATCCGTCATAATAACTTACTACGGCGTCAAATTGAATAGTATACCCCTTGAATGTTGGTATATAATCCCTATCCTGTCCCTGCGGACCTGTTATTTCTAGCGTATCTCTCGTTCTTGTAAGCGTAAAATCAGTACAATAGCATGCCGGAGTGTAAACTCCACCTTTGTTAAAGTATAGAATAAAATCCCGACCGCGTATTGATCTGATTGCCATACTCAAATTTAGCTTTTTTCTTCTTCAATATCCCATTGATCTACAACAATGTTGCCCCCTTCCTCCGGCAGTATTTCCATAATGCCTATTTGATGGACACATGTTCTATTATTATATGTGTCTCTAAACTGCATAAACCTTTTGCCGGGGATGTGCTGGAACTCTATAACCGAATAAAATTCAAACTGATTGCTATACACTGACCCAGCAAAAGACAGTATGCTCCTTGCGTATTGTTCAACATGGGCGCGCGCCATGTGATCCTCAATATCTCTTTCAATGCTTCCTGCCTTGGAAGTCTGCCACCCTTCAGCCGGTTCTTGGGGTGCTCCCGTAAAGATAGTGTTTGAAATACCAGGATCTCCCATATCAATAAATGTAAAATCCTGTTGCGGCAAAACTTGCGAAAACTCCGCGTCGTTTGTCGCCCTTACATGCCTACCTTTAGAACTGGACTTTATAATAGCCAACTTTAAAGGATAAATATGTACTGAATCAACAAAAGGCCCATCCGGCGTATCACTGAATTGATCGGGCGGCCAAATGAGAATAACCATCCTATATGAATCTAAGGGAGGTGATCCGGGGGAGCCTACTGGCTGCATAGCAGGTATTGGGTCAGATTTTACTTTTATTGACCCCTTTTGCTTTCTTCCTGACCGCGTTACCTCTACCCTGTTAGTAAAGGTGATCCCAGCGCCGTCACTTATCCACTGACCGCCGGATGTCATTTCCCATCCTCTATAATCCGATGTCTGACTATCCAAGTCAATTAAATACCCGAACCGTTTTGTATTAAAAAACTCGTAAGGGAATTCAATTTCTATTATATCTCCAGGCTGCACGTATACTTCGGGAGTTCCCATCCACCCCTGTGAAATATTATGTGTTAACACGGTATCATATGGAATAATAGCCCTATACGGGTCTATAGTGGTGCCTGATCCAGTGCGGAAAAGAGACGGCGTTCCGGCCGCTCTATACCAATCGGTAAAATCTGATCCTGTAAAATTTTCCCAAAAAGAATTCGTTAAAATGTTTATCCCCTGGTACTGGGTTTCAAAAGAGGCTTTTTTAACTGCTCTTTTAGGTGAAATAACGCCGTCCAGGTTGACCGGAATCATGTCATGAGAAAATGCAGGCCCAGCTGAAATAAGCATATCGGGGACAGACACGGCCGTAACCGTTGTTGAATCGGTATACCTATCCACGGTAAAAGATGGCAAATCTAAGTCCTGTGTACGGATAAACCATAATTCTCCCTTTGCCATAAACATTCTAGCCGTAAATGCTGTTGCGATTTTTATAGCAGCACTCCTCACAGAGTTAGCCCCCTCAACAAAGTCATAGAAAATATCTGTATGGACAAACTCCCCAAATAGCATTTTTTCGCCCGGCTCAATATTAGTAGGATAAAGCGTACAAAGTACATTTACTGGCGTATTTGGCTCAATACATTGAAACAATCCCCGTGTTAAAAGTGCTTCATAAAGATTAATTTTCTCGTATTTCAGTAAGCCACCGTTATCCATATTGAACAACACGCCAGCCGCAAAAGACATTCCATCAACGGCTTTTATCTGCACTGCAAATGGTGTGGGATGATAAGGATAAGTACAGAAATCAGGCTTTACCCAGTAAACACCATCTAACACGCCATTTTTCCTTACCTCAACTTTAAAACGCCGTTCCGATGCCTCAAAAAATTCTGTAGGCAAGGGCTCGTTGGGCAATCCGCCGTATTTATAGGTTATGGTTATTTGGCGACCTATTATAGAAGTAAATTTATTTTCCTCGGTGTCAATTCGTTCGGTTATCAAACAATCACCTACGCCCTGTAAGGGAATCGGATTAACGTCAATACTCCCCTCACTATCCAATATATCAACCCGCCACGTTGCGGGTGTGTTGGCGTGTGCATCCTGAAACTCTAAATAATATTTTTGGTAGTAAGTCGCCATTATCCGTTTATACTTGCAATTGAACCTTCAGCCTGTTTCAAAAGAATAACTAAGTCAGTCCCGGAAACACGGGTTTCAGCTATTATTGCATTCCCTCCGCCAATACCCGCACCTTGGGCGATCTTTTTCAGTTGCAAATCGCTCAAAATATGTTCTTTTTGGGTGGTGTTATCCCCCGCTTGGATCATTTGAGATCCGTAAACCGTGCCGCCTGTAGCAAAAGACGGCGCCTTAGAAAGGGAGCTTTCAATGAGTGACCCCGCTGCCACAGCAATAATACCTGCGGCAACTGCGGCATAAGGGTTTTTGATAAGCGCCTTGGCCGCTATGGTTGCAGTACCGGCCGCAATCATGGATTCCCCCAACTGTTTGATAAAGCGTCCGAAAAGCCCAATGATACCATTAAACACATCGCCCAAGCTTTTTGCACCCGTTATTAGTCCTCCAATTGCTTCGCCGATACCAGACGCGATATTTGCTACACCTGAACGCAGGGCATTATTAAAATTATCGTTGAATCTTTTTTGAAAATCGGTCAGTTGCTCGAAATCTAAACTATCTACCAATGGTTTAAATGCTGCTGCCACATTTGATTGAGAGGGTGGAATAGGCTCAATGTTAACCGGGATTTTTAAGTTTACCGGAGTGCGAGCAAGCCCACTTTCTAGTTGCTTAATCCTTGCATCAATTTGCAAGAAAAGGTTATCGGTAGGCTTAATCCCCAATTCCCCTAAATCTTGTAGCGCCCGCTGTAATCTCTTTATCTTGTCGTTTGCCAAATCTGCGACATTGCCGCCAGTAGATTTAAAAACAAGATTAAGACCGTTTATATCTGATTCTAGTTTGGATATTATTTTTGATACTTCATCGATCTCTTTTGCCGCGTTTCCTCCGCCTTCCCCCGCAGGAGATTTAAAGGGATTTAACTGTACTTGAAGATTGGCTATTTTTGTTCCCGTAGCGAATATCTGGTCATAAATAGCATTTTGTTGCTTAATTGCATTATTTGTTTCTAAAATTAGGTTGGCCCTTTCTCTACTCAATCTAACAACACGATCAAACCTGCTTTCCCCCTCAATGTCTCCGCCTGGCCTATTGGCCTCTGCAATGGCCTTATTAAGTTCATCAATCCTTTTTTTCCCATCTTCTCCCTGCTGTGCTAATTTCCCGTAAGCGTCTGCAAGATCTTGCACCTGCTTTTCATTCGACTTTATTAAGGCACTAACAAAAAGAGATTGGTTAAATTGATCTAGTGCTTTACGCGCCTTTTCGGTATTGATAGTTTCAAGGCTAAGACTGTCCAAATATCCATCAGTTGCCGACTTTAATTCCCTAAGTGCGGCGGTTCTATCTTTCCTGCTTCTTGTTTCATCCTGGGCTATGCTAAAAAGCTGATTCAATACCGAAACCTCTTTTAAAGCATTGGCATTGCTTGTTTTTAAGGTCTGATTATAGTCTTTTTGAATATCAGAAAGGCTTTTTATCTGGTCGCCAGCATCTTTCGCTGCTTTTTCGGTGCCAAATAAATCATTGGCAAATATGGTTAGCAACGTTACCCCCAGTTGAATCACACCCCCTATAGAAAATAGGCTAGCGCCCAATCCCTTTAAAACGCCAATAAACCCATTACCGGATCTAATGGCATTATTTACCGAATCTACAAATATCGGAATGTTATTTGACAGGGACAGAATACCAATACGTGCATCAATAGCAAAATTTGGAGTTTCCCGTAAAAGCTGGTTGAATGAATTTGTTACGCCAGATATAGCGCGGATATTAGGGGCTGACCTAGCTACATCACTACCAAATGTTTGAACTGCTCGCCCGGCGCTATTTACAGCCATCCCAGTGGCAACAAACTGGGTTTCCCCCGTTTTAAGGCCAGCAACAAGCCCCTTTAAGTCCTTTTGTAAAGCGTCTATGTAGTTACTGGCCCCTTGAATACGGACACCCGCCGCAACAATCCCCTTAGCTGCGTTATTTGCAGCCGTCTGCGCGTTACTCATGCCACGTTCAAACTGATTTACATCAGCCTCTAACAAAAACTTCATCCCTTCTTCAGTAACGGCCATTTATTTTTTCTTTTTACTTCCAAAGTATCGGTTAGCAATCGCGTTTAATTCTTCTTGAGAAAGTTCTTCCTCTTTTTCTATTTTAGGCGCTGGCGGATCTGTTATAAGCGTAAACAACCTATTTTCTTTTACTCGTTTAGCACCTGCGGCAATCAATGCCCAGTAAGCCGTTTTCCTTATCCCCTCTAGGTATCTACATTGACGTATAATATACCCCTGCGCATGTCTTTGATAGTCACACCATGCCATAGCAAGAAATTCATCTGGCATTAGCCCTATCTCACCTAACGCGAAGTCTTTCACGTCTTCCCACGTATTCGGCTCTTTTTTTTTGTCTGATTTTCAGCTATTTGCGCCAACTGTTCCACGTGAAACAACGGCCGATCTTCCTGGGATTTAAAAAACACCTTTAGTGCTGGGGCTAAATCCGCATCATTTGCAGATTCAAGCCAAATAGATACATCCTGGACGGTAAAGTCTACGGGTTGCCGCATAAATCTGCAATTCCCCACAAGCCCACAAAAAACAACGTCTTCCGCTGCCGACGTATAGCTATCCTTCCACGTTTCGGCCAAGCGTTTTATAGCTTCTAGGGGGTCAATATCATATAATCGACCCAAAGCCTCCCGGAAATGACCATTAAAATTAACCGTGCGGACTTTGCCGCCCAATTTTATATCAGCCGTATACATGTTAGTAAGTAGTAGTTATATTAGGTAGTAGCTGGCTCGACTTCTTCGGTCAGCGTCTCCAAGTCAAAAGTAAAAGTGAAAGTGCTTTCTTCAGCGGCCGGGTACGTTTCTTCCCATTCGCTTACGTAGCCCTCACCGGTATACGTCACATCTCCTTCAACGGGAGTGCCTGACGCAGGCCCAGAAACAACGGTGACACGCTGACCGGCTTTGATCATCTTGAACAAATCAACGGATGAATAAGCCGTGCCGGTGGTCGGATTGGTAAATAGCATGATCTGGCCTTCCCCGGTAATCTGAAAATCCGGGTCACCTTGGGGGCTTTTCTTGCGACCGCACTTTGTATCTACGTTGGAAATTTCCTGGGATGCGGTGATAGTATGGGAGGTAAGGCACTTAATGGGGATCATCGGCGGCGTGCCGGTATCTACAAAAAGCCACACATTTTTCCCGATTACTGTTCTTTCTGCCATTTTATTATATTTTAATTTTCTTTAATAATGTGTTGAAACCGAATGATCCGGCGATAAACCTTGTATGTATCACTAAGCCCGTCTAACGTAGTGTCACTTATCTTCCGCGTACTTCCTGGAATGAATGTTAAGCCTATCGGCAATGGAAGTGCAGTATTTCTAATTTTAGGTATCAAAATATCCGCTACATCATCACACTGCACGCCACCGCTGTTATTTAGCGTTTTATGAAATATTTCAAAAGAGCCTATAACTGTATGTCCATTATCGCATTTATCAAGTTGCTCGCTATCTTCTTGGGCGGTTATGACTACGTATGTATCATCTGGCACGTCATCCGGAACAAAGCGGTCATATACAACTATATCAATTTCATTGCATAGTTGTACATAAGCTTTTCTTGTTTCCTTAATGACGTCCATTTATATTCGCTTTAGTTGTTTCCTTATTCGATCCACTATTTTAGGTGCCGTTTGCTCATAGGCCGGAATGAAAAAGGGCTGCGGATTCACACCATATTTTAAGATAGAGCGCATAATTAAATACGCTACCTCGTAATCTTGTTGCGCCTGGGTCTTTTTATTACCAGTCCTACGCCTCGTTTTAACTGAATACGTACCGGATATGCCCTTTCGCCTAACCCATGCTATCAGCCTATAAAAGAACTGCATTATATTGCCTCGTCCCGCCTTCCCCTTATATAACCTTGCAAAATCCTCATATCCAGCTGGTATTTTCGTCTTTGTACCAGTTCCAAACTCCATGTAAGCAGACCAAAACACACTGGAAAAAAACTCCTTATGAAATGGCTTTGAAATATCCGCGCCAATGCCGTTTCGCAATGTTCCTTCATCTACTGGCGCCCTTCGCTTCGCTATCCCGGCCATTTCTAATGCGCCGGCGGTAAGTTCATTATCTACTATTTCGGGCGCCTTTGCATTTAGCCTATCAATAGTTGACAGCATTTTATTAAGGCCGGTAACTTTTGCTTTGAATGCACTCATGTGGTAACAGGATTTGCAATCGCCTGCATTGTCGCTGTAATATCCCAAAAACGGCCTGTTATATCTGAATCCTCAACCACGCTATTTATTACGTACTGGCGACCATGATAAACGACTTTCATTTTAGTGTCCGGCATGAATCCTTGACGCCAGCGTATTCTAAAAGTAGTTGTGTTTTTAAGATTTAGTTGCGCTTCGGAAACTGTTCTATTTGAGCGGATAGGATCTTTTTCGGCCCAGGTACTCAAAATGTCTACGGGGGTATCAATTGTCCCTCCGTAGCCGTCTTCCGTACTGGTATAATCCCGAAATGTTATCCTATGCTTGAAGTTACCTATACCCATGTTACGCGCCTGTAAGGTTGTAAATTAGCCCATGCAATGCCGTCGTATTTATCTTTCCACTCATCGCCCCGGTTCTCAAACTGCGCCAATACCTTCGCACAAATGGCTATTTTCAAGCCCTCCGGCACTTCGGTAAATCCTGCGTCATAGGTGGCAACATATGTTCCATAGCCTATAATACGGGGATAATCAGCGCCGATGTATTTGATCCCGGTTAACGTTGTGCCTGATTCGTTTTTCACTACGATACTAGCCAAAGGTGTAGTAACTGGGCCATACGGCAATTCAATCCTATTCACTGATTCAACCCACGCCGTTACCTCACGCGGTATGATAGAAATTGCCGCATGTTTTTCAGCCCATTCACGCGCCATTGTAATCAATCTTTCGATTACGTCGTCGTCATCCGGGTAATCAACGCGCATGTACTCCTTCACTTCTTCAAGCGTCACCGGCTCAACAATAGGGTCGGCGTATACAAATGACACGTCAATTACCTTGCTTTGGCCGCTTCTTATGCACTGGCTTTGATTGTACATGGACAATTTTCTTTTCTCCCTTAGGCTTTATTTCTTTCTTCTCTTTCATAAGAGTAAGGGGAAGGCCGTAACCCTCCCCTTGGTTTTTCATTAGGTGATATTACCAAAGTCGCCTTTGATGAAAGCATCCGGGTAGTAAACCGCGAATGCCGCCCTTTCTTCAGCAACAACAGTAACAAGGTTTTTAACTGCGTTGTCCTGATCTTGATCGTACCAACGAACCGTCAGGCCTTTTTTCATTTTCATTTCCGCGCGGGTGAAGTCGCCCACAAGGTATTCATCTTGCAAGATGATCGGGTGCGGCATAATACGCATGCCCGCTACAGTCAGCGGCGCACCTGCGATAAGTGTCGGGTGGCTATAGATACCATCAGTTGATTTACGGGTAGCAAGGAACATCCAATCAATCGGGTTCACCATAGACAGGTTAGGCGGCAACCATTTGTTCTGCTGTTGAGCAATTGCATCAGCCAGCAAATCCCAAGGCTCTCCAGTGCTTACGCCGCTGGAAGGCGTGTGCGTGGAAGCTTGGGTGATGATCCCGTTAAAGTGGCCAGTGGTGCCAGGGCCGCGAATGATTTCAAAATCCTCAACTTTCAGCACTTCTTCCGGCATGTAGTTGTTAATATAAGAGGTCATGCCCTCAATATCTTCAACCATTTCTTCAGGCATGCGAACGTGACCAGCGATTTTGATGACCGGCGCGGTCTTGCCGTCGAACTGAAATTGTACTTCAGGCTTCAGCTGACCGGGGGTAATGCCAGCAGCGGGGCCAGCGTTACCGGGCTTCAGCGTGGCAACTACATAATAGTAGGTGTTAGATGAAGTCGTGCCGACGCGGATAAGGCTGCGCATGTGAGGAACCTGGAAAGGTTGGCCGAAAATGTTCGGGTTGAAATCCGGCGCCACAACGGTGCCGGTGGTGTTATTACCAAAAGACATATCTTTTTGGGAATGATAGTCTTCCAACTCAAATTCCAGCGGCGTTTTCTTGTTCGCGGCCTGAATGGTTTTAGCATTCTTTTCAACCAGATCACCAATCGCGCTTTCAAACGTAGCGGTCTTCTTCACCAGTTCTTTTTGCCCCCATTGTTTTTGCAATTCCTCCGCAAACTTGTTTACAGCTTGGATGTCCTCGGCGTTTTTCGCCAAATCTTCCTTGAAAGCCTTGATTTCGTCCTTAGTAGCGGAGCCATTTTGAAGCGCCTCTACACGGTCATTGATGCTTTTGATACGATCTACCGCATCTTTCTGCATCGTATCGAGTGCTTTAGAAAGTTCTTTGATTTCTAATTCCATCGTTATATTGATTTAATGGAGTTGTTGATAATTTTTGTTTTCAGCAGCAGCAGGCCAATGGCATCGTTTTTTTGCGGCTCCGGTGTTTGTTCAACGGCCGGGGTGCTAGATAAGTCAAGTATGTATTGGCTCATTTGCTTTATTTCGATCAGGAGCGTCTGAATTGTTTCATCAGTTGCGTCCGTGTTTCGGCAGAATTTTTCTACTAGGCCGATCCGTTTTTGCAAGCGCTCGGTTAGCTGCTCTTTGGTTTCAGACTTGCCATGTACTGTAATAGGCGTAAACTGATTGGCACCCCATGCGGTAAGGCCGGAGCCTTCTTTCAATTTAACCTGAAGCAGGTTGTTCCCTTCCGCAGTCATTTTTTGCCCACCCTTTACATTTTGGTAACCTATGGAGTGTTCCGTGATAATTCCAGATTCTACCATTTTCAGGTAGTCCACACCCAAATCATGTGTGCCAGTATGGGCCACGTACAGCAGGCCGACATTATCCTCGTCAAGTTCTTTGATAACACCAGGTACCTGCAATGGGTCGTGATTCAGGAAATATTTAATGCGAGGGTGGGCAGACTTTGGGCCGTTCTCTTGGATAGACTTCAGAAATGCGCCTTTACGGGTAATGTCGCCGTCACTGTCCTTCACGTCAAAGGTGTTGAAATACCCCTTTACAATGCCTGACCGCGTGTCAACATCTTCAAATTTAGCCGGTATAGACTTGTAACCGTAAATCATTTAGTCATGTTTGAACAAATTTAATGATAATATTTTACCAGACAAATAATTGAGTATTGATAATGTTGATAAAATAACACTATATAATTATTGGTATTTATTTAGTAGATTGCAGGCATGAAAAGATTATTCCTCTACTCACTTATTATTATCAGTATATGGGTCGTTGCATTTGGCGGTATTTATATACTAAATGGGCAACATGAACACAAGATATTATATGGATATGGTGTAATGTTTAGCATTTTACTAACCATTATAATGCTCTTAATAAGGAGAAAATGAAAGAAAAAAAGAAGTTAGGCAGGCCGAAAACAAAGTGGCGTACTCCGCGAACGCTGCAAATTGATATAGAACTTTGTCAGGCTGAAGAACGTGGCGAGTTCCCTGAAGGACTTAGCGAGTTGGTAAACCAGCTGTTGCACAAGTACCGACAGGATAAGGCGGAGGCGTATTCTGACATTTTTAATCCTGAAGCATGATAGAGGATATGGACATATCCGGGCTGCGAATACCAGAAGAAACAAAACAGCGCGTTATGGAGTGCATTATGGAAGGGCGTCCGTTTGGTCTGCGGTCTAAAAATGGGTTATCTGTATTCATGCCGGACAGGTTAGGTGCGGCTCTTTACTACAATGGTTGGCGCAGAAAATGCACATGGGTTCAATCAAACACGCGGCATGAATTCAGAATGTCTATACAAATGGCGCTAGTTGGGCAAAGGGAGTTCGTTGATATATCGCGGGTGCTGGACTATGTGATGGAGTTTAACAAGATTGAATTAGAACGTAAATTGCTAAGGAATGGATGACTTTTCATTGTATGTAAAAGACGGCGAAAATTGGGAGCCTTTAAAGTGTATCGTTGAATCGTACAATGTGCCAGATGAAATTTATGCCACAGAACCATCATTTGAATTTAATGGCGAAATTTTAAGTACTCTTTATATGGCCGGATATGTAAAGATACATCCTGAAATTTTACGATATCTATTCCCCGTCGAATACAAGGCTAAAAGATGGATCAAACGCGCAAAGAAGATAGGCAAAATGAACTCGCATCGGTTTTTGTGTGGCCATAACCGGCTAATTGAAAAACAACTTAAGGCTAAAAGAATATGGTTTTGAGGCAATTTGTAGCTATATACAGCCGGTTTCATTGTAACTATTTTTCTGATTTTAACAGCTTCGATGCCGCTAAAGGGTTTTTAGATAGAATGAGCGATCGCGAAGAATTATTCCCGCTATTGATATACGATTCATCAATAAGAGAAATAGCATGGCGGCATGATTACATTTATGAGCATGAGGCTAATGAGATCGTAGAAAAATACAAGAAAGGAGAAATAAAATACTTTTGATATGGTTGTAATTCCCTTTATAGGCGGCCCGATGAATGGTAAAAGCATTTTGCGCGAACGTATCGCAAAGTCTTATATAATGCCTGTATTTGATAAAGATGACCCATTTTTATGCGTATTAGTAGTCGAATATCGGGCAAAAGATGGCGCATATGTCTTTCATTTAGACAAAAATGGGAAACTATGGCAAGAACAATCAAATCGTAATAACCTGCGTGATATTTGATGGAGCGGGTCTTTGTACATAAATCCGCGATACGGGCGTTGTAATAAGGCGTCCGTTTTCGTCTCGGATTGCTTCATGAACCTCACAGCACCTACAATTACAAATATTTCCGGGCGATCCCTTTGGGTCTGCCGGCCTGCTCAATAATTCTCCATTCACATTAAATGGTTCGCTCAAAGACAATTTTACTCCTTCCATGGCTCTGTGGTCAAATTTTGATTGTGGCAAATGTCTAACACGGTTATCCCTGGCGGTTAACCATTCGTGCGTCATGGCTAGTCCTGAACGCTTAGCGGCTTCTTGCGCTGCGTAGTTCATTGCGCCGGCCGTCTCTGTTCTGGCTATAAGCCGGGCGCGGGAGTTGTTTATATCGTTTTGCAGGATAGTCTGCAATATTTCATCAATTGAATCACCGTGTTCAAGCCCCTTAATGACCATCTTCCTAATATACTCCTTAGTCGTATCCGTAACCTCCGTTACTTGCGTTGCGCCATCTGTCAGCATGTATTCACGCACTAGCTGAAGCCAATAAGCATTTGGCGTACCGAAAGCCTTTTGTTGTGCCATTTCTGCCCCGTAATCGTCGATTATCTGCTTTGCTGATATATTGGCGTACCTGGGGAATACGGAACGGAACAAGTTAGTTATAACGCGGCGGATCGGATCAGGCTTGACCAACACGTCAATTTGAGGTATGGCAATCATCAGTCCTTGATCCTTGGCAAAGTCAGTGAAGCCCCTCAATTGCTGTTTGAGCGCGAAAAGAATGCGAGGAATCCATATTGCCTCCTGTGCCTCCCGGAACCGGTTATATGCCCGCCAACGCTTATTTTTCTCCGCTGGTTTCATATCCTAATGTTTTCCCAATTGGAATGCTGGTTATTACCATTGGCACTGACATAGAAGCCCCACCACTTTCAAACTTACTCCTAACTTCTCCAAAATTAGGAGTTACCCGGTGCGCCCCATTGACGCGCCTAATCTCGTCTACCAGCAAGCTAACCGCCTGCTTGAAGTTCTCCCGCATGTATTTCGCCGTCATCTGCTTCGATGGGCAATTGCTTGGACACGGGAAAAGTTCGTTAGCCAGTTTGTCAAGTGTCATCATAACAAATGTTTAGCTGATAATGTCGGATCGCCAAGGCGGTATTTATGGAACACATAAAGCCCCTTGCATATTGCTAATTTACCGCCTTTTTGTTGAATTCGGCGGCAAAAGTCGGAATCGAATCGGGGGGAGTTCTCAATAAAGGGTGTTTCCTCCCAGGTTTTACGGCTGAAGAACATGCAGGCGGCGGCAATTGGTTTGATGGATGGCGTAACGATACTATAATACATTGCCCTTGTGTCATTTGCGTGCTGTATATGATGGGTAATATCTACATCCTCACTACGCCGACTATTCAAAAGCTGGTGTATCCCTCCCAATCGGTTCATAGTTGCTCCGAAAACATCGTAAGTATGGCCGTTACGCTCAATAATATCCTCAATCTGCCGACCGAAATCATCCGTTAGAAACATCACATCGCCATCAGTTATGCAAATCCAGTCATCCGGCGGTACCAATTCGCAAAAGCCGTTGATGTAACCACCGTAGTTCTTGCCGCTATCCCATATTGTGGTGTACCAGACTTTCATCTATCAAATACGTTGACAATAAAGCAATACATCAAAGTAATGGGCCAAAAAATAGCTGCTAATATACCCATGCATCCATCCTTAAATGACGTTTCGCCCTCATTGTCAAATGTAATTATAATTCCAACGCAAATAAAAAATGCATATACTATGCAAAGTATAATTAATAGTATCATAAATAACTATTTATGTTTAAACCATGAGATGCCGTTATCTGCTTCGTACTTCTTAAACTCCGTATTAATCTGCTTACCGTGAATAACGCGATCCTTGAAATATGTATAGCATACGTAATTATGTGCGCCCATGTCTGTAAGACCAGCGTTTGGTGATCGCTTAAGTTTAGCGTCATGTTCGCCCTCCTGGTACATATCTATCATGCGGGCCGTGTATTCTAGCATTATATCCACATCCCCGCCTACTAGACCAGCGTTCAAAAGTGGCAAGCCATAATTACGGGCAAAGAATCCTTTTAGCTTCGGGTGATTGTGATGTTTGTTTAGCCATACAGATCGTAATGTATCCGGCTCATCACCCACATACAATTTACCTTTCTCCATGTGGGGGAACGGATCGCGCAACATTTCTACGTCCGTGGCATCAACGCACCAAACATAATCTAATTCCGATTGATGTTCAATAAGCCATTCGCGATATGTGACCCAGCGCTGAAAATAAGGGTTGATACTTGGTTTACGATATGGCAATGATCGGTCGTCTACAATAACGTCATTTTTCTTAACGCAGTCATGAAACACTATGAACTTGTCCCCCGTTGGGCGATGGCCTTGCAAAACGCTTTCCGCCAACTTCAAAACAGGGTAAAAGTCGTAGTGCCATTCCCGCCCCTGCGGATCGGCCACACTTGTAAAGTAACAGGTAAGTACCATATTTGCATCTCCTGCCTTATTTCTTCCCTTGCGCTCCGCTCCCTCTCTATACGGCACATAT
>Ga0247824_10000070_pt1 | contig 38579 bp, 35 predicted proteins | sample 13C_PalmiticAcid_FD_194412 | JGI IMG/M metagenome (GOLD analysis project Ga0247824, IMG submission 194412) | Soil microbial communities from agricultural site in Penn Yan, New York, United States - 13C_PalmiticAcid_Day48 | ecosystem: Environmental > Terrestrial > Soil > Agricultural land...
CACCAACACCTACCCAATCCACTAACCCCACCTTCCCCCCATCTACAGCACAAGCCCCTCAGTCTACATGCTCATCCCCACCGCGGTCGGCATCAACACCGCCGGCCAACGTGCCGGGCCCTCGACCACCTCCTGGCTCCTCCCCCTCGACCTCTCCCAAGTCTCCACCATCGCGCCCGCCGCCACGGCGGGTAACATAACCCGGCAGCTCACCCTCGCCGACCTCGGCACCGACTGCCCGCAGACGGCCGACCCGACCGCCATCGCGACCATGGTCGATTCCCGGTGCGACCCCGTGCTGGCGGCGCCCGCGCCAGTGCGCGAGTGGGCGTACCCGTGCAATGCGTGCGGGCGGTTTGGCTTGTTTGATCCGCCGTATGCGGTGCCCACGCTCACGGGGGGTCTGGTCGAGCCGACCGTGACGGAGACCAGTGGGGCGGTGACGGTGGTGACGGTGGTGCCGCCGCCGACGGCGACGGCGACGTCGACTGTGGTGGCGCAGACGCCCGCGAGTACGGGTGCGGCGGCTGGGTCGGGTGCGGGCGCTGGGTCGTCGGGGACGGGGACGGGCGTGACCAGCGCGGCCGGCCCGGGTGCGGGTGCTACTGCGAGCGAGGTGGGCTCAGGCAGTGTGGGTGCCAGTGCTAGCACGGCGGCGCCGCCAGCGACAGCGGCTGGCGCGAGGGCGGGTGTGGGGGAGAGCGTGGCTGGTATGTGGTGGGTCCTCGGGTTGAGCATTGTTTCTGTTATGTTTTGGCTGTGATATCATCTGCACTAGCATCTAATGACTTGGGCAACATTGTGGTTTGGGTGGTGTGGACTGGAGGTCATACCTTATGCGGCCATGTATTTCTCCTTTTTGAGACACGATTTTGGATAATTAGATTGGTAATTGGGGTAGATATCACCGAACACGACGTATACGCCCATTAGCAAAAAAGATCCAACAACAAGACCTGCTCCGGGCACTGCGCAGACATGACTGCTTGTGGCAGGTGTCAAGTGTTGAATGGTAAGGAGACAGGAGCTGGCATTCGGAGCGCTTCTCAAGACAGAACTGTGGCTAGTTCACATGGCACCAGTCAGGAGCGCCTGACAACTAGAGAATATTTCTGGGATTTTGGGACATTCCCACCTTCTAGTGACCTAGAGAGATCAAACATGGGTTTCAAGGCACATACTGCCCGCCTCCCACACGCTGAAAGCCTGCCTCTGGACTCAAATCGATCGTCCAAACAACGTCCAGGGTTTACCTCAGCATACGCGAGAACCAACCCTTGAAGTCATAGTCTGGCGGGGGCTCCTGATCCAAACTTTGAGCGGCGGAGACAGTAGTACCTAATTGTGACAGTGACCCTGGGAGCGAGAATGCGTAGGAAGAGCCCGAAGCTGTCACCATGAATTGCCGGGTAATTACCCTATATACACAGATTGCCCATTTCTCGCCACGGCCATGCTCCCGTGAAACCCGTCGAAGCGTTCCAGGCTGTGAAGTTGCGGCGCGGAGAGCCAAGATGGAGGTGGAAGAAGCCGTTAATAAGCAATGCAGTGCTCTGAAAGAGGAAGTCGTGGTTTGCCACGACGTCTTATTATGTAAACACCTTACTTGGCGAAGGCTGGAAGCGTTACCCAAAAGAAGGTAGGCTCGAAATCTTGCATTTAAAGTGGCGGCATCGCGGAGACACTCCTCAGCCCCCGACCCGAGACAGTGGTCAATTGGGTTTAGTGGATGGAGATCGGACGTGCCCCATACCCTTCTGAGGCCGTGGGAGATGACATCCGGCCGGCCAATCCAGCAACTTAATCTTGCGATCGGCGCCTGGGGCATCCCAGCTCCGCAACCCAGTACCGATGGGGAAATTTGTGGAGGGAACGCCGAGGCAAACGGGGGGGCGATGCGCGGCAGAGGAAAAGAAACTGAAAGCAACATTTGAATCAACATCGTGTCTTTTGAAAGCGTCCATCAAAGGACGAGGATGCGGCTCTCAACTTCGAGTTTTCCATGCGTCTCTCTGACGACGTTGGACTACCTTTAGATTCATCATGGACCAAAACGCAGCCAGGAACGTCCCGTCACAAACCGAAAGCATTGCGCCGTCCCTGATCGCGTTCTCAGCCGTTTTCCTGCTATTGAGCGTGGTTATTGTCGCTTTGCGCTTTTACGTGCGGCTTGGCGTGATTCGAAAGTTTGGGACTGATGATGTTGCCCTGGCTCTAACTCTGGTGAGTTTGCTTCCGACCCAGAGACTCTTTGGTACTCAGCGCTTCGGAGTGTTCTCTGACACTTCAGCAGGGGTCAACCGTCGGCAGCGCCATAGGGGTGATGTATGGTATGTGTGCAACCCCGGCCTGGGTCATCAGACGGAGCGGTGCTGACTCGGCAAGCTACCCGCGTTGGGCTCGGTGCTCATGTCGACACTCTGTCCATACACGACAAGTCAACCCTGCTCAAGGTATGTTGGGGCAGCCACCTGGTCGAATGTAGCAACAAGCTGATGCCAAATACAGATGATCTTTTTCTCATCGCTGGGTTACCACGTCACCATCATGCTCCTCAAGTCCGCCTTCATCCTTCAGTACCGGCGCGTCTTTCCGCTCCCAGCGTTTCAGCGCCTCTGCGACATCTTCCTGGCCTTCCTCGCTGTGTGGACAGTTGCCGGCATCGTCGCGGGGGCGACTGTCTGTCTTCCGCTTTCCCGGAACTGGGATCCCCGAGAGCCCGTCTGGACATGCGAGAAGCGATTCTGGTACTGGATCAGCCACGGAATCGTGCACGTTGTCACCGACATCCTCATCTTCGTCATGCCTTTGCCGCTTCTGAGGACACTGCCGCTGCCTCCGCTGCATAAGATGGCCCTCACGGCCGTTTTCTGTCTCGGGTTCTTGTATGTTGCACCAGTCCAGGCTAGGCTCGGGATGAAAGAATATTGCTGACCGCTCAAAGTACGTGCGTGATCTCCGCCCTGCGGCTGACTACACTCCGCGGCTCTCTTCAGGACCCAGACTTCAGCTGGACCTCGTCGAAGACAGTCTTCTGGTCTCTTGGAGAGGTAACGTGCTCGGTTGTGTGCCTCTGCATACCGACGCTCCGTCCACTTCTGGGGAGTTGTAGCTCCCATCGATGGGGGACTCGCAATGTGATAGAGCGAGGGACGCAACGGTTTGGGTTTTATGCTCTGAGTCTGCCGAGTACACTTGGTCCTCGAAGTCCAGCACCAACGTATGCAGCGAATACTGGACGCAGCACTGGTCAAGTAGAATAAATAAACTTGTCTCATACTGCCGGCGCCTGGAACATTGTGTGTCAAGTTCCGCGACTAGATGCTTTGGCGGCGCTGGGCACCTGAATTCATCTTGGGGTTGTGGACTCGATGGATCGGAATATCGATCTCAAGGAGCTGCTTTTAAAGTGTGAAGCTTGTCAGAACTGTAGCTGGGCTTGTTCCACGGAGAAGCTCGATTGAGGAGGTCCTAGAACGCCGAAAAGGCAGTGCAAGACAGCCGCAGGAGAGCCTTTCCGAACATCAGACGCAAAAGGAGTCCAAGGAGATGTCCCGAGCGTGCTGTGCTAGCGAGTGTAACTCAAAAGAAATACGAGGGTACGGTAGCAATGCAGCGAATGGTGCTCTGATATTTGATACATTGGCGTTTCTGTCCATGTTCCCTTCTTCGATTTGTTCAGTTTTCGTAGGGTGTTGCATGACTTTTACGCGCACAGACCGGCCAAGGAGACGGGTTAGGATTTCCTGCACCCCGGATTGGTGTTGCGTTGGCTCCTTGGGAGATCTCTTGTTTTATCTGGGCGCCCCTACCGGTTTGCAAGATCTGCGTTCTGTGACGAGGGCCGCTTGGCGAGAGAAAGGGTGCATGCGGTACTGCCTTGTGTTGTCCTCTCGCCAGGTCTTGACTATGAGACGGCGCTCCCCCATTATGATCTGCGCACAGCAACCGTCTCACAATCTGTCCGGTGCGATGCTGCTGACACAGGTCCCGGTTTCTGGGTCGGACAGGGAGTGTTCGGCAGTTCTCGACGGCACGAACCGAGCAAGCCCGGTGTTTTTCTCCCTCTTATTGCTGCCGATTCCGACTCGACTCGGATCTATCAACCGGCCCGGTTCACTGTTCTCCACCCTCTCTTGATCAGCCCGTGTTAACACGAACATAGAGGCCCAGCCTTTTTCAAGGCGTTTCTCTCGCTTCTTACATTTGCCTCTGGCATCAAGCATCTCGGCATCGAGGACAACGATGGAGGGCGACCCCAATGGCGATTACGGGCCCCAGCTCAACGTCCTCATCTGGCTGCTCATCTCGGTCTCGGGGCTCTTTCTGTTCACGCGGCTCTACCTCAAGAACTGTCAAAACCGAGGCTTGTGGTGGGACGACTGGATCCTCCTCGCCTCTTGGGTCGCGCTGACAGCTGGAGGAGCGGTCATCGCCTATGTCATCAGCCTGGGATATGGCAAGCGCCGCATCCCTCTGTCCAATCTCCCGTTCTTTGGTCTACCTGTCAACATCCTCTCAACGCTGATGATCATCACCAACTTGTGGGGCAAGACGTCATTCGGGGTGACACTGCTGCGTATACCCGTCCGGTGGATGCGGGTTTGCGTGTGGTACATCTTGACGACCCTCACACTCACGCTTACGGCAAGCGTCCTGTTGGTATGGATCGAATGCGGCCCTTTCAAGCTGCCCGGCAGCCGATGCGTTGCGGTCGATGTATCGATAAGGTACAACGTGTTTTCCTGCGGTAAGGGGGTGTCGAGTGCAGACATTGCGCGAAGAAGGAAGCTGATATTTGAGGATCCTTGGCAGCATACTCGGCGGTGGTGGATGTTGCGCTCGCTCTTCTACCGTGGAAGTATCTGCTGGCGCAGCAGATGAGCAAGAAGGAGAAGATTGGGGCCATGGTCGCAATGAGCATGGGCTTGTTGTGAGTGGCATTGTGTTCTCCCCAGATGATCTGAGCTGACGACGGCGCAGTGCCGGAGGCACGGCTGCTGCAAAGGCGACCACTATTCCAAAGGTCATCGGCCCTGATGCCAGTAAGTCCAGGCCAGTTCTCAAAGCGAGAGCCTTGCTGACAACCAGAAAGGAGCAAGCATTCCTCTGCTGGCCCTGGGGACTGCAGAAGCGGCCGTGTGCATCATGGCAGCCTCGATACCCATTCTCCGGGCGCTCTCGAAGGGAGGTTTCCGTGGACCACTCCATCTGGGATACGAAACTGGATACCCGACAGCCATGACCGAAACCGGGCTGCACAGCAGCAGCAGAGGAGAGACTCGGACTGCTCCTATCTCTTTGCCAACTCAAGCCGTGCCGTCGGGGCAGCCCGGGGAGCGCAGAAGCATGCGCGACGGCGACAGCCTGGACGAAACTCTCACGGCAGGAAGCACCACACAAGCCAGGCCAAAATCCGACGACGACTCGAGCGACGAGGACAGCATCGAAATGACCAGTTACCGGAATCGGCCGCAGAGTCCTGTCGACTTCACACGCACGAACGCAGTTTGATCGACAGAGCGTGATGCTTGCAACATGTTCCGTGCTGGGCAACGAGACCAGGAGCGGAGAATTGGCGAGGTGGCAGTTTGGTCGCTCAATGAGCAAGTGGAAGCCGCTGCGGGGCTCCCCACCCCACCAAGCTCAGGTCCCCGCTTCCACGGCAGTTGTGCCTGCCAAGACGCCAGCTGAGGCACACTCCCAGCTACCACTGAACGCGACACGGCGCAGGTCCAGCAGCTCCACTTGCGACCAGTGACAGCAAGAAACAGACACTCCACCCACCATGCCAGTAACCCCCGTGCCTCGAGGAGAGCGGTGGTCGCCCGTCTCTGGGTCAGCCAACATTGACACGGCCTACCGACAGCTGCGGAACGACCCCGCCAGAGCGTACGCGTACATCTGCTGGTGCAAGCCTCCATTCCCCGAATCCGACGACGCAGAGGAGGAAGACGAGAACGAGAACAGCTGCGACGGCGGCAAGACGTGCCTGTGCGGCAAGAAGGCAGACGAGCACCCCGGCTACAAATGGATCACGACATACGCCTGCCGGCGCAAGTTCCTCGCCCAGGTCTCCATGGCGCACCTCCGCGACCCCGCCAACTTTGGCATGTACACGTACAAATACCACGAGGGATACGGCATGTTGGAGCTGGTTGAGAATCTGCTGCTGGATTTTGTCGAGGCCGACAGCAACTGGCGGGAGCAGTGGGTCGTGTGCGAGGCGCTGTCCCTGTTCCTGCAAACAGACCTGGCCGAAGCATTGCTGGGGTGCGTCCGACCTTGCTCTTCCTTCCCACCCTGTCCCTTTCCAAAACGCAAACTAACCCACTGTCCGCGGCAGAATCGACGACGCCCAAGCCCTCACCCAACTCGTCCGCCTCGCCAGCCGCACTTTCCTCGCCATGCTCGCCCGCCTCGAACGCGACCGCCGCCTCGGCCCGCACTCCGAAGTCAAGAGCCTCGCCCTCATCATGTCCCTGTACATCAAGATCGCCCGCAGCCTGCAAGACGACGACCTGCTCGAGGAAGGCAAGGAGGAAACAGTAGAACTGAAAGCCGCCGACGGGTCCACGACGACATACACCTTCAACCTCGCCTTCTTCGACGAGTACATCCTCGGATACGCCAAGCGGCACGGCATCACCCTGCTCGACGTTGTCGTCGACATCAACGACCTCAAAGATCTGCCCATCCAGACGGCCGAGGACCCCTGGGATACCGCGGCGGCGTTTCGCCGTTATGAGAAGGAGTACGGGAAGCTGAGGGGGACGACGGCGGCCATGGGCGGGGACCGGTTCGATGTCACGTCGTGGGCAAGTGGCCAGCGCGCGGCGGCGAGCCTGAATAAGCGGGATCCGTTTGGCAAGAAGGAGATCGAGGCGTTGAAGATGGGGCTCCTGCTGGACTTTGAGTAGGCGTCCCGCGTGGGTGTTTTTGTTGGGGCGGGGTGTTTGGTGGTTTGGATATTCCCTGTGTTGGGTGTAATGAGTGGTGTTTGAGCTCGCAATACCCATCTGTATTTCCCGGTCTAATCGTCAAAATGAGTCTGCACGTGGTGCATCAGGGCCGCGGCATCGCCTCTGAAGTCGCCGCAGACGGGGCATGACTGCTCGGGTTCGGCAGATGCCTGGTCAGCACCATCGCTCATCGCCGTCCCAGCTGTGGCGTTCCCTGCACTCTTCCCTTTGCCGCGCTTCTTGGCTGGCTTGATGTAGGCATCGAGGCCAATGGTCTGTGTGGAGGTAGGTTGTTCTTGGTCCGTCCGCGCATCCCGATACTGTCTCCGTCCGCCATACACGACATCTGGAGGACGCGCATCGGCCGCAATCTCCCTGTAACTATCCGCCCCAGCCTGTGCCTCGGACCCAGTCGGCGCGGGACCTCCCGCCATGCTCTGCACCCTCCCGACTCGACCGTCAGTCAGGCGCACCTTGATACCCCGCGGGTGGTTGCCCCTCGTCAGCAACTGTGCCACGGCACCCTGGACTGTGCGGCCCGTCGGCTGGTCGGCCTTGAGCACAATGTTGACAAATGCGCCGGGCAAGACCTCGGTTGTTGTTGGGACCCTGGGCATCTTGGCGCTTTTCGTGAATGATGGTTGTTGAGTGATGGGTAGTTTGTGGATGATGAGTTCTGGGAATGGAAGGCAAGAGTTCGATGCCAAGGGGCCCACCAACCAGCAGCTTTGCGGAACAGCCAACGGAGTGGGAGGTGGGGCCGGTTGGTCTGGGCTTCTGATACAATAAATTGGCACCCCCTTTCAGTGTCAACAACACCTCCTTGCCTGCCATCTTGGCATACACAAAGCACCTAGAGACAGCGTCCCAAACATGAAGCCATCCACACCCGACCCAGCCCGACCCGGACAAGACGGACAGATCAGAGACTCAGAGAGTCTTACGGCTCCTTGAGCCGCACATCTCGGGTCATTTTCAGATGCCATTGGGAAGGCGGGTAGCAGTTCGTTTTGGCAATCGTTTGTGTCAAGGTGGATTTGAAGATCAAGGGTACGGGCTGAGTTTTGTTCAAACGAGCTTAGGGACAGGGGCGTAATAAGGTGCAGAATAAATTTGTTCTCATGCCATGTTACTTCCGGTATTATCACGAACCTAAAGTACCTGTACCTGTACTGCGATTAAACTGGGGCTCAACAAGAAAATCATTCACCAAACTCGCGTCTGAGCTCCGAGGTCTGACCTACATGCATCCCCTTTTAGGTAGTTGGAAAGTATTGGCGCCTCCAACTTCGGATAACGCAACGGTCAGAGGATATGAGTATTTGTCTCTCATAAAAATTTGAATTGCAAGGTCCTCGGGGGGAAAAGGGCAGTGGCTCGCTGGTTGGATGGAGTGCCCATGCACTCCGCACATTGCTCTCGCTCCCCCGCCAATAAGGCGAGACAGGTAAGCTCAGGGGTAAGCACTCACGGCATTTGTAACCAACGTGTCGCTTTGAATCAGCCATGACAGAGCTTCGAAGAAGCACAGAAGAGCCCCGAAGAACTGCCATAGAGCTTCAGAGAACCATGACACATCTTTCAAGACCCAGGACCGAGCGTTCAAGAGCGATAATGATGCAGCTTTGAGAAACTGAGGGGGTATTTGAGCGAGGTGACCTCGCTCGCCAAGCCGCATGCATTCTAGCTCTGGCCCGTGGTACATTATTACCACGCTGTGTGCCAGGCCGGGGGCGGGTAAGAAACGCCACTGAAGTGCCCACCAATACCATTCCTCCCGGGTACGAGAGGGCTGAAGGACGCACGCCGTCGTGAGTAAGCACCTGTACATCATACCTGGAGCCTAGAGACGATGCAACCATGATGTATGGTTGGGCAACAACTATGGCGGCCGGTCAACGCATACTGAGACGAAGGTCTGAGGAATTATGCCGTCGTGAGTGGTAAGCAACATGATCCGACGCAATGCCGGGGCCTAGACGGAATGCAGCACGGCTGCCTCCCCAGCGAGCCAGGAGTGCGACATGCATTGCCAGGTAGTATATATTGATCACCAGTTCACGACCTGTCCAAGCCAAGAGAACAGCAGCATAGCCATTGCACCCTCTTACCAGACTTCATCCGCAACATCGCAAACACCTAAGCTCAACATGCTCGGCCTCACGCTCCTTGCTGGTGCCGCCGCTTTCCTCGCCCAGGGCGTCGTCGGTGAAGGAGTGCACTTTTTCAACTGCTACTCCATGGCAGGAGCCGCCTGGCCCCATACTGCCATCTCCCTGGTTGCGGTACGTGAATGGCGATTTCCGAGGCCCTTGTCCTTGAGAATTGAGGTACGGATGTTTGTTCCGGGACTAATCAGGGATTTGTCGGTTCTGAGTAGTACTGCGCCAACGACGCGGATTGCAGCAGCACATCATACTTCCTTCCCTCCAGCGATGTCTGCATCGTGTCGAACTCGACCGACCTCAGCGCCACCCACCAGTGGGCGTCGGGCACTGCCCAAAGCTGCACCTTTCCCAGCTCGGGCGTGACCTTCAGCTGGAACATTCCGACCAGTATTGGCAATGACCCGGTCTACTCCTATGCCGGGTGAGTGCAGTGTCATCTCCATGTCGGCTAAGGCGCCTCTGTTCGTTTGAGCTGACTGTGCATTGCGCAACTCGCAACAGAGCCGGTTCCAACGGCTACAAGACGTTTGCTGGGTTCAAGGATGATGGCACAAATGGAGCCGTGTTCGACTTCCACAGCTGCTCCAAGAGATATTACTACGTCTAAGGAGCCTCGCCTTATTTCACTGCGCCGGACTCGACCAAGCTGGCAATGACGGGGAGACAGTTGAGCTTTCGAAGCCAGCTGTGGGAGTTCTTGACAAACCGGAGATGGTGTTGCTCGCCAGAAGCTGAAAAAAAAAAAAAAAAAACAGTGGCACCGTCGCCGCCATAGATGCATGTATCTGACCTACAATAAAATGGATCCAAGCGACAACACCGAGAGTTTGCGTCTTGAAGTTGTGAATTTTTTCCCAGCCTGGGCAAGCGGCTCACCCACATGCAAGCGGCTCATCGACATGCAACATGGATACTGATTTTGGCATTGCAGTTATTAGAGTTATAATGTTCATTCTCTGACAAATTGCAAAATTGACGACTGCAGTCCTCCGCTGTGAATAGACTTCAGGCAGTATCTTTCTTTCCCCTCTGCTTTTTAACAAATTCCGACCACGTCTTCCTGAATTGTGGCGGAGGCAGGAACCTCTTTTCAATTTTGTTTCCCCGAAGTTGGCGGTAGTTTGCCACCTGTCTCCCAGGTGCCATTCACCCTATTGTCCACCGCTGGTTCTTATTCGAGTATTTGTCACCTGTCTTCCCAACCAAGTTCATTCTCACGACGCGTAGCAAGTAAGGTACCTGCTCTTTCCTTCCGGGTCCCTCCAAACTTCACCTGTCACTCTTCCGTTCTTCTTCCATTACACTTCTGTCCCTCCCGTCTTTTCCACCTGTTATCTCCTCTTCTGACACCATCAACAGCGACCCCGCCGTCCAATAATTTACCTTGAAGTGAATGAAGCCCTGGGATGGTTTGAGGCCGTTCAACTGGCAGCTTGAACGACCAGAGAATTTCGCTGTTCAGTTTTTTCTTTCCCACGCGGAATTTTGCGAAAATCACAGTGGTCAGTTTTTTTCTCCCTTGTGGAATATTGCTCTTTTTCCTTTTCAAGTCTTGCGGTCTGATCTTCTGGTCGCTTGAAATTTTTTTCGCAAACCCCAAACTCCTGCTGCCTCTGACCAGTCTCCTTCCCACCACCCCAGGCCGGCCAAACATCCTTCGTCCAGCCAGCTCTTCTCAGCCTCCCGTCTTCTCTCCTCTGCTCCTCCGGGCCCACGCCATCCCACATCTATCGTTGGGAGCTTTGGTACCTTAGATTGACGCTTCAAACAAATCTGTCAATCACTGTTTTTTGCCTCCTTCCCTCTACGCATCTTCTCCCGCTCATTTCCTGTTTCTCATTCTGTCGCTGCCCCGGTCACCCACGGCGCGTGACAGGCCTTTCGCGTCTCTCATTTTTTTTCTCTTCCCTCAAACTTCAATTGACTGGCAACCACACCGCAGATTTCGACCGACCTCGCCATTCTCCTCCGCCCATCTCGCGATTCCCATTGTCGCCGCCAGCCGCGCGTGCTCACAACCCGTCGCCCACTCCACGCCACTCACTTCCTTCCCTTTTTTCTTTTTTTTCTTTTTTTTTTCGGAAAAATCATCGCGATGCTGCACTTAGACGAGTGCAGTTATGCGCGCTGCGGCCTTTTTGTAGGCCAATGTACGAGCATGTCCCCAGGTATGTCACTCGTTCCCATCCGCAATTTTAGTGCTGGTTGCATGTGCTGATGCTTTCCCAAAGACCCTTTGGACCAAGCCGGACAGAAGACCGGCCACCAAACCCATCCCGTAAGTCCTTCCACCCATCAAGTTGTTGTGATCGGCCCCATGCTCTGCTCCCATTGCGTCTAGAGCGTTGCTTGGCCAGGCAACGCTCGCCTGGGTGGTGTATTGAGAGCATTGTAGCTGCACCACTCACATGCGAAGAAGTGCGGCCCTCGAGTTGAGACCTCCTCTTCTCTCGGCAATCGCAGGAGCGAGTGCAAACAGGTCAAAGCGCACGGCAGGAACCCTCACACAGTCTTGATCCGCTTCGGCGGCAGGCCGCGAACCGGATTGCGAGCTTGGCCCTTCAACAGCTTGCATGCAGGGAGAAATCTAGACAAGGCTACCTAGGGTGGACTAGCGGTGTCGAAAGACAACTGAGGTGCACACCGCATCGCCTACCTGGAGATCGATGGGTCTTCCGGGGATGACGGCAGTGGGAGCGCCGCACATGCCCGAGCCGACTCAGCGAGGCTTCAACACCTCGCTGGGGATGATGGCATACGGGGTAGTGGAGACTGTGTGGGGCGGGTATTCATGACAACGGACTTCTCAGCGTACGACATATTCCAGGTCGTTTGCTGATGGGTGGAAAACTCTTATTAGGATGACACACGGGGGAACGACATGATCTCCCTCGGCGGCCACAGCGCTCTCACGGATCACACTGCCCAACGCGCTCACGACTCCGACGCCAGCATTACCCACAAGAACCAGAGTAGCAACGTCGGCACGCTCTTTAGAGAACTCAAGGACGAGTTAGAACTCCTCAAGACCAAGACCGAGAGGCAAATATCAGAGGAGGCGTGCCGTGAGCTGGTCAAATCACAAATCCGCTGCGAGAGGGGACTGGTCAATTCTGCAGTTTGCGAGCGTGTCAAGATCGAAATGAAGGCGAGGGACAGGGCTTACCAATCGGATCTCAAGAAGATGGTGTCCCGGGTGGATAGCTTGGCCATCTCAATCGACGAGTGCCTAGACAAGATGAAAAAGCAGGCCGGTGGAGAAGCGAAGCCAAACCAGAAAAACCAGTGGGGACAGGGTCGGCAGACTCATCTGCCTTCATTTGCGGCTTCCCCGCGTTCGGGCACTTCCAACAATGAGCGTCTCAAGGTGCTTGAGAATGATGTTCCCGAGTTGCACACAGTGCTGAAGAAGGAGGTACGTGATTCTTGGCCGCGAGTCCTTCCATCTGCCATGACACCGGCGATTTACTTCCTTGCGACGACTCTCCTTGTTTGGCACAGGCATGCTGACATCGTCAAACTCGACAGCTGCAGCAAGTCAACGGCAACCTCGCCAAGGTCTTGGAGGACAACAAGAAGCTCGCAGCAGACAACCAGAGGCTCGCAGCAGACTCCCAAGCCATTCTTCAGGTCTTGAAGGGCTTGGATCACACGGCCATTGCGCAAGTCAATACTTCCATGTCAATCACCGCCGACAACACAACCACCCATGTTCCTCGTTCTTTGCAAGGGTAAGTGTCAGCTCCCGAGTTTTGTTGCTCGGTCTTTTTCTCCTTGTTGTCACAAAAGACTTTGTCATGAGTTTGTGTTCTTTCTGTTGGAGTACATAATGGGGCTGGTGTTTTCGTTGAGTTTGGTGTCGGGATTTTGGGTTGGGTGGTCTCGCTGCAGGATGTTGTTTTGGGGGTGCATTGAAGGTGCATCGGGGTTGCATTGGAGGTGCGTTTGATGGCATCTGCTTGGCGTTTGGGGAGGGTTGGGGTTGGAACATCGGTGTTTCCAGATCTGATTGGCGCAAACGAGCCAGCCGAGAATCCGAAGAGGAGCTCATGAATGTTTATTTCGACCTCGAGCTCATTTGCAACCGTGCCCCGCATCGGCGGACTCAATCCCGAAGCAACCGAGCCGACCATCAATTTTTTGCCAACGCAAAGTGAATGGCGACCGACGAAACATCACCTCTCCTTCCCGCCGCCGAACAGGACACCACAGATCTCAACGAGGACACGATGAGCACCCTACTCTGGAAGACGGGCGCCGTGTTTGGCGCCACCGCTGTCGGCCTCGGGGCCTTTGGCGCCCACGGCCTCAAGAAACACATCTCCGACCCGCAGAAGCTCACCAACTGGTCCACAGCCGCACAGTATCAGGTACGTACCTCATCCAGCTCGCATTGTTCGCGTCATTTCTGTGATGCCCGACGCAGCTGACCCCGCCCCACAGCTCGTCCACTCTGTTGCCCTCCTCGTCGCCAGCAACAACCCCATCGCGGGCGCCTTCTTCACCGCCGGCATGACCATGTTTAGCGGCAGCTTGTATGCCCTGACCCTGGACACGGAGCGGTTCCGCTTTATGGGACCCATCACTCCGCTTGGGGGTCTGTGTCTGATTGCCGGTTGGCTGGCTCTGGCGTTCGGCAAGCGCGGAGCGGCGGTGCGGTGGCCGCGGTTTTAGGTCTCGGGGGTTTGAGCATTGTTTTGTCAAGGGCCGCCTCGGTGTAAGATTAGTAAGGGTTTTCTCTCAGCTCTCAATTGTGTACATTGCATCAGCAAGTGGCCGATGTGCTTATTGCGTTCGGCATTGACCACCTCAGTCTTCGCCTCCTCAGAGCTGCCACGGGACTCGGATGTTGTGGTGTCTGTGACAATGGACCAAAGCCCACTGCCGCCGCTTTACCGATGTGGCATCTCTTTCTCAAGAGCTTTGGCTCCCCGAACCATGGTCCTGAATTGGTCAGGCGCTACACGATTATCACTGCTCAAGTCCGAGGTTGCATCAAGGTCCGAACTTGCTCAACTACAGAAATCTGGTAAGTTCCGAGGCTGCTCGGAGGATATCCGCAACGCACCAGATCAACACGTCCAAATCTCAGGACGAGAACGCTCGGTGTGAGAGAGAATGCAGCAAAACCTGCTCAAACTCCCTGCAAGCCGCTGTCTAAGGACCGACAAGTCCCGGGACAAACTCGGACGACATGCGGCGTGAGTGAACGGCTGATGGAGATGTTAGCGGCTGCAATTCCATTACTTATATCATGATCACTGCTGCTCCTCCTCCTAACTCCGAACATCTCAAGCCTCCTTTAACGACACTTCCAACCATTCATCCTCGCCATGGTCAACATCAAAGTGGTCCTCTGCGCCCTTGTGGCATCACTGCTTCCGCTCCTCACCCAAGCCAGCCCTTTCCCGGGCCTTGGCGGCCCCGGCCGCTACCCGAGAAGAACCATCGCCGGCGTTTCTGTGGTTGACACACCCCTCGTCCGCGCCTCAATTCAGTATGCGCGGGAGAATGGCGACGACAATGTGTACCGCCACGTCATGCGCTGCTGGCTTTTTGGGACCCTGATCCTGCAGCACAACAACACCTTGCAGGTCACCGTGGACGCCGAAGTCCACGCGGTGGCCCTGATCCTGCATGACCTGGGCTTCGACCAGTCACCCAACTCAACCATCGTCACGCCCGACCACCGCTTTGAGGTTGATGGTGCCATCGCCGCCCGCAAGTTCATCCGCGCCCATCCCCATGGTCGGCATTGGGAGGAGCGCCGTGTGCAGCTCGTATGGGACGCTATTGCTCTTCACACAGAACCCAAATTTGCCTTCTTTAAAGAGTCGGAAGTTGAAGTCGTGAGCAAATCCGTAAACTTGGATTTCTCGGGACCGGCGCTTGGCGTTTCCGAGGACGAGTACGCGGCTGTGCTGGAGGAGTTTCCACGGCAAAAAGACTTCAAAGAGACCGTTATCCGGACCGTCAGTTGGCTATGTCGGACAAAGCCCGAGACCACATACGGTAAGTTAGCAGTGACTCCGATGGATTATAACCCGCTAACTGCGTCAGACACTTTTATGCAAGCGTATGGAGAGAAGTTCGTGCCCGGGTACTCGGCTGTGGGTCATCGAGCTATCGATGCAGTTCTCGGATTGCCCTAATGAATCCTGGCTGCGCGAAGGTGCGGTCAGGCTGTATTGTCGGCCAGTATGGAGACGGAATGATCTCGCTTGCGCGCCTCTGGGCTAAATGGGAGAGGTGAAACTGGTCCATGACTCCATTACATCTTCACATTCACCTTATTTTCGGGCTTTTTGAATTGACTCAGTACCTCCGTACTCTTCCTCTTCTTATTTCTCGCCCTTTCTTTCTTTCTTCCTTTTTTTGGACAAGATCTGATTGCCAAAGAGGGAAGTGAGTCGCCCCAAACCCGGGTCCTGGTGTATAGGGACAGACTACCCGTCGTTGGTCAGAGGGAGACTGGCCAACCACCTTCTGAGAACCAATCATCTGATTGGTTGAGCCTTGACAACCGAGCCACACCAGCGCTTGGGGAGCCTGGGACCACAGAAGCGGGGGAAGACGGGCCAGGCAGGCTTCCATCAGGGTGTTCTCAGGCTGTCAAACCTCAATGCTAGTGGCTCAACAGGGCTTTCTCTGAGGAACGAGTTGAATTTCTACGACACAACTTGCTTCAAATCATTTCCGAGATTGACACAGAACGTCCGCAATGGCGCCGCAGATCACCCGTTTCAGTGACCTCACCCACGTCGCAGAGGTCTTTGGCGACAACGAGGAGTTCCTCTACACCGAATTCCACCTCGTCACCGAGGACGACGTCGTTTATTATGGCAAGCTGGAAATAGACAAACTCAAAATCAGCCTCGAGCAGTTTACCGCTGCTCTCCAGCGCGTCCCTGACGAGGAGCTGTTCCCAGAGCTGCCGTCTGATGTGATGTTCACCCTCGCCCCGGAGGATCTGAGTAGTGACAGTCTTTACCTCAAGCGATCGCGCTTAAAGGACTACAACGACTACAAAGAGCAAGATGCAGTGGACCTTCTATCGCTCATGCTGCTTGATGAAGCTCGCGCACTGGAGCTGGTCTCGAAGCACCCTCATCCGGGCATCATCAAATACCACGGCTGTCGAGTGCGGCGAGGACACATCACCGGCCTCCTTCTTGACAAATATCCCTACGATTTGGGGCAATATCTCAAGGACTCTATGGGCAAAATCGATAAGGAAGCCTTTGTGGCCGCACTCGACTCGGCTGTCCAACACCTGCATTCGTTGGGGCTGGCTCACAACGACATCAACCCGGGCAACATCCTCATCAATGCGGAGCGCATGCCTGTTCTGGTTGACTTTGGCTCCTGCTGCGAGATTGGCCAAAAGCTGGGAGCGTCTCGAGGAACAGCTGGCTGGATGGAAGGAGACATGGATGACTACACCACCTCCGAGACGCGACATGACACTTTTGCCGTCGAAAGGATCCGGGCTTGGTTGGACACCTCGACATGAGGAGTTAAATTTCAGGGTATGTTGGGATTCCTATTTGCCATAACCCACATCGCACGACAAATGGGACAAGTGGTTCCTTTGGGTGAAGTGCATGGGCAAGATGATGTCGCCGACCACATCATGGACACAAGCGCAGGCAGGAAGTTGTGTCATTGCAGGAAAACACGTCCTGGCGATATCTTCTCTTGTATCAAACGCATCGCAATGTATTGTTATCCAAATCTCAAGCTCTGCTTGAAATCCCTCCGTGTGTTCTCTGCATACCCCGCCCGTTCCAAGACAAAATCAGCGCCCACAGTCCACGGTGTTTCCCCCTAGACAAACCTCAACGGACAACACCAAGTCCTCACGAATGGTAGCTGTAATGATAAATACCCCACTCAATCTCCAGTCCTTCAGGTTCGCATCGCATAAATCCCCTGGTCCCAACCTTTTCGACCCCGTTGTCATTCCAATAGAAGTTTGCAATAGAATCGGATATCCGCGCTCCCAACCTTGAAAGTTGGCTGTCTGCCGTCCTGGCGGCCGTTCTTTTCAACGCCAAAAGCACAGGTGCCCTCCTGAGTAAGCTTGTGTTGCCCCCCGAGAATGCTAACGGTCCTTGGGTGAAACTCGTGTTAGTAAGAAGATACAGGTCGCCTGTTTGGGGCAAATGGTGATGTCGAGGAGTGACTCACCAGATCCCTCCGACACTGGAGACTTTGTCACGGAGCTTTTTGCAGTCGCTGACGAGCGGTGAGGCTGCGCTGGCTCGGTTCTCAAAAGTAGAGAGACCGCAGCAGTTGATATTCAGGGGTTGGTTTGACGCTCTAGCCGTGGCTAGATAGGTGTTGTTCCAGTCAACGCCTGTGGTGTTGCTATACCAGACACCCTCGGCAATTTGGATACTTCCGGAGGGAAGGTTGAGGTTGGCTGGCAAATGGTTGTTCCCGACATTGTGTGGTTCCGCTGGCGCGCAGTTGACGGTGCCGACGACCGTGACGGCCGCCAAGATAAAGGTAGGGAAGTGCATGGTGTTGATGACGGTGAGTAAAAAGGTCTGCAACGTCTGGTCGGTTTCTCATGAGAAGGCTGGTGAAATGTTTCGGGTGTCGAGAAAAAGGATTGGGGAGCTTTTATACCCATCGCGGAGAGCTTTTTTTGGGGTCTAGTTGCGGTGGCCAGCGTGTCACTCGTTGTTTCTACTGCACAGTCTTTGTTGAGCTGCCAGGTGATGGCTCAACTCTTGCTGTGGTCTTTGAAGTGAAGTTACCAGATACGCAGAGATCAAGGCACGTAGTTCCAGCCAGCCTACTCCTGCCCAAACACGCCAGTCGCCCACCTGAGTTTGTGCAGAGGTACATGGATCGGTGATCCTCGAGGGTGAACAACACATGCTATGACTCTTCATACAGCCCGACACTTAAGGGATATTTTCCTTATTCGTGCCACTACGCTTTTCGAAATGACTTCATAGCTGGCGTTCCAAAGCCTGCAGTTCTGCCAACAAAGTGCACCAATCTGAGTTCATACACGTCACCCGCCATGTGGATCGCTCGACTCCCGTTTCAAAGGCCCAAAGTCCGACTTCGCCTTTCCCGGCACCTTTGCTCTCGTTTGGGAACCTAGCGGCCAAAGCTTTTCCACGGAGCTTACTGCCGGCAAGGACACGCCGGTCTCTGCGGCTTGCATGGGCATGAGTGGGTCCGTCACCCGGATCCCCCCGGAGTTCGGCTCGCGAGCTTGGGCGGTGGACATGATTCAAGGCTGACGTAGATGTTGGAGCCCGTTGTTGACTCGTGTAGGCAGTACAGGTCGTCCATTCCGGAATGACACGCCGGAGTGCGTCGTGTGTTCGCGTCGCGAAGACCCTCCTACGTACGGCCACTATTGAAGATGCACCAGTTCGACAGTACGCTGACCAACGCTTACTACGACCTTCTTGAAGACAAAACATAAAATCGAGCGGTTTCTTAGAGACACATCCTGCCTTGATCAGCTCTTTTCTCCTTAATGAGCATTTCCAGACCTACCAGCCCTGATATTGGAAGGGACATCATGGCCTCTTCTTCCGCAACAGGCACCACGCCCCAGTACGGCAAACGGCTGATTGTCAACATCGTCGATGAGCGCGCCCAAAACGAGCCTGACCGGGAATGGGCGTCGGTCCCCAACTCATCCAATCCCAAGGATGGCTGGAAGAAGATCACCTACAAGCAGACCGCCAACGCCGTCAACCGCGTTGCCCACAAGTTAGTGGAGTCGACCGGGCTCCCAGAGAAGGGCGAGTTTCCCACCGTCGCCTACATCGGCCCCAACGACGTCCGGTACCTCGTCTTCACGCTCGGTGCTGTCAAGGCAGGCTACCAGGCCCTCTTCATTTCGCCGCGCAACTCTCACGAGGGCCAGCTCAACCTGTTTGAGCTCACCAACTGCCACGCCATATGGTTCGATGCGGCATACAAGGACATGGTCCAGTCGTGGATGCAAGAGCGGGATATGCACGCCCGCATGACGTTCCCGATTGCCGCGTGGTTCGCCGAGGAGCCTGTCGAGCCGTATCCGTACCACAAGACGTTTGAGGAGGCCGAGTGGGATCCGTTGCTTGTGTTGCATACCAGCGGCAGCACAGGTTTTCCGAAGCCGATCGTGGCAAGGCAGGGCATGTTGGCAATCGGGGATACGTTCCATACTCTGGGCGAGTGGAAGGGCAGGACGTTGTGGCTGAATGAGATGGCGCGGCGGTCGCGGAGGATCATGCATCCGAGTAAGTGGCCCAAGGCCCAAGGTCCTGACTGACACGCTTTGATTAACAAATATCTGTCTACAGTGCCTCTCTACCATGCCGCAGCTTTGTACCTCTCGTTGCTGATGATACATTACTGGGATGTCCCAGGCGCTTTTGGCATCGGAGATCGGCCTCTCTCGACGGACATGGTCGAAGCGTGTCTGAATCATGCAGACGTCGACGCAATCATTTTGCCGCCAGCCCTCCTGGAGGACTTGAGTCAGTCACAAGACTCCATGAACTTTCTGAATAAACTGGCCTATGTGGGCTTTGGGGGTGGTAAGCATCCACAGCTTGATTGCACATGCAGAACCGCCTCCAAGAAGAGTGAGGCTGACGTGTTTCTTCGCAGGCAACCTTTCCCCTGAAGCAGGAGATAGACTTGTCAAGAATGGTGTGACGCTGTTGAATGTCATCTCGGCAACAGAGTAGGCTTCTACCAAACCCAAAGGGGAGAAAGCTTGACTGACCGGACTAGGTTCACACCGTTTCCGATCTACTGGCAGCCAAAACCAGAGCTCTGGCGGTACTTCATTTACAATTCAGAGCTCTTTGGTTGCGAGTGGAGAGAGCCAGCAGAGGAACATGCATATGAGCAAGTCATTGTGCGCAAGGCGAAAGAGCCTGGTTGTCAAGGCTTCTTCTACACATTTCCCGATGCGAAGGAGTACCGGACAAAAGACCTGTACAAACCCCACCCATCACTCCCCGACCACTGGATCTACCATGGCCGAGCCGACAACATCATTGTCTTCTCGAACGGCGAAAAGCTCAACCCGGCGTCCATCGAGAACATCATGATGGAGCATCCCGGAATTAAGGGAGCGATTGTGGTCGGCAGCAATCGGTTTCAGCCCGCACTCATCCTCGAGCCAATGGACTACCCCAAGAACGAAGAAGAGGTCAAGAAGTTCATTGACGACGTCTGGCCGGTGGCGGTGAAAGCGAACAAGGAGACAGTCGCCCACGGACAGATTGGGCGGCAATTCATTGCGCTCTCGAACCCGGACAAACCATTCCTTCGAGCGGGCAAGGGCACCGTGCAGCGTGCTGGCACCATTCGCATGTACAAGGAAGAGATCGACAAGATCTACGAGCACGTAAGCGAAGTCGCGCCATCTGAGGCCTTGAAGCTAGACCTCAGCTCGTCCGAGGCTTTGACCCAATCGATCGAGACGCTCTTCGAAAAGTTCCTGCAGGCGCCCAAGCTCGAGCCGGACACGGACTTCTTCAGGGTGGGGATTGACTCGATGCAGGTTATCAACGCGTCTCGACTGCTCCGAGGGGTTCTGGAAGCAGCCGGAGTCACGGTGGACGCCTCTGCCCTGGCCACGCGGGTGATCTACGGCCACCCCACCTCGAGGCGACTCGCCGAGTATCTGTTCTCTGTTGTGAACAAGGACAGCCAAGATGCTACGACTGGCGAGGCAGAGGATGAAGACAACGCCATGGAAGCGATCCTGCAAAAGTACAGCAGAGACATGCCCGAGGCTCGGGCCAACAAACCCCCGCCGGCCGACGAAGACCAGGTGATTGTAATCACAGGTACCACGGGCGCCCTTGGGTCCTACATGCTCGACCTTGCGTCAGCCTCCCCGCGGGTCAAGAAGATTATCTGTCTCAACCGCTCCGATGACGCCGGGGAACGGCAGAAGAAGGCCAACGCAGACCGCGGGCTGAACATCAACTTTTCCAAAGCCGAGTTTCTGCGTGCCGATCTCTCGCGTTTTGATCTCGGGCTTGACAAGCAGACGTACGAGAGAATGCTCCGAGAGGTCGACCGCGTAATCCACAACCAGTGGCCCGTCAACTTCAACATGCCGGTTGAGTCCTTTGAGCCACACATCCGCGGGGTACGCAACTTGGCCGATTTTAGCTGGAGGGCGTCGAAGCGCGTTCCCATCGTCTTCATCTCGTCCATTGCTACAGTTGACGCATGGAAGAAGCCAGAGCCGGTGCCAGAACGGTCCCTCCACGATCTGGATATCAGCACCGGCGGTTACGGCCGGTCCAAGCTTGTGAGCAGCCTGATCTTGGAAAAGGCCAGCGAGGTTTCTGGCGTTCCAACCGAGATTATCCGTGTCGGTCAAATCGGCGGACCGAGCAGCGAAAAGGGCTTCTGGAACCGGCAGGAGTGGCTCCCCAGCATCGTCGCAAGTTCGGTGTATCTCGGTATGCTCCCAGACAGTCTTGGACAGATGACGACGGTCGACTGGACACCGATCGAGGGGATTGCCAAGCTTGTGCTTGAGGTGTCAGGAGTGACGTGCAAGGTCGCTGTAGAAGACATCAACGGGTACTTCCACGGCATCAACCCACGGACGACGCAGTGGGGTACCCTCGCAAAAGCTGTCAAGGAGTTTTACGGTGACCGCATCAAGAAGCTGGTCAGCCTGGACGAGTGGGTCGCCGCGCTGGAGAAGAGCCAGGCCAACGCTGAGGACATCAGCAAGAACCCTGGGGTGAGGCTCCTGGATACATACAAGACCTGGGCCAGAGCGGCAAAGGAAGGGCAGCATTACGTCGCCATGGACACGCACCGCACCACGAGCCGCAGCAAGACGATGCGTGAGATGGAGGCAATCACGCCCGACCTGATGAAGAACTGGTGCAGGCAGTGGGGGTTCTAGGGAGAAGCAAACTGGGGGATTCAAGGTATGATTCGGAAGGCAAAATAGAATGTCAGATTTGGGCGAGATTGACCGCAGTAGACCCTGGATCTCATCATCGTGGATTTGCCCCTTTCCCCACCTTGCATCGTGGCATCCCCAACCCGCCGTGTACAGTACTATGCATGCTGCCCAATTCCCTTTCCTTCAGCGATGCAGAGTACCCTCCTAAACCATAATCATGGAATGACTTCACTCCTTGCGCACGGTCTCAACAAGTTCAACCGCCTCCTTCGAATCCGACATGACCACATCCCTGTTCTTCACCTCCTTCAGCGCCTCGTCCATGATGTGCGTCTTGGTCGTCTTAAACTTCCACGCCGAAATTCTTCTCTCGAAAAGCTCATCGATCTCCTCCAGTGTGCGCCCCTTGAGTTCGGGTAGGCAGAGGAAGAAGAAGATGCCGCAGGCGAAGTTCGACCCAGCCCAGATGTACCCATACTTCGCTCCCTACGCGCAGAGTCAATGCCACTGCTCTCTCGCCACAGCTGGAAAAGGAACCCATAAGAAATCAACTTACCCAGTTCATGTTCTCGGGGTTGATGAAGTACGGCGAGCAAAACCCGGTCAGCCACGCTAGGAAGTAGCCCAAGCTGATAGCGGACCCGACTGTCCAGGACCTGAGCCTCGTGCTCACCAACTCTGTAGCCACGGGGTAACTCGCCGCTCCGACAAAGGCGTTGTACGCAAACATGTAGAGTGACGTAAAGGCAATCAGACAGTTCCTTGCAGTAAGGGTGCCGGCCGATGTGGTTGCGGTGATGGCGACAATCAACATACACAGCCCCTGTGTGGCGGACCCGATCATCATGATGCTGCGCCGTCCGACGACGTGACGCATCAAATAAATACCGAGGTTCACGCCGACGAAGCCGAGGCAAGACTTCATGACGGAGTACTTGAAGGCTTCGTCGACAGAGAGGCCGGAGACGACCATGAAGTAAGTCGTGTAGCTGATGAGGAACCAAGAACCACTGACTGCAGGTTAGACGCCGTAAATTTGACAGTTGAACATTGAAAAACACACCTTCCAGTTTGAGCTGTTGATAGTCAGCAACAAGAAGACCTTGCTGGAGAGTTGGTTGGGAAGACTTACTGGCAATAACTCCGAAACACAGGAGCGTACGGCGCAAGTTGCTCCCTGTTACCGGGCATCAGCCATCAACCATCCAGCCATATGACCCGCACAGCACCTACCCCTGAACATATCCAGCGGCCCCACCGAGCTGGCGGACTTCTTCTCTTCCTCAATACCCTTGACCATCTCCACCCACTCCAACTCAAACTGCTCTTCACTGAGCGAGTCACTCCTCAACACCTCGAGCGCCTTCCTCCCCTCCTCGAGCTTGCCCTTGTTCACCAAATATCTCGGCGACTCGGGAACAAAGAACAGACCCACCGCCAGCAGTGCCGGCACGATAAATTGAATGCCCAGCGGGATCTGGTACGACCCCTTGCTCAGCATCTTGGACGTGACATTGGTCACGGCCGCGCCCACGATGCTGCCGATCGTGACCCACTCGGAGAACAGCGCGACCAGCACGGCACGCAAGTGGGCAGGCGCCGCCTCAGCGCAGTAGATGTTGGAGAAGGTGACCAGGAAGCCATTGCCGATGCCCAGGACCAGACGGCCGAGATACACGACACCCCAGTTGGTGGTGCCGATCTGGATGGCGGCGCCAGCGGCGGTGAGCAGGCACGCGAGCCACAGGGCGGGTTTGCGGCCGAAGAAATGGGCGAATGCGCCGGCGGTGATGGAGGAGAGGAAGGCTCCGAGGGTCAGCAGGGAGCCGATGAGTTGCTGGAACGTCCTCTGTTGTGCTGCTGTTAGAGAAATGCTGGCGGAGAGCAAAGAAGTGTGTGGCGGCTTACATCGATTCCGTAGCCACCCCTCAGCTTCGGATCCGGGTACCCAAACACCTGGAGAAAACCAGGCATGGCCTGAAGACTCGCGAGGCAGGCGGAGTCGAGGCCATACTGCATGTTGGCCACGGCCACAATAGCACACATCAACAGACATTTTCTGTTGGCCCAGAGCGATGTCTCTGGGAGGCGTGCCGTCGTCTCCGGCCCCGCAGTCATCTTGTCGTGAGTCCAGGGTTGCTTTAATGTTGTTTTCTGGAAGTGCTATAATCGAATAGCAACGAAGTGGAAACCTGGGTTGAAAGAAGCTTAAACGGGAGCTTAATATCTGTAGTCGTATTGGAGCTCCAACTCCCGGCGCGGGCCGAGCGTTGGGATTAGTTGGGGTCAACGGTCACCTCCTCCTCGCATTGACGCTGACTCCAACTAGGGGAACTGCCGGAAGCCTTCTCCCCGCCTCTGATCCTGCCCTGGTTTGTCAGAACCAGTGATACAACAAGGATTCGGGAATAGTGGCATTCGAATTCTCCCGCGCTCGGCAGTTGAAAAACAACCGAAACACAGTCCCATGACAGATAAGTCGTTGGTACTTTGCTCGTCAACCAAATCTGCTTTCATCCCCGCTTGAACTGGCCGTGCTAACGCTTGACACTTTTCCGCTTATGAGATGGGCAACACGCCAAACGTCCGGAAACCGGTGTCCACTTCTGTGACCATTTCTTAGCTCTGCTACACGACTCAGTTCGCCGGAACTAGGTCCGTGTTGTTCCCGAGTTGTCAGCCTGAACACTCAGCCCAGGAATGTGGCGCTTGCACCGCTGCGCTGTCTGAATCAGACGCAGGCGAGAATCCCGAGGTATTCCTCTACATCGAATTCCTCCGCCCCTACCAGGATTCTGCGAAGCTTGAAGAAGAAATCCCCGGTGGAAGTGAGCCACTCGACGAAAAAATGGGAAGACCTGCGATACTCCCAGTCGTGCGGTGAGCCGTTCCTCAAATCCTCTTCGTCCGGCGCAAGGTATTGCCTCCGTTCAAGGTCATAGAAGACGGCTTGACAGTGTTCGTCCTTCCGGTCAAGCGCGCTTTTCGGGAGGCGGAGGTCGCGGTCAATCAGCCAAAGACGACAAGCCTGCATCCTGGGGCGCTCGGCGCATGCGAGCAGGAACCGTGCGACGTAGCCTCGCGGGGTCAGCTCATCGATCAGCTCGTCTGCGTCTAAGGGCAAGTGGGCGACCCAGCTCCGGTCGAACTCAAGAGCGAGGTGAGTCTTATCTTCGCGACAGAAGGCGGTGGGGAAGGGGACCTCGCAGAGCATATTCACCCAGTCGAAGTGTGCGTCTGGTGTCGAACTGATATTTCGGCGGCCCAAATCAAAATCGTCGAGGTCCAGAACAAAGAGATCGCTGTCGGGATCGAACAAAAGCCGTCACCCCGTGTTCCCTTCGGCCTCAGCGCCCGAACCACGAGATGGCTTCGTGTGAACGGGCCTCTGGTATGTTGCAGCATTCCATGCGCACGGCTGGAAACGCTTTTCCAAGACGGATCTTGATTCCCTGCAGGCGGTCCACAGCCCGGCGTCCCACAGGTAAACGGAACAATTTCTTGTGGTCCAAGAGCATCCGCCAGGGCTACTTGGGACCATGGGGGCTGATACTGCATAGGTAACTTCGTCTTCATCCGCTGGATCGGGAACCGCAAGCTGGCGCAAAGGGTTGTCGCTGTCTGCAACGTGCTTTCTCATGTCCACAATGGAAAAGTAGTGAACGCCTCTGCCACGGGGCCGAACCGCGAATTCCCAGATGAGGAGCCGCAATTCGACGGGAAGGCGACGGAAATGATGGAACATCGGAGCCGGCATTTGGACGCTGTTGTTGAGAATGCTTGAAGACGGGATAAGCGAGGGTTCAGAAAGGATGAAACTCCCGGGGCCGATGAATTGAAGCTGATGAGGGTGGTTGAAGTCGGCTCTTTCCGATGTGTGCTGGCAAGCTCGAAAGTTGAAAAAGAAAAAAAAAAAAAAAAAAAAAAAAGGCGTGGCTGAAGGGCAGATGCCCAGCCCAGCATGAGGTTGGACTGGGTTAGGGTTCATAGGGTTCACTCCCAGGTCCCAAACACCTTGACAACCTCGACGACCTTTTATTGAGGAGGGTCAGCAAACAGTGCAGCAGCCAGAAAATGACCCGGCAGAGAATTGTACCATTAAGGTACAATATCCTTGCGTTTTTAGTTCGGTCTTAAATCCGCCCGTCAATACCCCGCTGTCTTGAGTCTTCATCGTCCCGGACCCTGCCGGCAAGCTCCCATCACTCTAAGGCTTACAGAGAGGCATAGTGACAGGTTCTCATTACAAATGACAGTCAACAGATGGGTCACAGACGAACAGTCATTCAAGATGTAGGAGTCGAATGCCGTTGGACTCGTGGACTCTGTGTCACAACCTTGAGTCGAGGATTTGCCCATGGGCAATCAGATTCTTCGTTATCACTTCACGAGGCAAACCCAATCTTCGAGGCAAAAAGATATCTCATTCTTTTGAACGGCAAGATGGGAAACACACACTCGTGATGCCCAAGTTCCCATTCAATCCGTCTCCCTAACCACTAACACTGTGGTGGCCTCCGAAGGGACCAGCGCATGATGCCCCATCCCAGACATTAAGCCATTGTTCCATCCATTACACCCCACATCCCCATCCAACCCTTATTATGACAACAGTGTCCATTTAGGCCTTGGTGGTGGTGGTGGTGGCAGCAGCCACGTTGGTGCGGGTCTGCTGGAGATTGATCGAGATACCGGAGATCCCGCTGATGCTGCCGCCGAGACCCTGACGCTTGTGGAAGCGCTTGTTGGCCTGAGCGGTCGAGGTGGCGCCGGCGGTGACGACGGAGACACCGGTGGGGAGAGTGACACCCGACGGGAGGGTGACACCGGAGGGGAGGGAGATGGTGACCTGAGCCGAGGCGGCGGCGAAAAGAGCGGCGAAGATAGCGAACTGCATTTTGACGGGTTGTTGATTTTTTGAACGAACGTAGTTTCAGTGAGGAGACGGGTTTTGCGGCCCCCAAGTTGTGCCAAAAGGACTCTCGATTATATACCCGTTTCTCAAGCTAGAGCGCATTCCACGAGCGCTCCGGAGTTTCGTCATTCATGCAGCCCCAGCTTACACGGGATCTGTCATGCAGAGGAATACATGATGTGGTGCTGCTGGCTGTGTACGCAATTAAACACGATGAGGTTGCATCCAGAGCTTAGAATAGGGCTCCGAATTATGTATGTTGAGGTCAAGTGTTAACAGCTAGATAAATTGAAGGATTGTGGTTCTTGTTGGTCAACAGTCTCAAAGGTCATGCCCTGCAGCTCATTGTCATTAATGATGCAATGGCCTGCATGTGCGTACTGTACAGGCAAGACAGGTAATATCATGATACGCACCAAGCACTTGGTTGAATCAGAACGGCATGCTGCAAACCGGGAATTTTTCGGTGAAGTCGACATCAACTAGGCCAACACCAGACTACTCGAGGTGGTGCGAGTTGGTTTGGTATGGTTCTCCACGGTTCGTGGTTGTGGGATCGGCCGCAGGGGGAAATCGGCCAGTAAGTCGCAAAAAGCTTCCAGTGCTGGACATGGTGTTGCACAAACAATGCAGGTCAAGGACACCTTGCCAAAAATACGTTGGATAACTGACAACAATCAGTGACAGCGCGCCGGAGCAAAAGTCCGGCTCAAGTCTTCGATGCTAGGCTCAGGCACACCAGATTATCCCAGCCCTTGTCCTTAGTACCTAGGTAGTCTCGGCCGTTGCCTCCCTTCGTAAGAAATCCCGACTCAGCGCGTCCTCGGCTTGACCTTGACGTAGAAGTCGACAGGCCGAATGTTGAACCACCCGTCCTGCTTCAACTGATAGGCGGGGTCCACTGCCTCAAAGTCCACCTCGCGGATCAATTTCGCCATCACAACCACCAAGAACTCCCAGGCCCAGTGCTTGCCGATGCACTCCCGCTTGCCGTTGCCAAACCACTTCTTGACCCCCGCGGGCAGCCGCTCAAAGGCCTCGCCCACCATGCGCTCGGGCCGGAAAGCCAGCGGCTCGTCGAAGACGGCCGGATCTCGGTTGACACCGGCCAGGACAATAATCATAGGCTGGTTGTGTGCGACCTGGTACTTGCCTCCTGCGAGAAGCACCGGGGACTCGTCACCGGGCTTGGGAATGGGCTCGATATTGAAGCCTGGGGCGGCACACGACAAGCGCAGTGTCTCGCGGACCAGGCCGGCGACGTAGTGCAGCTGCGACACATGGTCTTGTGTGAAGGGCCCGTCGCCAATGACGGCGTCGATCTCATCCCTGGCTCTGACGAGGGCGTCGGGGTTCTGGAGAAGGAACAGAATGCCAGCGGCGACGGCGCATGGGGCGGTGCTGCTGCCGATGGGCATGGACACAATCTCGTCGATGACCTGCGACTCGGTCAGGGCCTTGCCACTCTCGGGGTCTTGGGCGTTCAGCAGCGTCCAGAGCAGGTCACGGCGGTCCGAGGGGTGCTCCTGTCGGTCCTTGACCAGTTCGGCAGCAAACGTCCGCATTGTTTTGGTCGCCTTCTTGAACTTGCCGCCGTGCACCAGCCAGTTGAGCAGCTTTGGCCTGTTTGGGCGTTTCATTGCCTCTGAAGTTGAGTCCTCCATTGCCTTAATCATTGGGTGTTCTGGGCCAGTGAGGCTGTTCAGCTTCTTGCCAAACAAAGTCAGGGTGTTGGTCTCGATGTTCAGTCGGTTAAGGTCGTCCAGCGGCCTGATCCGGTTCTCGGGATCGAGGCCATGCCATTTTGCAATCAGCTCGTCCGTGCACAGGAGGAGTTCATCGAAGTGACCGGCGACCGCCCCGGGTGCGAGTTGGGGAGCGATGATCCGATGACTAACGCCCCAACTCTCCTCGTGGTCGAAAGCGGTGAAGAGAGCGTCATGGACCGCGTATCGGATCTCGACAATGGGCCCGCCGACGTATTTTCGAAACCGCTTTTCGTCACAGAGCTCCTCTGCCAGGGCAGCACTGGCCACAAACACGATGCGATGCCCCAGCACCTTGATCTGGAAGATCTCACCTGCAAACGGCCATTGTCAGTTATCCCTCGTCTGTTTCCATCGCAGGAGTGGATACCACACTCACCGTATTTCTCGGCGAGCGTCTTCAGCGACCACCATGTGTTGTTTGGGTCGACATCGAAGATGTTGCCCAACAAGGGGACGCCTGGGGGTTGCGGAATAGCTGTTGACATGATGGCCGACGGGCGGAAACGGATGCCGGTGGAAATGCCAGTCGTCTCGGTTCGCCGTCACGACTGCTCGCGCGGGAGGTGTCCCTTATTACCGCCGTGTCGACTGGGGGAAAACGCAGTGGCTGGACGTTGTGAGACATCGATGGCGATGAGACCCACGATCGCCGGCAAATTTAGCGGTTCAACATTCCAGGGGGGGCGTGGCTGGCGGCAGCCGAAGCTGCAGCCGGGAGCCATTGCCAATGAGCGATGCAGTCGCTGTTGGGGGACGCATCGTCGCTGCGAGCCGGTGTCGTCGTCAACCAGTCAGCGGCGGCTTGAGGTTGCGGAGCTGAGACATGCGTCGAGCTTGACCTGACGCGTCGAGCTGTGGCGGCCCGAAGGCGGGTGATCGGCGGCGTTGACCAATGGCGTGCGGGACGCTGGTGCCGATCCACGCGAAGTCTGGGCTTTTCTGCTTTTCAGCTGCCCACCGGACAGCACAAGAGTTACAGCACATCATGACGATGACCCCAAAACAAAAACAGACGGAGCAAGGTACCGTGGACGGAACCCGTGGCAAGTCTCTTTTGAGACCAAAATTGGTGCTATAAACAGAGAACAGAACCGTCGATTTGCAACTCCTGACGGGCATCACCTTCTCCATGTCTCGGAATGTTGCTGCGCCCCGGCTTTCCCGATCCACTCGAGCCTCGAGCCGGCCCGCTGCCCAAAATAAGCCCCGTTCTCCTCCACCCCCATCCCTTTGCCCCTGCTTCCAAGATGGATCGTATCGTTGCTCTCGAGGTCCTCAAACCGATGTTCAGTCGTGACGTGGATTTCCTTCGTTATAAAGATCTGCCCAAGCAGTTGGGAAGCAGTGGCCAACATCGGGCCCCAAAAGACCGGGACACTCGCACAAATGCACGCAGACGCCGTCTCGAGTCCAGCCATGACAATCGTGACGGCGCCGTACCAGGTTGGGTCAAACGTCGGGTATGTCGCAGCTTGGTGCTCGATGGTCGTCGCAAATCGCCAAACCGAGAAAATGTTGACGCTCGCAGCTGTCAGCGGGGTTCGCAACATCACATTGGGGGGTTCGGGACACTTACACTGTGCCCATGAGAATGATGCCGACGAGCCCAAGTCTCGTCCTTCCGTGAGCGCCAGGCTCGAAGTAAAGCGGAATTGGCAATGCCATGACCACCAAGTCCAGCACCATGTTCACGGCCGCATGGCTCTCATACGTCGCCTTGAACACTTTGACAGATTGCGAGCCGTACCCGTAGCACCTTAGCCCGGAAATGTCCTGCTCGTAAAACACGGTCCAGTAATCTGATACCGGGACACACGGAACCCATGCCATGACAGAGTAGGCGATGCCCCAGAGAGTGATGAAGGCGACAAGCGCGTGGCAAACTCGGTACAGTACGGTCCCCTTCTGGTAGAGACGCATGTACTGAAGGAGGAGTGAGATTTTGATGAGGGCAGTTGACATCGCATACGATCCGTTGAGTACATAGAAGCTCTGTGGGACGTGTCAGCGCTGTGGTCTGCTTTGTTCAAAATCCGATTTGCATCAAAGACAGACATGTATGAAGGCCGAGGCTCTGTCCAGGTCCAGAAGCAGCAGGTGTTGTCCCAACCCCTTGGATGTTGCTAGTTTGAGCCACGTTAGCCTCAGTCGGGGTGCGCCGTCGGGGCCTTTCATCGACGAGGGCCAACTGAACTCACCGACACATATGCTAACCATGCCAACTGACATTGTCAACTGTCCTTGTGGTCAGCACTGCCGGTGTGAGTAGTGCCAAACCGAGCAATTTGACGGCATACCAAGGACAAGACCACAAATAGATCATCCCACCCAGGAGCCCGAATCACACGGAGTCGCACAAACAATCTGACCGCCACACATGCCCACGACACTACCTGCACAACGGTCATTAGTACACACAACGCCATCGCTTTGGGAGCCAGCCCTTACGGTGAAGGCAATGCACAAACCCCAGATGGTCTCGCGCTTGTTGATCTGGGGCATGGCTTCGCCAAAGTTGTCGGCTGCTCCAATGAGACCCATCAGGGTCTCGTCATCTCCAAACAGACCCATCGCTGGTTATGTCTTCAAGGTAAACCACAAAGCTTCTGTCTCTCGAGGCTCCAAATGCTGTTCTGGTCCGAGGGCTAGGGCGTTCAATGGTTCAACCTTTTCGATGAGCGTCAGGGAACAGTGTGAGCCAATCAATGGTTGGACAAGAAGAACGCTCAACGTCCGTCAAAAATATGTGAAATGGTGAGAAGCGTCAAGAGTAATTAAGATATGTCTGCGGAGATGTAGACTACCGCTTCCACCTCTCAAAGGTCATCTCCGCGCCCATAGTTGCGAAGAACCAACGCACGGAGGAGGCCCCGACATCCACGAGGGCGGAGAGCATGTTAACTAGTCAAAGATATGGCAGCGTACTTCCCATTCAGTTCCAATGGCACATGTGACTGAGGCTACCCCTCTCTCTTCGACAGGTGGGCGGCCTTTGCGGCGTATATACTGCGATGCTGCGGCGAATCTCCCTTGCTCAAGCGATGCACGCTACCACTTCTTCAGCGGTTTGGGGCACATCGCGGCCTGAGCGTGGCTTGGCGACAGCCGACATCAGTGTCTGGACTGTGCTTGATCATCCGTGCACCGGACGTGCTTGTTTCAATGTGGCATACCCGAGACTCTTTTTGTCCATGTGGGTTCACCCGCCCAAGGGCCCAAGCGGGCCCAAGCGGCACAGCGATTGCGACTCTGCACGACCCGTCTCACCGTCCAGTGTCAGCCATGCATGTGACGAGAGCGAATTCGTGCCACACTCGGTTAGCTTCGCTAACCTCCACGTGTACCACAGCTTATGCAAGTTACATTGTGATTTGTGCATGCCACATGCACTATTCGACGGCACAGCAAATCCTGACACCAGCGATTTCAGGACTGCGGTGGAGTACTCCATGTTCCTTGTTCCCAGCTAGAAATATGACACGATTTATAGTTCGAGGGTCTGAAACAAAGTGTTCTGTAACTGTAACTTGATGAATGGAGCAACAAGATGGGAAAATGGCTCTAGCTTTGCTGTGGAGGGGGCACATGGCATGCATCAAGACAATGAAGACATGAGTCGTGAGAGTTGCGAAAGTGTAGTAACTAGAACACAGATATAACCTCCAACATTCCGACACACACTTTTCGATGAGATGCCTCATCTAACCAATAGAAAAGGAGTTTTGAATGGGTTCTCCTCCGGCGTGTTTGGAGTCCCGTACTATGCACCACTCTTGTCTGCCTGGTAGGATCACTGCATTGGCCACCTCATGATGCCTACCTATTCATCCCGCTTTTAGAGAGTCACTGGCAAAGATGTAAGCGCAGACCTGTGGGTGGCTTTACACGTGTATTCACCGGTTGTCTTATTTCTCCAAGTTTGTGTTGTTTAACACGTGGTTTGGAGTCTTGGACATTTTGTTGACCCATGAGCCCAGAAAGCATGTCCAACCACGCCGCAAGCGCCCAGCTTTTAAAACTTTGGTTGGAGGTGGCGGAGCCATCGCAGGATGACAACCCTGGTTTGTTTGTTGGTGGGATGGAGTACCCGACGAACCTATGTGGAGTGGACTTTTGAGAGGAGGACCTCGGGCGAACCCAAAAGTCTTTCAAAGCGTCAAAAATTGCCACGAGAGAATGTCCTCTAGCGGTTTTTAGGACCTAAAGTTCTCGAACCTATCGGCATAGTTTGCCAGTCGCCTCCAGACACACATTCGCCGTTTGCCGCCCAGCTTGAGACGCTATAATAAATGCCGGTTGTCGGCTGGGGTGCAGGGCAGCCCCCAAGAATTATCCGCCCTCCCGGCCCAGGAATGGGATTGTTGGTTCGACTCGAGGCATCGGGACGTGGGGCCATCCTTCGTCCATTTCAACCAGCGAACCAGGGTAGAGCGTAACCTAATTAGGAATATGTTGGTTTCCAATGCACACGTTCCATGCGCCAACCAACTTCCTGCTGGTCCACTCCCTTTGCTCGGCGTCAGCTTGCCGTCTTCCTGGGCAGAACGCAGACCTTTTGGCTTCCCCATGGCGCGTGTTCCAAATTTCCCGCCCGAGAGATGAAGAGGTGCTGGAGTTGTTCCTCTCCTGGTGTCATGGGGTTGTCGCGACACAGGTTGAACAAGCGACTTGGACGCACATCTGCGATTCTCATCGTCATCCCTCTTGGGCTGTTTGCTCTCTTGTACTTCGGCCATGAATCGCCGCCGCCGCCAGAGTTTTACCCCTTCGAGACAGCGAGCGCCTTCTCGCCAGTCGCCCACCATGACGCCCAGAACAAGACTGTCAGCGAGCTTTGCGCCTCCTTTCCCCACCACCTCACGCAGCGCATCCAGCCCGTCTTGAAGATGGGCCACGGCGAAAACCGTGAGATGGTTGATGCGCAGCTCAAAAGCGTGTCGGCGTGTTTCGATCCGGACGAGCTGCTTGTCTTCTCCGATCTCGACGAGCGAATCCACGGCCACCATGCGATCGACATACTCGCAACCCTCCCCCGAGCCTACCGCGACAACGACGACGAGGGCAGCGCAAATCCTGACTACGCCAACTACGAGTCCATGAAGACCCTGGCCCAAGAGGGCAAGTTGACCGTCGACAACGATCCGGCCAGGGGCAAAAACGGGTGGCGACTGGACAAGTACAAGTTCTTGGCAGGGGTCGAGCGGGCGTGGCTGATGCGACCGGCGCGCGACTTTTACGTCTTCTACGAGTCCGATACGTACATCTCGTGGGACAACATGTTCCGCTTCCTCTCGACGCTCGACCCGAACGCCGCGCTTTACATGGGCAGCCCGTCTCCCGGGCGGCACGACGAGAAACGGAAGGTGGACACATGGTTTGCAAACGGCGGGCCTGGTTATGTGCTTTCCAGAGGGGCCATGGAGAAACTATTTGCGCGCCGGTCATCGCCGGTCAGCGGTCAGTTTACTGATCCTCCATTCTCGCTCAAGTGGTTGGACTTGCTGAGAAACGACCCTTGCGGAGACTCGATTCTGGGGTGGGCGTTGTGGACCGCTGACGTCCCATTGAGTGGCTTCTTCCCCCTATTCAACACATATGCGGCGCACTCCCTCCCCTACACGGAGCGGCTGTGGTGTCAACCATTCCTGACCATGCACAAGCTCAACCCGAAGGACATGACGAGACTTTGGCGGTGGGAGAACGAACGGCGAAAGCTAGGACGCCCACTCTTATACTCAGATCTTTACGATTTTTTTCCTGTTACAACTCCGGATGTTCGCTCCGATTGGGACAACACAAACTGGGACCGCCTCGCGCCCGGTCGAGATATGTACACCGACACGCTGCAGGCGTGCAAGGAAGCGTGCGAAGCCAGCCCTCCCTGCCTCCAGTACCACTGGCAGGGGAAGCACATGAGGAAGTGCGTCTTGCAGCAGTTCATTAACCTTGGAGTTGCCAAGAATCCGGAAACCATCCAGAGGAAGGTGCCGGTTCCCGAGAGCGGCCGGGAGAAACACGACAGAACTGAGCAGGAACAGCAATTCAGGATTGTCGAGGAGGATTTTACTTACACAAGTGGCTGGGTCAAGTCGCGGATCGACCATTGGGTGAGGGATCACACGTGCGTTACCCCTGAATGGGTTCACCCCAGCATCGAGCGACACTACTAAGGGTCAGGGGTGTGGGAGTCGGACATAAATCTGTTGTTTGTGTATCATGTTATCGGCGATGTAATGATAATGACATGGATAGAAATACACTTCTTTTTCGTCGTATTCATTGCCCAACCAACTGCAATACCTGCCCGCCTAGGTACCCTTGTTCCCGGAAGCAACAAATTGTCCAGTGATTACTTTGTGATTTTTTTGTTATTATTTTGGCCTCCATGAGGGTGACCTGAGATTGTATCATACAATGCGGGCGTCTAATTACATACGTCTAGGGGTATCAATACAGGTAGAAAACAGATCATCAACAAACGTGGTCACCGCATCATCGCCCTCCTTCCTGACTTCGACTTTTGATAGCCCCATTCCGAGGACGGTCGAGACCTCCTTCAGCTCGATGGCTTGGTCGTATCGAGGCCCCAGGGGTGGGTTCCCTGCGCCGCCCACGCTCTGCAGCGTCGTCCGCTGGCTCATCTGGCGCGACACGCCGGCCGGGGACGCGTCCCGGTTGTGCGGCGGGGCCGGCATCTCGGGCATGCCGTGCATCGAGTTCCTGGTCTCTTCCACGTCAACCGTGACCTCCTGGGAGATCATGATGCCACCGAACGACTTGTGCGGCGGTTGCCTCCGCACCGGCTTGACGGATTCCGAGACGAGGCTTGCCGGCTTGCCTTCGGAGGCAAGTTCCGAGTCCCCACCGTTCCCATGGTACAACGGCAGCGATGAGACACTCCGGTTGCGGGGCGTGAGGGTGATGTGTTCCCGGCTTGCCGACACCAGCTTGACGGCATCCGTGCGGCGTGGGCGCAGCTGGCTTGAAGAGCGGGGACGGGATGATCCCCCCGAAAACAACAGATACCCGGGCAGAGAAACAAAGTTCCGCAGACGGCTGGGCGGCAGGGGTGTGGCTTCGGTGGCTGCGGAATCGAGGATGGGCGAGATCTTGCGATGTACCGATCGGCCGAAGGCGGCATTGTGCGGTGAGTTTTTGTAGACGAGCTGCTGCGTCTTGAAGAAGGGAAGCGGGATGAATTCGTGTGCCGGTGCATCGACGCGGACATGGATGGGAATCATGATGGTGAAGGCGATGAGAGAGCATGTCGACGGTCGTGCCTCGTTCGTTGGCGGATTGCAGGGGACCTGAGTGACCTGGGCGACCAACTTGGCGTTGTCGAAGACGGGCTCTTGGACGGACGCTCTCAGGTTCCTGATCGCGTCGAGGAGGAAACCGGCAAAGGCGCCGTCCCGGGAAGGGAGCTCGTTGGTACGCTCCAGCCGGCGGTGCAGGGAACCCAGGGTCATGCCGTCAAGCCTGCGGAGGAACTCGGTGTGGGCGGGTTCAAGACGGTCTAGGGGCAGCTCGATGCTGGGGAGTAAGTTTCGCGCCTGCTTCCTGACGAGGACGTCGAAGCCCATCTGGTGCACCTGGGTCCGAACTGCGAACAGGCCGACGTGGACGCCAGGATCCAACATGGTGCCCCGCGCGTACCGTTCCATGCCCCTCAGCTTCTCCTCCAGCCTGCTGCTCCTGATTTGCATCTTGGAACGGATAATATGGCTCACGTGGCGAGGCTCGGCAAAGCAGTAGCCAGCCGCGGCGAGATGGTCAACATGCCCACTATCGACCCTGCGCACCAAAAACATGAGATGGCCCTGGCCGTTTCGGTTTTTTGGCGAGGCCCCCTTTTCGGCCAGGTCGTCGAGGCCGTGCTTGATGCTCGGAGCGGAGACTCCAGAGCCATTCGAAGTCGACGCTTCGCTGATGGACCCGGCTGTTGGGTGTCCGCCTGTTGCCAGAATCTCATCCCAGAGGATGCCGACGTCGACCAGGTCTTCGTTCAATTGATCAGCCAGGGCCGAGGCGGCGACGCAAAACAACTCGGAGAAGATGGTGTCGTAATTCTCGATGATGTGCCCCTCCTTGTCCACCAACTCGATTCCTGTTCTGACATTGCGTTCACGATGCGGGAGGCTGGCGAGATGATGGTTCATCTTGTCAATAAGGGCGGATATGCTGGGCCAGCTCCGGGATGCCTGGAACAGCCAGTGGAACAACGGATGGGCGGTCGAAAATGTCTCATTTTGTGCCTGAACCTCATGTCAGCGCGCACTTTGCTTGAGCCGCAAAAAAGCTCCGTCCTTACCTTCTGCAGGAAGGTGCTGGTAACCACTTCACTCGGCAAGAAGCCATCTGGGGTCACCAGAATCCGTCCCCGCTCGTCGAAGACGGCAGCCGCGAGAGTGATCCTCTGCGCCCTGTTGGCATAACCTTTCCGCACTCGAGCCGAGTAGATGGCGAGCCCGGCCATGATCAAGCAGGCGGCAAAAGACTGAGGTCCGTGGTTAGCGGGTTGATATCGGGCGGGAAGAGCGGAGCACGACTCACGAGGCAAGCCGTCACGATGACGGTGGTGTTGCGGGAGCTGATGTCGCTGTTCGAGTTTACATGTTTCAGGGTGTACCTCGTGCCCATGACAGCACACCAATGCATGCCCGACACGGCGCCGGCCAGCACGAAGGCACACCCGACGCGCTTCCACCACGAGTTCGTCCAGGAACTCCTGAAGACGAAGAAGAGGGAGAGGGCAACCGTGCTGGCAACGGCAGCGATGACAACGGAGCCGGCGACAAAGGCAGAGACATAATCGCAGCGATAGTTGCTGATGGAGGCGTTGCCCAGGTAGTGCATCCCGCAAATGGCACCTCCGGAGAGCGTACCCGCGGCGCTCACGCGCCACCAGCTGATTTGGTTGCTGCTCGTGGTGGTGCCGGTCACGACGAAGAAGGCGGCGAGCAGCACGACGATCGGGACAAAGAAGGAGGCCACAGTGACGCCGACAGAGTACGCAATCTGGAGTTCAGGCTCACCGTGCAGCAAAGTCGTTGCGCGGTTGCCAATATAGTGCTGGAAAACAGACAAGCTGCGTCAGAAGAAACGGCGTTGCGAAAGACGGGGGCAATACTGGGACTCGTACCATGCACCAAATGGCGACGCCCCCCATCGTTATTGAGGCGCCAAAGAGGAGGAGGCTGGTAAACGGTCAGCTTCGGGACTACAGATGAACGAAAGAACGGGGTGCGTACTTGTTGTAGTATCCCCTCCTCGAGGTGCGGCGATGGATCAGCTCCAGGGTTGAAGCAGCGCCGACGAGACTGATCAGGTAACTCAGCACCAGGAGGGTCGGGTCGAATGTCACAGAGACGACCTGGCCGACGTACTGGGCCAGGTCGTCCCGCCTGAGTGTCGTGTCCATGTTCCCCATGCTCTCCATGCTCTCCGTGCTCTTTCGGCTCCTCTGCGAGTGTAGAAGCGGTTCTACACAGGCATCCGGACCTCGTCAGCTGTCGGGGGCACAGAGGATCGACTTCAATGCTGTGTGTGTCGTGGTCTGCAGACGTCGCGGTGACAGCGAATTGTGGCAAGAGATCTGGAGGGCTGAAGGGCCCCCGCGCACGAGGGGCGAGCCTCGGGGGAAAGCTCCGACATATCAAGCGGCGGGCATGCTCGGGTCTCCCCCGGTCCCAGCGCCCACATGCAGCAAGTGGCCCGCCAAGGATGCAGTGACGGAATCACGGTTCCAGAAGCTTGGCATGACTGTGGATGATGGCGGCCGTCCTGTGCTTTCTTTCTCTCTCATCAGCCGAGTCCGCACAAGCCAAAATTCATCCAAAGTGTCCACAAAAG
>Ga0247824_10000071_pt1 | contig 38365 bp, 32 predicted proteins | sample 13C_PalmiticAcid_FD_194412 | JGI IMG/M metagenome (GOLD analysis project Ga0247824, IMG submission 194412) | Soil microbial communities from agricultural site in Penn Yan, New York, United States - 13C_PalmiticAcid_Day48 | ecosystem: Environmental > Terrestrial > Soil > Agricultural land...
CGACTGAGGATGGGTCAAGTCTGAAAGAGCTCACCCTACAGAACATCGGACGAAATCTAAGCGAACAATGTATCACAGACCTCGCTAGTATCGTCTCCCGCTCAGAATTGCGCAAACTCGAAATCAACCTGGAGAATGACGAGGAACGTGTGCGTATTTTGGAATCGATTCAATGGACACACATTCGCGAGTTGGAAATTATAATGAAACAGCGAGGCTTTGAGACGCGTGTGATGAAGGCCTTGATCGATGGCGCGAAGGAGGTATCAGGAAGAGTTGAACTGGAGGGGTTTTATTTCCACATTAAGAAAGACAGCAATGGTTCCCTGGCCATGCCCGAGGGCGAACTTTTGCAGGCATTTCTCTCTTCAACACCACTCAAGAAGCTTTTATTGGAGGCGGACTTCACCCTCGAGCAAACGCTTTCGATGCTCAAGTCGACTGACTTTTCTCGAATGCAGAGACTTGACCTGTGCACTCAAGGTTTTAGTTCAGCTGAACTAGACTCAGTATTGGAATGTCTCCAACATGCCAGAGAATTGAGGGTCATAGAGTTATGGCAAGCCAACATTACGGCCGAACAGAAAAATCTGATGATGGGAAAGGGGATCACGCTTTCTAAGAGATGGAACATGCAGGCTTAGTCAGTCATAGATTTAGTAGGGTGACGAGCGACGCGTTGCATATTGTACCGAAAGACAACCTCATTGTCCACGAGTCATTGCTTCATTTTACTGTGATGTAGCTGTTCTCAATCGATAAAGGCCTAATTTCCAGAACAAACCAGCAGCGCTATCCAGTTCTATGCCAGCTTATTTTTGTTCCGAGGTTGTACCGCCCATAAGTGTAAGACAATATCAATGGCAGTAAAGTGAGACGAGCCAGCATTGCTGCCTCCCATCTGTTAAAGAGTGCAATATCATGTTCAAGTGGATGATGTTGTTCGGTTCCTCCTCTTTTGCACATCTCCCAGTGCGGGCAAGTCGTCCAGAAATTCATCCGCAAGGCATCCGACCGCTCCCTATCCCCGATTAAATGACCCTTCCGTTGCTGTACTGTGCCATGTGTTCTCAAATCGATTCTACTCCTAGAAAGGCGATGGGCCTGATGGCCTAGCCTCAGTTCGCTTGCTTGAATATAATTAAACACGAATGACATGTACATCTCGACGGCAAAGTCCTGTCCAGAGACAAAAAATGCTCATTGAGTGCACGCTGTAACATCTTGAGAAGTAGGCTTCATCCTGAACCCATCGAGTCACGACTCTAAAGAGTTGATTGCCGGAGGGCACTATATACGCCGTTGCGTTCCATAGCCATTTGAACACCCCCCTCGCTACGGATTTATTCTTTAAGCTTTAATCACAAAAAGCTGAGGCAGCTGGTGAAAGAGTACAGGTAGCCGGATCACTCGTGCGAAAATGGTTCTGAAAGATGTGAAGCTTTGGGTGATAAGGCAGTGTCGCTCATGTTCTCTTTCAATTCACTGTACAACGACGCAATATCAAACTACTCGACTACCATGGCCATTTTCAACACCTTTTGTGTGATAGAAGGACAGACGACCATCTTTCTCTGTCAAAGTTCCTTCCGATTGCACGGTTGACGACCTCAAGAAGGCTATCAGGAAGGAGAAGTCACCCCAAGTTCGATGACATTGCGGCAGACGAGCTTACCCTCTGGAAGGTCGCGATTCCAGTTGGCCTCCTCGCCTCTCTACCAGACAAGAAGAAGCTGTTGGACTCTTTACAAAACAAGACGAAACTGGACGAACCCAGGACCTCTCTCTCCTCGGTGTTTCCGTCAGTACCGGCCGGCGATGAATACGTCTTCGTCCAACCCCCTCTGTCGGGTATTGCCACTCTCTGTTCAATCCAAACCTTCCAGTATACGTTTGAGCGTGTTGAAAAGGTTGCAAGGGGGGATCTCCTTTGGCGGCCCTAGTGCAACAATCGTCGTAGGTGAACCTGACCGCATCGTCTTCCGGACAACTGGGGAGCTTCTCCTTGCCATCGAACTGAAGACCCCAAGCACCCCGCGGAGCGACAATCTCGTTCGTCTGTATGAACAGGACCTGGCATTATCGATGGCTAACTTTGCGCCGAACAGCTCGTCCACCCATGTCATCCAGCAAATCCATGGTTACCTATGTGTAAATAGGTTGCGTTATGGTGTTTTGACCACGTACAATCAGACGTGGCTATTGAAACGACTCGGGAACGGACTTGAGGTGTCGCGTGTCATCAATACCGACGATCAAGACCCCTCCGTACTGCGCTCCTTGTCGTACATACTAAAGCTTGCTCTCGAACATGCTTCTGAGCCATCACCAGTACCATCACCCTCCAACTCGCCACGACAGCCTGCTGGCAGTGGTACAAGCACCGAAGACGACGATGACGACGACCGTGACTATCACCCTGCCACTTATTTCGGTAGCGAAACACCATACATCAATCTGTGACCCTGCCCACAGGATTCACAGTATCAGTTGGTGATATTCATTTACCGGAATTCAAGGACTTGACAATGAAATGCGTACACTGAAGAGGATTCTAGGCCTCTAGTCGTAACATGATAAAAATTAGCCCTGAGCAGCATTGCTGTGTGCCCATTGGGAAAAGATTGACGAGATCGATATGGACAAGAGCGTATGAGTCGCATCCAGTTTATTGCTTTATGTCCCACACCGTGATCTTGTCCTGGGAGCTGCTCAGAATGTCATCTCAGTACATCACTCCCCCTCCTCTAACGTTGGCTGGATAGTCATCGTGTTGGTGCTGAGTGACGTTTCGAGTCGTAACTTGGAACTGTCTTTCGCTTTTAGCCTGCATCTCCTTCAGCCACGAGGGCCGAATCGCCTCTCTCTCATTTGTGACGCGAGTCCGGAGTGGCGTTCTGGCAGCAGGCAGTTAACGTTGAATCGATCTACATGCTTGATCGTGTCACTTTCACCGTAAAAGAACAATCTGTGTGCTGGCCCGATGGTTGGTTACTCGACTTGTGTACGGTAGAGAGGACCGAGATATCCAGATCGGTGTCAGTAATGTGTTCTTTGGTTCATGGGTACGTCGGACAGATTCAAGAAGTCCCATCGCAAGTGTATTTCTCATCCCAGTGCTCACAGACCATTCGCAGGAGCCTCTTGAGCCAGGAGTGGCGATGGAAGGAGTCATGTCTCGTCGTGAAACTTCTTGACCACGTTCCCCACCATGATCCTCCGAGGTGCATCCCCGACCGGTAACAATCGGCACACCATGATAATGACAAGGGCCCCCATTGTTGAGATGGATTTTTTCAGTCGAGTCCTCCAAGTGATTTTGGTAGACGGCTTCACGGTCGATTCTTCATTCCTCCAGCAGGCTCATGACAGTCGTCCTGAAGGTCCAGGATGCATCGCGATCCGTTAGTGCTTAGAATAGCGATCCTGTTGTGGACTTTCAACTAGCGACAAATTGATGACCCAATGTCGAGGAAGCGCATTGCTTGAGTCCTGCTCGTGTCCATTCGGCGTTGTGCTGGGAAGTGATTCGATAGGTTTGGTGTTACGGATTGCACTCACGACCTATAGCCGACGACATTCTTTGTCCTTGCTGAAATCTGGTTCACCAGGAGCGCTTCCAGAGAATCACCGTGGACCATTGAAGGTGACCGATCCTTGTTCATTGTGATGGTACGTCCGCGCTTTTTGAAAAGATTCCTATACTGATGTCCTCAGATATCCATTATGTTGCCTTGACATGGACTCTCTCAGGAGCCTGTTGCTTGGTGTCGCAAAATGAGCAAGAGACGGTGGCCTGTGGATAGTGGTGAGAGGTGCAGTGCCACTCGGTTGGAGGACTGGAAGTCGTAACTAGGTTGTTTGCAGCGGACTAACGAGAGCAACTGTGATGAGCCCGGTGGTTGTGGGAGTGCGATGACTCGAGGAAGAAAGTGTGTGGGCGTATGACACAAGACGATGCCTCAAGACAGTGGCAGGTTGGAGGTCTCTTGAGGAAAGGACATGGTGATCGATCAATCGAGAGTTCGAAAGGAAGACCGTAAAACTCACGTGGGGGCTGGGGGGCTGGGGCTGAGGCCACTTCCCTTCGCAATTTATCTTTCTTCTCACTCCTCCACACACACACACACACACACAAACCTTACAGCAAAAGTATACTCTTGCTTTCACCAAGCTTGTGTGTACTACTTACCATCGAAACATAACGATGGAGGTGACCCAACACTTCCGCTTATCAGGAACCACCAATGTCGAAGAAATCCCTTGTGACCAAGTCGATGGCGAGAATATAATCTACTGGCAGGACATCAAGGAGGTCTTTCCAGGGGTTCAATTTGTCAAGCACGGTAACCGGACCGTCAAAAAGCTGAAAGATTCAAAGGGAAACATGTGAGTGAACGGGTGTACATGTCAACTCACTGCACTTTATTGAAGGAGAAAAGGATGAAAATCCCCCATGAATGCTGAACAAGTTCGACAACATGATTACTTTCTCTAGGATTGAGCCGCACCGTATCAAGTATCACCCAGACGTCTTGGATGTTGTCCTGCACGCTACTTCCAGGAATGGACCTGTCGAGCCATCAATGTCATATGCTGCCCTATCTTCCGTTAGCCCAACGGACCATCCACCCAAACATTCAGCTATCCTGGAAACTGTGGACGATGTCGAGAATTTACAGATTCCACATCCGGCCAATAATGCGCTCAACAACAATGACGACCTTCGACGGCTGCTAAGCACCTCCACACCTCCATTGCAGAGTTCTCCTCCTAGCACCAAGAGAGATTCCAAGGCAAGGTTTTCATTCCGAGAGGTTGTGAGACTTGCACAAAAGGAGTCCGTCGAATCCGAAGCCGAACAACGACTCGTCACTTCTCTGCCACCTGAAGTTCAAGTACGAGTTCGCGACTCAACCAACATTCACGATGCTCTTGTTCAGGTCATCCGGAATGGTCTGGTGGTTCGGCCTGATGAGCAATTGGTCGCGTGCCTGCAGGAACTGAGGGGCGAGGTGTCGAAAAACAACGATCTTGCATCGGACAACAAAGAATTGGCATCCAGGATCTTAGATCTGGTATCCGAGAACAATGGCTTGACGGCTCGAGTGATCGAACTGCAAGAGGCCCTCAATGTCAAGCAGGACGAGATGAGGCAATTACAGATCCAAGCACTGGATCGACTGGCCTTGCTCCAGTACAACGTCAAGGCTCTTATGAATCAGACTTATGAACTCCATGAGTATCCAATCCCTCGACTGTTCATTGTTCTGCCACGCGACTGCTCATCCTGGAACCCTCTGGATCTATTGTCCAACAATTTCAGGCTTTACTTCTTGTGCGAGTGCGGAGAACATACAAAGTCAACCAACAGCAAGATCCCTCACCACATTCATGTTGCCAGGCATGGGGGATACGATATCGCTCGCCCAAAGGAGTTCTTCCAACGGTATGGCTCCTATGCCCTTGCTATCCTTCAGATGCTCAAGTTCGGAATCACAGTTGCTGGCGTGGCTATTCCTGCTCTATCTCAATTGATCCGAACAGATGCCATGGATGAAGCTGCCGAGAATCTGAAAGGGTTGACGAAAGTTCTCGAACCTGGGATGGATCAAGTTATCAGCTACATCGAGAAGGTCTCCGAGGACGAAGGCAAAACCGTGCAAGGGTTCTCAGAGCAGTTGGCGAACAACGAAACATTGGAAGGCGCGGATCTACGTCAGTTAGAGACTCTCTTGAAAAAGAAGGACACGAACAAGGTACTAGGGAACATGTACCGAACTGTTACTGCCGAAGGACACGTCAAGTGGGTTTGCCTTGATCACTACCGCGAGAACTACCATGAGAAGGCATCAAAAGAACTCCGTGATTTGGCGGAGGCACTGAAAGGATCGTTTGACGAGAACACTGGTCGTGTGAAAGTGATACCTCAATCACGACTGCAAGCTGAGCAGTTTTACCTTTCATTGGAGAAGGCAAAGTCTGTCTATGAACTCGATATCAGACTTCAGTGGGACATGACCCAAAGCGACTTCAAGCGATTACGAGACGCTCTTGCAAAAACCAATGTGGGTGTACTGACGTTTTACACGTGGAACGATGATGGCCCAACCAACGACATTTTGAATCGCAACCAGCGATACGAGCCTGTATTCGACATCATGCGGCATCCTTCGATACAGTCTGTGAAAATCCAGGAATGTCCTCGGAATTTCGTCAAATGGTCCAGCCTACAATCTCACAAGGACGGCTTCCCCAGCCTTAGACACCTCGATATTGACGTGGAACATTTGAGGTACGACATCTCCGGTCTCAAGAGCCTGGTCGCCAGGACACCAAATCTTTCAAGTCTTACGATCACTGACGATAGAGGTGACTTCCTGGAAATTTACAACGCGATCGCGGAACATCAGACGTATCCGGTCTTCTTCCCAAGCCAATCACTACGCATCTTTCCACCAACGAACAAATCACCACCTGTTGCGACTAATCTCAAGGACAAGGCGGACATGGTGAAAGTTCTTGGAGGAAGGATTGACACTGTGGTGTTGACCAAGCATGAGCTTGATTATTCCACTGTCTCCGGTTTTGCTAAAGCGATTGAGGATGGGTCAAAGCTGAAAGAGCTCACCCTGCAGAAAATCGGACGAAATCTAAGCGAACAATGTATCAGAGACCTCGCTAGCATCGTCACCCGCTCAGAATTGCGCAAACTCGAAATCAACCTAGAGAATGACGAGGAACGTGTGCGTATTTTGGAATCGATTCAATGGACACACATTCGCGAGTTGGAAATTCGAATGGAGCAGCGAGGCTTTGAGACGCGTGTGATGAAGGCCTTGGTCGATGGCGCGAAGGAGGTGTCGGGAAAAATTGAACTGGAAGAGTTCAGCTTTCACTCTGTGAAAGACAATGATGTCTCCCTGACCATTCCCGAGGATGGGCTTTTGCAGGCATTTTTTTCCTTAACGTCACTCAAAAAACTTCTATTGGGGGTGGACATGACCTTCGAGCAAACGCTTTCACTGCTCAGGTCGGTTGACATTTCTCGAATGCAGAATCTTAACCTGTGGACCCAAGGTTTTGATTCAGCTGAAGTGGATGCTGTACTAGAATGTCTCCAGTATGCCACAGGATTACGTTCCATAGGCCTGTGGCCAGCCGACATCACGTACGAACAGAAAGAGCGGATGAAGACAAAGGGTATCCAACTTTCAAGGTTCTGGACCTGGGTCAGATAATTAGTCAAAGTATCATAGAGATGTAGGTAGAGTGGCACAAACGACGCGTTACATACAGTATAGTTACCGAAAGGCAACCTCTGTTCGGGAGTAATTGCTTCATTCTGTTTATCAATAAAAAGTGCTTGATGCAATATCAAGGTCCTGTGTGGGGCGAGACAACATTGCCGGCTCTCATCTCGGTTGAGCTGATGGTTCTGGTGGATGATGTTGTTCGGTTCTTCCTCTTTGCACCTCGTCCCTGGTGCGAACAAATCGTCCAGAAATTTGTCCGCAAGGCATCTGGCCGCTCCATAGCCTGATCAAATGGCCGTCTTATTGCTTGTCACGGACAGTGATAGCGAAGGTTGGGATGATCCCCCCGTGGCTGCCCAGAACACCAGCTTTACAGGGCAACAGCCAGGGGCACGCCAAGAAGACACGTTCGAAGAATGGGGGTCAATTGCAATTGAGAGCCCGGGTCGCGCCACTATTTAGGCTCATGCTGCCATGCACCCAAAGTTGACGCGATGTACCATGTTGAAGTGACACAACGAACGATGGCACCTTCCTACAGTGACATGGATACAGACAGGCCCCCGAAGGCGCCATCTCTAAGAAGACCCTAAGAACGTATAAAAGAGGGAACATTAGAATATGCTAACCTCAGTCTGCAATAAACTACTTCTCTTGTATCCAAGCCTTGTCCCCTGTTCCCTCTCCCCTGCTCTGCCCTTTTCGTGACATTGCTGTACTGCACCATCCGTTCTCAAATTGGTTCCATTTGAAAAAGGCGATGGAGTTGATCTATTCACTTCAGTTCGATTGCATGGATGTAATTAAACACAAAAGACATGTACATCTCGATGGCAGAGTCCTGTCCAGAGATAAAATGATCCTTGAGTGCACGCTATAACATCCTGTGAAGTAGGCTTCGTTCAAAAGACATAGAGTCACGACTCCAAAGATGATGGCTGAAGGGCATTATGCCGTTGCCATCTTCCGTACACAACATCTTTAATCTATAACACTTTCTATGTAAGATCTTTGCAAACGTCAAATGGGTTCCCTGTTCGCCACTTCCACCCACCTAGCTTCGAATTCCAGTATCTTCAGATAAAAAAACAGGAGTACAGCTCTAATATCTCACGGCTGCTGTTATTCTGGAAGGTAAGGTACCAGCACAAGCACAAGCACCACCTGGTGTTGTTACTCTGGCAAAGCTGCAACAATTGCTGCAGAAAAATCCATCCGTCCATTCTAGCGCAATCGATTCCTTGTACAGTACCAATCTATCATTCATCTTTCATGACGATGCCCTCTCATTCGCGGACGAATAAAGATAGTCAAGGATTTTTGCCTCACATATAATTAGACCATCTCAATAGTGTTCATGTGCAACTCCTGCACTCACACAGCAGTAAGGAACGCCTCATGGATTTACTGCAGCAAATCGAGAGCCCATTTGATCTGTGACACTTTCCCGACAGTTCAGCCACACACTCTCCTTCATTACCTCGCTTTCACTCTTGTACCATTTCTCCTCTTTCCTTCTCCCCCCACCCGGTCCTCCATACCACAGTGCAGGATATCAATATCTGCTGTCTTACGGCGACCACTCGGTACGAGCCAGCACGATGTCAATACTATCTCGCTCCTAGAGCTGAAGATGGGACCACTATCCGCCAACCCTCGATATTCTTGCCAACAACGGAAAGTCTTTCAACATCAATCACCTAAAAATCCCTTCACTCGACATTGGTGCCCTGATAGGATTTACGCAAGCTGCTAGAGAGACTGGACTGGCCATAAAACTGGAAGAACCAACCAAACTCGGAAGGTATTGGATCCCGTCATTCATCATGCACAACAATGAGTGCTTTCACTTGCGCTGGTTTCTTACCATTTCGTCTCACGTTAGACATCATCGCAAAGGAACAATTACAGGCCACATATAAGACGCAACACTCACTCATATCCAAGGTATTGACCCTTTCTCCTCTACCTGTGTGATCATTTCTGTTCACACAACAACAGCACCTTCTCATCCGTTTTCTCCCTGAATTCTGCTTGGAAGAACGTAACAAGATGGTGTTCGGTGGTATCGTCTCTTCGCCACGAGGGAATCTGACATCTCAGCAATCACTGGAGCTTGCAAATGTGTACTTGGAGAATGCCACACGAACAACCGATCCCAACATCGCTTTGGTGTTGTGCCACGACACCGAAATCTCGTTATCTCAAGCAAAGAGAATGGCCAATCATTCGGATAAGAAGACTGTTCGTGAAGGAATCGCCACAGCCTACATCGATCTTGGCAAATTGCTCTACAACCGAGGACACCACCGTGAGGCACAGGCGAGCTACAAGAAAGCTGAGAAGCTAGGGTAAGGGAGACAATGATGGCTCTCTACAACTTGCGTGCACCGATTCTCATATCACAACGAAAGATACTAAGACTCTGTCATCCAACGTTCTTCTCGTACACTCTGGTACACCCACATGAATCAGAGGACGTGTTCACCTCCCGGGACAACCAACCAACTTGTCCAACACAAACAGTGTTGTGCGTGCAATTGGAAACAGACCGCCACACGTCAGAGAACCCACAGCCGCTAGTACATCGCCCTCTCTGTCGCCGAATCAGGACATGCTATCCATCGGCACTGCTACAATGTCTCACAACATATTCGCTCAGAACTTACTTCCGCCTGCCATTGCATTCAAACCACCTCAACCCGACACCCGCCTTGATGATACTCCACAGTTAGCCTACTGTCTCGATCTATTGCAGTCATCTCATGAACCAGACGAAACACTGGATCCAGCTGCTTACAGATGGTTGCAGGTCACCCAGTCCGATGCGGACGAAAAAGAACGACTCAAGATGCTGGCTACTGATGTGATCAGAGCATTCAAGAGAGATGAACTCAAGGATGCCAAAGCTGTCACCGAGGTCGTGTACCTGGCTCCGGTCCTCGAAACAGACGACTTTCGGTATCTTGTCAAAGAATTCTACTCGGGGATCGAACAATCCGGATTGCTGGACATTCATCAACTCGAAGGACTCGCTCAGCTGATACAGTGTGCTGACCCAACTCATCTCGACGCGGATGACCTTGTCAATATACTGGATCTCCTCAGCTCGCGTTTGAAAGACACACACCGCCAATCACCGCAACACATCTATCAACTGACATTGACAGTGTCGCATGTGCTGGATGCCATGGCCGATGCCAATGTCAGGTATCTTGACAGAGAGAAGCTCCACGAGCCTCTCTCTTTGTATCTAGATGGACTGAAACGAAGCAACGATCCGTACTTGGTGTATCAGGCCGCGTATGCCTATCAAGCTCTACAATACGTCCCTGATAATGAAACATTGTGGCAGTCGACTCTCAGGCGCACAGGAAAAGTCGTCAAAGGTGTATCAGGATTAATGAGTGCAGTGAAAGGACTCGATCTCAATGGATTCGTCGATGGATTGAAGGATATCCAACAAGGGTTGGCTGGAGCATCAGAAGCAATCCAAACTGTCAAATCCGCATTTGAAGGTGTGGCATCGCTAGCAGAGGGTGGTCAAGAATTCATGGAATGTCTGAAAGAAGGTCTCAGTTTCAATCGCAAATGTGCATGGTATCCAGCATTGCGAGGAGCAGACACGTTGATTCGTGACGGCCAACTCGCCAGCTTTAGAAAGCTTGTGTGTGAAGCACCATGTCGACGAGACCCAGCATTCCAGTGGGGAGTATGTCAACTTCTAGGCGAAATGGCAGTCAATTCAATGTGGGATGTTGACACTAGACGAGGAGCAGTTGCATTCCTCGGAGAGATGTATCGGAATGATGCTGTATGGGGAGATCAGGCGAATGTCAAACAATGGATCTTGAACATTCTGATGCAGATTTCGTCCTCACAAGGAGTCGAGACGGAATGTACGTGACAAGCGATGGTACACGACACACAATCGTACCTGTTGGAGGACTATTGGGTGGTGTAATGACCTAACTGTAATGTATTTTATCCGATTCATGCTGCAGATGTGCGATTGCTTCTACAGGAGCTGGGAAAGAATGGCGACATCAAGAAACAAGAGCTCTTCCAATCTTGCATCAGCAGTGGACCTGGATCCCATCCATTGAAGATTGCCCTGCCTTCACTGGGATCACCGTCATTGCTCGATCGTGTGCAGAACAGACCGGATGTTGAGGGGAATCTGCGTATTCTAAGGAGACATCGGTCAAATGCAAGAGGATCCTCTGTCTATATCCCACCACAAGCCAAGGCTACCATCCAGAGTCCCGATGATGCAAGATTCCCATTGATGGAGAAAGTGATGGAGTTCCTGAGCAGTGATCAAACAGTGTTCCTGATACAAGGAGATTCTGGAGCAGGCAAATCGACATTCAACAAAGAACTCGAGTCGGACCTGTGGCATATGTACAAGAGAAAGACAGGCGTGATCCCTCTCCACATCAATCTACCTGCCATTGACAAGCCAGAACATGACATGATCGCCAAACAATTCCGAAGAGAAGAGTTCACCGAGCAAGAGATCCGGGAACTGAAAATGTACCGCAAATTCATTTTGATCTGTGATGGATACGATGAGAGCCAACAGACTCACAATCTGTACATGAGCAACCGATTGAATCAGGCAGGAGAATGGAATGGCAAAATGGTCATCAGCTGTCGTAGCGAGTATCTTGGAGTCGACTACCGTGACAGATTCCAACCAGGAGATCGCAACAATCGATTGGAGCCTGGATTATTCCAAGAGGCAGTGATTACACCGTTCTCAGTCGATCAAGTCGAAGACTACATCAATCGATATGTGGTACTTCATCAACCACTGTGGGAGGCCAGTGAGTACAAGCGAGCTCTCGATCTCATTCCAAGCCTGAAGGATCTTGTGAGGAATCCGTTCCTTATGACTCTGTCATTGGAGGTGTTACCGCGTATTGTGGATCCTGGACAGAACATGTCAACCACTCAAGTCAACCGAGTGTCATTGTATGACCAATTCATTGTGCACTGGTTGGAGCGAGGCAAGAAGCGACTCGGAGAGAAGGAACTGAGCCCTCAAGCGAAATCAGCATTTGAGAGCCTTGTTGATGAAGGATTCACGCAGAATGGAATCGATTTCATCAAGAGACTCGCTGTGGCGATCTACAAAGAGCAAGAAGGTCAACCGATTGTCAAGTATTCGCGATTCAAAGATGACGGATCATGGAAGACAGAATTCTTCAGCCGAGAGGATGAGAATCAGCTCATGCGTGAAGCATGTCCTCTGACACGGAGTGGCAATCAACACCGGTTCATCCATCGATCGTTGCTTGAGTATGGATTGGCACTCGCAATATTTGATCCGCAAGAGTGGAAAGAGAGACAAGCTGCCATGCAAGTGTTGGAACGCCGTGGGAGCACGAGTTCAGCATTCAGTTTCCACATTGATGGTGCCACTGAAGAAGCTGTCGAGACACCAATCGATCAAGGACCAGATCCCAGCTCGCCACTGATGTGGAGGTATTTTTTGAACGATCCATCTATCATCCAGTTCCTGAGTGAGCGTTCACAGCAAGAGCCAATGTTCAAGCAGCAACTACTCGACTACATCGAACACTCGAAGGCGGACGCGAAATGGCGTAGAGCAGCAGCTAATGCAATGACGATTCTTGTGCGAGCAGGAGAGCAATTCAATGGTGCCGACCTGCGAGGTATTCAGATCCCCGGAGCAGATCTCAGCAATGGAATGTTCGATTCCACACAGTTCCAAAATGCGGATCTGAGGAAAGTCAGTCTTCGTGGAGCATGGCTTCGTCAAGCAGATTTGAGCAGAGCACAGATGGCGGGCGCGCAGTTTGGAGAGCTACCGTTACTCCAAGTGCATGAATGGGTGTTGTCGTGTGCGTATTCACCGGATGGCAAATCAATCAGTCTTGGTCTTTTTGGCGGAGCCATCAGGGTGTATTCGACACGGAATTGGGAGATGATATGGGTACTGACTGGTCATAATCATGGAATATCAAGCGTCGTATATTCGCCAAAAGGGGATCGGATCGCCTCCGGGAGCCGTGACTCCACGATACGGCTATGGGATTTTGAGACTGGTGATACACTTCATATCTGGATTGGCCATGATGGATACGTTCAAAGTGTCGCTTATTCGCCTCATGGTGACATGATAGCTTCTGCTGGTGATGATATGACAGTACGGATATGGGATGTGAATACAGGAACTTGCTGTGGTAATCTTATGGGGCACGAAGACGAGATCACAAGTGTAGCTTTTTCACCGAATGGCAATCTGATCGCCTCTGGAAGTCGCGATGGCACAGCAAGGCTGTGGGACGTTGTAACAGGTGCTTGTTCCCGTGTTCTAGGAGAAGGCCAAGACATGTTGACCGATAGCGTCGCCTTTTCACCTCGTGGAGATACTATCGCTACTGCCAACGACTTGGATATTACACTCTGGGACGTGAAAACTGGGACCACCTGTCTCATTTTAACTGGTCATAGTAAGGCAGTTCTCAGTGTGTCGTATTCACCTCAAGGTGATCTAATCGCATCCGCAAGCATGGACAAGACAGTACGACTCTGGGCTGCTGAAACAGGAATCTGTCGCCAGACCTTAACTGGCCACTCAGGAACTGTAACTGGAGTCATGTTCTCACCCGATGCGAAGCATGTAGGCTCCAGCAGCAACGATGAGACGATACGACTATGGGATGTCGGAGCCGCCACCTCCAATCATGCCTCGTTTGACCCTAGTAACAAAGTCCGGGATATCATTTTCTTACCATCTGGTAACCAGATTGCCGCATGCAGTTGGGATTTGACGATGCAACTCTGGGATGTTGAATCTGGATCCTGTCATCGCTTATAAAGACTCTATGAAGTCGGGATCATGAGCGCCGCCTATTCGCCTCAAGGATATCTATTTTGTTCCGGTGGCATCCACTCATTGGAACTGTGGGAGGTGAGAACTGGAAATCACTTTCAGACATTAAAGGACTATAGCGGTCTTGTTAACGCTATCGCATTCTCGCCTCATGGAAATCAAGTCGCTGCTTGTATCGATCTCACCATACGACTATGGGACGTGTCAACTGGAGATTGCATTCATACCTTAACTGGACATACCGAGAGCGTGATAATCATCGCATATTCATCGCAAGGCCATCAAGTTGCTTCTGGTGGTTGGGACAAGACAGTACGGATATGGGATGTGGAAAGTGGTGATTGCCTTCAGACCTTGACTGGCCATACCGACTGTGTCAATCGCGTGGTGTTTTCACCTCAAGACGATCAAGTTGCTTCCGCCAGCCAGGACACTACAGTGAAGCTATGGGATCCGAAAACCTTGGAATGCCGGTATACATTCACTGACTTTAATATGCTCGGTCCAGGTGTCGTGTTCTCGCCTCAAGGTCATCAAGTTACCTTTTACACATTTAGCGGAAACATTCGAGTATGGGAAACGCACACGGGAGACTCTCTACATGTTCTAAGCGGTCATGCTAAAAGCGTCACAAGTATCGTGTATTCACCAAAGGGCCATCTAATTGCCACTGCCAGTAAGGACAGCACAGTACGGCTGTGGGACATTTCGTCCGGTGAATGTCGAGCGGTGATTTCCGACTTCAACAGTTATGTGAAGAAAATTACATGGAGTCTATCCTCAGAAGTCATCTACTTTGCCACTGCCTGTGACGATGGGTCAGTGCGCATGTGGCGGTTGATGGAAGACGAAAACTTATGCCGAGTCCGTTTGTGTTGGAGCTCAGGATACCATGGACTTGCTGCCATGGGTGCATTCATACAAGATGTGGACGGATTGAGTTTAGTCAATAAGCGGCTCTTGAAACAAAGAGGGGCTGTTGGTGAGCCGTCCCTTCATTTAGAGACAGGCAAGCTCATTAGGCATACACACTCAGGCAACTATCCAACGGAGTAGTAGTGGATCTTACATCTTCTCTCAGTCCCTCAACTAAACAGTCAGAACACCACATTGAGCGGCTAGGAGAGCCCAGCATGCCTGAGTTACATTGCATTGTGCCGTGCAGACAATATGCAATGAAGTTCTGAATGAACATACCAGTTAGAAGTCACCAAGGCATGATGAACTCATTCTAGGTTCTCTTGTGCATGTGCTCAACCAGGTTTTCATGGAGCTTCACCATTCATACATTGGAGGACACACATTTAATATGCAAGCGTCATTTATCGCTTTTTCTCTTTGCTCCTTGTTCACTCTTTACATTCTCCAGCTCTGCCTTTCATAGCACTAAACAGAATATCGATATCTACTGTCTTAAACAACAATTCATTTCTACTGTCTTATATACTGTTAGAAAATCGGTGCAACTATCTACCCCTCCACTTTGCATGGAAAGACTTGCGAACAGAGTATATGCATTTATTATACACGTTTGACGACTAGCCTACCAAAGGCGCCTTCGCGGCTGATATTCTTCCATGATCGTGGTCAACAAATTGGTTGTGGACGAGTTCGAACATACCGACCGCTATTTTAGGCGATCTAGACACTGGTTACATGGAAATCGAGATGTGTCAGGCACTCTCACGATGCACTATTGAAATTTGTATTTGATGCCGCCACTCGATAGCTTTCCTGTCGCTGTAAACGGGCCTCAAGATTTCCCACATTCTGCTTCACAAGCTTCTGGATCAAATCGAGGCTCTTCCTGATTTCCTGCATCTCTGCAAGAGTTTCCTGAAGGACTCGTTGTACACCGGCTCCACAATTCGCATTACAATTTTTCACTTGGTCCACTAGGTTCTGTATGGACGTTGTACGGACGAGTATGATACTATGCAGTTCTTGAATAACCGCTCCGGCGTCCCGGTTCAGATTGCCTTTGAGGTCGTGAGTTTGCTTTGGTGTCGCGGTGTCGTTGTAGTTCCTGTACATTTTTGATGATAGAGCTGAAGATGATCTGATAATACTGGCAAATCTAGTGTACATTTATACGCTCGACGTCCAATGCTAACCCGGAGAAAACCACAATAGAATCATCCCACAGCGCTGTAGATCCTCACAAATATACCGTATAACTCGCGGCGGTACTTCTTCAGAGAATCCTTAATGGACTGCAGCGTCGGACTACAGCGTTCCATCGGAGGACCTGATAGCTACGACGACGTGGTATCACTATTCACAAGAAGGTGTGATGGAGTAATCAAAGAACTCAACTTTGTTGTAAGAACACGCCTCCAGTCGTCGGGTCAACGGACTAAAGAAGGCAGGCAATGTTGACAGCCTTTATCCTGCTAGACCAAGCCCTCTAGATAGATCAGAGTGATAAAAACCTGAATCCAGCAATTGACGCTCAAGAGCACCAGTCGTTGGATCCAAGCCTGGTTTGATAGAGTTATCTATTTTGCCTCTAGGAATAATCCTGCTGTGCTCCTGCACTGTGGTCACCCAAGGCTTGGATGGTGGTGCTGTGTGTGGTTGATTATGATGCTGTTGGCACTGCTCACCTGAGCAGTGGTTCTCTACTTCAGCGCTTTCATTTTCTCCGCCGAGGTTGTGGAAAATGATTCTAGTCAATGTCCTATTGATAATCCTCGAGTCAGTCTTACGTCTGTGGTGTTGTTCTTAGACCATTGTCATCGGTGGTTTCAGGTGATTTGGCAGTGGAGGCTGAGCCCTCGCGTGGTTGAACGCTCCACATGACCCTTACCACAATACCTATGCCATTTTGTATGGTGTCTGGTCATGAGAACTATCCGTTTTTTGTTAGTCAATTGAACACCTCTCCCCCTAGGGACTACGCGAGTGTATGAGAGAGAGAGTCAAGGTGCCTACTACTCATTGCTTGAAGCTGTAATTAACCAGCTGTGAAGGTGACAATTGGTTCTGGGGAGGCATTTAGTCCTTAATGCTCCTTAGAATTGTCCACAGCGACCTTATAATTGCCTTTGCGGATAAGGATCAGGCTGGTTTTTGTCATCATCCCTCTAAGTACCTCTGAGCTCGGTTTGCTCGAAGAATGCCTCTCATGTCACAGCGTTGGATTGTAGCAAATGGAAAGTGGGTTGTTAAAGTGAAAGGATATGCCCGCTTAGATTGATCGCATTGACAAGCATTGATGATTAAAGCTGATTCAGGAGCAGACACGCAACATGGTACAGCCTCTAGCTGCAAAAATCTGTCCCAGGGCTTGATCAAGTGAGATCTCGAGCGGTAGACCACTCGTGTCTGGAGAGAAGGCCAATAGGTCTCCAGGTGTGGGTCGGCACAACAGTGCAGCCGACTCGTCAAGGACAAGAAGGGCTTTCGACACCATGCGCCGTTTGTATTTCTGCTGAACTATAACCACTCGGACTGGGTGAGGATCCAGATCATGCATCCCCCTGTCACTCTGCTGCAGGTTGACATGCTGAGAGATTGGCGATGCCCATGTTGTCTCCCTCTCTTCTCTCTTTCTCTTTCACTTCTCGATCCCTTTCAGTCATCTCCTCACCTCTCCCTTCCTCCCACTCTCTCATCTGCTCACACAGTCAACCTTTTGCTTTCTGCTCTTGACCCCGAAGGTGTTACAGGCTTATTGCAAACTTGACGGCAGAAGCCCTTGTTCTTAAAATATTCCCGCAAGACCCTGTTCGTTCTCAACCTCTGGGCTCATTGGTTGGGTCGTATTTGACTCAAGTCATCGCGTTGGTGCTAGGTGATAATGTTTCCGGTCGTAACTGGGAACTGTCTTCCATAGTCCAAACCGACTACCTTTCGATTTTCCGTTGCCTGCATCTCCTTCAGCCATAAAGGCCGAATCGCTTCTCTCTCCTTGTTACCCCAACCACAAGTGGGATCGAGCTGGGTGGATTTCGGGACAACGGCGTGCTGGCAGCAGGCACTTAATGTTGAATCGATCCACATAATTGATCATGTCTCCTTCACCGTAAAATAACAATCTGCGTTCTAACCCGTTGACTTGTGTAATATAGAGAGAATCGAGATATCCAGATCAGTGTCAATGGCGTGTTCTTTGGTTCATGGGTGCGTCGGACAAATGCAAGAAATAGACTCCATCACAAGGGTATTTCGCGTTCCAGTACTCACAGATTAATTGCAAGGACTTCCCGAGCCAAAGTGGGGGGAGGTGTCTGATTTGAAACTTCTTGACCGAGTTCTCAACCATGATCCTCGCAGGTACATCCAGTCGGTAACAATCGGCACACTATGACAATGACAAGGGTCCTTATTGTTGAGATGGTTTTTTTCAGTCGAGTCCTCCAAGTAATTTTGGTAGAAGGCTTCAAGATCGGCTCTCCAATCCAGCAGGCTCATAACAGTCCCTGAAGGTCCAGGATGCATCGCGATCTGTTAGTGCTTGGAATATCGGTCCTGTTGTAGACTTTCAAACGGCGACGAATTGATGACCCAACGTCGAGGAAGCGCATTGCCTGAGTCCTGCTCGTGTCCATTCTGCGTTGCGTTGGGAAGTAATTCGATGGCCTTGGTGTTACGGATTGTATTCATAGCCTATAGCCGATGACATTCCTCTTTGTCCTTGCTGAAATCTGGTTCATTAGGAGTGCTTCCAGAAAGTCACCGTGCATCATTGAAGGCGATTGGTCCTCCTGTTCATTGTGATAGTACGTCCGCCCCCTTTGAAAAGAGTCCTGTAATTGGATGATATACTGATGTCCTCAGATATCCATTATGGTCTCTCTACACGGTCGCTCTCAGGAGCCTGTTGCTGGGTGTCGCACAACGAGTACAAAAGACAACGGAGTTGCTGTCACTTGGTTGAAATGGATCCAGTGTCGTGGCGGACTGGAAGTCTAACTAGGTTGTTTGCAGCGGACCAACGAGAGCAACTGTGGTGAGCCTGCTGGTTGTGGGAGTGTGATGACTTGAGGAAAGAACCGTGCGGCATATGACACAAGGCGATGCCTCAGGACCGTGGCAGGTTGGGGTCTCTTGAGGGAAGGACATGGTTGATGACATCGCTTGGTGACAGACTGGTGATCGATCAATCGAGAGTTGAACCCGACAGGTCGAACTAAGACCATAAAACTCAGGTGGGGCTGGAGGCTGGGGGGCTGGGGGCTTGGGCTGAGAGCCCCTGCCCTCATTTTTACACTGAGTAATTTTGTCACTCTCTTTCACACTCACACTCATACTCACACTCACACACCTTACAATTAAAGCATACTCTTGCGTTTCACCAACTTGTGCGTACTGCCTATCATCCATAACGTAACGATGGAGGTGATCCAATCCTTCCGCCTATCAGGAACAACGGATGTCAAAGAAATCCCTTGCGACCAAGTCAACGGCCAGAACGTTATCTATTGGGAGGACATCAAGGAGGCCTTTCCAGGACTCCAGTATGTCAGTCATGGAAATACAACCATCATGAGGTTGAGGGATTCGGAGGAAAACAGGTGAGAGAAAGGATGTACAGACCAATTCACTACCCTTCATTGAAGGAGAAAAAGGACGAACATGCCCAATGCTGAACCAAGTTCTGCAATATGATTGTAGGATCGAGCCACACCGTATCAAGTACCACCCGGATGTAGTCTTGGATGTTGTCCTGGATGCTACTTGCAGGAACGGTTCTGTTGAGCCATCGATGTCATATGCCGCCCCATCTCCTATCAGTCAAACCAAAGCTTCAGCTATCCAAGTAACTGAGGATGATCTCGAGAATCTGCAGGTTGCACAGGCCGAAATCACACTCAACAATAATAACGATACTCGATCATTGCCAAGCACCGTCGAATCCGAAGCCGATCAACAACTGGTCACTACTCTGCCATCAGAAGTTCAAGTCCAAGGTTGCGACTCGACACACATACGCGATGCTCCTGCTCAAGTCATCCGAGATGATCTGGTGGTTCAACCGGACGAGCAATTGGTCGCATGTCTGCAGGAACTGAGAGGCGAGGTGTCCAAAAACAACGAACTTGCATCCAATAACAAAGAATTGGCATCCAGGATCCTAGATCTAGTATCCGAGAATAATGGTTTGACGACTCAAGTGATAAACCTGCAAGAGACCCTCAATGACAAGCAGGATGAGATGCAGCAACTACCAACCCAAGTTTTCGATCGGCTAGCTCTACTCCAGAATAGTGTCAACGCCCTCATGAATCAGACCATTGGACTGCACGAGCATCTTATCCCTCGACTGTTCATCGTCCTGCCACACGACAGTTTAACGTGGGACCCTCTGGATCCTCTCTCCAATAATTTCAGGCTTTACTTCTTGTGCGAGTGTGGGGAACATACAAAGTCCGCTGACAGCAAGATCCCCCACCACATTCATCTTGCCAACCATGAAGGATACGACGTTGCTCGACCAAAAGAGTTCTTTCAACGGTATGGCTCTTATGCCCTTACTATCCTTCAGATGCTCAAGTTCGGAATCGCAGTTACAGGAGTGGCTATCCCTGCTTTATCTCAATTGATCCGAACGGATGCCATGGATCAAGCTATTGAGAGTCTTAAAGTGTTGACGAATGCTCTCGAGCCTGGGATGGATCAAGTCATCAGCTACATTGAGAAGGTCTCCGAGGACGAAGGAGAAATTGCGCGAGGGTTCTCAGAGCATATGGCGAACAACGAAGCATCGGAGGGCGTGGATCTACGCCAACTGAAGACGTTTTTGAAGACGGATGGGAAGAACAACGTGTTAGGGGACTTGTACCGGACCGCTACTACCAAAGGAAACGTCAAGTGGGTTTGCATTGACCACTACCGCGAGAATTATCATGCGAAGACAGCGAGAGCATTCCGCTACATGGTGGAGGGAATGATAGGACAATACGACGAGAACATTGGTCGCGTGGTAGTGAGACTTAACTCAAAACTGCAGGCTGAGGAGTTCTACCTTGCATTGGAGAAGGCAAAGTCTGTCTATGAGCTCGATATCCGCTTTTACTGGATCATGACTCAAGGCGAACACAAGAGATTGCGAGACGTTCTTGCAAAAACCAATGTGGGCGTATTGCGGCTTTACCTGTGGAATGGCGATATCCCTACCACCGACATCTTGGACAGCGACCGGCGATACGACCCTATTCTCGGAATCATGCGACTCCCTTTTATCAAGTCTGTGACACTCAAGGACACTTCTCCCTATTTTATCCAACGGTCCAGTCTACAATCTCGCAAGAGTGGATTCCCCAACCTCAAACACCTCGATATTAGCGTCCTGTTTTTGAAAGACGACATCTCCGGTCTCAAGAGCCTGGTTGCCAAGACAGCGAATCTTTCGAGTCTTACGATCACTGACGATGATGGCCACTTTCCGCAAATTTACAACGCCATTGCTGAACACCAGACGTACCCTATTATATTTAAAGCACAATCATTGTGCGTTCCACCACCGAAGCGAGATCCCGGCCAGCCAATGGCTGCTCACGATTACATGGTACATTTGTTCAAGATTCATGGCAAACTGGAACTGGGAGAGATTGAACTGGATGAACCAACACTGAATACCCTTGCCAAGGCAACACAGAATGGATTACAATTGAAGGTCCTCGAACTGACAACTACCAACCAGCTAAGCGATTCGTTTATCAAAGATATTGCCAGCATCGCTGCTCAGTCCAAATTGCGCAAACTACAAGTCTGGACAAGAGAGGACAAGAGACGCCTAAGCATTCTGGAATCGATTCAATGGAAACATCTTCGCGGGTTGGAAATTAGAATGAAACGAGAAAGCTTTGAGACGCGTGTGATGAAGGCCTTGGCCGATGGTGCGAAGGAGGTGTCAGGAAGAATCGAACTGGACGAGTTCAGCTTTCACTCGGAGGATGACAGTCATGGTTCCTTGGCCATGCCCGAGGATGGGCCTTTGGAGGCATTTCTTTCTTCCACATCACTCAAGAAGCTCCTATTGGGGGTGGACATGACCCTCGAGCAAACGCTTTCGCTGCTCAAGTCGGTTGACCTTTCTCGAATGGAGGACCTTAACCTCTGGACTCAAGGATTTGGTTCAGCTGAAGTGGACGCGGTATTGGAATGTCTCGAGAATGCCACAGAATTGAGTTTCATAGGCTTACGGCACGCTAAGTTTACGGAGACACAGAAATGGAGGGTGATGAAAAAGGGGATCAAGCTTTCTACTGTCTGGAACAGATAATTAGCCAGTGTCATAGAGTGGTAGGTAGAGTGGTAGGTAGAGTGGCATAAACGACGCTTTGAAAATAGTAAATCCCGTTGCACGAGTAATTGCTTCGCTGTGATCGAGAGGGATGGTGTTCTCCATTGTAATTCGAAATCCCTCCAGAAGGTAACACTGACCGCTGTATTGGGTTCGACATGGCGAGAGAGCCCCAAAAACCCATGGCTGACCGTAAGGTCCAAAAGTGAATGGACGACATGTTTCTTCAGATCTTGGTTGAGCAACTGGTTGTACAACTCTGATGCAAATTCGAGTCCAGTGGTGCCTCAATCTTGACTTGGAAGTGTACTCTGTAGTCCCTGAGGAAAACGTGGTGCCTCGCACTAGATCGTCAAATCTTTGTAGAAGGATCTAGAGAGATCAGGATCGAACAGCTGTGGATGGTAGGATCGATCGAGTGCTCTCGCACCTTGTCATATAGGCTTCATCCCGTGTTCGCGTCCTTTCCTTCACAGCGCTGTTGATGAAGAATGTCATCACATCCGGTTCCGTCTCTTGCGAGGCCCTCATGTGTTCCAACGAAGGTAATCCATCTTCAAGTTGACCGCAAGTAGAGAGGTAATCTTGTAAGATGTTGTACGTGATCATATTGGACCTTAAGCCAGGCTTCGCGAGCTGCCTGTACACAGCTATTCAACCGAGGGATGTTCCATCGGCGTGTCGCTTGAGTCAATGGTTCTGGTGGTTGACGTCGTTCTGCGCTTCGATCCCAGTGCAAACAGGTTATCTTCAAGATCGTCGCCACAGAAACATTGAGATCCGTCCGCCGAGGCATCGAGTCTGATCGGGGGTTCACCGCGTTCCTCACATCCACCCTCAGATTGGTTCAGCCTCGACAATGGCGGTCGACCTGGTCCGCTAGCTTCAGTTCTCCTGTTCAGATGTAGTTGGATATGAGTGGCCGGTAGACCGACGGACGGTAGGTTTCTGTCCGGAGGCAAAGACTCCTTGAGTGTTTGCAGTAACATCTTGAGAGGCTTCGAACATAACAATCGACCATGATGCAAAAAGTGATGGCGGAAGGCTCCACACCGTTGCGCTTCATGCCATTGAGCTTGCTTATGCCAGTCCCATCCAGAAAGATCTATCCGCTTTCTGCTTCAGGTTCTTATGGTGGTGGTAGCGGTGGTGGCGGTGGTGGTGCTGGAGATAATGTCCTAATGAAAGACGTCCAGGAGCATTGGGATGGAAAGCCATAGAGTGATCGAATGACATTTCGAATTCCTCGAGTCATTCTGCTTTTTGACAAAGTCTCATGAGTATCATGTAGTCTGTACCATCCGGAATAACTCCAGTCCCACATGCCAATACCAGTTGTAGCTGGGGTCGTCTTATCCAAGTCTTTCGTTGGTCACAGCTGACCGTCTTTCGTCTTTGCTTTCCATAAGCGCAGCTCTTCAGCCATGAATTCGAATCGCTCCTCGTCTTTGTGGCCGAGCACAAGGGAGCCGGGTAGGTGGGTTCGGAACAGAGACGTGTCGGCACGGGCAGCCAAATTTGACAGATCCACACGCTTGGTCATGTTGTTTTCACGCAAAAAGGCCGACCAGTGCTCCAGTTGTTACTCGACTTGGGTAAGGTGAAAAGAAGAATGTCCAGACCCGCGACCTACGAGTGTTGAACTGGTCAGCATGTGGTTCGCAGGAATTGCATGGACTCATAATTACCAATTGGCAAAGACTGTACCTCGTGCTCTTCTCCGCCCAACTGGGGTCAAGAGATGACAAAGGAAACGTGTGGCCGTGATGCATCTCCCAAAAAAGCGTTGCTTATGACCCACTCGACCCAGGTGCAGAAACAGGATGGTCATGTTTTATCCGATTCTCGAGCAGCCAAAATTGCTGAGAGAAGGTCGTATGGACATACTCATCTTCGAGATAATAGGCAAATCGCGTCCATGCTGCTCTCGCCACGATTCCAGAAAGGCAAAAAGGCAGAATCTAAAGCTGAGCGTTTTCGGCGATGAGCAAGTGTCAGTGTTATTTTCAATATGAAGAGGGCAGAGGGAGGACAAGTATAGATGGCAACAGGGAACTTACCCCAATTGCGAGCAAGAGGCCAAAAAGGAGTCGTGTTCCCTTCAGGAGCGATGATCTTTGACGGAGCGTGGAGAGTGAGTGGAGAAGTGATGCAAGGAGAACTCAATCGCCTCGGCTCCCCTTAATGGACTCCCATCTTCCATCTGGGACAGGTCTTCGCCCTTCGCCTCGCACCTCACACACGCGCACATACACTCTCTCACTCCTCCCCTCATCGCCAGACACAGACGCGCTCTTCCTTTCCACTACCTGCCTGCACCGCCTACCATCCCCAGCCGACAATGGATGTGACACAATCCTTCCGCTTGACAGGACAGACGGATATAGAAGATATTCCTTGCGACTGCGTTGATGGAGACAATATCATCTACTGGGAGGACATCGAACAAATCTATCCAGGGGTCAAGCATGTCAAGAATGGAAGAACTACTGTCAAACTGCTACGAGACTCTGAACAAAACAGGTGAGCAGAAATATGTGATAAACATGAACATGAGGAGCCAGAAGAGGTTTGAATGTTATCCATGCTGAACGAGCTCGCCTTTCAATGAATCGCCCCTCTCTAGAATCGTACCCCATCGCATCAAGCACTATCCAGGTGTGATATTGGATATTGTTTTATCGGATGGAAATGGGCCTGTAACCAACAGACATGCTAATGGACATACCATCATCAAGGACAATACAATTGAAAGTCTGCGGATGGCACATCAACTCGGAAACACACCCGGAGGCGATCTCATGTTGCCGAGCGCTCCCACACCTCCATTACAGATTCGCTCTTCCGGCACCAGGACAGGTTCCAAAGCGAGGTTGTCATACCAGCAGATCATGCAACTTGCACAAAAGGAGGCCATCCAATCTGAAGTTGAGCAGCAGATGGTATCTTCTCTACCATCTGATGTTCAAGCACAAGTTCGCGACTCTGCAAATACACATGACGCCCTTGTTCGGGTCATCCGAGATGGCCTGGCCATTCTACCCAGTGAGCAATTGGTTGCCTGCTTGCAAAGTCTCAATAACAAGATAGTCGAGAACAATGCATTGGCGTCCAGGATCATGGAACTGGTATTCGAGAACAACAAAATGACATTCGAGATCAGCGAATTAACAGCCTGTGTGATCAAGCTACAAGAGATGCTCGGTACCAAGCAGGACGAGATGAAAGGGCTACAGTTGCAAGCGCTCGACAAACTAGCGCTACTCCAGAATAGCGTTAGAGCTCTCATGACCCAGACCTATGAACTACACGAGTATCCAATTCCTCGTCTGTTCATCGTCCTACCACACGACAGTTCATCCTGGAACCCTCTGGATCTTCTTTCCAACAATTTCAGGCTTTACTTCTTGTGCGAGTGTGGAGAGCATACAAAATCGATCAACAGCAAGATCCCCCACCACATCCATGTTGCCAAACATGAAGGATACGACATTGCTCGCCCAAAGGAGTTCTTTCGACAGTACGGCTCCTATGTCCTTACTATCCTTCGAATGCTCAAGTACGGTGTCGCGGCTGCTGGAGTGGCCACCCCTGCTTTATCTCAATTGGTCCGAGTAGACTCTATCGATCAAGCCACGGCGGGCATGAAAGCGCTGACGAACAATATCGAACCTGGGATGAATCAAGTCATCAGCTTCATCGAGAAGGTCTCTGAGGATGAAGGGGAGGTCGTTCAAGGGTTATCGGAACAGATGGCAAATAACGAAGCATTGGAAGGCGCAGATCTACGTCAGCTGGAGACATTCCTGCGAAACAAGGATGCGAACAGAGTACTGGGGAACTTGTACCGGACCGTCAATGCCGAAGGACACGTCAAGTGGGTATGCATTGACCACTACCGCGAGAATTACCTTATGAAGGCAGCGAAAGCATTCCGCGATACCGCGGAGGTACTGGGAGGATCGTTTGACGAAAGCATCGGTCGTGTCAAAGTGACGCTTCAATCCAGAGTGCAGGCAGAGCAGTTTTATCATGCACTGGAGAAGGTCAAGGCTGTCTATGAACTCGAGGTTTTTTTATGCTGGGGAACAACTCAAAACGACTTCAAGGGACTGCGAGACGCTCTTGCAAAAACCAATGTGGGAATCCTTTTGCTTACCATGCTGGATACGGATGGCCCAACCAGCGACATTTTGAATCGCAATCTTCGGTACGACCCCATTTTCGACATCATGCGACTCCCTTTTATCCGGTCTGTGACAATCAACAACACTCCCAAAGACTTTATCAAACGATCCAGTTTACAATCTCACAAGGATGGCTTTCCCAACCTCAGACAGCTCGCGATTGACGTGGGAGGTTTGAGGTACGATATCTATGGTATCGAGAGCCTGGTTGCCAAGGTGCCGGACCTTTCGAGTCTTACGTTTAATCGCGATCATGGTCATTTTGCACAAATCTACAATGCCATCGCAGAACACCAGACATGTCCGGTCACTTTCCCAGATCGATCGCTACGTATCTTGCCGCCGACGAACAAATCACTGCAATCGACGACAGATTTCAAGGATATGGCGGACTTGTTGAAAGTTCTTGGTGGAAGGGTCGAGGCAGTGGAGCTGTTCGGGACTTGGTTGTATGATTCAACCGTGGCCAATTTCGCCAAAGCGATTGATGATGGTTCAAGATTGAAGGAGTTCATCTTGGGAATCCCATTTCAAAAGCTCAGTCAACGGTGTATCAAGGACCTTGCCAGTATCGTTTCTCGCTCAGAATTGCGCAAACTCAGGATCAATCTACAGAATGACGCGAAACGTGTGCACATTCTAGAGTCGATTCAGTGGGAACATCTTCGCGAATTGGAAATCGTCATGAATGGGAGAGACATGGAGACGCGTGCGATGAGAGCCTTGGTCGACGGTGCAGAGAAACTGCCTGGAAGAATCCAACTGGAAGACTTTAGCTTTCAGTCTGAAGTCGACAGTGCTCCCCTGTCCATGCCCCAGGGTGGACTTTTGGAAGCATTTCTTTCCTCAACTTTGCTCAAGACTTTTCAAGTGGGCGTTCTCATGAACCTGGAGCAAACGCTTTCTCTGCTCGGGCTGATTGACCTTTCTCGAATGCAGAGACTTTGCTTGCGTCCTGAATACTTTGACTCGACCAAAGTAGAAGCATTGTTGGAATGTCTTCAGCACGCCACAGAATTGCGCTACGTGGGCCTACGTGCAGCATTTATTGCGGACAAGCAGAAGGAGCGAATGGAGGCAAAGGGGGTCCAGCTTTCAACAGAGTGGCCAAACCAAGTAGTCAACCTCAACAAGACGTGGTCAAAGTTGTAGTCAGAAATGTACTTGTTGTCAGGATGGACAAACACGAGCACGTTTATTGACCACCGGGTTGTTTTTGACTTGGCTAAAGCGTTGAATCGATGTAACGAGCAAGGGGGAGGGGGGATTCGGCAATGTTACCTGCCGTCAGTTTTCTCATCCCCCTCATTTGACAGGTCGCCAAAGAAAGCACTTGTTGCAAACATTCCCTCACGCGAATTGAGCGCCCGCGGAATGAAAGCCGACTCCGAGGGGAAGGTTGGGAATATGCAAAGTTCAGGGGCACCCTCCATAAAAGAGCAATAAAAATACAAAAAAGCTCCAGTCTACCATCACTACCACTGGCACATCCCCCCATCTTCCAACCCACCGTGTAAAGGAACTTTTACCAATGGAGCATCTTGAGAATCAGTATAACGAGGTCTAGAACTCAAATAACCCAGCCTCCTTGTCACAAGAGTCGGTTGCCGGTGCAGCTGCCTACGAGGCCATCCAAGGCATGAAAGATCGCGCGAGCGAACGGGGCCAGCCCGATAACCAAGCACTTGCAAAGGAGCTCCTTGCCGGTTTAGCAGGTGCAGCGGTTGACAGGCTGATTGAGATCATCACAGCGGCATCTGCGTCTGTCTATATGGTCTCCAGAGACCATTGCTAATCGCGTGATTCCTCCTTGTGAACGTTATCGTATACTTCATTTGGACGAGCCTTCGACAAACTGAGACTGCTCCGTGAACCCACGACTGATGAGGACATGTTGGTTCGGCTCCAGGCCTTGGTTGAGCAATTGGCTGTAACAACTCGGATGCAAATTGAAGTCCCATTGTGTCCTCAAGGATACCCTGGCCGGAATGAGACTCTGTGGCCTCCACGGAGAAACGATGCCTCGTAGTAGCCCGCCCCATCTTGGTAGAAGGATTCAGCGAGATCAGATCGAACAGTTTTACATAGGTGTGGATGGTAGGGTCGATCGAGTGCTCCTTCATTTCGTCGTAAAGACTCACCCCTTGTTCGCGTCCTTTTCCTTTACAGCGCTGGTGATCAGTGTTGAGAATGTCACCATATCCGGTTGCGTCTCCTGCGAACGATCCATGTGTTCCAATACGAGCAATCCATCTTCAAGCTGGCCGCAACTAGAGAGGGCGTCTTGTAAGATGTTGTAAGTAACCGTATTGGGTCTCAAGCCAGAATTGGCGAGTTGCTTGTAAACTGCGACAAACTGAGGCATGTTCATCGCATCGAGGTATCGCTTGAGTCGGTGATTGTGGTGGATGATGTCGTTCTGCTCCTTCTTGGACTTTTCTTCCAGTGCGAAGAGATCATCCTCGGGATCGTCATCCAGAGCAACATTGAGATCCGTCCGTGGAGGTATCAGTCCACCTCGGAGTCTGATGAGGTTGTCCACCGCATTCCTGCATTGCGCGTCCATCCTCAGATTGATTCTGCTCTGAAGATGACGGTAGACCTGGTCGGCCCGCTTCAGTTCTCCTGCTCGGATGTAGTTGGACATGAGTGAAGTATAGATCTCGATGGTAGGTTCCTGTCCAGAAGCAAAAGTTCTCTGAGTGTGTACCGTAGCATCATCTTGAGAGACAGGCTTCGTCCATATCAGTCGATCAAGACGCCAAAAGTGGTAACTGAAGGCACTACACCGCTGCGCTTCATGTCATGAACACATCCCGTGCTTGCTATCCTCCCTTGGCGTACCAGGCTCTTGATAACCCCTGCTGGACATGTTTGTTCTCAGTTTCTGATTCTTTGCTCAACCGTCTTGGCTTAGTTCATGTGATGGTGTTGGAAACGATGTTCTGGCCGCTTGTTACCGTATTGTGCAGCTTTGAATGGTGCTAATCTGTTCTTAGGGCCCATCAATAGAAGGTTCTTCGAGTGGATCCAGCTCAATCGCTTCGTTCACTGGTTCTGTCAGGGTGACTTCATGACGGTAGCCGTCCTGGTGCATTAGGATGAAAATCCAAATAACAATGGAATGTCACTTCGTGTTCCTCGAGCCTCATGAACAGCATACCATCTGTACCATGCTGAACGATTCCTGTCACACGCGCCATTGCTGGTTGTAGCCGGAACTGCCTTGTCCAAATCCTCCATTTCCAAAGCTAATCGTGTTTGCTTTCCTAATCGTCTATCTTCAGCGATGAGTTTCCAATCGGTCTCTTCGTGGGCGCGAATCCTATCATAGGTGCCAGGAATCGATTGTAGTCCTTGAATCGAACGCTATCGACAGCCATACTTCTGCTCAGTGTCCTGGTTGGGGCGGATTGATCAACGAGGACCCGAGGTATTGGAGTGGTGAGGGCATAGCGTCGCTCAGTTGAAATTACTGGGTTCAGTGACGCGTCAGCGTGAAAGTCATGACCAATTTGTTTGCGTCGGACCATCGAGAGCAACTACGGTGGTTCCGGTGTAGAGGTGAAAAAACATTCGAAGAGCGAAGCGTGCGTCATATGACGGTGGCGGCAGGCTGCAGATATCAGGGGAAGGACGCGGTCAATGACATTGCTTGGTACGATCTATCGAGTATTCTGACAAAGCAGCTCGGACTGATCAGAATGTAGTCGGCAGAAATTGTTGAGCCAATTGGTCTGTGAAGACTGTACCTTATGCGTGTCACCGGACCACTGGGGATGCGGTTCCCTACAAAGTAGGCTAATTTGCACTCGAGCCAGTCATAGGTGTGTTTCTCTGGTTCTCCAGTAGCTGTTCGGTTACGAGAAGGTCGTGTAGATCCACTCAACCACGAGGAAACAGGTAGACATCGTCCACGTTCCCCTCATGATCCGGAGGGAAAGAGGGGAGCGCGTCTGCAGCAGGATGACAAAAGTGATGTCTCTGTGGTGAGCAAGAGGACGTTGCATTCAACATGAGAATAGCGGAGGGAAAGCAAACACAGCTAACAACAGACGGCTTACCTCAGTACGAGTGCGAGGACAAACCGAGACGATGTAACCTTCGGGATCGTGACTTTGGCGGAGAGGGTGGTGGAGAGAAGGAATTGTGCGATCGATTTGAAGAAGCTCATGAGCTACTCCCCTTAATGGACATCCATTCTCCAACGGCTCACACTTTAATTGCTTTTTTACGCCTACAACCTCGTACACTCACTCACCCCTCACTCTCATCGCCAGACACAAAGACGCCCCCCTCTTTCCTCTAACCTGTGTGTATCTCCCGTCGTCCAGAGCCAGCAATGGACGTAACTCAATCCTTCCGCTTGACAGGACAGACGGATACAGAAGAGATTCCTTGCGACTGCGTTGATGGAGACAATATCATCTACTGGGAGGACATCGAACAAATCTATCCACGAGTCAAGTACATCAAGAACGGCAGCACTGCTGTCAAACTACTGCGAGACTCTGAACAAAACAGGTGAGCAGGAATGTGCGTTAAACATGAACATGAGGACACTGAAGCGGTTTGAATGTTATCCATGCTAAATGAGCTTGCCTTTCAACGCACCACCCCTCTCTAGAATCGTACCCCATCGCATCAAGCACTATCCAGGTGTGATATTGGATGTTGTTTTATCGGATGGAAATGGACCTGGAACCAACAGTACCATTGGACATACCATCGCTTCAACTGAGGACATCGACGCTGAGAGTCAACGGCCCACCCATTTACTTGCGGACACATCCGACAGCGACGACAAACTTTGCACATCTTCAAGTGACCCCATGCCTCAGTCATCCAAAGTCAAGACGGATTCCAAGGCTACATTGGCACTCAAGCAAATCATGAAACTTGCGCAAAAGCCCATCGAATCAGATACCGAGCAACGGCTGGTCACCTCTCTACCACCCGACATCCAAGCGCAAGTTCGTGCCTCGACAAACGTACACGATGCTATTGTCCAGGCTATCAAGAGCGGTCCGGTCGACCCATCAGGCGAACAATTGGTTGCATGTCTGCAGGAACTCAAGGACAAGATGAATGAGAACAGCGAGCTGGCATCTAGGATCATGGATATGATAACCGGAAACGACAAGATAACGGCCAGGAACAACAAGCTGACATCGGAGAACAACGAACTGGCAAATGAGAACAATGAATTGGTAGCCCGTGTGGTCAAGTTGCAAGAGGCCTTCGACATCAAGCAAGAAGAGATGAAGCAACTACAGAGCATGTCACTCGATCGGCTAACGTTGCTCCAGGACAGCGTCAAATCCCTCATGAATCAGACGTACGAACTGCATGAACATCCAATCCCTCGACTTTTTATTGTTCTTCCACAGGACAGTTCGCCCCGGAGCCCCGCCAATCATCTCTCCAACAATTTTCGGCTTTACCTCTTGTGCGAGTGCGAGGAACATACATCATCGACCAACAGCGGGATCTCTCACCATATACATCTTGCCAAGCATGAAGGATACGACATCGATCGCCCTACAGAGTTCTTTCAGCACTACGGCTCATATACCCTTACAATCCTTCGAATGCTCAAGTTCAGAATCTCTGTATCAGGAATTTCTATTCCTGCACCATCCCAATTGGTTCGTACGGAAATTGCAGATCAAGCGACTACAGGTTTGCAAGAATTGGCGGACACTATAGAGCTAGGGTTGGATCAAGTCATGGGCTACCTCGAGGATCATATGAGTGATATCAAGACCCTGGGACGCGCAGATCTACACCAGCTGAAGACATTTCTGGAGAACAAGGACGAGAACAAGGCGTTGGGGAATCTGTACAAGACTGTCACCACCAAAGGACACGTCAAATGGGTTTGCGCCGATCATTACCGCGAGAGTTTTCATGAGAAGGTAGCAAAAGAATTCCACGATGTGGTGGATGCACTGGCTGGATCGTTTGATGAACATATTGGTCGTGCAGAGGTCACGCTTCTGTCAAGAGTTCAGGCGGAGCAATTTTACTATGCATTGGAGAAGGCCAAGTGTGTCTACGAGCTCAAGGTCGAACTACAATGGTCCACAACTCTGAGCGACTTTAAGCGACTACGGGACACTCTTTCCAAAACCAATGTGAGCGTGTTGGAATTTGATCCGGTCTACCACCAGGGCCCGTTCAGCGACCTTTTGAACCGCAGTCAGAGATTCAACCCAATCCTTGACATCATGCGACACCCTTCTATCCAGTCTTTTACCATCACCCGTCCTCCTGCAGACTTTTTCAAAAGAAGCAACCTGCTCTCTCGAATTGATCACTTTCCCCAACTGAGGCGCCTGGAAATCGATTTGAATACCTGGATCAGCTTTCACGGCCTCAGGACCCTGGTTGCGAAGGCACCGCATCTTTCGAGTCTTTCTTTAGTCGAGAGCGGTACGCGCCTTCTCCAAGTTTATAACACGATCGCAGAATTCCAGACGTATCCTATCACCTTCAAGAATCAATCTCTGTGCATTCCACCTCCCCCAAAAGAAACGCACCAGTCGATGGCAGCCCACCAGTATATGGCCCACCTTCTCAAACATCTTGGCGAAAAATTTGATACACTGGAATTGAACAGGGACGAGGACTATGAAGCAATTATCGATGCTCTGGTCAAGGCGACCGAGAAAGGATCGACATTGAAAGTACTCGAGGTGGGAATCGATCGGCCAAGCGATACGTTGATCATCAATATTGCCAGTATCATCGCGCGGTCGGAATTGCGTACACTCGTTGTCACCATAAGAGAAGATGCTGCTGTGCGTATTCTGGAGTCGATTCAATGGGAACACTTGCAGCGTCTGATGGTTTACGTGAGACGAACTCACCTATTGACAAGTGTGATGAAAACCTTGGTCGAAGGCGTGAAGAATATGCCAGTAAGAGTCCAACTGGAAACCTTTGAGCTTCAATCTCAGTCTGACACTTCCCTTTATGATCCTCTCCCCATGCCATGGAACGACTACTTGCCATCATTCCTTTCTTCAATACCGCTCAAGAAGCTACAATTGGGAGTGACTATGACCCACGAGCATTTGCTTTCTGTGCTCAAATCGGTTGACTTTTCTCGAATGCAAGACCTTTGCCTGTACACCAAAGGCTACGACTCGGTCAAAGTGGATGCTCTATTGGACAGTGTCCAGCATGCCACGGTATTGCGATTCATAGGATTATGGGACACTCATATCACAGACGAGCAGACAGAACGGATGGGAAAAAAGAGAATCTCTCTATCAAGAGGTTGGTGGTTGGTGTTTTAATGATCCTCAGTGTTTCAAGAGTCTGGACAACATGCATAAACGAGGTTCCTCGATAAAGTCTCACTGTTTTTGAGCAATTGCTTTTTGCAGCGTCTTCATTGGATCTGTTATCGAATGGAAGCAAGCATGTTGAAGGGTCGGCTGCTGGGAAAAGATAGATAAGAGTCAACGGGTTTTTTGTCCCTGCTATTTGCCTCCCAGGTTGATGCTCGAGCACGAGACGTGTACGCTCGTATAGGGGATTGAAGGAGATCATGAGGATTGCTTTATCGATAGCGGAGAATCCTGACACTGCGGTACCACGGAAATCGGATGAAGAGCAAAAAAAAGGCGTTTGCTGCCCAGTCGCGTCGTTGTTGAGTTTCTTTGGCACCAAAGATCAGCTGAAGATTCAGTCCGAACAAGAAGCTGGTTCAGGTGGCAAAAAGCCCTCAGTACGGCGATTCCAAACGCCCACAGAGAGCACTGTTCGCCATGCTCAATAAAACGGCTGTGTCACTTTCCCACGCACCAACAGATCATGTTGTGTATACCAGGGCCACGTTGTCTTTTGCAACGATGTGGTCGGACCCACTCCACTGTCCAGACAGAAAGACACAACGTGACAACGTGATCTGTTGTCAAATTTCATGCCGCGCTGTCAAATCCCGATGATCTTGAGTGGCACCCAGGTCAACTGTGATTTATTGCACATCTATTCGGCTGAGGCGACGGCTGAGGCGCGGCGACTACTTCCTCCCATCTCAGCGACTGGCGGTTTGGGAATCCGTATCTGTCTTCCAGAGACGACAGCCTCATCATCCTTGTTCTTGTGCTTCTTCAACCAGTCCTTCAACAGGATAGGAATCTTGGCCTCCGGGTCCCATTTCAAAGTCAAGGGCCGACTCGCCGATCGCTTGGGAACAAAGCTATCGCCACCCCCTGTGAAGATCGTCTTGATCATCACAGCAGCATCTGGGTCTGTCCACGCCGTCTCCAAGAGATCCACAGGTCCATTGCGTGCTTCCTCCTTGGGATCGGCACCGTGCTCTTGCTTTGGTTCCATAGACCACGACGACGACGACGACGACGAGCCTTCATCCGAGGCGGCGGCGACCAAGGATCCTGTCTCGTGAGCAATGGGATGCCATATCTTGCGGTCCTTTTCACGCCTTCTGAACTGGAGCAATCGTGACCAATGGACTTGATCCTGTTGCATCTGTTCCCGGACCTTTTCCATCACCATTTCTGCCAGCTTGGCTCGCTCGTCCAGTTCCTTGCTTTTCTGTTGCAATGCTCGCTCCTCATTTTGACGCTCTCGTTTCTCTTTTTTGGTCAACTTGGTCGCCCTGGAGGGTTCTTCTTCTGCCTGAAGAGTCGGTTCAGTCTTTGCCTTCGCATCCCCTTGCGGTGGCGGCGGTAGCTGTTGCGGTTGGTGCTGCTTTGGCGGATGTTCCTGCTTCTCCAGCTTCTCCTGCAGCAGCTGTGGTGCAGGTCGGGGTGGAGATGGAGGTGGTGACCTTTGATTATCCTTTGGATCGCGGGGCTGTTGTTTCCGATTCTGCTTTGGTTGTTCTTGGCGCAAAGGCCCCTCTTCTGGCGTCTCATTCTCCTCAACCGAGGCTTGAAGTGTTCGTTTGCAAAGTCGAACCAAGTGATGGTAGGTCATCACGTTCCTAGGGATATTGTTCTCCAGCATATGCTCCCATACTCTCCACCCAGACTCGAAATCCCTCCGGATGGCAAAGCCCTTGATCAACGTGGTCATGATCGCCGTATTGGGTTGCACATTCCTGTAGAGCATCTCTTGGTAGACATGTTGAGATAGCTCCATGAACCCATGGCTGACCGCAAGACCCAAGAGCGAACAAAAGACATGCTGGTTCGGCTTCAGACCTTGGTTGAGCAATTGGCTGTACAACTCGGATGCAAATTGAAGTCCAATCGTGTCCTCCATGGATGGCTTGACAGGAAAACGGACTCTGTGGCCTCCACGGATAAAGCGATGCCTCGTAATAGCTCGCCCCATCTTGGTAGAAGGATCCAGCGAGATCAGACCGAACAGTGTCACATAAGTATGGATGGTAGGGTCGATCGAGTGCTCTCTCATCTCGTCATAAAGACTCCATCCAGCGTTCGCGTCCTTTTCTTTCACAGCGCTGTTGATCAGTGTCGAGAATGTCACCACATCTGGTTGTGTCTCCTGCGAGCGCCTCATGTGTTCCAATACGAGCAATCAATCTTCAAGCTGGCCGCAACTAGAGAGGGCGTCTTGTAAGATGTTGTAAGTAACCGTATTGGGTCTCAAGCCAGACTTGGCGAGTTGCTTGTAAACTGCGACAAACTGAGGCATGTTCATCGCATCAAGGTATCGCTTGAGTCGGTGATTGTGGTGGATGATGTCGTTCTGCTGCTTCTTGAACTTTTCTTCCAGTGCGAAGAGATCATCCTCGGGATCGTCATCCAGAGTAACATTGAGATCCGTCCGTGGAGGTATCAGTCCACCTCGGAGTCTGATGAGGTTGTCCACCACATTCCTGCATTGCGCGTCCATCCTCAGATTGATTCTGCTCTGAAGGTGACGGTAGACCTGGTCGGCTCGCTTCAGTTCTCCTGCTCGGATGTAATTGGACATGAGTGAAGTATAGATCTCGATGGTAGGTTCCTGTCCGGAAGCAAAGAGTTCCTTGAGTGTGTACCTTAGCATCTTGAGAGACTGGTTTCGTCCATATCCGTCGATCAAGACACCAAAAGTGGTGACTGAAGGCACTACACCGCTGCGCTTCATGCCACTGAACACATCCTGTGCATGTTCCATCCTCCCTTGGCGTACCAGGCTCTTGATATACTCCCGGAAGACCTGCTCGGTTTCAATTTCTGGCTCTTTGGCAAAGTCCTCATGACTGTGTTGATGTTCTGATGACATGTGTCCTGGAGCATTGGGATGAAAATCCATATAGTGATGGAATGTCATTTCGAGCTCTTCGAGACGTCCCGCTCTTTGACAGTGTCTCATGAACATCATATAGTCTTGACCATCCGGCATGACGCCTGTCACACGCGCCATTGCCAGTTGTAGCCGGAACCGCCTTGTCCAAGTCTTCCATTGTTCAAAGCTGATCGTACTTGCTTTTCGTAACCGCTTCTCTTCCGCCATGAGTTCCAATCGCTCTTTCTTTTTTGATCGAGCGCGAGTGGACCGGGTGGGTGGGTTCGGAACAGTGATGTGTTGGTACAGGCAGCCAACGTTGAATCGATCCACATACTTGAGCATATCGCCTTCAAGCAAAAGGTCGGCGAGTGTCCCGGCCCAATGGTTGTTGGTTGCGTGGGGTAATGTTGAGATCAAAATGTCTAGACCGGTGCCAATGGTATCCTCTTGATTCACGGGCGCGTCGACAAACACGAGTGGCAAGCCCCATCTTAAGAGTGTGGCACGTCCCAGTGCTTGGAGATCACTGGCTAGTTTTTGTAGAGTCGATGGTTGTGTCTCATCGTTGATCTTCTTGATCAAGTCCTCTACCATGGTCCTTTGAGGCGAATCCAATTGATAAGAATCCGTGAACCATGGTAAGGGTCCCATTGTTGGGGGCGTTGTAGTCGAGACCGCCGAGTGGTTTTGATGGGTAGCTTCTAGTGTTGTTCTGTCCATCCTTCCAACAGGCTCGTCCAGCGATTCTGAAGGTCCGGAATATCCAAGATCGGATCGCACACCATTCCTTAGGAGGTCCATCCTGTTGTGCGCTCCCAAAGGCAAAGAGTTGATGGTCCAAAAGTTGAAAAGAGCTTCGTCCGAGTCTTGCTCGTATCCATTCGGAGTCGGGAGTAGTTCAATAGTGGTGGCACAAGCTGAGTAGTTGATGAAGGGATTAAACTCTTGGACAATAGACCGATAGTGATCCCCTTGTTGAATCCTGTATTTGGGGGCATCATTGGAGGTGCTACCAGGAGACCACCGTCTTCCTGCTGGACGTCTGCTGAATAATGGTGCGTCATGGATGGCGAGGGATTCTCCTGTGCGTTGCGTTGATAAGGCGATGTCTTTTGAAGAGAGTCCCTTGTTGGATGATAGACTGGTGGGTGCAGCCTCTATTACGAATCCATTGTATTCTTTGCCCTGGACGCTCTCTGCAGCCATACTCCTACTTGGCGTCCTGGTTGAACGGTGCAAACCACGAGGACCCGAGGCATTGGCTTGCGGATAGAGGTGAGGGTAGAGAGTGACTCGGTTGAAAGACTGGATCCAGTGTCGCGTCAGACCGGAAGTGGTGGCAGGGATGCCTCCATCAGACCAACGAGGGCAACTGTGGCGATCTGAGTGGTTGGGGTAGTGATGGCGAGTGGAGGAATGAAGGGTGCGGCGCAATACACGAGACGATGCCTGGTAGCAACGGCAGGTAGCCGATCGCCTGACGAAGACGGTCGATGACATTGCTCGGAGACAGACGCGCGACCTACGAGTGTTGAGAGAAAGCGACGGGGGCTGATCAGCATTGCGGTGGTGGGCAGGGGGGGCAGTGCAG
>Ga0247824_10000072_pt1 | contig 38360 bp, 47 predicted proteins | sample 13C_PalmiticAcid_FD_194412 | JGI IMG/M metagenome (GOLD analysis project Ga0247824, IMG submission 194412) | Soil microbial communities from agricultural site in Penn Yan, New York, United States - 13C_PalmiticAcid_Day48 | ecosystem: Environmental > Terrestrial > Soil > Agricultural land...
GCAGTTCGTTGCTCTCGCGGCTGGTCGGCTTCGCCAGGCCGCCAGTCCCGCGGACGAGCTGGCGAGGCGGCGCGAGGAGTGGGCGGGGGCGACGCCGGGGCGGCCTGGCCGCCGAACAGTAGGCCGTGAATCCGCTGGACGTCGTTCTCCAGCGTCGTCTGCTGGCCCTGCTGCTGCATCGTCACCAGCAACTGGTGGATCGCCATGCGCTTGACCAGTTCGGGCGACCCGGGCTTCAGGTCCCGCGTGCGGCCCGTGCCCAGGCCCGGGTGCCGGGAGTACACGAGGTCCATCTGGGCCTCGAACTTCTCCGCCTCCGTCGCCTCCGTCTTCGCCAGGACTTGCTGGAGCCTGTCCTCCAGGGCCTTCGTCTTCTTCCGCTCCGCCAGGACGATCTTCTTCATCCCGGCCAGGAACTCCGGGTCGTACTGCGCCGCGTCGAACGGCAACTCCACGTCCTCGTCTTCCGGCGGTGCCTGCTGCTGGGCGGGGGCGGCCGGGGCCTGCTGCTGCGCCGGGGCCTGGTGGACGCCGTCCCGCGACCGCTGCTTCGACATCTCGGTCCGGATGTACCACTGCAACCGGTCCGGCGGCGTCACCGCCATCGACTCCGCCGACAGGCCCAGGTCCCGGCCCATGTCCAGGATGAACTGGTCGTGCTGGTACGTCTGCTGCTGCGGGGCCTGCTGCTGGCCCGCCGCGGGCGTCACCGTGTCGCCCGCGGCATCGCCCGCCTGCTCGCCGACGTCCATCAGGTCGCCGGGGTCCACGAACTCGGCGGGCCGCTCCTCCTCCGCGGGAACCGTGACGGTGCGAGTGTGCGTCTTGACGCGGACCTTCTTCTTGACGACCGCGGGCTTCGCCGCGGACGCGGGGGTGTGCTCGGTGACCTCTTCGGCCTTCTTGGACTTGCTCGCCACGTTACGACTCCTTTACTCCAGAGTTAAAGCCGTTCTGCGCTGGTTACAACCGCCGTCGCGTCACGGCGCCCCGATCAGGTACTCCACCTGGCACGCCGCCGTGTCCGCGATCAGGTACGGGGCGGTCACGTCCGGGCCGAACTCGAACAGGGCGAACGCCCCGGGCCGGACCTTGACCGCGTCGTCCCCGCCGCTCGCGAACCGCACCGTGACGAAGTTCGTCGCGTCGCGGTTGACGATGAAGCACATGCCCAGGCTCGCCAGCGTGCCCAGTTCCATCGCCTCCTCGGTGAGGCCGACGTTGTGCTTCACCTTCGCGTGCAGTTTCGTCGTCTGCGAAATCGCCTTCTCCGCGACGTCGAGGAACTCGTCGGTCCCCTCGGAGTCGCGGAGCGAGAAGAACCCGCCGACGCGGATCTCGTTAGCCATCGCCGTAGCCCCCGTTGTTGTCGTGGAAACCGGTCGCCCTCAACGCCTCGCGGCGGTGTGCCCGCGATTCGAGGATCGCCTCCCCGCTCGGCGTGAACTCCAGCCTCACGCCCTTCTTCGCCGCGGCCGCCGTCGCCGCCTTCACCTGCTTCGGGTGGACGCCGAGGCCCTTCGACAGGATCGGCCACTTGCTGTTGGCCGCCATGAACCCCGCCCGCTTGGGCTTCTTCATCGCCCTGTCGAACTCCGCCTTCGGCACCTCGCGGCCGTCGATGACGTAGACGGTGGTCAGCACCCACTCGCCGTCCTCGCCCACCCGCCGCACGGTCCTGATCTCGCCCTTCACTTCAACACTCCCACCCGAACGGGGGCACACCCCTTGTCCGGGCGGTCCCGCTCGAAGTACGCCCGACACCGGGGACACACGCGGACACGCGTCGGGTCGGGCGACAGGAACGTGTGTTCGCTCTTGCCGACGCCCAGGCAGCGGACGCGGACGCGCACGGCCACGACTGCCACCCGGGGCCTGGCCACTACTGCAACCCTCCCGGGGCCTCGGGCTGTTGGGCCATCATCTCGGCCACGAGCTGCTTGTCCTGGCCCATCCGCGTCGCCTCGGACGTGTTCTCGCGGACGTGCGTCGTCGTCGAGTCGCCGCCCGGCTGGGGCAGGTCGCCGCCCTGGTCCCCGCCCTGCGGAGTCACCGGGTCCGACACCGTGAGGATCTGGAGCAACTCCGGCGTGCCGAACAGCTTCGCCCGGAGTGCGACGTAGGCCGCGAGGTCGAAGAACACGCCCTGCTGCGCCATGACCGGCGTCATGGGCATGACGATGTTCATCACGAACTGGTCGATCTGCTCGCCCTTCTGCTGCGGCGTCACCGGCTGGAGCGAGTACGGGGACACCCGCAGCCGCAGCTTCTCCCACGGCACCCGCACCCGCGCCTCCGGCGTCACCACGCGGTCGATCCCGACGTGCGGCGTGTCCGGCGGGCTGAAGTGGTCGGTCATCTCCAGGTCGGGGTGGTGCCAGTAGTACCACAGCAGCGCCTCGCCCACGCCGCCCACGAACTTCACCGTCACGTCCTGCATGTCCTGCATGATCCGCGACGCGTTCGCGTTGAGCATCTTCTCCTGCGCCGCCGTCTTCGCCTGCGGACTCAGGCCGCCCATCGTCTCCAGGTTCCCGGCCTGCCGGCTGAACAGGTCCCACATCTGCGTCGCGAACGCGAAGTTCTGCGGATTCGGACCCGGGAACGACAGCGGCTTCACCGCGTCCACGTTGTCCACGCCCACCATCTGCCCGTCCATCGCGTCCATGATCCGCTTGCCGTCCTCCTCCGTCTTCCGGTTCGCGATGGTCAGGTCCTTCTGCCGCTCCGCCTGGTTCGCGAGCTTCCGCATCAGCTTGTTCGCCAGTTCGTCCGGCTCGATCAGGTCGCTCACCGGCGGCTTGGGGATCGCGTTGTCCGGCACCAGACCGTAGCCCAGGAAGTGGTACGGGCCGCACGGCGGGCCGATCCACTCCTGGACGTCCAGCGGCTCCACGTCCTTCATCGGCTGGCCGCTCTCGTCCGACGCGAACGTGACCACGATGCCCCGCGACGGGATGTAAATCTCCCACAGGTCCACCATGTCCTGCCATTCGAGGCGGCCCATCGCCGCCTCCTGGCCCTGCCCGAGCTGCTTCGACCTGTCGTCGCCCTGCTCCGTCTCCGGCATGTCCACCGAGGGGGTCAGCTTGTACTTCGGCTTGTACTGATCCTCCGCCGCGTCCAGCGGCACCCGGTACCGGTGCCCCACGAACCCCGCCTCGTCCAGCGACCGCGCGTTCCGGTCCGCCACGAAGTCGTCGAACGACACCACCCGGGCGAACGGCTTGCCGACCTTCAGACCCCAGCCCGACCCCACGCTCTCCGAGGGCGTCGCCAGGGCCACCTTCACGATGCCCATCAGGAAGATGCCGTCGTAGACCGCCCGCTGGAGGACGTCGTCCAGCCGCGCCACCTCGATCTCGTCGTTCACCCAGTTCTCCGCGACGTCCACGTCCCGCCTCGCCTCCTTCGCGAACGTGGACAGGCTGAACCGCGGCACCTTCGCCACGAGCTGGCGGACCACCACCTTCGCGTACAGGCTCAGGAGGTTCGAGATCCGCCTGGCGTCCGCCGCCGGCTGGTCCGCCCCCCAGTGGTCGCCCGCGTACTGGCGGATCGCGAAGTTCCGCTCCTCGCGGAACGTCTGCCACGCCTGGCGGCAGGCCTGGATCGAGTCGATGAGCCGGTCGTAATCGACCGGCCGGCGAGAACTGCGTGCCATCTCGTCCCCCGTGTGGGGCGGGCGTCACCGTGACGCCCGCGGTTACAACAGCCTCACCGCCTCCAACACCGTCTGGCTGGCGATCATCAAGGCCCGCGACGCCGCCGGGATCTTCGAGTTCGTGAACTCGTCCCAGTGGATCGCCACGTCCTGCCCCAGGACCTTCCTGTCGCCGCCCGCGGTCGTCACCTCGCGGGAGATCCGGAGCCGCAGCCCCGCGAGTCGGTCGGTCGGCTTGAGTTCCCGCCCCAGAGGCCGCGGGTTGATGAGTTCGTGTTGGAAGGTGAAGCCCAGCGGCAGGAGCTTCCGCTCCAGCACTTCGAGCAACTCCGCGACGTACTGGTTGACCTCGTTGAACTTGCTCACCCCCAGGACTCCTTTCGCCGCCGCTCCTGCTCCCACATCGCCCGGCGGCCGGCGAGTGTGTTCGGACCCGGTTCGTCCTTCTTCGCCCGGTCCGCCAGCGAGGGCCGCCCGGCCCCCAGTTCCGCCGCCATCTTCCACGCGAGTGCGTCCGCGATGACGCGGTCGCCGTGGTTCTCACGCGCCCCCGAGGGGTCGTCGCGGCTGGCCTCCCCGCCGTGCTCGACGTTCCCGCGGTCCGTGTAGACGAACTTCAGGGTCTCTTCGAGGGCCTTCCCGGAGTAGTTGACGAACTGCCCCGAGGCGAGTGCCGAGCGGTACTCTTCGAGGAGGAGTCGCTTGGATTTGGGGTGCGGGTACCAGCCCGGCGTGTCCGACACGACGACCTCTTCCTTGAAGTCGTTCACGTTGTAGTACACGCGGCGGTAGCCGCTCTCGATCACCCGCTTGCCGAACAAGAGGCCCGGCCCGTGCTGCTCCCACGCGAAGTACGCGTTCCGGAAGACCCGCCCGAGGGCCGCCGCCATCACCCCCGCGTCCTCCGGCACCACGAACGGCGAAGCCCACTCCGCGAACTTCTCGCCCGTCTCCACCCGGCACACGCTCACGCACGTCGGAGTCGCACCCGTCCCCGCCGCCACGTCCGCCCCCATCGCGTACTCGCCCGGCGGGACCTCCATGTTCGGCCCCGGCGTGAACCACAGCCGCAGCCACCCGGCCGGCGACTCCACCAGCGACAGCGGCTCCCCGCTCTCCCGGTCGTAACGCAGGTCCCCCACCCAGTCCGGCGGCCGCGCCACCGTCCGCATGAGCTGGTGGACCACCATCGGCTGGAAGAACTGGCTCCCCGACCCCTTCGCGTCGATGTCCAGGTCCATCGCCACCTGACGCGGACTCCCGCGGCGGGGGACCTCCGCGTCGTACCAGGGCGAGCGGACGCCCGGGAACGGCCCGCCGGTCGGGGCCTCCGACAGCACGAACTTGAACCCCGGCGGGTACAGGTACTTCTTGTCCAGCACCTCGATCTGGTTCGTAGCCGGGTCGAACCGGTACAGGCCCGGGTTCTTCTTCGGGTGGGCCGACCAGTGCATCACGAGCTTCTTGAACAGCCCCGACGTCGCGATCCGGTACGCCGCCGTCCCCACGCCCGTGTGCGTGAAGTTGAACACCCGGTTCTTCGTCACGTCCGCCGTCTTCCCCAGGACCTCGTCGTCCTCCGCGATCTGCGAGAACTCGTCGATCAGCATCCCCGTCGCCCGGCCGCCCACGCCCGCCTTCCCCGTGCTCGCCTGCCCGATGATCGTCGAGCCGTTCTTGTGCGTGAACGACAGCTTCCGCCGGACGTAGTCCTTCGGACTCAGCATCCAGTGCGGCAGCCGCTCCAGGACGTGGTCGATCTTCCAGAACAGACTGTCCGGGTCCCCCGGCTTGTCCACCGCGTCCTCGTTCCGCGAGATCACCAGGAACTTCTGCCACGGCCGGAACAGCCACCGGTGGACGTAGTGCAACTCGCAGCACCACGACGCCCCCATGTCACGCGACTTCTCCACCACCAGGTCTTCCCCGTGGTCGGTCGCGTGGGCGAGGGCGTCGAACGCCTCGTCCTGGAACTCGTAAGTGCAGAACGGCCCGACCTCGGCGCCCGCCAGACGCGGGTCGTAGGCCCACACGAAGAGGTTCACCCACAGCTTCACGTCCGCCGCACACAACTCCAACAGCCCGCGGCGGAGCGTCGCGTCCCCCGCGGCCGCCTCCAGCAACTCGATCCGCAGGGCCGCGTTCTTCGCCGGGTCGCGGGGAATCGCCTCAACCATGCTTGGCCCCCAGCCGGGCCAAGAACTCCTTCGCCGCCTCCAACGCCTTCGCCGACCCCCCGTCCTCCGCCAACTTCTGACCCTTCGCCGCCTCCCTCGCCAGCCTCCGCTCCGCACGCTTCTGCCGCTGCGACGCCCACTCCGCCTCCAACTTGTTCAGCAGCAGGTAGAACTTCGAGACGTCCTGCTTCTTCAACGTCCGCGCGTCACGCAGCATCTCCGTCGCCTCACCCCCCGCGGGTTCGGCCGTCTTCGCCACCTGACGGTAAGCCCGCAACAGCGGCGGTGCGTTCGGTCGGATCGCCATACCACCCAACATCGCACGTCACGGCCGCCGCACTACTGCACCCATTACCCCGCACCCCACCCTCACCCGCACAACGCCCGTCACAACCCGCACAGCCGGAAGGCCCCGCAATCGCTCACAGAGCCTCCGCAATCGACGACGGACCCGGACCCGGCAAAAGGGCACCCGGGCGTCACCGTGACGCCCAGACGCGACGCCAGGGGCCTCAGACGGGACCACAAGGGACCCGAACGGGACCCGTAAGATGGGACCCGACAAAGGGGTTAAGTCCGATGGGACCCGGCCGGACCGGGGGCGGGTGTCCGGTTCCGTTTTCGGCGGCGGTCGCCCGCCGCGAGCCTCCGCCCTAGTCGCCAGCCCCCGCCGCACGCACACGCATTCGACACCGCACCCGCGATCGGCTACACTCAGGCCTCAACGATGACGCCCGGCCACACCGCAACGAGGTAGCCCCCATGTGCACGACGCCTACGATCCCCGGCCACGCTGACGCACGCTGACCCCCGGGCAGCGGTCGCACCCCGCGGCCCCTGCCCGGCGGCCTGCACTCCGCAGCCCCGCCGATCACCCCACAGGCACAGGAGCCTGACCATGTCGAAGCGTTACACCCTCGCCGACCTCGCCGACGTCCTCGCCCAGGTCGCCCGCCCGATCACCGACGCGTTGCGTGACGAGGGCTTCCCCGGCTGGCTGGCCCGCCAGCGTGAGCGGCTGGCCGGCTGGATGCGGAGGGCCGCGGACCGCGTGGCCCCGGCCCCGGTCGCGTCCGTCACCCTGACCGTGACGTTCGCCCAGCCCGAACCGCAGCCCGTCCCGGTCGCTGTGGTGCCGGAGCCGACGCCCGCGGCCGAGGTGAAGCCGGCCCGCAAGCCCCGCGTGCGGAAGCCGGCCGCACCCAAGCCGGCCGCGAAGCCGAAGGCCGCGCCCAAGCCCAGGCCGAAGGCCGTCCCCGCGGCCGCCCGTGCCACGGCCAAGCCCAAGCCGGCCGCGAAGCCGAAGGCCCCGGCGAAGCCGCGTGCGAAGAAGGCGAAGGCGGCCGACTGACGGCGGAGCGTAGCGGGCCGGTCGGCCCGCCCGCCGCCCCGCGGCCCCCGCGTGTCTGCGGGGTGAGCCGCCCCGCACTGACGAGGCCCAGCAGGGCCGAAACACGCACCAGGAGCGTAGACCGTGCCACGCAAGACCCCCACGCCCGAACAGAAGGCCGCGGCCGAGATCCGCAGGGCCGCACTCCGCCAGCTCGCGAAGGACGTCGCCGCCCTCACCGACGCCGAGCGTACCGCCCTGATGATGCGGCACGGCGGAATCCGCACCACTGTCGGCCGCGCCCTCACCACCTTCAATTCGTGCTTCGTGCTCGCCCAGCGGCCGACCGCGTCCGTCGTGGGCGGGTTCGTCCAGTGGCTGACCGCCGGCCGCCGAGTGAAGAAGGGCGCCCAGGCCATAGCCATCTGGGCGCCGTCCGGCCGCGGCAAGGACGCCCAGGCCACGCCCGCCGACGTCGAGGCCACCGACGAGAAGGGCCGCCCGCGGTGCTTCATCGTCTACGTGTTCGACGTCGCGGACACCGAGGAGGACGCGGCCGCATCCGGCCAGTAACCGCCACCAGGCCCGGCCGGGCGACGCCGTGTCGCCCGGCCCCTTCACCAGGAGCACCGACCATGCCGACCATCCGCCACCCCATCAAGCCGACCACGCACACCTGGCGCGTGCGGTGGGCAGACGGCCGCCACGCAGACCACGACGCCGCGACGCCCAGACTGGCCATGCACTACGCCCAGGTTCACCGCCAGCGGACCGAACCCCAGTGCGAGGCCCCCACGCACGCGGACGACAACGGCCACCGCTGGCCCCCGTGCGCGTGGGACTACTGCCCCACCTGCCGCGATCACCACGACTTCTGTCCGGACGAGGACACCGACCAGGAGCAGGCCGCCGAGGACGCGGAGTTGGTGCGGGCCGCCATCGACGAGGAGGAACGCCGCGTCTTCACCGAGATCGCCGCGAAGGCCGCGGGGGAGTCGCTCCGCCAACTCGCCCAGGCCAGCCAAGACCTGAAGGCCGAGGCCGGCGCCCAGGCCGCCGCGATGCTGATCGCCTGCCCGCGATGCCACGCCGAGAGGGGCCGACGCTGTAAGAACTACAAGGGCCAGAACAAGGCCCAATGCAAGGAGCGGACGAGGCCGCCCGAGGCCCCGGCGCCCACGTACCCGCCGGCCCCCAAGCGGCCCGGCGTGCTGTTCGACAACTGACCAGGAGACCACGCGATGAAGAAGCCCACGCTACACCAGGTGCTGACCCAGATCGAACGCCGGGCGAAGCGCGCGACGCTGCGCGCCGCCAAGCAGGCCCGCAAGGACCTGTACAAGGCCCACCGCCTGAAGATCGACCCCAAGCTATGGGCCGAGGTGATCGCCGCCAGCACTCGCGAGACGGATTCCCGCATGATCGCCGCCGCGTACCTGTTCGCCCTGGCACGCCGCGCGATGATCGACGTCGTGGGCCACCCGGCCATCCTGCCCGAGACCCGCGCGTCCCTCATGCGGAAGATGAGCAACATTCAGGACCGCATCGCCCAGGCCGATCCGGTCGCGTTGCCGATGCACGAGGCACCCGAGTTGCCGCCCGCGGCCGAACCTGCGAAGATCCTGCCCGAGCCGGCCCCGCACGTCGCGGAGCCGGGTTCCCTGTTCTGAGCACCAGGAGCCGAGACCATGCCACGCACGACCCGCTACCGCATCGCCGACCGCACCGAAGAAGGGGAATGCCGCCACTGCGGATGCGCGCTCTACGTCGGGGACTACGCCCACATGACCGAGGCCGAGCACGTTTACTGTTCGGCCAAGTGCGCGGCCTACGAGGCCAGCGACCTGGAACACGAGCGAAACTAACCCACCCACCACCCAGGCACAGGAGCCGAGACCATGCGACCGCACTACACCCTCACCGGCCGGAACCAGTTCACCCGCTTCACCCACACCGACGAGCACGGCCGGGAACAACTGATCGCGGAATTCTGGAGTACCACCCAGGCCCGCCGCTACGCCACCGCCCAGGGCTTCACCGTCGAAGCCCTCACGCACGACGACGGCACCCCCGCACTGACCTGGCACCACCCGGCCCCCGGCCCGCTGTTCGAGGCCATCAACCTGGACGCCCTCAGCAACGACGCCCCGGACTACGACGAGGCCGCGAAGGTGCTGGGCCAGTACGCGGCCTACTGCGACATGAAGGCCCGCGCCGTCCGACTCAGAGCGATCGGGGACGTCGAGGCCGCCCAGGCCCACGAGCGGAACGCGGAGGCCATCTACAGCCGACTCCCGCAGTGGGCCAAGTGGTGAGCCGGCCCCCGGCGAGCGGCCGGGCCGCACCAGGCCCGGCCCCTCACCGGCGATCGACTCCCGACCGCCGACCACCACCCCAGGCACAGGAGCCTTACCATGTCGAGACGAACCCCCAGGCCCACGCCGACCCCCACGCCGGACGTCCCCGCAATCGTCATCGCCGAGCAGCAGGGCGAGTACGTCGCGTTCCGCATCGCATCCGACCGCCGGCCGCTCTCCCCGGTCGCGACCTTCCGCGGCCAGATCGGCGGGAACCCCTACAGCCTGTTCGGCGAGGCCGTCGCCGCCTGGCTGGGCGTCGATTCGTGGCAACAGACGGAAATCACCGTGGCGACCATGAGCAGCGGCACACTCTAACCCACCACCACCCCAGGCACAGGAGCCTAGACCATGTCCCAGCGCGAGACCGTCCCCACCGCCCGCTTTCTGGTGTGGGAGAACGACCAGTGGGTGAAGATCAGCCTACGGCCCGGCCAGAGCCTGACGCGCGACGTCGGAGGCCCGACCGAAGAGGGCTATTCGTGGGAGTCCACGACCTGGACCCACACCGGCCAGGGCGTCGCCCAGGAGTACAGCAGCGGCGGCCGCGACTGCGACGGCCGCCACGAGTACCACAGCGAAAGCTACTGCCCGCTAGAGGACCTCGCGGCCCGCGACGCCACCGTCGAGAACTACGACGGGACCACGTCGCACGCCGGAGTGATGGCGCCCGACTGGCAGCACGGGGGGAGCATCCGGCGCGACCACACCGCCGAGGCCGCCGGCTACTGACCCCGCCACCAGGCCGGGCGACACCGTGTCGCCCGGCCCCTTCACCAGGAGCACGAAGCCCCGATGAGACGCAAGCGCAACCCCGGCTGGTTCCGGTGCGGACACGACCCGCGCCGCCACCAACTCACCGCCGAGGAGCGGAGGCGCGGCGGGAACACCACCGCCCGCATGTACACGATCGTCGGCCCGTGGCCGCCCGACTGGCACGAGCAAGCCACCCGACGAACCACCACCACCCAGGACAAGCGGCAATGACCACCAAGAGCATCAAACGCGCGCTGGCCCAGTTCAAGCGAGAGCACCCCGGCCACGACAAGCCCGAGCACGTCGAGGAGCACGGAAACGATTACGTCAATTGCTTCCGATGCTGCGGGGCGATCTACGGCATTCACCAAAACGGCGCGGGGGACTTTGTGTACAAACTGGTTTCAGCGGGGGACGAGACATGCCCAGTCTAACGCGAAACCTGTTCGACGACCTCGCCGACGAACTCGCCGACCTGGAAGCCCAGGCCGACGACCTCGCGGCCGAGGCCCCGCCAGCTCGCCGCACGGCCTGCACATGGTGCGGCTACACCGCCCGGCAGGGTTCCCGATTCTGTTCGGCCGACTGCGAAGAACTCGACGCGACCTGTTCGCGGATTGAGGCCAAGAAGTAACTTGCGAAATCCGCCCGGCCCGCGGTGGGCCGGGCTTGACGCGACCCCCCGAACTTTAGTAATCTCTCCCCTCGCCCACCATCTTTCACCCGGCAAAGGAGCCGAGACCATGCGTTACGAATTCACCGAGACCGCGCCCGACTTCTCCGGCACGATCACCGTGACCGCCGAGACCTCGCCCGAGGTATTGGAACTGGCCGATCACTTCCGCATGTTCGACAAGACGAAGCCCGCCGACCTGATGGACCTCGCCCGCGCGATGCAGGCCGGGACGCTGACCTACGCCAGCAACCCGCAGTCGAAGCGCCGATGGTTCCGCGTGGAGGCCGCACTCGACCACGAATACACCAAGCCCTACACGGACCTACTCCGCCGCGTCACCGGCGCGGACCTGGACCACTTCCCCGACATGGACCTGACCCCGTTCCACCCCCGCAGACTGTGCCACACGCACATCACCGCGGCGTGCACGATGGAGCACGGCCACTACTGCTACGACGTCCTCATCCAGGCCGAGGACTGGAACGGCAAGGACGCGTTCACCCGCGCCCAGATCAACGCCCAAGACTACGCCGAGGAGGACTTGGGACACCGGCCGTTTGAGCGCGAGTACGTCGAGGGCCGCAACGGCGTGTTGATGCGAAACCCGAACTACCTGAAGCGGCACCGGGCGAAGCCGACCACCGGCGCCCCGTGGCTGTGGGCCGCACTGTTCAACTGGTGGCGCGCGACCCACGCCACGCCCGGCCAGGCCGCCGCCCTCGCCCTGTGCGACGCCACCCACGCGAAGCACCGCCTAGAACCCGACTACCTCATCCGCTCCTCGGGCGGCCCGGCCGGACTGATCGGCTACGGCGGAATCATCACAAGCTTCAACGAGCCGGTCGCCCGCGTGTCGTGGGAAGAGTTCGCCAAGCTGTGACCGCTCCCCCGGCCGGGCGGACAACCCGCCCGGCCACGCCGCAACGGCACGAGGCGCCCAGCGACGCGACGGCCTGTTCCCACGCCCTCCCCCGGGCGTGCGATCCCCCCGGCCCAGCGACGCACGGCGGGTTCCGCTGGCGGGTTCGACTCCCGCCCGTGCCACTGCCCCACCACCCTCCGGAGTTCCGCTCATGGCCGCCCAGTTGCCCGCCCACCCGCAGAACGGCACCCAGCCCATCACCGGCCGACCGATCCACCGCCGCCAGGCCGTGGTAATCGACAAGGACGGGGACCGCCACCGCGTCACCTGCCACGTCTTCCCCACCCAGCGCAGCGGAGGCCGCCGCATCGTCGTCACCGACGACGAGGGCCGCCGCGTGATCGACACCGACGACGCCTACGACACCGCGAACGCCGTGAACAAGGCCGACCACATGATGGGCGACTTGGGACTGACCGACGCCGGCGCGGAGGCCACGCGATGACCACCTGGCACGTCAACCGCACCGTGAACGCCGCCAACATGGTGGAGGTTGCCCAGTTCATGGCGAGGATCGACGAAACGAACGCCCTGCGGCGCTACGTCGCCCGGTCTGTCCAACAGTTCTGCGCCGCCATCGCCGCCGCCCGCCGCCAGGCCCTCACGGTCTGCGTCGCCGTCTACCGCGGCACGAAGGACCCCGGCCGCAAGCAGCCCGACCACACCGAAACGCCGGTCGGGTTCGTCACCCTCCGGCAGGGGTGGACGGGCGGCCCCCGCGTACTCGACGGGCGAACCGTCCTACAGGTGCAACACCTGTGGTGCGACCCGGCCGACCCGGTCGCCGCCGCCCGCCTCGCCGGGGCCATCTGGGGCAACATCGCCCACCAGTGGTTCAGCCACAAGTACCTCGTCAACGACGCCGCCGGCAACTGGAAACCCGACATCCACCGCAAACACCCGGCCTGGCAATCCGCCGACGTCCGCGCCCTGATCGCGAGCATGTTCGTCTTCCGCGACAACCACCCCGAAGGCGAGATCGCCGAGCGCATCGAGTGGGACCGACTCCCGATCCTGGCCGACGCGCTCCAGGAGGCTGACTTCCCCGACGCGATCACCCTGAACGCGTTCCGGTCGCGGCCCGCGGTCGGCCGCGACGTGTTCCGCCTGCACTTCCCGGCCGCACGCTCGAAGGCGGAGGAGGCCGGCGAAGAGACCACCGAGGAGGCAAGTTCCGCGGGGGGCTAGTCACCCCACCGACTCCGCGGAACGCGCCCCGCGTATCCCCGGCCTACAGTCCGTATCGCTCGCCCAGCCCCACAAGGACGCCGTCAAGGCAACGGGGCGCCCTGAGCGATCCGCACGGCCGACGAAGGGCGTTAAAGCAGGGATGGCGGCCCGGAGAGACGGGCAGAGGTTCCGGCATCGGATGCCCCCCGCGTCGCGACGCGGGGTTCCGGGTTCGACTCCCGGCGGAACCTATGGGCGTCACGACGACGCCCGCCGAGGGCCGCAGGTAAGCGGCCGACCGAAGGACCGACCATGTCACGACCCACAGGATCATCCGCCCCCTACGAGGCCCGCGGCGTGCTCATCCCCCGCTACCTGGTGTCCCAGGCAATGCCCGACTTCGAGGGCCAGCCGATCCCGCCGCCGCCCCCGACGCCCAGGCCCGACGAGCGGCACAACGCCGCCGGCCTGCTGGTCCGCCACGCCCGCAAGTGCGAGCCGGTCGCCACCCTGCTGGAGCGTGAGGGACCCGTCGCCTACCTCCGCCAGCTCGCCCGCGTCGCCCGCCGCGTCCGCCGCGACCTCGCCCGCATCAAGGCCCGGCAGGACGCCGCCGACGCCGCCGCCGCCGAACTCGCGAAGCGGCCCCTCACCCCCGAGGAGAACCGCGCCCGCGTCCGACGCTACGAACGCCGGCTGATCGCCACCAGCGACCTCGCCCGGTTCCTGGAAGAGTACGAGATCCCGAAAGACGCCGTCCGGCCCACGCCCTGCCGCCGGTGCGGCATGAAGATCCTCCCCCGGTCGGCCGAGTGCGTCCGCACCCTGGCCGACCGGCTCGACCGACCCGCCGCCATCCGCCTGGCCCCGCCGCAGGGCGGGACCACCGAAGAAGGCCGACCCCTGTGCCGCCGGTGCGTCCGCATCGGCGAGGAGATATAGACCCATGCCCCTAGTCCTGGCACGCAAGCCCGGCCAGTCGATCACCGTCACCCACGAGGAGACGGGCGACGTCCTCACGCTCACCGTCGTCGAGCTGAGGCCCGGCCGGCTCGCCCTGGAGTTCGCCGGGGACGAGTTCGACGTCCAGCGCTCCGAGCGCGGCGCGAACCGCCCCGACCCGAGACCCGGCCAGTAGGCCGGACCCGCCGGGCGCCACCGTGACGCCCGGCCCCTCTGTTCCCCTCCGGAGTCCGACAATGCCGACCCTGTTCCAGATCACGAGAGAGTTAGTCGCCTGGAACGACGTGCTCGACGAAATCGGGGGCGACGTCACCAGCCCCGTGGCCGAGGCCGCCATCGCCGAGTGGTACAAGGAACTGATCGGCCAGGAGGCCGAGAAGCTCGACGGGTACGTCGGGCTAATCAAGACGCTGGAGATGGAGGCCGCCGCCGCCCAGGCCGAGGTGGAGCAGTGGCAGGCGAAGGCCCGCGCCCGCCGCAGCCGCGCCGAGTACCTGAAGGCCAAGCTCCTGGAACACATGGAGCACACCAACCAGGTCAAGATCGCCACCGCGTCCGGCCGCACGATCGCCGCCCAGCAGAACGGCGGCCTCGCGTCGATGGAGGTGTTCGAGGACATGGTCGCGGACATGCCGGACGAGCACGTCCAGACGATCCGCGTCCCCGACCGCGAGAAGATCCGCCAGGCCCTGAACGCGGGCGAGCCGCTCCCCTACGCCCGCCTCCTGCCGAAGGGCCGGCACCTCCGCATCCGCTGACGAACGCCACGCACCCCGGGGCGACTCCCGCCCCGGGGTTTTTTCACGCCCCACCGAGGACACCGATGGAAGAGAAAGTCGCATGCGGCTGGGTCAAGCTCTGGCACCCGGCCGGCGTCCAAGTCACGCTCCCCGTCACCGGCCTGGACGACAACGCCGCCGACCTGTTCGCCCACGTTGACGCCTACCTCGCCGCCGGATTCACCGCCACGCCGCCCGGCCTGGCCAGCGGGGAAGACTTCATGCTGGTGGACCGCATCATCCGCGTCTCGCAGGCGGACGGCCGCGGCGGGTCCACGCCCACGCTGCACTTCTACGAGGTGAGTAACGACTACAAGAGTCTGACCGTCTACCTGGACACGATGGACCAACAGCTAGACTTCGAGCACGCCAGCGGCCTGGCCATGGCCGACGTCAAGCCGTTCCCCGGCAAGGCCGCCCCGAAGTTCGGCGACTCGCCCGACTCCGACCAGTTCTTCGCGAAGGCGAAGGTGCCCTTCCGCGTCGTCTTCAAGCCGAACCCCAAGTGGAACGCCGAGGACGAGGCGAAGGCCAAGATCGCGCCCGGCGGGATCTACAAGGTGCCCCGCCGGCTGTTCGTCCGCTACGCCAACGAGCGGCCCAACCCGCTCGCCGCACTCCCCGGGTTCTTCGCCGCCGACCCCAGCGTCGCGGACATCAACAAGAAACTGGGCGAGATGGTCGCCCTCCGCGACAAGGACAAGGCCGAGGCGTGGCGGATGTTCAAGGAGCACGCGGACAAGGCGGGCTTGCAGTTCGACGGCGCCCGCCGCGAGTTCTTCAACCCCGACACCGGGACCGAGCCGACCCAATGAACCAGGACCAACCCGACTTCGGAGAACCCACCTTCTGGCAACTCGCCGGCGCGGTCGTCGTGTCGGTCGCGACCGGCGAGTTGCTCTACCTCGTCGCGAGGATGTTCCAGTGAGTGAGCCGCCGCAGCGACTGAAGCTCACCCGCCGCCAGGCCGAGGTGATGCTCGCGATCTACGACCTGATCGCCGCCCACGGGCGGCCGCCGACGTTCCGCGAGGTGGCGGGCGTGATGGGCTTCAAAAGCCCGAACGCCGTCCAGTGCCACCTCAACCCGCTCCGCAAGAAGGGGGCGGTCCTGCCGCAGCAGAAGAAACACGACGGGATCGTCCCCGCGGCCCTGGACGCCGCGTACCGCGAGGCCGCCCGCGTGGAGGCCGAACTGTTCCGCCACCAACTCCGCCTGCAAGTCGTGGAGTGAACCCCGGGCGTCACCGTGACGCCCGCAACCCGAAGGAGACCGATGGGAGTCATCCAGTGCGTGGCCTGCAAGACGATGCGCGGCCCGGGGGAGGTGTACATCGTCGCCCCCGGCAAATACCACTCGTTCCCGGACGGCGCGATCATCTGCTTTCACTGCGTCGCGGCGGTCAGGGGGGACCGCGAGAGTCCCGTCCTGCCCGAGGCCGCGGCGGACCTGTGCGGCAAGTTGTACCACTTCGTCAGCTTCGCGTGCGCCATGGCCCGCGGCGAACTCGCGCCGGCCGAAGCCGACTCGAAGCGGCTGACGGAGCAGATGTCCCGGGACATCGCCTCGAAGTTCCCCGGCGACAAGACCCCCAGCATGGAGCAACTGGCCAAGTGGTACGCGCGGTCGCTCCGCCACCTGGCCGACTACCTGGAGGCCGCGTGAGTTGCCCCACCTGCGACCACACGATGGAGAGGATCGGACAGACCGAGGTCGGGGGCGGGATCTACCTGTGCCCCCGGTGCGGGACCGTCAAGGCCCACGGGTACAACGGCAACGTCACCACCTACTACCCGAAGCTCGTCGGCCGGTGCCGCGAGTTCGAGAGGCAGCTCGGCGTGCCCGGCGACTGGCACGGCCTGTACGACGAGTGGCAAACCCGCGGCATCGCCGAATCCATCAACACCCCCGAGAACCGGAAGGACCCACGATGAACCGCAAGAAGAAGCTCGACCGCGACATGAACGCCGAACTCCTCACCGCCCGCGAGCAGTTCGCCGCCCGGTTCATGGCCAGCCTCATGCGACACGACCCGCCCATCCACCCCGAGCAGGTCCGCGTCTTCGCGGCCTACGCCAACATCGCCGTATTCGCGGCCGACAAGCTGATCGAGGCCCTCAACCGCACGGCCCTCTGCCCGGCGTGCGGCCGGACGCCCACCGGGGGCGAGGAGTGCGGCCCGTGCGCCGCCAGCCAGGAATCCCACCTGAAGCTCCTGAAGCCCGAGTAGCCGCCGCCCTAGTCGTCTTGACGCCCCGGCCCGCCGGGGCTACTCTCTCCACCCTGTCCCGCACCACCGACCGAGGAGTTCCCGTGTCCGCTCACGACCGCCCGTTCACGATCGACCCCGAGTTCAAGGCCTTCCTGCCCCAGCAGTCGCCCGACGAGCGCAAGATCCTGGAGGCCAACCTCGTGGCCGAGGGGTGCCGCGACCCGCTCGTCGCCTGGAAGGAGGAGAAGATCCTCCTGGACGGCCACAACCGCCTGGACATCTGCGAGAAGCACAACATCGCCTACAAGGTGATCTGGCAGTCGTTCCCCGACCGCGCCGCCGCGATGGAGTGGATGGCGCAGCACCAGCTCGGCCGCCGCAACCTCCCCGACGCACTCCGCCGCTACTACCTGGGCAAGGAGTACCTGGCCGCCGTCGAGCAGGAGAAGAAGGCCGAGGCCGCCGCCCCGAAGGAGAAGGGCAAGCCCCGGGCGAAGCGCGGCAAGACGAGCGAGAAGGTCGCCGCCCGCAACAAGACCACCCGCCGCACCGTCGAACGCGCCGCCCGGTTCGCGAAGGCCGTTGACCAGGCCGCCGCGGGCGACGCCGCCAAGAAGGCCGAGATCCTGAAGAACCCGAAGGAGGCGAAGAAGGCCGCCCCCGCCAGGCCCGCCAAGAAGTTCGACGGCGAGAAGTTCCGCCACACGCTCGGCACCGTCATCCGCGAGATCGACAAGTACGCCGCCGAGACCGGCACCGCCAACGGCCCCTCCCACAAGTTGATCTTGAAGGCGTGCGGCGTCGTGGCTAAAACCTTCGACGCGTGGCAGAAGAAGGTGTCGGCCCAGAAGTCGAAGTGACCCCCCAGGCGTCACCGTGACGCCCGCACCCCCAACCCGAGGCAACAGTGCCACCCCGCAAGAAGGCCGCCGCCGCGGCCGAAATGTCCGTGTCCGAGTCGATCGCCGTCGCCTACGGCGACGTCGGCATCGGCGACAAGAGTTGCCGCGTGGCGGTCACCATCGACCGCCGCTCGCTCGGCCTGAAGGCGGCCGAGTCCATGCTCTGCGGCAAGCGGCTCTCCGCCGTCCTCCTCGCCCGGTCCGCGGGCGGGCCGGACCAGGACAGCCTCCCCGGCGCCGACGACGACCTGCAACTGGCCGGCGTGTTCGACTCCAAGTCGTTCCGCGTCAGCCCGAAGGCCGTCCACGCCACCCTGTCGTTCTCGATCGAGAACGTGGACCTCGCCACGCTCGGCCGGTTCGCCAAGCGTCACGGCCAACTGACCATCACCGAGATCGCCCGCATCCCGGCCGAGGCGAAGGCCCGCGACGCCGACGCCGACGACGAGTGAGTGACCCGACCGGGGCCGGCACGAAGCCGGCCCGTTCTCCCCCCGAACGCACGGAAGCGACATGCCCATCGAACTCCGGCCGTACCAGGCCGAACTCCTCCACGACGTCGAGGCCGAGATCGCGGACCGCCAGCGGCGGGTCGCCGTAACGCTCCCCACCGGGGGCGGGAAGACCCGCGTCTTCGCGGCCCAGGCCGAGCGGTGGATCGCCCGCGGCAAGCGAGTCGCCCTCTACACCAACCGCCGGCTACTCCTGGACCAGGCCGCCGACGTCTTCGGCAAGCTCGGCCTGGAGTTCGGCATCCGGGCCGCCGGCTACGCCCGCGACGTCGCGAAGCCGCTCCAGATCGCCAGCGTCCAGACCGAGAAGTCCCGCTCGATGGGCGAGAACCCGGTGTGGGAGAAGTGCGACGCGGACCTCGCCATCTTCGACGAGTGCCACCTCTTCAACAACCCGACCGGCCACGCCGTCGCCGGCCACCACCTGGACACCGGCGGGGTCGTCGTCGGCTACACCGCCAGCCCGATCGACCTCGGCGACATGTTCGACGTCTTGGTGCAGGGGCCGGGGGTCCGCGACCTCCAGACGTCGAAGCCGCCGCACCTCGTCCCCGCCCACCACTACGGCCCGGACGAGCCGGGCCTCGCCACCGGCAAGCGGATCGCCCTGGCCACGGACATGGACACCGTCACCCAGAAGCAGCTCCACAACGCCATGATGACGCCGGGCGTCTACGGCCGCGTGCTGGAGTGGTACCGAAAGATCAACCCCGACGACCGCCCCACGATCCTCTTCGCGCCCGACGTCCAGAGTTCCGTCTGGTTCTGCGACGAGTTCCAGGGCGCCGGCATCCCGGCGGCGCACATCGACGGGGACAACGTCCGCGTCGGGGGCGAGTGGTTCGACTCCGACCACGCCGCCCGCGAGGGCGTGATCGAGGCCAGCCGCTCCGGCAAGGTGAAGGTGATCTGCAACCGGTTCGTCCTCCGCGAGGGCGTTGACCTCCCGTGGGTGAGTCACCTGATCTTCGCCACCGTGTTCTCGACCGTGCAGAGTTACCTTCAGTCGGGCGGCCGCGGCCTCCGCATCTACGACGGCAAGACGCACTGCACGGTCCAGGACCACGGCGGCAACTGGTGGCGGTTCGGCTCGCTCAACGAGAACCGCCAGTGGGACCTCACGCACAGCGACCGGGTCGCGTGCGGCCTCCGCGAGTGGCACCTCCAGCACGACACGCCCGGCACGCCGCCCGAGCCGCAGCGGTGCGAGTGCGGCCGCATCGTCGTGGGCGTGCGCTGCCCGTGCGGGAACAAGATCGACCCCCGCCGCCGCAGCCGGCCCGTCGTCCAGACGGACGGGTCACTCGTGGACGTCACCGGCCGGATCTACTACCCCAAGACCCGCGGCGAGAAGCCCGACACCCTGAAGAAGTGGCTGCAAGCCTACTGGCGGGCCAAGTCCGCGAAGCGGCCGATGACGTTCAACCAGGCGATGGGCCTGTTCGCCCAGACCAACTACTACCACCCGCCGGAGAACCTCCCGTGCATGCCCCTGCACCCGGAGGACTGGTTCCGCCACGTCGGGACGGTGCCCATGAGCCGCCTCGTCCCCATGCCCCCGAAGGAGGGAATGTAATGAGCCGCGACCTGTTCGACTTCCTCAGCGAACCCGACGACAAGCCCGAACCCCGGGCCGACGCCGGCCACGCGCGCCCCCAGCCCCCGCACGACTACCATCGGCCTTGCCGCTCGTGCGGCAAGCGCGTCCTCTGGCTGATGTCGTGCGTCAGCCGGCAAACCGCCCCGATCGACCCCGACCCGTCCCCGGACGGCAACGTCGTCGTCAACGGCGACGGCACCTACGACGTCCTCGGCGGCAAAAACCTCGCCCAGGCCCAGGCCGCCGGCCTCACGCTCCACGCCAGCCACTTCGCCACCTGCCCCAACGGCCCCACCCACCGCAGGAGGAAGAAGTGACCCGCGAGGAGTTCGTCGCCCGGCACGAGACCATCGTGCTCGGCCTGTTCGCGAAGGCGTTCGGCGAGATCCAGGACACCCTCCGCCGCCGCGCCTCCGGCGAGGTCACACTGATCGACGCGGCCCGCGAGGGCCACGTCCTCATGGGCCTCCTGGCCGACGCCCGCCGCCTGGTCCGGATGATGGCGGACGACGCGCTCGGCCCCGTGCCCGGCATCGACGCACCCAAGCCGGGCGTCGCCGTGACGCCCGCCGTCAAGAAGGCGTCGGCAATCCCGAAGGCGCCCCCACTCTGAGGCAGTCATGGCCCACAAGAGCCGCTCGAACCGGAAGAAGAACGCCGCGAAGAAGGCGGCCCGCGCCGAGAAGTGTTGGCAGAGGCCGCAGCACCTCCAGGTGATGCTGGCCGCCAACCGATCGCTCGCGAAGGCCGAGCAGTACCCCGCCGCCCCGACCTACCGGGACGACAACCCGAATCCGTACACGCCGACGCAGGCCCAGGCGCAGCCCGCGACCGGCGAATCCACCGCGCCTAAGGACCTCGGACATGGCACTGAAGCAGACCCCCACTTCGTCGTCGTCGGAGACGCCGGAATCGCCCACGCCGTCGCCCTCGCCGGCCCCGGCCGCAGAAGAAAAGGCTGAGGGCCGCTCGCAGGACGCGGAGATCCTACTGATGGCCCGCATCCACCGCGAACTCTCGAAGGTGGAGGTCAACGCCCGCCAGCGGATCATGCAGTGGGTGATGCAGCGGGTCGAACAGGACCTCGCCGACGAACGGCAGCGGAAGGAGAAGGAGGCGATGGAGCGGTACGCGGGCCACGTCATGAAGATCAACGGCCCGCGGGGCTACCAGTCGATCGCCGCCGAGAAGAAGGACTGACCCGTGGGCATGAAGGTTGACCCGAAGACGCTGAAGGCGCTCCAGGCCGGGGGCCGCGTCACCGCGAAGGTGAATGCGACCGCCCTCGGCCTGGTCGCCGCCCTCTCCTCGCCGCCGCCGGACGGGTGCGGCGAGAACGTGTTCATGGACGCCGTCGCCCGCCTCGCCCGGGCCGCCGGCTGGAAGGTGCTCCACGTCCTGAAGAAGCGCGTCGCCGCCAAGAAGGCCGGCGCGATGGACTACCACTGGGAGACGTCCGTCGCCTACGACGGCAAGGGCTTCCCCGACCTGCTACTGCTGAAGCCCGGCCGGCTCGTCGTCGTCGAGACGAAGGTCGGCCGGAACAAGGCCACCCCCGAACAGGAGGAGTGGCTCGAACTGTTCGCCACCGTGGGCGAGGCCCGCCTCGCCTACCCGAAGCACTGGCCCGAGATCGTCGCCACGCTGACCGCCTGACAGCCCCCGTTGGCAGACCGGCCTGAAGATCGCACTCCCGCCGACCGCCGAGGCCCCCGAGGCACAGCGACAAGAGGAGTGGAAGGCGGACCCGGAGGGGGACGCCGTCCGCGATTCCCGTTGCGCGTCCGACACACTGGCGGGGTCCGGCCGAAAGGCCAGTCGCGGCAGGCAGGGTGCAAGCCCCGGATGCCTGAACCAAACACCGGGGACGGGAAGACGTATACCGCGGCTCCGTCGCAGGGTAGACCTCCCGGCCGACTCCGAACAGGGGTCGGTCCGTACCCGCTCACCATCGTCGGGTAGGTTTGCGGAATCCGGGGTGCGATAATGCGGGTTGCACGGACCGCGGCGCTAAGGTAGAACGTCCCAGTCACCACGACGACGGAGGCCCACCCCATGCTCGCAGACCCCAACGGGGACATCGACCCCGCCATCCTGAAGCTCGCCAACTACCTCGCCGGCCGGCTCGCGCCGAAGCTCGGCCGGTTCATGGACCGCGAGGAGATCGCCAGCGTCGCCGCCGTCGCCGGCCTGGAGGCCAAGCGCCGGTTCCGCCCGGAACTGGGCGTCAGGCTGACGTCCTTCGTCCAGCGGCGGATGCGCGGGGCGGTCTACGACGTCGTCCGCGGCCGCGACTGGTTCTCCGGCGGCCTGGCCCGACGCGGCCGCTCCCTCCGCCAGCTCCCCATCGTCGCCCGGCCCGACATCTACAGCCGCCGACTCGATGCCGACAACCTGAACGGCAAGGAGTCACTCTTCTACCACCCGGCCTTCGTCACGCTGGACCCCGAGGACGCGCTCGACGCGTTCCGCCACCAGGTCCGCCGCCTGATCCCCGGCCTGTCCCGACTCGAATACAGCGTACTCCTCAGCTACTTCTACCACGGCCTGACCATGAAGGAGACCGGCGAGATCCACGGCAAGAGCGAGAGCCGCGTCTCCCAGATCATCACGCAACTGATCGACCGCGCCCGCGAGCGGCACGGGCGTCAGCGAGTCGCCCGCACGGTCGGCCGCCCGAGCGTCCGGGAGGTGGCGTCGTGAATTTCGACTGGTCGAACGTCGTCGTCGGACACTGGCGGGTCTGCGGCCCCACCGACTGGCCCGCCATGCGCCGCCGCGTCCGCGCCACCACCGGCACGCACGTCGTCTACTACGACGTGTGGAGCAGGTGCGGGTTCGGCGGCCAGATCGCTGACTACGCCCTGGCGGACGGGCCGCCCGCCCGCTGCCACTTCTGCTACTCCGCCCTCGGCAAGGCCCTCACCTCCTCTTTCCGGAAGGCGAAGGGGATGCCCGTACTCCCGCTCCAGCGGCGAATGTCGCCGCGGGACCTGGAGGCCAATCTCACGTTCTGGGAGCCTGAGAACATGATCGCCAGCGAGCACGCCTGTTGTCACGGGGACCACGCGAAGGCCTGGGAGGAAGACGGCCTCGCCGCCGTCCGCGAACTCGTCGCCCGCACCGGCCTGGGCCTGGACTTCGGGTGGAAGGCGAAGGTCTACGACACGCACCGCTGCCACCCGCGCGCCGAGGTGGTCCGCGTCCGCGACGTCCAGCACGCCATCCGGACCGTCGATCTACTCGTCACCCCGCCCGGCCGCGGGATCGACTTCGAGGTGAAACTCGCCACCGGCCGCAACAAGGACTTCGAGGACGTCGCCGCCAAGATCCGGTCCGCCGCCGACGCCCTCAACGCCGCACACGCCAAGACGCCCGAGGGCCGCGTCGTCGTCGTCGAGGCCCTGCCGCCCGAGCCGGCCCCGCAGCCCGAGCCGACGCCGTCCGGGGCCGTCGCCGAACTCCTGAAGTTCCGCTCCGGCCTGGACGAGGTCATCGCGTTCGCCCGCGACTCCGACGCCGCCAACGCCCGGCTCGCCGCCGCCCGCCAGGAGGTGGAGGCCGCACGCCAGAAGGCCATCGGCCTGATCCGCACCCGCGAGGCCGTCGCCGACCAGACCCGCATCGCGAAGATCGGCTACGAACACGCCCGCGACAAGGTTGTTGACCTGAACGTCAGGCTCAACAACGCGTGCGTGGACGAGGCCCGGCAACTCACCGAGTACGAGCGACTCCAGAAGTGCCTCGCCGAGGCCGAGCGGGTCGCCCGCGGCCCCGAGCAGGACCTCCGGGCCGCCGAGGAACTCCTCGCCGAGGCCGAGGCCGCCGAGAAGAAGCGAACCACCCAGGTCAGCCCCGAGATGATGACCATTCTGGACGCCCTCAAAACCCTTCAGGGAGGAAAGTGATGCACCTGTCTCTGACCACGCTCTCACTGATCGTCTTCGGCACCGCGATCGTCTGCCTGATGTGGGGCATCTTTCTCGGCTGCAAGACCGAGCGGACCGGGTGGGTGATCCGCGCCCACGGCCGAGGCCAGCCCAACACCGCCCACTTCGTGGACGGCCTGTACTACCACGTCATCCCCGAAGGGTACTTCTGCAACAACTACGTCCCCAGGGTCGTGTGCGAGGACATGCAGAAGGACCTGAAGGACCGCGGCCACCAACTCACCGAGACCGCCGTACTCCTCGCCCGCTCCAAAGAGTACAACAAGCAGCTCACGGACGAGATCGCCGCACTCCGCGAGCAGCACCGCGGCTTCCTGGCCGCCTCAGAGAAGGCCGCGAAGCGGCACCAAGAGGAACTCGCCAAACTCACCGAGCGGGTCGAATTCTGGAAGAAGGAGGCCGAGGAGAAGTCCAAGCGGATCGGCAAGCTCAACGAGGACATCGACGCGGCCGGCAACCTCCGCAAGACGCTGTCCGACGCCTGCACCGCCCGCGACAAGCTCCGCGTGGAGTACAACGTCCTGGCCGCCGAGCGGGACAAGGCTCACAGCGAACTGTCGTCCGCGAGGAGACTGTTCGACAGTCTGCAATCCACGTTCAACGAACTCATCGCCAAGATCGGCGAGGCCGGGTTCTGACCGAAGCACGCCGGGCGTCACCGTGACGCCCGGCATTCACGAGGAGGATGGTATGAGGAAGTTTCTGACAGCCGCCCTGTTCCTGCTGACCGCCGGCCTGCTGGCCGCGCAGTTGCCCCCGCCGCCCCCGCCGCCGCCGCTGCCCGACGAAGCCGTGTACTCGACGGACGCCTACGTCACGAAGACGAAGGACGGGTACCGGATCGAGGGCGATTGCTGGGGCTGGGGCAAGGTGGACGCCAAGACGAAGTATTTCGTTGACGTCGTCGGGGTCGCGTCCGACTCAACCGACAGCATGCGCCTGGAGCGGCTGGCGGACGGCAAGGACCTGTACTGGTTCCCCACGCCGTACACCGGCGGCGACGTCGATTGCGGGTGGTGGTATCAAGTCGTGGCCAGTGACGGCAGCGACCACCTGGGCAACCGCATCGCCACGGACGGCGGGTGTTGGGTGCGGACCGTCCTGTGGAAGTGGGTCGATCAGGGGAACATGAATTACGCCGCGTCGGTCGCGGACGACAACTGGTACTGGGCGCCGCTCCTGCCCTAGTCAACCCCGGCCGGGCGTCACCGCGACGCCCGGCTTACTTCGAGGCACCCATGTCTGGACCGTTCGACGCCCCCCTGCCGTACCGGCAGATTGCACACGAAAACTTTCCCTATCTTGCCTGGAGAAAACACATGGCAGACACGGTAACCGCGGCCTCGCCCGAGGCCCTGTCCCGCCTGAGCGGGCAGGTTGACGTTCTGATTGGCCGGGTGGACGCCCAGTCCGTCCTGGTTCGCAACGTCGCCGGCCGGTGCGACTCGCTCGACGAGTGGTCCAACGAGGCTACCAAACAGATCATCAACAACACCGGGTCGATCGGTAGACTCGAAGACCGCATCAGGACGATCGAGGACAAGCTCAACCCGCCGCCACCGCCGCCAGTCGCGAAGTTCCTCGGCCGCATCCTGAGCGGAGAGGCCGGCTGGAGGTGGAACGAGTACGGCGGCGCGGACGGGTACAACCTGTTCGGGGCCGTCGCGGTCAACAGCCCGATCGCGTCGTGGGCTTTCGGAATCCTTTCGCACGTCTGGGCACCGAACACGGGCGACAAGCGGGCCGTCCGCGTCACCGACAAGAGTGCCATCGCCGCCTGCCGCTACATGGCTGACAAGTTCGCGTTCACCGTCCAGAAGACCGGACTCCTGTCCCTGTACTTCCTGGACTGGGACCGCAACGGCCGGGAGCAACTGGTCGAAATCGTTGACCTAAACACCCTGGAGGTGTTGGACGCGCAGACGGTCGCGTCCTTCGAGAACGGCGCCATGCTCCAGTGGGAGACGACGAGGTCTGTCGGCGTCAGGATCACGAAGACGAAGGGCACCAACGGCGTGATATCGGCCGTCCTCCTCGGCGGGCCGGTCGAGGTGGACTGGCAGGAAGGACCGCCGCCGCCGGCCGCCGACTGGGACTCCGCGTTCGTGTCGCAGTCCGTACCGACCATCCTGGAGGCGGATCAGGTCTTCAAGGCCTCGGTGACGCTCCGAAACACCGGCGCGAAGCAGTGGGGGATGCTGAGTGGGGCACAAGAGCCTCCGATTCTGGTCGCCACCGGCGACTCGTGGGGCACAGACTTCGTCATCCTCGGGCAGGGTCGGTTCATCGACAACGGGCAGGAGGCGGCCTTCGTGTCGCACCTCCGGGCGCCGTCCGACCCCGGAACTTACACGTTCCGCTGGCGACTGGGTCACCCGTCCGCCGGAGGGTTCGGGGTCGAGAGCGACCCGGTCACGATCACCGTCACGCCGGCCACGCACCGCCCGCTCGTCCTGCCCACCCCCATGACCGACGATGACGGGCGTGCCCCGCTGACACCAGACCGCGTGGAGTACCTGGGTTCGTTCAAGTTGCCCAAGTACGTCGGCGGCGCCAACTCCGGCTACTCCGAGACAACGATGGCCCTCAAGGAAGTCAACGGTGTCAAGCGGCTCGTGATCGGCTACAACCACCCACGCCACTGGCTGTTCGAGGTGAACATCCCCGACCCGGTGAAGTACACGGGGTCGAACCTCCACTCCCTGCCGACCGCCCCACTCGCGAACGAGTGGGGCGACGTGTCGGCCGGCGGGATCGGCCCGGTCGGTCAGGCGTACTACCGCGACGGCTTCCTGCACTGGTCGTGGCACCACCCGTACTGGACCGGCGGGCCGATCAAGTGCGCCGGCCGGACGCTGCTGCGCGAGGACGGCACGTTCGCCCCGGCCGGGACGTGGGAGGTTCCGAACCAGAAGTGGCACTGGGGCGGGACACACCTGCTGCCCAAGAGCTACGCCGACAAGTACACCGGCGGCCGCCGGGACGCCCGCGGGTTCGGGTGCTACTACTCCATCAGCGACCCGTGCAGCCGGGGCGTCGCCCTCGGCGTGTTCGACGACCCGGACCCGAGTCTCGAATCGCTCGTCCGCAGGCACCAACTCCTCGGCCGGCTGGTGGACAACCCGCTGCCGCGGCGGGGGGACTACTTCAACGCCAACTGTGACTACTGGGCCGAACAGCCCGAGAGCGCCGACAAGGGCTTCGTCACGTTCGACGACCATTGCCGGGCCGGCTTGGTGGTCCACCTCCCCGACGTGCAGGGGGCGATCTTCCCCGTCCGGGTCGGCACCGGCCGCCTCGGGTACGACTACGGCTCGATCACCCGCGGCGGCGGGGCGACCGACTGGTACTTCTTCGACGCCCACGACATCGGCAGCACGCCGGTGGAGTCCGACGATCTGCCCCACGCCATCGACCGGGACGTGCTGAACCCTTACGGGAGTGGGCAACTCATCACCTCGCTGGCCCAGGACGGGCGGGTGATCTACGCCCTCCGCGGCCAGGCGTACCAGAACGGCACCGAGTACGACCCGCTCGTGGACGTGTTCCGAATCCGTGAGTAGCCGGGCGTCACCGTGACGCCCGCGGAGGTTGACGTGGAAGAGCAAGACGCCGAGTTCTGCTTCATGGTCGCCGCGATCGGAGTCGCGGCGGCCTACCTGTCCTGGATCGTCGTCAGCGTCTGGACGATGGAGTCACTTCCCAAGTAGCTTCCTCGCCAGCTCGATCTGCCGACGCCGCACCGCCGCCACCTGGTCGGCGGTCGGCTCGGCCACCTTCACCTTCCGCCCGTTCCGCAGGGCCTCGCCGCGGGCCTGGCGGCTCAGTTCGGCCATCTGCCGGGACGCGTTCTCGAACTTCGTCAACTCCGCCGGCTGGCGGCCGCCGCGCCGCTTCGCGTCCTCGGCCTCGGCCCGCAACTCTTCCAGCCGGGCGTAAAACTCGTCCACGCTCCGCCGGGCGTTCCGCACCTCGGTGAACGGCGTGACCCCGAACCCGCCGGCCCCGAGCTGCTTCGCCGCGTAGGGGAGTTGGTACTCCGTCAGCTTCCGCGACCGCGACGCGTCCGCCTCACTCTTCGGGACGATCGGCGAACCCTGCCAGTTCTCGTTGCCCTGGAGGTCCCACAGGATCTGGCCGAACGGCGTGATCGGCACCGGCGGCGTGTTCGACTCCAGCGACCGGGCCAGGTAGCCGCGGACGTCCGGGTTCTTCGCCGCGACCGAGTCCAGCAGGAGCGGCACCAGGCCGCCGCCGGCCACGTCGAGGCCGCGGGGGGCCGGGAACCGACGCAGGCCCGCGGGCGTGTTGACCACGAAATTTTCGTACCGGTCGTTCGCCTTCAGCTCCTGGTACCAGTCCTCTTCACTCACGGCCAGCCAGTGGATCGTCCGGGCCACGATGAGGGCCGCCAGCGCGTAGGACGCCCCCTTCGGGTTGTCCCGCCAGTTGCGGATCGCCTTCGCGAACCCCGCCACCGCCGGCCCGAAGAAGGGTTGGATCTTGTTCAGTTGCCGCGTGACGGACCCCTGCCGGCCGAACGGCGTCGTCACCTCGTGGGCCGCGTGCTTCGCCTCGGCCAGGAGGTCGAGCGGCACCGGATCGACGTACTGCTCGCCCGCCCTCGCCTTCGCCTCCGCCGCCGCGAACGACTCCCTCAGCTCGGCCTCGCTCTTGCCCGTCACCTGCTTCAGCCGCGTCACCCACTCGACGTAACGCGGCGCCAGCTCGCCGGCCCCGGCCAGGTTCAGGACGTCGCCGGCCACGCCCCAGACCGAGTGGACCGTCCGGGCCAGCCGCGACCGCTCGGCCTTCCGCTGCCGCGTGTACGCCGTGTCCGGCCGGTCGGGGCGGAACTCGTTGAACTGCCGCAAATCCTCGCCGCGGTCCCGGACGAAGGCCTCCAGCAGCGGGTCGCCCGACTCCCGCCCGCGGAGCCGGTTGTAGTAGTACGAGTACAGGTCCCGGTAGGCGCCCCAGATCGTGGACGGGTTCGCCGACGTCCGGTCGATCGTGTTCGCCCAGAACTGGTACACGTCCCGCGGGATGTTCCGCACCTGGAAGCCCAGCGACAAGGTCGAGAACGCCTTCCTCGCCCCCGTGCTCATCAGCTTGAGCGGCTGGACGCCCATGACCTTCATCTCCGCCACGCCGCGGACGAGCCTCGCCATCTGGTGGGCGTCCACCGTCTGGTCCGTCAGCAGGTCGAACAACGCCCGGTTGCGCACCCGCACGTTGGTCAGTTCGCCGCCCGGCCCGGCCCACCACACGGTGTTCGCCTTGCCGTCCTGCCACGGCACCGTCGTCGCCAGCGGCACGCCGCGGCCCGCCTCCACGTCCGCCAGGGCCTGGTCGAGCTGCGCCCCCGACAGGTTGAACACGTCGAGCGCCCGCTTCGCGATGTCCTGGGCCTCCTTCGTCGGGACGGTCTCGCCGAACAGGGCGAAGTCCGCCATGCCCGGCTCCTTCAGCAGCTTCATCACCGCGTTCATGCGGATCTGCTTCGCCAGCATCCCGGCCACCAGCTTGACCCGCTTGTGGTAGCTGACCATCGGGCTGACGATCTGCTCGGCCGAGTGGCCCTCGCGGGCCTGCAACAGCTTCGGGCTGTCCTTCTCCGCCACGCGGGTGTGCGGGACGTACATCGGCCGCCGCTGCTCGAGCGCGTCCACCGTCCCCGGCTTCAGGTAGTGGACCTCTGCACTCTCCAGCACGCGGAGGGTGTCGTTGAACGCCTTCGTCAGCCGCTTCGCCGCCGCCTCGTACCGGTCGCGCTTCGCCGGGTCCGCGTTCACGGAATCGACCACGGCCTGGTACTGCGACCGCTGCCACTCCGGCACGGGCGTCTGCCCCATCTCGAAGTCCGCCAGGACCGACCGCGCCACCGCGTAGGTGTCGAACTCGCTCGCCGCCCCGTCCCGCGACGCCAGGTCCGCCGGGAGGAGGCCGTCGAGGATCTGCGCCTCGCTCTGCCCGATCCGCACCTTCCGCCCCGACTGGATCGTCCACGCCCCGTCACGCAGGAACTCGCCCGCGATCGACGGCTCGCTCCCCATGAGGTGTTCGAGGATCACGCTCGGCCGCCGGCCCGGCGGCAGCTTCTTGCCGTTCTTCGCCTCGTAGTGGGCCTCCGCCCGGCGGATCACCGCCAGGTCGTCCACCACGTCGTCGGCCACGCGGCTCGCCACCGACTCGCGGAACTCCGCCAGGGCCTCGCCGCGAGTCAACTCCGGCCCGGCCGCCCGCCCCGTCTCGCTCACGAGGCCCGCCGCCTTCCGCTCCGGCGACTGCTCGTTGTACCGCCGCCACATGTCCCGCAGCCGGTCGGCCCGCGCGGTCAGGGCCTGGTCGCCCAGCCACTTCTCCGCGTAATCGCTCGCCGCCTGCTTGTCCGGCGTCAGGTTCGTGAGCTGGTCCGTCGTCCGCAGCCGGAACCACTCCGCGAAGCCCTCGCTCATCTTCAGCCGACTCATCCGCCGGCCCGGCTCGTAATCGAACGCCGCCAGGCCCCGGGCGACTTCCTTGGGGAGTCTCGCCGGGTTCGTCTCGAAGCTCCCCTGCCGGAGGATGTGCTCGGCCACCTCGTGGGCCGCCAGGCCGACCGACCCGACGCCCATCGTCCCCGTCTCGATGCCCTGCTCACGCGCCCGGTAGCGGGCGCGGTCGCCCACGCTCCGCGTGACGTACTCCGGCACGCCGAACAGACGCCTCGCCGTCTCGGTGATCGAGAACGGCGACGGCCCGGCCTTCCCCCCGCCGCCGCCCTCCGCCTGGTCGGCCGAGGGGCCGTACACGGTCATACCGAACATCGACTGGCCCGGGTCGTCGTCTTCGCCGAGGTCCTTCGCGATGTCCTTCTCGGACCGACCCTTCGCCCGCTCGGCCCGGCGGAAGGCGTCGGCGTTCGACTCCTCGTAAAAGAACGTCCAGTCGTCCCTGACGAAGTAGCCGTCCGCGTCGCTGACCGGCTGCGGCTTGCGCACCCGCCACTTCGACCCGGCGTTATAGTTGCCAGCACTCACGGCGATCTCTTCCTTCGCCGCCGCGACCGTGGGGGCGTCGGCGACGTACTGCCATCGACCGTCGCCGTAGACGTCCACCCACAGCCCGGCGTCGATCGGCTCGTCGTCGCGGACCTTAACCCTCCTCTCTCCGCCCTCCGCCCGGTCGGCCGAGGGACCCCACGGGATCTCCTCCTCGCCCTCCTTGTTCAGGAGCCGCTCGTCCTCCTCCAACTGGCGACGCGCCTTCTGGTTCGCCAACTCCTGGCCGAAGTTCTTCCGCGCCTCCCTCTCCGCCCGCTCCCACCCCCAGTCCGGGTTCTGCTTCTGGTACTTCTCCACCAACTCGCCGAGGAACCGCTCGCGCATTTCCCGCTCGTACACGACGTCCATCCACCGGCCCTCTTCGACCAACTTGTGCTCCTGCATCGCGTCCAGGAGCGTGTTCCAGTACGGCTCCTCGATCAGGCCCCGGTCGGCGTAGGCCTGCGCCACCTCGTCGTAGGCCGCCTTCCCCTTCGTCCCGTCCTTCGCCCGGAACAGCCAGCCCATGCCGTTCTCGATCAGGTCCCCGTACTCGGCCTTGCCCAGGTTCCGCTTGAAGTAGTCCGGGTCCAGCCCGTCCCACTGGACCTTGATGTCCTCGCCGATCGTCACCGCCCCGGCCTCGCGGCGAATCCGCTCCTCGAAGGCGAAGTCGCTCTCGCCCTGCTTCTTCTGGAGCGGGTCGTCCACCTTCGACGCCCGCGCGTTCGCCGCCGCCGCCTGGCGGTTCTTCTTCGTCCGCTCGGCCCGCGCCTCGTACTCCTGCCTCAGCTTCTCCGGATCGGCCCCCAGCAGAGACCCGTCCGCGCTCGACTCGCTCCCCGGCTCGACGTCCACCGGCAGCGTCGCCTCCGCCGCCGGCTTCGCCGCGGGCTTCTTCCTGGCGCCCGGCTTCTTCTTCGGGGCGGCCGGCTCCTTCGGCTTTTCCAGCTTGCCCTCGCCCTTCGCCAGCCCCTCCAGGGCCTTCAGCGTCATCGCCGGGTCCTGGCCCGGCACCAGATCCTCCAGGGCCTTCAGCAGGGCCTGCGCCTCCGGCGAGTCCGGACCCGGCACCGGCTTCTTCGCCCCCGGCTTCTTCTTGGCCGCCGCGATCTCCGCCTTGACCTTCTCCTTCTCCGCCTTCGCCGCGGCCCGCTCCGCCGCGGCCCGGTCCTTCTCCGCCTGCTTCGACGCCCGCTCGGCCTGCTCCGCCAGGTCCCGCTCCGCCGCCTCCCGGGCCTTCACGCCGGGCGGCACGGTGACGCCCGGCAGTCGGGACGGCGGCCTCTGCGACCGCTCGCCCCTGCCGGGCGCCGGCTCGCCCTCGCCGCGGGCCGCTACTCCAGGGGGGAGTTGTCGCGAATCGGGATCTTGCCCGCGAGGTGCTTCCGCCCCTTCGCGACCAACGTCTGCTGCGTCAGCAATCGCAGCTTCGCGTGCAGCCGCCTTTGCAGCACTTCGTGCAAGCGACTCTCGGCCGAGCTGGTCGGCTTCGGCAACGATCCTTTGGGCTTCCGCTTCGGCATCGTCGTACTCCTTCTGGGCTTTGGCGAGCGACCTCTCGGCCTCCGCCAACTCTTCGGGGGTGGGGCGGTACTCCTCCAGCCGGGCGCGCCAGAGCTTCTCCAGTTCCGCCGTGCCGCGGTTCCGGCCGTCCTGCGACAGCCACGCGTGGCGGACCGTGTCCTCGAACACCGACCGGTCGCGGCCGGTGATCCTGGCCAACTCGTCGATCAGGGGGGTGAACCGCTCGCGGACGCCGCTCGGCAGTCGGGCGTAGGTCGTCCGCTCGAACAGTGCGTTCAACTCCCGCTCCGGGCCGGTCACCTGCTCGGCCTTCATCTGCTCCCGGGAGCCGGGCCGGCGCAGCGCCTCCCGCGTCTCCCTCGGGATCGGCCGGTTCTCCGCCACCGGCGCGTCGCCGTACCGGGCCGACTGCGTACCCTGGTCCGTCCCGCCCACCGGCCGCGGGGCCTCCGACTGCGCAGCCGGGATCGACTCCGCCGGCTTCGCGGCCGGCGCGTCGTCGGACAGGAGCCGCACCGGCTCCAGGCCCGCCTCCGCCCGGATCTGGTTGTGGTACTCGATCCACTCCGCCATCTCGCGGAACTCGGGCGACTCCGACGAACCCTTGTACCGGACCGACCGCAGTGCCGGGTTCATGTACATGGGCTGCTGACTGCCGAGGCCCGTCTCCTTCAGCCGCGCCTCCGGGAAGTCGCCCTCGCCGATCTTCGCGGCGTCGAACTCGATCTGGAACTGGCCCTCCTTCAGGTAGCCGTCGTTCTGGGCCTTCGAGTTCGAGAACCACAGATTCGCGTACTGCTTGTCCTTGAACAACTCCCGCTTGGTCGCCTCCAGGTTGTTCCCGGCCGCGTTCGCGTCCTTGGAGTCCGGCACCCGGTACAGGTTGTTCTCGCCCTGCGTAAAGTCTGCCGGTTGTGCGGGCGCGTCCGCCGGCCCGCCAGGGGCCACAGGAGCGTCCACAGGCGGCGCGACCGCGTCGGCGGCCGGAACTGCGTCCGCGGGGGGGATCGCCTCTCCTGGGGCCTCTGCGGGCTTCGCCGCCAGCTTCTCGCGGACCGCGGCCTGCAACCGGGCCACCACCGTGGGCGACTTCCCGATGTTGTTGAGGATTGTGCCGATTTTGGCGCGGGTGTTGATCCCGAACGACTTCGCGATCCGCTTGATCTCCGCCTCGCCCAGGACCTGCACCGGGTCCGGTGGGGCAACCGGGTCAACCGGGGCGGGCGTCACGGTGTCGCCCGCGGCGCCGGCCGGCTTCTCGCCCGCCCTGTACTTCGCGATCCCCTCCTCGCGGACCCTGCTGTACTCGGCCCGCGCGACGCCGATCGCGTCCGCCTCCGATTTGCCGTCCTGGAACCTGGCCTTCGTGTAGGCCCGCTGGTAGGCGTCGTTCATGGCCGTCACGATCGGGGACCAGGCCTCACGCGGGATGTCCGACGCGTCGCCCGGCTGAGCCTTCCGCCCGCGGACTTCCGTGATCCGGCTCCCGGGGTGGTTGCCGCGGTAGCCTTCGAGTCCGTCCTTCGCCAGCGACTCCGACTTGCCCCACAGTTCCAGTGGGTTGCGGCCCACCTCCGGCGTCGTCGTGAACGGGAATCGGCCGTCGATGCCACGCTCGCCCGACTTGGGGTTGATGCTCGTCAGCAGGACCTCGCCGTTCGCCACGACCACCCGCTTGCCCTGTGCGCTCAGCCCCTGCCACATGCCCACCGCCTGGGCGTGCTCCGGGGACAGGAACAGGGTGCGGTCCGACTTCTCCTTTAGGCCCGAGTCCGGGTCGCCGCCCCTCGCCGCCTTCGTCCGCTGCGTCCGGCCGCCGTCCATCGTGTACGTCGAACCCCGCTCCGTCGTGAACCCCTCGCCGCCTTCCACCACTTCGGCGGGCTTCGCCGGCTCGGCCGGCTTCTCCGCCGAGGGCCGGCTCTTGCCCCGCCCGTCGCCGGGGTCCGGGATCGACTCCGTCAGCGCGTCCACGAACTTCCGCACCGCCGGGTCCTTGACGTGCGAGAACATCGCCCGCGCCTCGCCGCGGGTCAGGTCCGGCTTCTCCGCCATCGCCTTCTGCAACCGGCCGAGGATCTGCTCGCCGTACTTCCCGGCCACCCGCTCCAGCGTCGCCTGCCGCTCGCCCCGGGCCTCCAAGAAGGTGTTGACGTAATCGCTGTACTCCTTCTGGACCCGCTTCGCCCCCGCCACGCCGTCGTGCAAACCCGCGAACAGCGAGAACGTCACCGCCTGGCTCGCCGCGTTCCGCAGCGCCGCCGGGACGTCCCGCTCCTGGTCGATGCCGATCAACTGGCCGAGGACGCCGTATCGCGTGTTCGTCTTGTACCCCTCCGCCAGGACCTGGTCGGCCAGGCCCGCCCACACGTCCAGCGTCGCCTGCTCGCCCACGCCGATCGCGCCCTTCGCCCCCACCCGACCGGCCAGCGTCCGGACGTTGTTCCCCACGGCCTGCATGTGCCCGAGGATCGCCATGTTCGCGTAGGCGTAGCCGAGGGCGGTCGGGAAGCCCCGCGGGTCCGAGGGGTCGCGGCCCGCCGCCATGTTGTTCTGGGCCGCGTGCTCCAAATACATCGACGGGACCATCGGCGTCAGAACCGCCATCCGCCCCGCGTGCGACGCCAGGCCGCCGGCCCGCGCGAGGAGGCCCGGGTTCTTCGCCGCCGCCAGCGGGACGCGGGCGAGTTGCGCCGTGTACGCGTTGAGCATCGGGGCCGGGATCAGGCTCGCCGCCTGGGCCGCCCGGCCGCCGCGGGCCAGCCACGCCGCACCCTGAAGGACCTTGCCCGCCCCGGCGAACTCGCCCACGAACGCGGGGGCCTGGGCCAGGGCCTTGTTGATCGACCCGCCCAGCGTCTGACCCTGCCGCGCGTCGTTCTCCTGCTGACGCTCGTAGCGCGCGATCGTCGCCGCGTCCTCTTTGGTCGCCCGCCCCTCGCGGAACCGCTTCATGGCTTCCGAGGCCGACTCGTGCTCGCCGTGCCGGACGCCCTGGCTCGCGAGCGGAATCGCGTTGCGGGCGACGAACCGGCCGAAGTTCCGGACGTTGATCGCCTCCATCTCGCCCGTGGTCGCCAGCCGCCGCTGCTCCTCGCGGAGCTGGTAGGCCTGCCGGTACTGGGCCGGGTCGATGTTCCGCTGCCGCAGGATGTCCGCGGTCTCGGTCCACGGACGCCCCGTCTCGGCGCCGGCCCGCACCGCCCGGTCCCCGTACTCGTCGTCGTCCACGATCTTGTCGGCGGAGTCGCGGAGGACGTCCGCGAAGGAGGTGCTTTCAACGGAAGATCCGCCGGAGGAGACCCCGGCGGACCGTGCGAAGAGATCCACGATGTCGGCCATCTTCGGCTCCTGACTGGGTTCAGCCAGGATTCTACCACAGATCAGCGAGCGACGGGCGTCGTCGTGCCGCCCGGCCCGATGTTCACCGTGCCCGGCGGGTAGTCGTAGGCCGAGTCCGGAATGCCGCCCTTCGACTGGACCGGGGCCTTCTCCAGGTAGTTGTCCAGGTCCCGCTTCAGCTCGGCGAACTTCTGGACGTGCAGCGGGGTCCGCTTCTCCGGGGGCTTCGCCATCAACTCCTTCATCTCGCGAAGGATGATCGCCGCCGCCTGCTTCTCCTCCGGCCGCAGCATCCCCATGTTGCTGATCTTGCTCTCCAGTTCCACCAGGGCGCCCTGCTCCTCCTCGCGGTGCTTCTTCGCCTGCCCGGCCGGAGTGCCCTCGTCGAACAGTTTGGCCTCCTTCCCCAGTTGCTCCATCCGCTTGCGGTAGAACTCGTCCTTGTTCACGTTCGGGTCGTCCTTCGCCGCCTTCTCCGCCGCGTCGAGCGCGTCCTTCACGTTCTTCAGGTGCTGCTCGCGGGCCTTGTCCAGCTTGGCCGCCTCGTCCTCGCCCGCCGCCTTGCCCTTGCCCGCGGACGCGCCCTCGCCGGCCGCCCCGCCGCCGAGCGGCTCCCACTTGCCCGGGGCCGACTCGAAGTAAGGCTTCTTCACCCCGCGGCGGACCGCCTCCTTGTCGATCATCGCCTGGAGCACGTTCGGCGGGACGCGGCCGCCGCCGTAGAGCGAGTTCACCTCCTCCACGATCTCGTCGTACCCCGCCTTGTCCACCGTCAGGTTCGTCACCCGATCGTCGGCCTTCTTCGCCCGGAACTGGCTCATCTCCTCGTTGAGCACCGTCCTCGCCTTCGCCTCCTCGATCGCCGCGTTCTTCCGCTGCGTCTCCACCTCGATCTGCTCGCGCTTCAGCCGCTCCGTCTTCGAGTCGATGCCCGTCTTCAGTTGCAGGATCAGGTCCTCCTTGTCCGCGGGCGACAGCGACGGGTGGGCCATCACGTCGGCCACCGCCTTCTTCTCCTGCTGGAGCTGCATCTTCTCCTTCTGGCTCAACTGCTGCTGGCTCAGCCAGGACGCGAGTTGCGCCCTCTTCACCATCTGCGCGTCCTCGGCCGCGACCTGGCCCGACGCGATCCCCGCCTGGAGCGCCCGCTGGTCCTGGTCCCGGTTCAGCCCGCCCATGAACTGCGACTGCTCCTCGCGGAGGCGGTCGCCGAACTGCCGGTCCCGCTGCATCAGTTCCGCGTTCGCGAGTTGGGCGCGGACCATGTCGCCCTGTGCGTTCGCGGCGATCGCGGCGAACTGGGCGTCCGAGCCGCCGCCCCCGCCGGCCGCCGCCCGACCGACCTGGCTGAGCTTGTTGGTGTCGAGCGGCATGAAGCCCTGGAACGAAATCGCCATAGCCTACTCCTTCAGCCGGTGGGAACCCCCACGAGGCCGATCGCCGCGTGGTTGGGGTGGAACAACAACAGGTCGGTGGACACCAGTGCCTCCACGACTGCCAGCGTCACGCGGGCGTCGGCCGTGCCGGTGGTCATCGCCTCGGTGACGAGGAGCGTGGACCGGGCGTCGGCCGTGCCGGTGGTCATCACCTCGGTGACGACCAGTGTGGAGCGCGCGTCGGCCATCAGCTACCCGCCTCGAACCCGAACTCCGCCGCGTTCACGTCCGACGCCGACCACGTCGTCGAGTCGGACGGCTTGACGTCGTAATACTGGCTCCGCAGCGTGTAGCTGTCGGTGAGGGACACCTCGGTGCCCGGGTAGTCCGTCGAGCCGATGCGGACGACGGGCGCGTAGCCGCGGGCGCCGGCGTCCGTCTTCTTGATCCAGTTGTTGACGGAGACCGAGTACACCGCGCTCGTCCCGGCCGGGAGGTCGGGGAACGTGTAGGTGTCCTTCGTCCCGTCCACCGCGCTGCCGACGTAGGTCGTGTCCCCGTCCCAGGCCCCCGTCACCGGATCGTCCACCAGGAGGTAGTTGTCGGTGGAGTTGCCGTCCGACCCGGTCATGCCCGAGTTCGCGCCGTTGCCGGTCGGCCGCCCGCCACACACCCGCCAGCGGCCCAGGAAGTTGTTGTTCTGACTCCCGGTCAGGGTGAAGGCGTACCAGTCGTCCCACCGGAACGTGGTCGTGCCGCCGCCCGTGATCGTCGGCACGCTGCCGTTCAGGCAGCACGTCGTGACGTAGGCGTTCGACGTGTGCTTCGTGTCGGTCGCCGCCGCCAGCGTCAGCACACTCGCCCCGTCCACCCGCAACTCCACGTCGCCGGACGCGATCGAGTCGGCGATCTTGAACTTCAACTCGATCGTGTGCCACTGGTTCGGCACCAGGACGCCCGCGGCCGTCGAGCCGAGCGTCGTCGCGTGGGTGTTGCGGAAGATCGAGATCGACAGGTCGTTGTTCAGCACGAGGCCGATCTGGACGTTGCCCGCCGTGTTGATCGTCGAGCCGTCGAACAACACCATGATGTTGCCGCGGTAGATTCCCGTGCCCGACGT
>Ga0247824_10000074_pt1 | contig 37907 bp, 31 predicted proteins | sample 13C_PalmiticAcid_FD_194412 | JGI IMG/M metagenome (GOLD analysis project Ga0247824, IMG submission 194412) | Soil microbial communities from agricultural site in Penn Yan, New York, United States - 13C_PalmiticAcid_Day48 | ecosystem: Environmental > Terrestrial > Soil > Agricultural land...
GACATGACTGAGTCCAATACACCTCCGGTATCCATGGCCGAGGACGACCCGACCTCGGGCTTCAGCTACGACGAGGGCGGGTCAAGCGGCGACGACACCTCGCACGACGGACCCGCCTCCTCCACCCCGTTCGCCGGCAACAAGAGGAAGAGAGCCAACTTGAAGTATCAGAAGACATCGTAAGCTCCCCCCCGCTCATCTCTCTTGCCGGTGGCTCGACTGACACGGCACGCCCGGCATCCAGTTGCGAGCTGTGCAAGGCGCGCAAGGTCAAGTGTGACCGGGCGGATCCCGCATGCTCGTGGTGTGCCCGCCGGAACCGCGCCTGCGTGTACCTCGAGCGGCAGAAACCCGGAAGCCGCATCGGCTTCACCCTCGAGCTCGAGACCAAACTGAACCGCGTCGACGCCCTATTGCAGACGCTCTGGCGCCGCGTCGAGGACCACATCGCCGATGACCACTCCAGTCCGTCGCAGCAAGCACAGACGCTGTCGCCGTCCGCCAGCAACCTCGACGCGTCGCAGGCCGATGGATACTCGCCGCATCCAGAGGGCGTTGGACCGCTGGGTAGGCCGGCAGGTGGCGCGGCTGGGGTTCTGCCCATTATCCCGGACAGGAGGACTCCAGGAGCTTTTTCTGGCCCTCCATCCTGGCAGGACGTGGAGAGCCACGATGGGCTCCAAGTTGGCCCGCGGTCGTCGTCGATCCAAAGGCCTCCAACGAGGTTGTCAATGGGCAACGGTGGCTGTGGAGGTGACGAGCCGTCCCCATTCCATAGGACGATGCCTCCTCGAGGCCCACCGCCGATGGGGACGAACCCGTCACCATCAATTTGCGGCGGCCCGGATCTCCCGCCGCAGGACATGGTCTACACGCTGGTGGATCTCTACTTCAAGCACTGCAACACGTGGTGCCCGATTCTGGACCGCAAGACGACCTTTGGAGTGTTCTTTGGCTCGACCTCCCAGAGCGAGGCCGACCGCATCCTCATGCACGCCATCGTGGCCACAACTCTGCGCTTCCTCAAAGACCCACGTCTGACCCCCGAGATGAAGGCCCATTACCACGCCGTGTCAAAAAACACCGTCACCATCTACGCCATGGCGCACGTGAGCGTCGCGGCACTCACGGCGCTCGTCATCCTTGCCCTGGACGAGTTGGGCACCTCCAACGGCCCGCGCGGGTGGAACCTGCTGTCGCTGCTGGCGCAGAACGTGCGGCACCTGGACCTCTGGACAGAGAACAGCACGTACCTGTCGGCGGGTCAGGAGGACCTGCCGCGCACCGGTTCGGTGCGGCGGGTCGCGGTGGGACAGCCAGAGTCCTGGATCGAGGACGAGGGCCGCCGCCGGCTCTGCTGGATGGTGTACCTCCTCGACCGGTACGCAACGGTGGCGACAACAACGTTTGACTTTATGCTTGATGACAGGAGGATGAAGCGCATGCTGCCGTGCTCGTACGATCTGTTTTCGAGGAACGTGCCCGTCGAGACCGGGTCGCTTCCAGACCCGACGGCAGAGGGGACGCTGGCGTACGTGGTGGCCAAGCCCGAGAACCTCGGCAGCTTCTCATACCACTGCCAGATCCTGCGCATCCTCAGCCAGGTGCACGACTTTCTCAAGACGCCTGTCGACGTGACGTCGTCGACGGAGATGGCCGGCTGGCGCAACACGTACCGGTCGCTGGACGCTGCGCTGGACAACTGGCTACACGGGCTCCCGAGCGAGTACAGCCGCATCTCGGCGCTCTGCCACTCGGACCCGGCAAGCCGCGTGGCCAACTGGTTCATGCTTCACAGCGCGTACGTGACGGCCGTCGTGCGGTTGCACTCCGCTGCGGCCTATCCCATGGTGCGGTCGCACATCTTTGGGCCGTCGCATTACGCCATGCAGCGCTGTCTGTCGGCGGTGCAGAGCCTCCGGGATACCACGCAGGACGTGTATGAGGCCAACGGGTTGGATTTGGTGGGCCCGCCATTTGCCTTCTCGTTGTGGACGGCCGCGCGGCTGCTCATCGTGCACGCGTCGGCCATGAACTGTCCCGTCGACGCCAAGATTGACTTCTTCATCGACATCCTGACCCATGTTGGGCAGTACTGGGAGGTGGCCGACAACTACGCGCGGATCCTTGCGCGGGTCGTGCAGAAAGGACGCCAGGGCGGCGTGCCGTACGCTGTCATGAGAGAGTAAGTGAGCCAAGATGTGTACATGATGTGGCGTCGTACGAACACAAAGGGGAGGGTTGTTGCTAACACGGTGCCCTAACAGGAGCGCATACGACCTCGTCGGCCTCACATCGTCGACACGCCGCTCGGGCCTGGACGAGATTTCTTCGCAGTCCGTATCTCCGAGCGAGCTCGATAGCATCGACGTCTTTGACTTCTTCAACTACTTCAAGGTAGCGGAACCGAGGCCACGAAGCATGGCAGCCACGGCCGGCGGTGGACAGCCGAGCATGTCGAGTCAACCCCGACTTGGCTTTGGACCAGATGTAATGCGCAGCGGGGGCGCCGCTGTCCCGGACCCAGAGGCGGACTGGTTGGGGTACAGGTCGCACGGGTTGTTCAACTGAGATCTTGGAAGGATGGGTAGGTAGGCATGTCCCGACCGTCTGCCACATTCGGAAGACCGAATGTGTCACCCAAACAAATAATATTGTCCAACACGCTGCCCTCCGTTGAAGAAGAGATCTCCACCGTCCATCCCGCCAGCCACAATCACAAGTCTGCCATCTCGTCTCTCTCTTGAGGCTGAAGTCGCGAAACGCGACGGCTCTGATGAGCCTCTCCCAGATGCTGCTCCTGCTTCACCGACTCCATCCATGACGAACCCTCAGACCCAGACGTTCAACAGACGTTGCGCAGACCTTCGAGGATCCCCTCCCACGCCCTCCACCACATTCCCGTCATCACAGATTATCGTGCCTGGCCACAACTCTTCGGCGTAATCGTCGCTGTGGCAGATGGCTGGCCAGTGCCGCCTCGAACATCTTTGATGAACTGCAACAACTTGGGGCCAATCTGGTTTGCGAGGAACTGATCGCCCTGGTCATTGGGGTGGACCCCGTCGCCCTGAAGCATGGCGTTGGTGAAACCGGCAGCCCGTGAACAGTCCGCGACGACGATCGGTGACTCCGACGTGTGGTGCGCCTGCGCCCAGCCGGGGATGGCAGTGTTGACCGCTTCAATGGTGGTGTCGCTCCAGCTTGTTGGGATCAATTTGTCGATCTGGAAACCGATGTCAGTCATTGTTTGGCTCAATATGATGAGAGAGAGATAGGCAGTGCCAAAGACTTACGATAACCTTGACCCTCGGGTTCGCGGCGCGCATGGCATTGAGCATCGTCGTGTACGAGTCGAGGATGGACTGGACGTTCCGCTTGCCAATGTTGACATCATTGGTACCGAGCATGAATTGGACAATGTCGGGCTTGGTGTTCTGGACCCAGCCCACGATGTTGTTCCTTGCAATATCGTATGCTTGCCAGCCCGAGTGGCCTTCGTGGTTGGGATCAAAGCCCGACGGCCTTGAGCACTTCGCTTGGAGGTCGTTCATGCTGCCGACGAAATCGACACTGCTCGCCAGGCCGGCAGACGTGATTTGGTTCCACACCAGAGGCCTCCAGCAGGTGATCTCGGTAATGGAGTCGCCGAGTAACACTTTCTTTTCGTCAACCTCAAGCTCCCAATAACAAACCATAAAAACTTGAGATAACCACTTACTCACTTGGACCTTCTGCCCACAGGCAGTGGCGGCGAGCCCGGAAATAACCGTAAAAGCGGAGAGCTTCATGATGATCACGATGAGCCCGAATTAGACTGATGAGTCGTTCTGGAAGAACATGGCTACGTTGTAGGCAGCGTCATGATTTATACTTACTATCCTCAAAATACTGGGAGCAAAAGTTTCCAGATCGCGTTTAGCCAGCGTAACAACCGGCTAATGGCGATCACTGCCTTGTGGCGCGACCTTGGTCCGCTCTCGGTACAATGATCGGGCTGGCGGATAATACCTAGTCAAGGGGTTGCACCGTCGTCAGAGGCGCGCCAGTAGGGTTAATGCCGGTGGGTTTACACCAGGCAACCGATCAGGCGCTCGTCGCGGGCTTCTTAATTAGACCTCGTCCAGGGGTGTGGTTCACGGTTCACGCAGAGGCGCGCCAGTAGGGTTAATGCTGGTGGGTTTACACCAAGCAACGCATGAGGCGCTCGTCGCGGGCTTGTTCGACCTCGTCCAGGGGTGTGGTTCACTGTTCCCGGTCCGGATTCCCCCTGAGAAGGCCGTCGCCAGCCACCATTTATGACATAGTGATCAAAGGGTAGCAAACGTCGAGGAATGTTCGGAGGAAGCGATGATAATTTTCCCATGCGCCAGGGTCGAGACTGCAAGACTCCTTAACGGAGACTATGAGGATATGTCCAGGAGCAGGAGAGGACGTGTTGGACATGGGACAGCGAAAGCAGGCCACCACAGAGGTGACATGGGGGCACAGGAGAGCACTGGAAAGAGGTGTCAACGGTATGTAGTTAGTTATGAGGTTTTGGGAACGTCATCAATTGCGGGTCTCTCTCTGATCCTGATGAGGGAACAGGCCGGCAGCTTGTGCTATCTCGTCCGTCCGAAGGAGTTTGAGGCAGCGTGATGAATTGTGTGCTACTTGAGTTAGGGACTAATTAACAAGTCAAATCCATTCCCCAAACATTGAACTGTGCCTGACAAGACATGTAGAGGAGAAAAAGTCAATACCCATCCATAACGCTCAACCAAGTTATGGGTAGAAGCTGATCCCCCGCCCCATGCTCAATCTCAAGCCGAGGTAACTACTAATTACACTAGTTATTATAATGATTATAGTCAGCACGATAACACCGCTAACGATCATTCCAATGACTAGCCCAGCACGTATCCCGTCGCTCGCTCCAGCCCAATAAGTGTTGAAAGAATTTTCCCATTTATAGCCATAGTCGACTGTCTCAAAGTCGATACCAGGCACGGATTTAAGCTGCTCATAACATCCGCGCAAGAAGGCCTGGGAACCGAGAATGTTGGCTGCATTGACAAAATCCTTGGTGTCTCGACAATCCGTGCCTACGGTAGCGTAAGAGCACGTAGTTTAGTGACTGGACTAATAGTACAGAGGGAGCGCAGGAGTCTCGGCTTACCACAGCAGCAAGGTAGACGGCCGTATCGGGAACCGTCGTCGTCAAATTGTACGTTCCAGTTATACTTGCCAGTGTCACAGACGGGAACAGTCCAGGTCCCTGGCACGTCCGGTTAGCATGCCCTTGGGGAGCAATTGTCACGGGGACTTACCCGGCCACGCGGATGGTTCACTAAATGGATTTACACTGTTGCTGCTTGCCAGTGCCTTTTGGACTTCTTGGTTCTGCATCTCCACCGTGTAGTTGAACCGCCCGACTCTGAAGGCCTTTGCGGATGATTTCGTGACGTCCTGGGGCAACGTGGTCAGCTGGAAAATGACAAGCCGCGCGTGCTCTGGCTGCAATGGGGAGACAAACGTGCGCTGATATTGCAAAATAAGACCCATTGAGCTGATCCAGCCCCTCCGGCTTCCCCAGCGTCGATGTCATGCGGCTTCCTTCGTGCATTCTGGTAGTTTGTAAGACATCAGAAACAGGAAAGGTCCCAACGGAGCGTCCATCAAACTTACTGGTAGAGGTAATACACGCCGGCATCATCTTTGGAATAGTATTTTGTCTGGTTCGGCCCCGAGACATCGTCCTCGTTCAGCGTCTGGCTGAACATGATGAATGCCCGGCCCGTTTTCCACTTGGAGTTGATAGTCCTCGAGATCATCTGAGTTTTGTAAAACCCCTCGATGGATTGGGGGGATGGGATGGTTCCGGTGCTGGCAAACGAGCCTCCCTTGAGGTAGTCACTAAAATGAAACCACTTGGTTAGCTTGCTGCGGCGGTGTAAATTCGGCAAGGGAACGGGCATATAGGATGTCGTGATAAGCGCCGTCCTTGTGGCCTTGGAATGTGGTATTGGCCCAGGTCGCGATTGTCGTACTGCCTGCGCGGGGCCCCACAGGGCCCCACCTCCAGACCGCCCCGCGTTCTGCCACGCCAGGTGTCACGGACTGACCACATAGGGCGGCCAAGCGGCTGCAGGCGGAGCGCGGGGCACGCCGCCAGCCAATCATTCAGGATAAGGTCATAGGGCCAATCAGGGATAGATCGTTAGAAGGCTAAGACGATCCAGTTGGATCGTCGGGAACAGAGAACGATCCAGTTGGGATCGTCGGGAACAAAGAACGATCCAGTTGGGATCGTTGGAAAGAAAGAACGATCTAGGGACAAAGGTACTTCGGGATAAAGAAGTCATTATATATATATACTAGCTAGTTAGTTACTTGTTAAGGGAGCTTAGAGCTTCCTTAGTAAAGCAAATATATCGATCACTGTACCTACCAGGTATATCTTTAGCGATTAAGACAATCTACTTATTGTAAACCCTTTGGCTTTACCGAGCCTTATAGACGTTGACTACCTCTAGTGAACCCTTTCAGAGTGCTCTATACCTACGGTTCGTTATACGTTGCTTTACTCCCTTTGTTTCTGTTACGGTTCAGGACGGAGGTAAAATACTAATACCTTCATTATAGGCACCATCGTACCTACCGTCGCTTAGCTCAACGAGTATATCGCCGTGCTTAAGGCCAAGAACGCCCGCCTTACTACTACGAACTCTCGCAGCCGGGTTAAGCTCGACCCGCTGCCTAGGTTCGGGGGAAGTAAGGACGCCCTCGCGGGCTTCCTAACCCTTTTGCGGGCCTACCTAGGGTATTACCCTGAGTACTTCCCGACGGAGGCAGACAAGGTCGGATTTATCGCCTTGCGCCTCGAGGGCCAGGCGCTCCGATAGTTTCAACCTACTATAGACGACCTTCTTACTGTCCCTAATAGGGACGATAGAGAGGACTTCACGAACGAAGTCTTCACTAGCTACGCCAGGTTCGAAAGCGAGCTACGGAAGGTATTTGGAGACTTGGACGAGAAGCGGTACGCCCAGGACTGCCTAATGAACCTTAGGTAGACTAAGTCAGCCTCGGCGTATACCGTACTGTTCCGGCAGGACTCTATAAGGGCCGACCTTAATAAGGAAGGACTTATATAGTTCTTCTATAACGGTCTTAAGGACGAAGTCAAAGACGTCCTCTACGACAAAGACCGTCCGGATACCCTCGACGAATATATCGCTATAGCGATCCGGATCGACGATCGCTAGTACATATATAAGCAATAGCATAGGGGCTAGAGTAGACTAGCCCTAGCCTATCAGGCCAACGATAGGTATAAGCAGTACCTACCTAGTATATCCTACAGGTACTATCGGGGGCCTATGGACATAGACGCTAACTAACGGGACTTCCGTCTACGTAAGGACAAGTCTAACGTTACTTACTATAACTATAGTAAGACGGGATACTTCAAGCAGGACTACTATAGCCCCAAGAAGGATGGATGGAGGCCTATACCAGGCAGAGAGGTCGCTACTATCGATAAAAACACCAGGATTATCGAGGTCTCGGCGTATAAAGCCTATAACTAGGACGACCTCGAGGTCAACGTCGAGCATAAGTCCCAATATATTAGGGAGGACTTAGAGGACTTAGACGACATACCTACGGATTGGGAGCAGCAGGTACGTAACGCCGTCAGCGATCGCATATAGGCAGCGATTGCCGAAGCGGTCCTTAGGTAGAACCTTAACCCGACCCAGGACGTATAGGAGAGGATCGACGACGCTATCAACCAGGCTATAGACAAGGTCGAGGCGTAAGTCGATCAAGCTTTCGCCAGGGCCGCGGAGGAGACGGCAGGACAGGGGGACGGCGCTATCGACAGCATTAAATCGGCACTAGTACCGGCCTACAGCAATACGCCTATAGCAGAAGAAGAGGAGGTATTATTACGATCTAATATATACCTACTACCCGCGATCTAAGATGTAATAGGGACGTAGGGTCTCGCGATGACCCAGGATAAGTTCGGGCGGTAGAAAACGTATAACTACCCCGACGAGTATACCGGACCGAGCCCTGTCTTTCTCTAGAAGCAGGTCGACTACTTCCGGGAAGGACTCGCCAAGGCCTATAGTAAGGTCTCCTAGCTTAACGACGCCCTTAGCCGAGCAGGCACTCGGTAGGAAGGACCGACTACAGAGGACCCGTATAGCCTCTAAAACGATACGCTCTATAACCCGGAGCACAAGTATCGGGAGGAGCAGGAGAAACGGAGACTCTAGGAGAAGACGCCCTAAGAGTAGGACGACTACTAGAGCAAGCGTCTATATCTTAGCAAGGGGTAGACTAACGACGATATAGACTAGGACTAGGTATAGGCGTTCAGGTTCGCGGGGGAAAGGGAGTACGACAGACTCTACCCTAGGCGAACGGACTACGTCTAGGTTCCGTAGTTCTAGTACGTTGCCGACATATATAGGTACTACTTTAGGGAGAAGTTCGACTATAACTACTAGCCGATTAGGACTACCGGTAGTAACGGGCTACCGGAGCCCCTCGTATAGGTCTTCGATTATAGTATAGGTTACGATAACTTCTTATAGACCTATAGCGAACAATCCGACGGACGACTCCGTGTCCGGCCCCGGAGGGCCTAGCCGGAGGAATACAGAGGTACCTAGCTCGTAAGTAAGTACTAAAGCAAGGACTATATATTCTACCTAGTAGACAAAGCATACGTATAGCAAAGGCGCTAGGAGGCCGAAGACATATAGTAGAAGAGCCGATAAGCTCGGAAGAAGCTCTACTAGGAGTACTGGGCTAAGGCAGCACTCGAGGTAGAAACGGATAGCACGGTATACTACCTAGACAATATAGTTACTATCGAGGGGGATGCCTCTCAGACTTAGTATAACTTAGGAAATGACTAAGGGGCCTCCCTAGGCCCTAGCTAGCTCTGAAAATACTACGAGGACGATAGGTCAGCCGATATAGGGAGAGTCAGGTATAACGAATGACCTATAATAACCTCCTAGCCGGCATCATCAAAGTCGTAGCTACATAAAACGATAAACCCGACGACAGACTTTAGGTTACAGTATAGTAGAACGGATACTATACGTTAGCCTTAGTAGATAGAGGATCGCAGATCGACCTTATCTTACTATAACTCGTCAACTAGCTTAAGATCCTATAGCGGGATAAGGGGCAGATGTTTATCGTTAGAGGACCCTTCGATATATAATAGGTTAGACGAGAGACGGAGCCGATCGACGTTAAAGTCGAGGGCAAAACAATATTAGTTGTATTCGACATTATAGACCTAGGGCCTAGGAAGGACATAATCTTAGGACGCCTATAGTATAAGGATTATAACCCCGACATCAGTTAGAAGGACAGTAGCTACCTATAACCTCGCTAGAAGGAGTACCCAACCAACTCGATAGGAAGTACAGACGACGGATTACACGAGCATCGTACCGGGAAGGTACACTTTAAGGATCTACTGCAAGAGACGGGCAGCAGCAGGCAGACTGCTACAGACTCAGGAAAAGGCGGCAGTTACTATAGCAGGAAGGAGGGCAGAGTAATAAGGAAGTCACCCCCTAAGGATTTACTAGGGAAGCTAGGGATCGGACGATAACAGAGGACACGGACGGACCCCGAGGTCGCCGTCGTCTCCGTCGACAAATACGGAAAAACCGAGCTCGTAGAATAGGTCACTACGCTCGAAGCGGCCTCCGTTACGGCCGGAAACGACAAGTTCATATACTATAAGGACGCGAAGACAGACGCTAAGACGGGATAGATCCCGGCAGAGCACTGAGGACACCCGGCATTCTACGTAAAATATACAGAGGGACTCCCAGACCGTAGACTATAGGACTATAAGATTAAACTTAGGGAGGGAGCCCAGCTGAAGTTCTTCAAAGTATACTATACTAACGAGCTTCAGGACGTAGAGTTAAAGAGATATCTTAAGGCTAACCTCAAGATAGGGTATATTAGACTATTAACATTACTAGCGGGATATCCGGTCCTCTTCGTCCCTAAGAAGGACGGAAAGCTCCGGATATATATAGACTACCGACAGTTGAACAATTAGACGGTAAAGAACTGCTACCTACTGCTACATATCGACTAACTCCAGGACTAGCTAGCAGGCATGTATATCTTTATACGCCTTGATCTTCCAAATGCATATGCCTATATCCGTATCAAGAAAGGTAACGAATAGAAGACAGCGTTTCACATACGCCACGGGTACTTTAAGTACCTTACTATACCCTTTGGGCTGACTAACGTACCCGTAACCTTCTAAGCGGTCATCGATCACACGATCCGACCGTTTCTCGACAAATTCGCAGTCTATTACCTAGATAATATTCTTATCTTCTCTAAGACACCTACGGAGCATAAGACATATATAAAGGTAGTACTAGATATACTCTATACGTAGAAGCTCTCCGTCAATAAGGACAAGAGCAAGTTCCACGTTATAAAGACAGTCTTCCTCGGCTATAAAATCTCGCTAGGACGGATCCGGATAGAACTAACTAAGGTCGAGGCCATCAAGGCGTAGCCTATACCGACCAATATAACAGAGGTACGAGGATTCATAGGGTTCGCCAACTTCTATCGGATGTTTATCAAGAACTACGGCGACATCGTACGACCTCTACATAACTTAACGAAGAAGGACGTCGAGTTCTAGTAGGGGGCAGAGCAGGAACAGGCATTCCAGCGGGTTAAGGAACTCGTAGCTAAAGAACCTATAATGCTACTACCGGACCCCATGAAGCAATACGAGATAGAGACTAACGTGTCGAACTTCGCGCTTAGTACCCAACTTAGCTAACGAGACGGCAACGGCAAACTACATCCGGTAGCATTCTTCTCCAAGAAGCTTAGCGGGCCGGCTCTTAATTACCCGGTCTATGACAAGGAGTTAATAGCTATTATCGAAGCATTCAGGGAATAGAGGCCGTACCTTAGTAGTACGACCTACGAAGTCTAGGTTTTCACGGATCATAAGAACCTATAGTACTTCACTACGACTAAGGAGCTCAATAGGCGTCAGACGAGATAGTACGAATTCCTCTCGCAGTTTAACTTCGCCATCCACTATAAGAAAGGCTCGGAGAACATACGTACGGACGCCTTAAGTAGGAGGGCGGATCACTTCAGCAATCCCGTAGAGACTTCGCTACCCTTATTCTAGTTGCAACCAGACGGGTCGCTTAGGCACCCGGTATAGGCTATAGCAGACGACAATGAGGAGTACGGAGCTATATTCCGTAAGGAACGGCTAGGTAGGGATATATCGGTCCTAGTCGGTAACCCCGACGAGCAAGTCAGACTTATCAGGGACGTCTATGAGTCCAGACTCGGTAGGTATATAGGGATTATAAAGACTATTACACGGCTTAAGCAATAAGGCTACGATTTCCCGGGACTCAGGAAACGAGTCGAGGAGGTACTTACGGCATACGATATATACCGAAGGGGCAAGCCAGACTAGTACAAACCCTATAGACTCCTCTAACCATTGCCAGTTACAGAACGGCTATAGAGCTCGGTAACGATGGACTTCATTACTAAGCTACTACTCTCGAGAGACTCGACGACAGGCGCGAAGTACGACAGCATTCTCACTATAGTAGATCGACTTACTAAGTAGACGTACTTCCTCCTATATAAGGAGTTATAGTTAGCGGAGCAACTTACGGATGTAATCTATCGGTACGTAGCTTTAGTATATAGATGGCTGATAGAGTAGATTATAGATAGAGACACTAAGTTCGCGTTAAGGTTTTAGTAAGCCTTAATGATACGGTTAGGTATAAAAAGCAAGCTGTCGATAGCTTACTACCTATAGACAGACAGCCAGACGGAACGACTTAACTAGGTTATCGAGCAATACCTTCGGATATTCATTAACTTCCAGTAAGATAACTGGGTCGAGTTACTACTAGTTATATAGCTAGCATATAATACCGTGCTAACCGAGATAACGAAAGTTATACCGTTCTTCGCGAACTTCGGATTCGAGGCGGACCTACGCTAGGGACCTACAGGGGCAGTTCCTAGGGCAGCAGTCAAGGCCGACAAGATGAGCATACTATATACGATGCTCAAGGATAAACTCGAGTTTATTAGGATCAGGATAAAGTAACACTACGACAAACACAGGCTCGAGGGTCCTCGCCTAGAGAGGGGGGACAAAGTCTACTTGATTTCACGAAACCTTCATACGAGTCGACTAAGCAAGAAGCTGGACTTCAAAAAGATTGGACTATTCCGGATCGACAAGCGAATTTCGAATAACAACTACCGACTATTATTACCAGTAACCATACGACTACAAACGTACGTTTTTCACATTTCACTTTTGGAACCAGCACCAAGGAACATACGGCTTGCTATAGACATAGAAGCCGAGGATAAGGAAGAGGAATAGGACGTTGAGGAGATCCTAGATTTACGTACTACGAATGGGCAGCTATAGTATTTAGTAAAATAGTTGGATTTCGGGCCAGAAGACAACTTATAGCAACTAGCTACGAACCTCTAGTACCCCGAAAAGCTTCAGGAGTTCTACCGGAGGAACCCTAACCGACCAAAAACGATAGATCCTCTATAAAAGACGGCGACCTAGCGAGCAACCCGAAGTAGGATATTAAGACCGGCTCTAACTATATATCCGGGTATACGGCATCCTAGAGCGGCACGAAATCGGCATCCAGCAAAGGCAGGGTAACAGGGGCTAATAGGGCAAGCCCTAAGGACTCCCGAGTTACTAGCGCCTCTGCTTCTTCTCGCTCTACCCTCTCCAACTCCTCTACGGTATCGATACCATAGGCAATAGCACGCTTTATCTTCTCGAACTACAACTTCTTCTGCTTGTATAGGCAGCGGACTTTAGCGTTAGCCGCTTCAGCTAATTCCTCTACGCGCTCCAGTTCGGACTCGACTTCGTCGTACTGTACAGCGATACGCTAAAGTTATTAGGGAGTAACGCCCTAGGCGTTATAGAAGGACTCGTAGCGGCGGACGTATTCAGAACAAGCAGAGGACTCGGAGGGCAATACCTTACAAACTAGGCCGAGGCCCTTATAGGACGAACAAGGAGTTTACATCTCGATCGAAGATCGGAGGATCGCTTTGAGCAAGTAGGAACGCTAGAGGGTCTTCGGATGCAGGCAGTCTGGTTTCGGCTTTATTCTCTTTATACGGCTGGATATCTTGTCAGTAGGGCAATATAGCGGTACGATGCAGGAGGAAAAATCGCAGCACTTATAAGTATAGCTGTTGGCGGTATTTGAAACGAGCCTTAGGTCTTTCAGGACGAAAGAGCTCGAGGAGGGGCATCGTATTACGGACTAATTATATAGGGCAGCTAAGCGGCTATAGGCAGAGCACGGGGCGCGCCGCTAGCTAATCATTCAGGACAAGGTTATAGGGCCAATTAGGGATAGATCGTTAGAAGGCTAAGACGATCCAGTTGGATCGTCGGGAATAGAGAACGATCCAGTTAGGATCGTCAGGAACAAAGAACGATCCAGTTAGGATCGTTAGAAAGAAAGAACGATCCAGGGACAAAGGTACTTCGGGATAAAGAAGTTATCATATATATATACTAGCTAGTTAGTTACTCGTTAAGGGAGCTTAGAGCTTCCTTAGTAAAGCAAACATATCGATCACTATACCTACTAGGCATATCTTTAGCGATTAAGACAATCCACTTATTATAAACCCTTTGGCTTTACCGAGCCTTATAGACGTTAACTACCTCTAGTAAACCCTTTCAGAGTGCTCTGTACCTATAGTTCGTTACACCAGGCCTTTTCCCTACGGCAGCCTATAGGGCTGCTATAGTTCCCCAGATATAACACCACAGTAATAATTACTACTACCATTACTACCTTGTTGCCTTTCCTCTGTGAAAGGTTATAAGCCCTTACAATTCCGCTATTCTGATTATTTAACCCCCCCTTCCTTTTCCCTACCTATAGCTTTAATTCCGATCTTTGAAATCGTCGTAGTCCTATCGAATAGAGGCTATTAGTCTTACCTTAAGCATTTCGACACCCTTACCTATAGCTTTAATTCCGATCTCTGGAATTGTCGTAGTCTACCCGTCGAATAGAGGCTATTAGTCTTGCCTTAAGCATTTCGACACCCTTACCCATAGCTTCAATTCTGATCTCTGGAATTATCGCAGTCTACCTATCGAATAGAGGCTATTAGTCTTGCCTTAAGCATTTCGACACCTACCCTACCTATAGTTACAATTTTAACCTTTGGAATTACGGTAGTCTAGTACGGTTAAGTAGAGTAAGGCAATTATTGACTTACGCCCTTAATATTACTACCTAATGTGGCTTCGTTAGCTCCTTAACGCGGCCCTTGAAATCATTATCGATACCCTTATAGACCTCTTAGTTAAGTGGCTTCTTCGTTAAACTACTCTCCCTTCCCTTCTACTACCTATATATACCTATATTGTCAAGCGCAAGGCGCCTAGCTTTCTCCTACCATAGACAAGATGTCTAATAGTAATAACGACGGCGACCCTTTGCTACCCCTGACTATGGAGAGCCTTATAGGCTTGCTCCAAGTTATAATCAAAGCCTAAACCGCCTCTTAATAGCGTAGTAATAAGATCCTCCAGGCCTAGGCTATATCCTAGCAGCGGACTGACGAACTTATTAAGACCTAACTGTAGTCAGTAGGCTTATAACGTCGTATTTAGCTCGTTAATAAGCTTACTAAGGTCGAGGACTTCCTGGTCTAGCGTAAAGACGTTATCTATACCCTTAAGCGCTACGACCTTATCGACTATATTATAAAGGATATCTCTAAGCCGGACGACGCTATCAAGAAGATAAAGTAGCAGATTAACTATACTGACGTTGAGGAATTTATCCGCCTGACTATTCCTGGCTAGAAGACTTAGGGGATAATTTAGGCCGCGGGCTAGAACCCTCGTAATAGAAACTCTAAGATGACCTTTGATATAGTTAGCTAGTTCTTTAAGAAGACTACCTTTACCTCCTGCGCTAAGATAGGCAACGAGATAACTAGTATCTGTCGCGCTAACTTCACTAAGATAGAGGCCTACTAGATACGGCTTAACTATCTGCGTAATCGTCTTGATAGTACTGACTACGCGATAAAGGATAGAGCATATATAAGCTACGCTCTTATCGGTATCTAGAAGGAGTACCTGATTCTCTATTTACGCCTAGTGGCCGAGTTCGAGAAGAATAACCTTACCTGGTCCGAGTTGATAGTTAAATTCTAGAAGCAGGCTATGGATAAAGAAGCTAAGCCGGCCCTTGCTAACGTTAAGCTCCCTAATAACGACGGCAAGAAGAACTCTAGTAGTAATAACGAAGCAGAGAATAGCAATAAGGATAACACTAAGCTAGAGCGCAAGCCCTAGATAGCTAAATGCTCCGTCTGTAAGGCTAGCATGTATAAGGGTTCTAAGTACTATTAAGGTAGCTGTAGAAGGTATTACAAAGGTAATGACTGCTAGTAGTGCGACCCTGAGAAGGCCCCTGATACCTAGGAGAACAAGAATAAGGCTATCTAAGAGAAGGCAGGGCAGGAGAAGTCTTCTATAACTAGCCCTCTTTATTAGCAGTCTGGTAACGCTAATACTACTAACAAGAAGGTTATGTTTACTACTAACTACCTTGCTATTACGGATTTTCGCGAGGGTCCCTAACGCTTCTGAGTACTAAAGTCTAATAGACCCTGAAGGCATTTAACTCTAACGACCTACCCTATAAGGATATAATTGTCTACGACTCTAGTTGTAGTACGATTATCTTTAACGACCCTAAGTAGTTTAAGAACCTTAGTCCTATTACTATACTAACTATAACTCAGTCCTCGAGCGGTGTACTTACTTAGCTTACGATAGGTAGTATAGTAGTTCTCGATATAACCCTCTCGGACGGCATAATAGTATAGGTAGAACTTATAGAAGTTCTCTATAGCCTAGAGACACCCTATAACCTTATTAGCTACTATAGCCTTAATAACTATAGTATCTATTAGGATCAGAAGAAGAGCAATCTCTATGTAGAGGACGGCCCTATTATCGCGGACTTAATCCGTTGCAGTAATGTTCCTGTTATTAAGGCATGCCCTATAGTATAACTAGTACTACTCCCCTCTCTCTCCCTATCTCTTATTTCCGTTCCCTATCGTTAAATATACCATCGCCTCCTTTACGCTAGCAAGGCTATTATAGAGGAAGTATGACGAACCACGGGTGCAGAGCACTCTGAAAGGGTTTACTGAAGGTATGTTAACGTCTGTAAGGCTCGGTAAAGCCAAAGGGTTTATAACAAGTGCGTGTAGTACAAGTATCTCAATCGCTAAAGATATGCTTAGTAGGTACAGTAATCAATATGTTTGCTTTACTAAGGAAGCTCCAAGCTCCCTCAACGAGTAACTATCTAGCTAGTATATATACATAATGATTCCTTTGTCCTGCTAGCTCGTACTTGCTCGCTAGCTACCTTGTGCTATCCTGATCGCCTTGGGTAGTCGGCGCCCCGGGGCTACCTACGTATAGTCGCCCCCGGTAGCTAGCGCCCCTAAGCTACCCGCGTATATAAGGCTATAGCTACAGCTAAGAATGATTGGCTGTAGTTGTGTCCCGTGCGCCCTACCCGGTCTCCTTTTATAGTTGGTTCGTAATACGATGCCCCCTCTTGACGTCTTTCGTCCTGAAAGACCTTTGTCGTTTTGCCTATACTTAGCGCTAATGCCTACTGCTATCCTCTGGTAGGTCCTCCTTCCTTCCGTATACCGTCATTATGGCTGACAGTATAGGTAGAGCCCGCTACGACCTTACGTGCGAACGTCTCGCCTTTGCCACTAAAATCGAGCGGTAGGGCCACGAAGTCGCTATGCCTTGCGAACGTTATTGGAACGCGAAGCTATGGAGACGTTATATAATAATAGAGGGGTCGAACAAGTGTCAACACTATATCCGTCTGGGCAAGCGTTATAGTGGCCCGAATGTAGCCGATGTCCGTAAGTACGCTGGTCCCCCTTTTTTTTGTATCGTGCTGACTCCTTAGTTTTGACGAATTTATCGGAGCAAGAGAAGACGGCGAAGGAAATCGCCGCCGCAGAAGAGTTATTATCGGAAACCCTAAGTCGCCTTACGCGTCTCCGTCGTCAGCAGCAGATACTATATAATCGTAGTACTAAGGTGTTTCGTCGCGGGATAGATCGTTTAGAAATGGAGGAAGAGCCCGATTCCCCTGCCCCTATACCTAAGGAGCAGCTCCTTATAGGTTAGGCGTAGTCGCTTAGTGCCTTCGGGATTGTCGACTGGGAAGCCTTAGGCCTTAGCGACCCCCTCCCTAATCCCTTCCCTTTCGAGGCGGGGCAGTTGGCCGGTCCGGGTTCCTCCGATAGAACTCCTCAAGCTTCTCGGGGCAGTGGAGGTTCGTAGCTAGTTGCTATAAGTTATCTTCTGGCCCGAAATCCAACTACTTTACCAAGTACTATAGCTGCCCGTTCGTAACGTATAAGTCCAGGACTTCCTCGACGTCCTATTCCTCTTCCTTGTCCTCGGCTTCTACGTCCGTAGCAAGCTGTACGTTCCTTGGTGCTAGTTCCAAAAGTGAAATATAAAAAACATACGTCCTCAGCCTCATCGTAGCTAGTAGTAAAAGTCGGTAGTTGTTGTTCGAAACTCGCTCGTCGATCCTGAACGGTCTAATCTTTTTAAAGTCTAGCTTCCTACTTAGTCGACTTATACGGAGGTTTCGTAAAATTAGATAGACTTTATCCCCCCTCTCTAGGCGAGGACCCTCGAGCCTATATTTATCGTAATATTGTTTCATCCTAGTCCTAATAAACTCGAGTTTACCCTTAAGTATTGCGTATAGCGCGCTTATCTTATCGGCCTTAACTGCTGCCCTAGGGACTGTCCCTATAGGTCCCTAGCGTAGGTCTGCCTCGTAACTATAGTTCGTAAAGAACGGTATAACTTTCGTAGTCTCGGTTAGCACGGTATTATACGCCAGCTATACTACCGGTAGCAGCTCGACCTAGTCGTCTTACTAGAAGTTAATGAACATCCGAAGGTACTATTTGATAACTTGGTTTAGTCGTTCCGTTTGTCCGTCCGTTTATAGGTAGTAAGCTATAGAGAGCTTGCTTTTCATACCTAACTATATTATTAAGGCTTGCTAAAACCTTAACGTAAACTTGGTATCTCTGTCTGTAATCTATTCCTTTGGCTATCCGTATACTAAGGCTATATACCGGTAGATTATGTCTGCGAGTTGCTCTGCCGACTATATCTCCTTATACGGGAGGAAGTACGTCTACTTAGTAAGTCGATCTACTATTATAAGAATACTATTATACTTTATACCTATCGTCGAGTCTTATAAAAGTAGCAGCTTAGTAATAAAGTCTATCGTCACCGAGCTCTATAGTTGCTCCGCAACTAGTAGTAGCTAGAGGAGTCCGTAGGGCTTATGCCGGTCCGGCTTACCCCTCCGGTATATATCGTATACTACGATCGCCTCCTTAACTTATTCCTTAAGTCCCGGGAAGTCATAGCCTTATTGCTTAAGTCATATAATAGTCTTTATAATTCCTATATATCTACCGAGTCTGGACTTATAGATGTCCCTAGCGAGTCTGACTTGCTTGTTAGGGTTACTAATTAGGACTGATATGTCCCTATTTAGTCGTTACTCCCGGAAGACTGCCCTATATTCTTTGTCGTCTACTACGGCCTATATCGGGTACCTTAGCATCCTATCTGCCTATAGCTGGAATAGTAGTAGTGATATTTCCGTAGTATTACTAAAATGGTCCGGCCTCCTACTTAAGGTATCTGTACGTATGTTCTCTGTGCCTCTCTTATAGTAAATGACGAAGTTAAACTACGAGAGGAACTCGTACTATCTCGTCTGACGTCCGTTGAGCTCCTTAGTCGTAGTGAAGTACTATAGGTTCTTATAATCTGTAAAAACCTGGACTTTATAGGTTATACCGCTAAGGTACGGCCTCTACTCCCTAAATGCTTCGATAATAGCTATTAGCTCCTTGTCGTAGACCGGGTAGTTAAGAGCCAGCCCGCTGAGCTTCTTGGAGAAGAATGCTACCGGGTATAGTTTGCCACTATCATCTCGTTAGCTGAGTTGGGCACCGACTGTGAAGTTCGACGTATCGGTCTCTATCTCGTACTACTTCGTAGGGTCTAGCAGCAGTATTATAGGTTCTTTAGCTATAAGGTCCTTGACCCGCTAGAATGCCTATTCCTACTCTACCCCCTACTAGAACTCGACGTCCTTCCTCGTCAAGTCGTATAGAGGTCGTATAATATCGCTGTAGTTTTTAATAAATATACAGTAGAAGTTAGCGAATCCTATAAAGCCTCGTACCTCTATTATATTGGTCGGTATAGGCCAGTTCTTAATAGCTTCGACCTTAGTTAGTTCTATCTAGATCTATCCTAATAAGATTTCGTAGCTAAGGAAGACCGTCTTCGTAATATAGAACTCGCTCTTATCCTTATTAACTAAGAGCTTCTACGTATAGAGTACGTCTAGTACTACCTTTATATACGTCTTATACTCCGTAGATATTCTGGAGAAGATAAGAATGTTATCTAGGTAATAGACTGCGAACTTATCGAGAAACGGTCGGATCGTATAATTAACGACTAACTGGAAGGTTACGGGTATATTAGTCAGCCTAAAGGGTATAATATAGTACTCGAAGTGCCCGTAACGAGTACGAAACGCTATCTTCTATTCGTCTCCCTTCTTAATATAGATATAGGTATATATAGTCGGAAGATTAAGACATATAAAGATATATACGCCTACTAGCTAGTCTTAAAGCCGTAAGATAAGTAGTAAGGGGTAGTAGTTCTTTACCGTCTGATCGTTCAGCTATCGGTAGTCTATATATATCCGGAGCTTTCTGTCCTTCTTAGGGACGAAGAGAACCGGGTATCCTGCTAGTAATATCGATAGTCTGATATACCCTATCTTAAGGTTAGCCTTAAGATATCTCTTTAACTCTATATCCTGGAGTTCGTTAATATAGTATACCTTGAAGAACTTCAGTTAGGCTCCCTCCTTGAGTTTGATCTCGTAGTCCTAAGGTCTATAATCTAGGAGTCCCTCTATATATTTCGCGTAGAACGCTAGGTATCCCTAGTACTCCGCCGGGACTTGTCCCGTCTTATCGTCCACTTTTATATCTTAGTAGTATATAAACTTGTTATTTCCGGCCGTAACGAAGGCCGCTTTAAGCATAGTAACCCGTTCTATAAGCTCGGCTTTTCTATATTTATCGATAGAGACGATAGCAACCTTAAGGTCCGTCCGTATCTTCCGTTATTATCCGATCCCTAGCTTCCCTAGTAAATCCGCGGGGGGTAACTTCCTTATTACTCTGCCCTCCTTCCTTCTATAGTGACTACTGCCTTTTCCCGAGTCCGTAGTAGTCTGCCTGCTACTATCCGTCTCTTATAGTAGATCCTTAAAGTATACCTTCCTAGTATAATACTCGTATAATCCATCGTCTACGCTTCCTATCAAGTTAGCTAGGTACTCCCTCTAATAAGGTCACAGATAGCTACCGTCCTTCCAACTAATGTTAGGGTTATAGTCCTTATACTATAGGCATCCTAGGATTATATCCTTCCTAGGCCCTAGGTCTATAATATCGAATACGACTTATATTATCTTGCCCTCGACTTTAACGTCAATCGGCTCCGTTTCTTGTCTGACCTATTATATATCGAATAGTCCTCTAACGATAAATATCCGCTGCTTATCCCTCTATAGGATCTTAAGCTAGTTAACGAGTTATAGTGAGATGAGGTCGACCTAAGATCCTCTATCTACTAAGGCTAACGTATGGAATCCGTTCTACCGTACTGTAACCTAAAGTCTGTCGTCGGGCTTATCGTTTTATATAGCCGCGACTTCAATAATGCCGGCTAGGAGATCGTAATAGGTCGTTCGTCGTACCTAACTCTACCTACGTCGGCTGACCTATCGTCCTTATAGTATTCTTAGAGCTAGTCGGGGCCTTAGGAGGCCCCTAAGTCGTTTCCTAAGTCTCGTTAGCTCGGAGAGGCGTCTCCCTTGGTTACGTCGTCCGGGTAACTTATACCGCTCCCTTCCTCCTAAGGTATTAGTTCCTAGGCCTCTATCTTAGCCTGTTATTCCGCTCGGGCCGCCCTTCTAGCGTACCGACACTAGAACTACGCTTCAAGCGCTTGCTAGTAGGCGTACTATATGTGGGCCTTGTCTACTAAGTAGAATATACAAGCCTTGTCGGAGCACTAGCTTATAAGCTATATGCCCTAGTACTTCTCTAGCTATACCCTTCTAGGTTAAGCGCTAAGCCGTCCCCTATCGGTTCGTTCGTAGGCCTAAAGGAGTTTGTAGTACCTATAGCTATAGTCGAAGACCTAGGTACGGGACTCTAGCAGCCCGTTGTTATCGGTAGTCCTAACTAGCTAATAGTCTCGGTCGAACTTCTCCTTGAAGTAGTATCCATACTAGTCGGCGATATACTAGAACTATAGGACCTACGTATAGTCTATATATCTAGGGTAGAGCCTCTCGTATTCTTCTGTTCCTACGAACCTAAATGCTCTACCCGGGCCGCGTTCTACTTCTATAGTAGTACGTCCCTTGCTAAAGTACTAGCGGTTACTCTAGAAGTCGTCCTAACTAGGCGGCTCCTACCTTTGGAGCGTCCGCTTCTCGACCTCCTAGCGATACTTATGCTCGGGGTTATAGATCTTATCGTTATAGACGTCTAAGGTACAGTCGTCCGTAGGTCCTTCCTACTGATATCCTACTTACGTGAGGGCGTCGTTAAGCTAGAATACCTCCTCTCGGAGCTTATCGTTTTACTAGTCCGTGTCCTTGACCTAGCGGATAGCGTCTCGGACTGTCCGTTAGACCTCTTTGACTTCCCTCTAGGTATCCTTATTCTTGCTACGGGTCTCTATAAGCTTCTCCCTAAGGTAGTCGACTTGTTTTTAAAGGAACGTAGTATTTAGCCCCTCCTTGTCGTTAGGGTAGCTATATGTTCTCTACCGTCTATAGTCGTCCTAGGTTAGCGTTATCCCCTAGGCGTCCGCTATAGCCCGTAGGTAGGATAGTACGCTTATATTGGATTCCAGTAGTACTACCTCCTCCTTAGTAGTTAGTATCCTAATAGGGCTCGGCGTAGTAGCGGGGGCAGGCCCCTCCCTTACCCTGTCGAGCGCCCTTCCGATATCTTATTCGACCCGGGCGATAGCCTAGTCTATAAGTCGGGCGGTATACCGGCATGCTTCGGGGATTTAGGCAAGGTTCTACCCGAGTACTGCCTCTATGATTTCGCCCTATGCCTTAGCGCTTATACTATTATATACCTATTGCTCCGGGTCTTCGTATACATTGTCCTCCGAGTCCCTCCTAATATACTAGGACTTGTAGTCAATAGCATCCTCGAGCTTATCTTAGTTGTAGGCGTTATATACTAATACCTCGACTACCCTAGTACCTCGCTCGATAGTAGCGACCTTCTTGCCTAGCGTAGGCCTCTATCTATCCTTCCGGGGACTACGGTACTCTCGCTTAAAGTGCCCCTTCTTGCTATAGTTATAGTAAGTAATGTCGGACTTATCCTTACAGGGTTAGAAGTCCTTCTAGTTAGTATCTACGTCTATAGGTCCATAGTAGTACCTAAAAGCCGTACTAATATAGTACCGCTTTCTCTTGTCGTTAGGACGGGACGTAGGGAATCCAGTTATTCCTCCCTTCTACTGCTACTAGCACGCAAACTGTCGATCGTCGACACGGATTGTTATAGCGATATACTCGTTAAGGGTATCGGGTCGGTCCACCTTATATAACTCGTCCTTAACGTTCTCCTTAAGGCTGTTATAGAAGAGCTATATCAAGCCCTCGTCGTTAATCTCGGCTCGAATAGCGTCTTATCGGAAGAACGTAGCGTATATAGAGGCCGACTTAGTCTGTCTAAGCCTTATAAGTCGTGCCTATACGTATAGCTTCTCGTCTATATCGCCGAATACCTTCTGTAACTCTACGGCGAACGCGGTATACCGTTTGAATACGGTGTTAGTAAAGTCTTCGCGTTCGTCGGCGTCGTCGTCGTCGGGGTTAGCCAAGAAGTCCTTTAGGGTAGGCTCGAACTAACGGAGAGCCCGGTCCTCTAGCCTCGAGGCTACGAAGACTACCTTCGACTTCTCGTCGCCGAACTTCTCTAGGTAGTACTAGAGGTAGGCCGTCATCTGGGTAAGGAACCCAGTGAGGCTATCCTTGTCGCCTCTGTACTTAGCTAGTATATCGATCTTAGCCTTATGCTTAGTACTAGCTAGGAACTTCAGATACTAGTTATTAATCTCGAGCTGCTCGATCTTAGTGTTAAGTTACTAAACGAGCTGCCTAAGCTAGGCCTAAGTCAGGGGTATAGTCGCTGCCTGAGCGTTAAGTAGGTTGTTCTTAGGCGCTATAGTAATACCTTCGTCTGAACCGTGATAGAAACAAAGGGAGTAAAGCAACGTATAACGAACTACGGGTACAGAGCACTCTAAAAGGGTTTACTGAAGGTATATTAACGTCTATAAGGCTCGGTAAAGCTAAAGGGTTTACAACAAGTATATATAGTATAAGTGTCTCAATCGCTAAAGATATGCTTAGTAGGTATAGTAATCAATGTGTTTGCTTTACTGAGGAAGCTCTAAGCTCCCTTAACGAGTAACTATCTAGCTAGTATATATATATGATAATTCCTTTATCCTACTAGCTCGTACTTGCTCGCTAGCTACCTTGTGCTATCCTGATCGCCTTAGGTAGTCGGCGCCCTAGGGCTACCTGCGTATAGTTGCCCCCGGTAGCTAGCGCCCCTAAGCTACCTGTATGTATAAGGCTATAGCTATAGCTGAGAATAATTAGCTATAGTTACGTCCCACGCGCCCTACCCGGTCTCCTTTTATAGTTAGTTCGTAACAGGAAGCTTATAAGAGGGCAAGTATTAATATTATGAAGCGATATAATGATTTCTACAAAGGCTATACGATAGGTAAGGCTAAGGATAAGCTTAGCAAGTCTGCTCCTATCTAGACAACTAAGCCCCTGGGAATGATTCGTATCGATATAGTTACCTATAAGAACGCTAGCTACCTTAGCTACTAGTACTCCCTTTACCTTATCGACATATATACTAACTACTACTAGGTTAAGTTCCTTTAAGAGAAGAAATAGGGCCTAGGAACTATACGAGATTTCGTCGAAATAGTCGAAACCTAGACTAGGAGGAAGGTCAAGATCATCGGTATAGACGGCGGCTCTGAGCTTAGCCAAGCTACTAGACCGTTCCTAGATGATATACTTAAGGCCTAGGCAAGGTCGAAGGGTATTATTATCCTCTAAACAATACCTTATACCCCCTAGATAAATAGCAAGATTGAGCACACGGTAGGCAAGTGCCTGGAAAAGATAAGGTTAACTATCATCGCGTATACGATTCCTGAGCGCCTATAGATCTTCGTAATAGAGATAGTTATCTACGTTATGAACTGTCTCCTAACCTTAGCTAACCTAGGAAACGAGAGTCTATATAGCATGTTTGCGGCTATAGTTAATATGCCTAAGGGCATCCGTAACCTACCTATCTATTACTTCCGTGCTTACTTCTGCGAAGCGTTCTACTTTATTAAGCGAGCTAAGCGTGATGACACTAACAAATTCACCCCTAGGGCGAGGAAAGGAAGACTAATCGGGTACATAGACCTTTACGGGAAGATCTTCTAGATCTAGGACCCTGTGAAGGAGACTGTTATTCGTGTAAGCGCGGTCTGCTTTAACGAAGGCCTAGACTTGAAATCTAACGACAACCCTCTTAATACTGAATTTGAGGCAATTCTTACCGATACCCTCTCTGAAGACAAACGAACCTACCTTAAGGAATACATCACGATATAGCGTTACTAACCTGAAGCCTAGGTAGCTCTGCAGGAGACCCCTGAATACTAAGAGGAGGATTATAGGGATAAGGGATACGATAAGGAGGAATACTAGGAGGATAAATACTAGGAGGATAAACACTAGGAGGATAAACACTAAGAGGAGGAACACTAACATAATGATGTTAACTCCTAGGGGGACTATAGCGATATATATAACCCTAAAGAGGCCTACGGCCTACTAACACTAGAACTAACCCTAGAACTACCCTTAGAGTGTGGTAGCATCTCTGATATAGAGTTCTTTGATATAGTTAAGGATAAGATTCGCTAGGAGGCACTAATCCCACCTAACTACTACCTTTTGACGATAATACTAGAGGTCTAGACTATATCTCCCTCTAGGCCGTTAGATGACGCTATTATGGGAATCCTACCCTATTATTATTAATATACCTAACATATAGCATATAATTGTCAGGCCCCTGGAGGGTTAGGGTTAGGTTAGGGTTAGGGTCGTGGACCTGTCGGGCCCACCGAGCGGACTTCGGGGGTAGATTTCCGGGCAGAGCGGAGTTTGGTAGAGTACGCATGGACTGAGCCCGCCCTAAGCCTACTCTGTGCTCCACTGTGCTGGAGCTACGGCAACTAGGCACGGGAGTCTAGGACTACGAGGCACAAGGAGGATAAGGAGGGCATGTAGCGCCCTAGTTTTGATAGGGAGCAGAGTTCAATGGTCATTCCAATTGCCCCCTAACCGCTATGCCTACTTATACTGAGCGTACGTTGAGCTGCCTTTCCTGTACCCCTTTACCTTAGCTATAACTCCCCCTTGCCCTAGGCCCCGTTGGCCCTGATATATTGAACTCTTCTCGACCCGGCGCTGAACCGTTAGGGGCAGGAAGATAGCTCCCCGAACCTGCGCTTCTCCTGCCGTGCCCTCGATTATACCCTCTAGCGCCCCTAATATCGCCTAGTCTGCCTAGAGCGATACCCCCCCTGACGACTCCCCTAGCATAATGGCCGGCCTTACCCTGACTATATACGAATAATAGCTCGCTAACGAAGAGCACTGCCTCGACGAAGAGATCGCTATTACCTGCCGCTAGGCCGCGATCCAGCATAAGCGAGCCGAACTCGAGCGCCTGTAGTGCTCCCTTGCCGTGCCTGCCCTTGTTAACGTCCCCCTGATACCCCCTGTTATCGACCTCGCTACTGCTGTTCCCGCTCCCCCGACCGCTCCGCTTACGTTGGCCCCCTTGTGGCGTACCCCTATGCTGAAGTACCCCAAGTACGACGGCGGCGATATAGCAGCCCTCAGGAACTTCCTCTATAACTACGAGGCTAACTTCCGACTGCTGGGCAACCGTACCTTGTACTCGGACCGTGTTACTTACGCCGTCAGCTGCCTCTCGGGACAGCCTAAGAACGCCTAGGTGAAGTACGTTACCGAGCACGGGCTTGACCCGGGCGCTGACATTAGCTGGGGAGAATTCGAGGACTTCCTTAAGAACTACTACTCCGACCTGTAGACTCGTGCTATCCAAGCGGCCTCCCAGCTCGAGTCCCTCTCGTAAGTAACTAATGAGACTGTCTCCGAGTTCGTAGACCGGTATACTACGGTCCTGGCCGACCTGCCGTATCCGACCCCTGAGATCCAGCGGATTACTACGCTCGTCCCGAAGTTCCATGCTGAGATCGCGCTCGTACTGAACCTCTAGGGCAGCCTCCCGAGCTCGTTTGACCAGTTAGTTAACGCTGTACGTGGCATCGAGGATAGCTAACGCTGCGCCGGTATGTCGACTTATAAGGTTGGCTCTACCCGTGCTCCGATAACGCCGGCCCTACGCCCGACCCTATCCTACCCTACGGCCCCGGCCGATTTATGCCCTCGTACCTGTTTTACCTGCGGCAAGACAGGCTATATCTCGCGGGACTGCCTCGAAAAACGATCCCCTGCCGCCCCGCTGCCTATAGCCCCGACCGAGCTAGCACCCCGCCCAGTCCGCAGCTACTGTTATACCTGTGGCGCTCCCGATTACTACTCGGACCGATGCCCCGAGACAGTATACTAAAAGTATAATAAAAAGGGGTATAAGGCTCCCGACTGCCCATAGGTGTCTAGGGTTAATACCGAGCCCCTAGGAACCTACCGCTCGGGGAACGCTACGAGTTAGGGGCACGAGGGGCATATATTACGGAAAATCGAGACTATTATCAAGGTACGGATAGACGGTTAATGGAAGGCAGCGGAGGCGATGTTGGATATAGGGTCGGACTATAACCTAATCAATAAGAGCTTTCTCGCCGAGAGTGCGAAGCTAGAGAAATTCAGCAATTTCCCTAGTCTAACTGCTATTAGTAACCTGCCTATCCCTACCTATAGTATATGCCCCCTATACGTAAAGACCTGTGATGCCCTGGGGTACGAATATATATACCTTTTGCGGTTCGTCGTTGCCGATATCGACCTGTTTACGGTACTCCTTAGCTAGGCCTAGATAGAAATAGCCGAGCCGATACTCGACTACAAACGGAAAACCTAGACCTACCCGCTATGGCTTTGGCATCTAGGCTTATAAGTCGAATCCGAGCACTCCTAGAGCGCTATTAGGATCGTAGTAGCCGCTATTACGCCTGTCATTGACAAACCCCCCGAGAGAGATAAGGCCAAGCCTACCCCTATTCCCGAGGCATACTAAGTATATAAGGACTTGTTTACTACCTATAAGCGCCTCCCCTTGCCCGAGTACTATACGATGGAACATCGAATCGACCTTACCCCCGGATCGGAGCCGCCTTAGGGACCGATTTACCCCCTTAGCTACATAGAGCTAGCGACCCTATGTGAGTAGCTCGCGGAAGTACTTAAGAAGGGATAGATCCGGTCGTTAGTTAGCCCTATAGGGGCGCTAATCCTCTTCGTACTAAAGAAAGGGGGTACCCTAAGGATAGTCGTCGACTACCGGGCGCTAAATGCGTATATTGTTAAGAACCGTACTGCCCTCCCCCTTATCGGTAAGATCCTTAACTGCCTGTCTACTGCTAAGATCTATACTAAGCTTGACCTTAAGGATGCCTACTATCGAATCCGTATACGTACAGGCGACAAGTGGAAGACCGCTTTCCATACTCGGTACGGCTACTATAAGTTCCGGGTTATACCGATAGGCCTAGTTAACGTGCTGGCGACGTTCCAGTCGTATATCAACTAGGCGCTTGCGGGGCTCGTAGACGTCTCCTATATCGTATACCTAGACGATATCCTAGTATTTAGCGACAACCCTAAAGAGCACAAACGCCATATACTTGAGGTACTCGAGCGCCTGAAGGCTACGGACCTCTATATTAACTGTAACAAGTATGAGTTCTATATTACCTAGGTCGCTTTCCTTAGCTTCGTCGTATCCCCCGGGGGCATTGCGATAGAACTAGAGCGCGTCGAAGCTATCGCGGTATAGCCGGTCCCGGGCAATATCTATGAAATCCAGGTGTTCCTCGGTTTCGCGGGTTTCTACCGCCGGTTTATCCGTAACTACTCCCTAATTTTAGTGCCCCTAACGGACCTCCTTAGGGGAAACCAGGCGAGAGCGTTTGAGCTTACCCCAAGCGTATATAAGGCTTTCTTAGAGCTTAGGCGACGGTTCCAGGAAGCCCCTATCCTGATCTACTTTAACCCCTCTCTTCCTATTCGTGTTGAAGCTAACGCGTCTGCCCGCGCTATTAGTGCTGTGCTTATATAGCTCGTCGACGGCCGTTGGTACCCTATAGCTTTCCGCTCCCGCAAGCTAACCTCCGAGGAAACGCGGTATAATACCGGTAACAGGGAGCTGCTCGCGCTTATTAACGTCTTCTGTGCCTAGCGGTACTACCTGCTATACTCGGCGGTCCCTGTCGTTGCGCTAACCGACTACCTGAACCTCGAGGGCCTGAAGTCGAAGAGCCGCCTCTCCTAGCGATAGCTCCGCTGGAGCTAGGACTTCGCGGAGTTCGACTTCGTTATCAAGTACCGCCCGGGCGCCCAGAACCCAGCTGACGGCCTTTCGCGGCGGCCCGACCTGATGAGTACGGACGACGGGGGTATAGGCGAGAACCCCCTGCTAGAGATAGTAGAAAAGGCAGTCGAGCGAGGGAAGTGCTTCGACCCTGAGAGGGCCCTGAAGGAAAAGGGGATAGTAGCGGCTGTTTAGAGCCGTAGGGAGAGAGACAGTGATGATATAGCGGAGCTAACGGGCCTATAGGGCCTTAAGGACGAGTTAGAGCTCCTAGAACTCAAAGAGGACGAGCTAGGCGACCCCGCCGAGGGACACCGTAACGAGCTTTTGACCTAAGGCGTGAAACGCTATAACGGGAACGCCTTGGAGAGCGCTAGGAGTAAGAAGAATCTACGACTCGGGGACGCCTAAGGACAGGAGAGTAATAAAGGGGAGAGTTGGCCTGCTGACGACGGACCTAGAGCGCTTAATCCCCGTAAAAGGTATGTCGGGGCAGTAGGTCTGATAACGTAGGTGTCCTAGGAGGATAGGGTGGCTAAGGCCTAGCGGGACGATACCTGGGTAGCCGTAGGAGCTTGGAAGAAGGAAGGTCGGCGCTAGAAGATAGGCTAGGATAGGCTGCTTCGCTTTGGGGAGCGAGTATTTATACCCGAGGCTATAAGAACGCAGGTGATAGAGCGCTACTATAACGCCCCGACCGCGGGCTATAAGGGCGGCTATAAGATAGAGAAAAGGATCGGGCGTTATTACTACTAGTAGGTGATAAGGGCAGATATCGAGGAGCATATCAACTAGTATATAGCTTGTGCCTGGACTAAAGCTCGGAGGCATCGGCCTTACGGCGAGCTCGTGCTATTACTGATCCCGAGCTAACTATAGTAGGATATCTCGGTAGACCTCGTAATAGGTTTGCCTACCTCTATCGACCCCTATACTAATAAGCCGTACGATGCTATCCTAGTAATAGTAGACCGGTTTATGAAGTACGTACTATATATCGCTACGAAGAAGACGCTCACTACGAGCGCGTTCGCTAGCCTTGTCTTGGACTATATCTTCCGCCCTTTCGGCCTACCTAGTAGTATCGTCTCGGACCGGGGATCCCTCTTTACTAGCAACTTCTGGACTACGTTCTATATATACCTCTCAATCGAGTAGCGGTTAAGCACGGCCTACTATCCCTAGACTGATAGCTAGACCGAGAGGCAGAACTAAACCCTAGAGTACTACCTGCGAGTATTCTATACCTTCGACTAGACGGACTAGGTATAATACCTAATTATCGCGGAGCACGTCTATAATACCGGATACTATACGGCAACCCGGACGATACCGGCCTTCCTGCTCTACGGGTACTAGCCCTATAGGCCCTCGGACCCGCTGGCGTAAGAACGGCGGGGTATACCCGTAGTAGACGAGAGGGCAAAAGATATAGTAACTAGGAGGGCCTAAGTCAGGGAGCTATTGAGCAAGACTAGCGAGAACTATATAAAGTAGTATAATAAGAAGAGGATACCGATGTCGTTTAAGGAAGGGGACTAGGTTTGGCTGTCAACTAAGTATATTAAGCAGTAGCGGCCTAGTAATAAGCTTACGGACAAGTTCCTGGGGCTATTCTAGGTAGAGCAGGTCGTAGGCAAGCATAGGATGGCCTACTAGTTGAAGCTCCCGCTACGATACCGGCTATACCCTACCTTTCCTATTTCCCTACTTAAGCCTTTTAATAGGACTAACGCCGATACGAGGAACTAGCGCGAGAGGGTTAACGTCAAGTCGGGAGATCCCGAATTCGAAGTGGAAGCAATCCTCGACTACCGGGGCCCCCTAAACGCGTGCTAGTACCTTATCAAGTAGGCGGGATACCCCTCCGAAGATAATAGCTAATAGCCCGCGGAGAACGTTAACGACGGGCTAATGCTCTATACCTACGAGGTATAGTAGAGGAGGATATATAGGCGAAGAGCGCTGCGGGAGAACTAATGGACGAAAAACATAGAGTAGTGATTTAGGCTAACTATATAACGGCCAAGGCCAAGCTCGGGTTATATACAGGGTGAGCGCGGTTAGGCTATCTGCTTACTAAGATCGGGGCTACTAATAGCCTCCTCTATCTCCTCCCCCTCTATCTCCGTCTCCTCCGCTACCGCCCCGAATCTACCCAGCGACGACGCTAACGACAGCCGTATAAACTCCCGGCGCGGACCGAGTAACGCTATAACGGTAGCCGGCCCTAGCAACTGCTCCTCTAGAAGCACGGCCTTGTCCGCCTCGGCCGCTACCGCTAGGGCCGCCCGAGCTATAGCTACTAGGAGCTATACCTTACGAGTGTCGAGGTCGTATAGCGGGGGCAGCTAACCCTTATTGCTCTCGCTCTCCTTGATAATACTGCTGCCGACGATACCGCTAGGGGGCGTAGGGCCCTCTTCCTTCTCCTTATCCTTATCCTCGCCTAAAACGAGCCCGACGCGAGTAGCGATAGTACGCGAGACGGCTAGGGAGGCTTCGCTCTACGCCCGTATTACTGTAACCTCGTTACGCAGCTCCGATAGGGCAGTCTAAGGTCAAGATTAGTAACTAAACCGAGCTGGGAGTATAGGGGATCTGTGCTTACGCCTACTGCTACCGTTATAGTGTTGATGTCCTTCTGAACGCTACGGAGCTTCTTGATAACCTTGGCCTATAAAGCGGTTAGCGGCTAACCCGAGCAGGTATGCCAAGGGATAACTGTACTAGGGCTGCGGTTGTTGCTGCCTGGAACTCGGTTGTAGCGGCGGCTATAATAGTAACCTCCTTGCTACCGGGACCGCTAAACTAGCGTAGGTACTTCTTGATGTCGGCGGCCCGACCCTTGGTGTTCTCCTAGTCCTTACGCTAGGCATCGGAGCTATTAGCGGACTTGGGGTGGCTGCGTAGAGCGTGTTCGGCGGCCGTACTAAGCCGGACCTTCTCGGCCTCGAGGGCAGCGACCTGGGAAAAACGCCCGTCAGCGAGTGAGCGTATAACGAGCGTCGATAGCGAACTTATATCCTCGCCGGGGAGGGGATTCTCGAACTTATCGAGGGCTACTATGAAGTCGACTACGTCCTCGATGACGTCTAAGGGGAGCTAGGGCGGTCAGTAGGAGCGTATAACGCGCTAGGGAGCACTCCTAGGGAGGAGAGGGGTAGCAAACCGGCGGGTACGAATGGCTATTATCGGTGTAGTACTAGTACCGGGTACCTTTACCCTCGGCAGGGCGATACTTAAAACTACCGGCGATAAGGCCGGGGATGTAGTTACGGTAGCTGAGAAAGAGTTAGCCTATACCGCGAGGAGAGCGAGCAGGCTATACGACGACTTACGGGAGGGGGTATATGTCGGCGTTACGCTTAGGGCGACGTATAGCCTTCTTCTCCTTGAGGGCCTTCGTCTTTGCCTACGCGGCACGTAGAGAGAGCTCGGCTGCTATAGCGGCGGAATCCTAGGGCGGCAAGGGCGGCTGCTAGTGTGCCTGGGCGTAGTTTTTGCCCTTCGGGGTCTTCTTAGAGGGCGATATAATGGTGGGTGTTCTGGGAGAGGAAACTAGGTTAGCAAATCGGCTGGAACCCCGCGTACTATACTATACCGACTAGCCTGTAACGAAACCACGCCGCCTACGATAACTATATACCAAGAGAGGCGATTCGAGAGTACGTATGACTGTAGGCGCTAGAGTCGGGTTAGTATAACGTTGCCGTAGGAAGCTAGTAAGGGTACGGGAGGCTTACTACGAGGTAAGGATAGGTAGTTATAGGAGGGGAGAAGAGGGCTAGGTCGGCAGGAGGAATGAGATTTTGAGGAAGGTTGGGCTAGGTCGTATAAAGAGAGGCTCTAGGGCGACTATAGGAAGGAGCGGAATTTTCCTTGTTTTGAAGGTACTAAATCGCGATTTAGGGGGTGTTTGGGAAGGAAAAAGGGGGGGCATAATACGCCTATATAGCAGCCGAACCGCGCTATGTCGCCGGATCCAGGGTTCTTTGTCGCTCCGGATTTAGAAAACGCCCAATTTTGGGTAGCAAACCGGCATCCTGTGCAAAGTCTAGGGATAGAGGAGTCTAGCCTAGCGGAGTAAAGCGTTTTCGCCCCGGCAACGGCCCTGGGACAGGGCCTTAGGGAGAGGGAGGGTCCTATTAGGCCCCTGGAGGGTTAGGGTTAGGTCAGGGTTAGGGTCGCGGACCTATTGGGCCTACCGAGCGGACTTCGGGGGTAGATTTCCGGGCAGAGCGGAGTTTAGTAGAGTACGCGTAGACTGAGCCTGCCCTAAGCCTACTCTACGCTCTACCGTGCTGGAGCTACGGTAACTAGGCACGGGAGTCCAGGACTGCGAGGCATAAGGAGGATAAGGAGGGTATGTAGCGCCCTGGTTTTGATAGGGAGCAGAGTTCAATAGTCATTCCAATTGCCCCCTAACCGCTATGCCTACTTATACTAAGCATATGTTAAGCTGCCTCTCCTATACCCCTTTACCTCAGCTATAACCCCCCCTTACCCTAGGCCCCGTTGGCCCTAACAATAATTAATAATAGCCTCAACCTCCCAGATAGAGCTAGCGGCAGCCTAAGCCTAGATTTAGGACTATTAATTAAGACTACTACGCTAAACTAGCTAATAGAAAGCTCCTAGGCTAATCCTTTTACTCGGTATATATAACGAACTACAGGTATAGAGTACTCTAAAAGGGTTTACTAAAGGTATATTAACGTCTACGGGGCTTAGTAAAGCTAAAGGGTTTACAACAAGTACGTATAGTATAAGTGTCTCAATCGCTAAAGATATATAATAGTAGTAGCAGTAATTAATATATTTGCTTTACTGAGGAAGCTCTAAGCTCCCTTATAAGTAACTAACTAGCTAACTTATATATATAATGACTTCTTTGTCCTAGATTACTCCTTTATTCGTGATCCTTTAGTAATAGGATTACTTAGATTATAGTGCTCCTAACTGGATTACTGTGCTCCTTTGTCTGCCCGAGTAATCCTCCGTTATTAGCTTACTATGCCAAGCGTAATCCTGCCCTAATTAGCTGATAAATGATCGGTTGCTACCGCGCCCTATATCCCTGCTATAGGTACGCCCTATGCCTTCTATAGCCCTAGGCCGTTTATATGGCCAGCTCGTAATACGATGCCCCTCCTTAACGTCTTTTGTCCCGAAAGACCTAAGGTTATTTTAAGTACTACTAACGCCTATACTTATAAGTATCGCGACTTCTCCCTCCTATATTATGCTGCTATACTAACAAGATGTTAGGTTAAGTCGAAAAGAAATCCTCTAAAACTTCCTAGTACTCCGCTCTCGCCGCTACTATTTCCGAGCTAGGCTTCGACGTTATACTCTATTCTTTTTATTACTCGAAAGGGCTATACTATCGGATAATCGAGCGCTCCTCGTAGTATAGCGAGTATATCCGCTGTAGGCGTTCCTATAACGGTTCCAGAGTCCCGGTATCCTCGTATATACGTATCCCCCCGCCCTGCTCCCTTTTCCTTACTAACCTCTTCGCTAGTCGGTTGTATTATAGCCAAGTCTAAACGCCTGGACTCCGAGGAGCAGGACGCTAAAGAAGCGTTTTATACTAAGCGCTTAGCCGTTACTAAGGCCTAGAAGCGCCTAGATAAGTCCCTTGCTTGCCTGGACTATATCCGTTGCTAGAAACATATGTTGCTATCTTATAGTAGCAATATAATTCGTTAGGGCCTTTCTTCTCTGGACAAGATAGAGGACGTAGAGTAGCGCGAGTCTACCGCCGTAGTAGACGTATAGCTTAACCTTGCCGTTAACATAGTAGATTAGAACGTAGTATTCGGCTCCCTCCCTAAGCTATCCTTTATAGCTATAACGGTCTCAGGAGTATATTGCAACTATCTGATGACGACTCTACGAGTATAACTAAGCTTGAGGAAAGGAAAGGAGAAGTAGAAAAATGGCCATCGCATTACGATGGCCTTTCTCTGACCAGATAGAGATGCCAGGCGAAAAAGGGGTAAGTATAATGGGGTCGTTAATAGAGTCGTTAGTAGGGGCGTTGGCCGAGGGATGTTCAGGGGTCGCCGTACGGCCGCTATACGGTTACTATGCTGCCGTTACGCGGTTCCGCCCCGGCCTAGTACTAAGGTTAGCCGAGGGTCGCCGAGGCCTCTATAGGGCTCAGCCCGTTACATTACCCCCCTCCTCCTCCCCGGGCGTTATATCGTCTCCTGTGATCTTCCCGTATACTGCCTTATATCGGTCTAGGGCCTCCGTCTCCAGGAAGGCACTCAGCAGTTCCCACGTCGGTTATACATAGCCAGTCCATTTGACTAGTACCTCTATTACTCCTCTTGTCTTCCTTAAATTCAGGATCTCCTCGACTTACTATTCCTCCTCACCGTCTAGGCTGCCCTCTAGCACTATTACAGGGGGGTAGGTATCGTCCTAGACCTATAATAGCAGTAGATCATCGCTAGCGCTCTTCAAGTATATTATATGGAATACGTTATAGATGCCCGGCGGTATGTCCAGGCGATAGGCATACGAGCCGATCAGCTCTATAACGGTATACTTAGCGTTCCTCCAGTCAAGCTTCTTCGAGGGCCTGTCGGTCTTAACGTTATTTAGTCGGAGCTATACCTTATCTCCTATACGGAACCGTTCTACGACCTATTAGGCCCGGTTGGCGTATTCCTCCTATAGCTCCTAGGCGGTAGCTATCGCAGCTTATACTACTTGTACTGCCTCCTTAAGTTTAGCGACAAAGGCTTCTCTACAGGCGACCGGGGAATTTCCAGTAGTACACAGCTCCTCCTGCCCCTTAGCTAGGTCCAGGAGGTCTATGTCGTAGCCGTATATTAGGAAAAAGGGGCTAATCCCTATAGACGTCACGTTCCGGTTATTAATAGCTAGCATTACTACAGGCAGTAAGCCGGCCTAGTCGTCTTGAAGGTATATCGTATAGCAGCATAGGTAGTATTCCACTACTTAGTTAGCTCGTTCTGTTATGCCGTCGGTCTTAGGGTAGTAGGCTATAGATAGCCTCTAAGTAATCCTAAGCAATTCGCAGATCCTTTTCCACATATAGCCGACGAACTAGGGGCCTCTATCGGAGACAATTACTAACGGGAGGCCGTAGTAGCGGATGAAACTACTAAGTAGTCGTTCAGCTACAGCTTTAGTTGTTATAGACGTCATTACCTCGAAGATTATACTCTTTAATAGCCGGTCGGTAATAACTATAATCGTATCTGCTTGGTTAGAGCTAGATAGGGGTAGCCTAGTAATAAAGTCTATAGAGAGTTCGCTCCAAATCCGTTCAGGGATAGGGAGGGGCTTTAGCAGGCCGTACTACTTCTCTCTCTATATCGTCGTTCTTCCGTATATATCGTAGTTCCGGAGGAATTTCCGGACCTCCTGGCTGAGGCCGGGCCATATAAACCTCCGACCGATCAACATCTTGGTAAGGTCCCTGCCCGGGTGTCCAGAGAGAGCCGAATCGTACGTTTCCTGGATGACTTAGGTCCGTAGCGGTTCGAAGAAAGGGAGCTAGATCCGCCCCTCTAGTATAGTCGTTTCCTCCCGTCGATTAAGCATTCCGTAATAGAGATTGATAGTCCCTACTATAGCAGTAACTACCTCTTGCTGTCTCTTACCAACTAGTAAATCAGCTAGTAACGGTTGTTAGCTTCGAGTCCCTAGTCCTAGAGGTCTTTTAGGCAGCTATCGGCGAATAGGTTCTCGGGGGGGTCTGACTTGTTGGCCTAGTTATCGTTATCTCTGTCCTAGTCACTAGCCTTTACGAACCTAGCGTTAACCTTCGTCCTCTAAAGGGCCCTGATTTATACTCGGTAGACTAGAACGTAGCTCCTTTAGGGCTTTAATAGTTAGAAGCAGCGCCTAGCGAGGCGCTTGTCGAACTCGTCTACCGGTATATCTTAGTCCCTCCTCAACAGTGTATCGGGTACTACGGCCTCCTTGCCTGGCCGGTAGGTTATCTTGAAGTTATAGCGGGCAAGTACCTCTACCTAGCGAACTTATCGTTCGCTTAGCTACTGCTTCTTATAGAAGTACTCGAGGTTCTTATAGTCCATCTAGACCTCGAACGACAGTACGCTCTAGAGCTCGGTATCCTACTGCTTGAGACAATAGATAACTGCTAGGAGTTCTTTATTATAGATCGGGTAGTTGTACTCGGCCGGGTTATTTTTTCTTGAAAAGAAGGCTACGGGCCGTAGGGTCCTATCGTCATTGTATTACAAGAGTACTCCTCCGACTATATATCCTAAAGAGTCGGTCTCGACTACTATCTTCTTATTGGGGTCCTATTATACTAGGACGGGGGCACTAATAAGTAGGGTCTTTAGCCGCTTAAAGGCTTCCTTATACTAGTCTGACTAGACGAAGGGGATACCCTTCTTAGTAAGTGCCGTTAGGGGTATAGCTATCGTTAAGAAGTCTGGGACGAACTCTCGATAGTAGTTAGCGAAGCTAATAAAGCCCCTAACTCCCTTAACAGTAGTCGGGCGCTCCTATTGCTCTACCGCTCTAATCTTCTTAGGGTCGACACGGATACCCTTTCCTACTTCGATAATAAAACCGAGGTACTTAACGCTCTTAGCCTCGAAGTCGTACTTATTGATATCGACCTGTAGGCTAGCCTCTTAGAGCCTCTATAGGACCTTTCGGACCTTATTCCTATAATTAGAGAGAGAGCCGTTAGAGTAGATAAGGACGTTGTCGATATATACCGAGTAGAACTCGTCGAGGTACTCTTGGAGTATACGATTAATATATCGTTAGAAGGTAGCTAGTATACCTATTAAGCCGAAAGGGGTAACTAGCTACTCGAAAAGGCTATACCTCGTTCGGAAAGCTGTCTTCTACTCGTCTCCCTCCTTGATCCGGATCTTATGAAATGCCGAGATTATATCTAG